>Ga0315336_1000147_pt1 | contig 299751 bp, 255 predicted proteins | sample ASW5metaG_FD_204512 | JGI IMG/M metagenome (GOLD analysis project Ga0315336, IMG submission 204512) | Ammonia-oxidizing marine archaeal communities from Monterey Bay, California, United States - ASW #5 | ecosystem: Environmental > Aquatic > Marine > Intertidal zone | place: USA: California...
AGGAGGTGTCGGGGGGATGTTTCTGGATCACCGTCCAAGGCCAAAAAGGCCAAGGACGGTGAAGATTTCCAAAACCCGATATCCGGTGGATCGTAAGGCTGCCCCGCTTAAGTGAACAGCATTACGCCCATCGGGCGGCGTTTTCGTTTGTGGCTCAGACTTCGCGGTTGCGTGTCAGCAGGGCCGGTTTCTCACCCCGTGGACGGGTTGGCAGCTGCTCGAGCTGATCCAGGCTGGGCAGGCGATCGATCTTCGATTCCTTGTGGATGATCACTGGCTGCTTTTCACGCGGCTTGGCGGCTTCCTGACGCGCGACAGCCGGCTCTTCGATCCGTCGACCCTCGTTCTTGCGCCGTGGCTGGCCGTTGCGCGGCTGACCGTTGCGCGCCGCCTGACCTTGGCCTGCACCTGAGCGCTTGCCCTTGCCGGCGGGGGCGCCCGCAGCACCAGAACGTGCGGCACCGGCGGCACGAGGCGCACTACCAGGCTGAGCCGGGGAGCCGGGACGGCGACCGCGGTTCTGCTTGTTCTGGTAGGGGCTGACGTAGTCGACACGATTGCCGAAGTTGTCCACTTCGTCATCGAGAAACTCGTCCGGGGCACGGTTTGGTGGCAGCTGTGGCGGGCGAGCAACGGCTTGCGCTTCGCTGGCGGCGCCATCGCGAGCAGGCTTGCGCGCCTTGCTTTGGCCGCGGCGATTGCGTTCCTTCTGCTCGGCGTTTTTCTCTGCCGGCTTGTCGCGTTCGCCGCGTGCCTTGCGTTCGCCACGTTGCGGCCGCGGCTGGCGCGGTTCACGCACTTCCGGTTTCTCCGCCTCGATGGCGCTGGCATCGAAGCCCATCAGGTCGCCTTCGGGAATGCGCTGCTTGGTCATGCGCTCGATGCCCTTGAGCAGCTTTTCCTCGTCCGGCGCGACCAGCGAAATGGCTTCACCACTGCGCCCGGCACGGCCAGTACGGCCGATGCGGTGCACGTAGTCTTCCTCGACATTGGGCAGCTCGAAGTTGACCACATGCGGCAGCTGGTCGATGTCCAGGCCACGGGCGGCGATATCGGTGGCCACCAGGATGCGCACCTGGTTGGCCTTGAAGTCGGCCAGAGCCTTGGTGCGGGCGTTCTGGCTCTTGTTGCCATGGATCGCGGCAGCCGGCAGGCCATGCTTCTCCAGATACTCGGCCAGGCGGTTGGCGCCGTGCTTGGTACGGGTGAAGACCAGCACCTGCTCCCAGGCGCCCTGGGTGATCAGGTGGGCGAGCAGGGCGCGCTTGTGGCTGGCGGCGACGCGGAACACGCGCTGCTCGATGCGCTCGACGGTGGTGTTCGGCGGGGTGACCTCGATGCGCTCCGGGTTGTGCAGCAGCTTGGCGGCGAGGTCGGTGATGTCCTTGGAGAAGGTCGCCGAGAACAGCAGGTTCTGGCGTTTGGCCGGCAGCTTGGCCAGGACCTTCTTGACGTCATGGATGAAGCCCATGTCGAGCATGCGGTCGGCTTCGTCGAGGACGAGGATTTCCACGTGCGACAGATCGATGGCTTTCTGGTTGGCCAGGTCGAGCAAGCGACCTGGGCAGGCGACCAGCACGTCGAGGCCCTTGGCCACGGCCTGGATCTGCGGATTCATGCCGACGCCGCCGAAGATCACCGCGCTTTTCAGCGGCAGATCGCGAGCGTAGATCTTGAAACTGTCGTGAACCTGGGCGGCGAGCTCGCGGGTCGGTGTCAGCACCAGCACGCGCGGCTGTTTCGGGCCGTAGCGGTGTTCACGATCCGGGTGACCACCCGGGAACAGCAGTTCGAGTACCGGCAGGGCGAAACCGCCTGTCTTACCGGTTCCGGTCTGGGCGGCGACCATCAGGTCGCGGCCTTGCAACACGGCGGGAATGGCCCGCTGTTGCACGGGAGTAGGCTGGGTGTAACCGGCGGCCTCGACGGCACCGGCCAAAGCCTCGGAGAGACCGAGGGAAGCAAAGGACATGAGTAATCCTGTCTTGTTAGGGGCGAGGCCCTGGGATGATCATGCCTGGCTCGAATCGCGACTGGCGTGCGATCCCGTCCGGTCCTGCCGCGGGTCATATGTGCGGCATCCGGGCGTAAGCCTGGCGGAAGCGCGGAGTATAACAGAGCCTGTTAACGCCGCATTGCTCTGACAGTGTCGCAGGTCACGGGTTCATTAGCCAGCTCCGTATTTCTACGGAGCCGGCTGGTGCTCAGCGTGACAGCCCGAGGTTGTTCCAGATCGCCAGGCTCGGTTCGGCCTGGTTCAGCGTGTAGAAGTGTAGGCCTGGCGCACCGCCGGCCAGCAGCTTCTGACACATCTCGGTGATGACATGCTCGCCGAAGGCCTGGATGCTCTGCATGTCGTCGCCGTAGCTTTCGAGCTGTTTGCGCACCCAGCGCGGAATCTCGGCGCCGCAGGCATCGGAGAAGCGTGCCAGCTTGCTGTAGTTGGTGATCGGCATGATGCCAGGCACCACCGGGGTTTCCACGCCGAGTTCGCGCACGCGCTCGACGAAGTAGAAGTAGCAGTCGGCATTGAAGAAGTACTGGGTGATGGCACTGTCGGCGCCGGCCTTGGCCTTACGCACGAAGTTGGCCAGGTCGTCTTCGAAGTTGCGTGCCTGCGGATGCATTTCCGGGTAGGCGGCAATCTCGATATGGAAGTGATCGCCGGTCTCGCTACGGATGAATTCCACCAGCTCGTTGGCGTAGCGTAGCTCGCCGCTGGCCATGCCCATGCCGGACGGCAGGTCGCCGCGCAGGGCGACGATGCGCTGGATGCCAGCCTCCTTGTAGAGGTTCAGCAGTTCGCGCAATTCGGCCTTGGTGTCGCCGACGCAGGACAGGTGCGGAGCGGTCGGCACCTTCACCTCGCCGTCGAGCTGCAGCACGGTGTTGAGCGTGCGATCGCGGGTCGAGCCACCGGCACCGTAGGTGCAGGAGAAGAAATCGGGTTGGTAGCCGGCCAGCTGGCGGGCCACGTTCAGCAGTTTTTCGTGCCCGGCTTCGGTCTTGGTGGGGAAGAACTCGAAGCTGATGGATGGGCGGTTCGAAGCGGTCATTCGGTTATTCCTTGGGCTGCAGGCTGCTGGCGACGAATGCAGGGCGCAGTTCGTCGCCAGCAGCATGACCTGCTTAGTAGCGGTAGCTGTCCGGCTTGAACGGACCTTCGACGGTCACGCCGATGTATTCCGCCTGCTTGGTGGTCAGCTGGGTGACCACGCCACCGAAGCCCTTGACCATTTCCAGCGCCACTTCCTCGTCGAGCTTCTTCGGCAGCACCATGACGGTGACGTTCTGGCTCTTCTCGGCAACCGGCAGGTCGGCGAACTTCTCGTTGTAGAGGTGGATCTGCGCCAGTACCTGGTTGGCGAAGGAGCCGTCCATGATCCGGCTCGGATGACCGGTGGCGTTGCCCAGGTTCACCAGGCGGCCCTCGGCCAGCAGGATCAGGTAATCGTCGTTGGTCGGGTCGACGCTCTTGCCGGTGCGGTGGATCTTGTGCACCTGCGGCTTGACCTCTTCCCAGCCCCAGTTCTGGCGCATGAAGGCGGTGTCGATCTCGTTGTCGAAGTGGCCGATGTTGCACACCACGGCGCGCTTCTTCAGCGCCTTGAGCATGCCGGCGTCGCACACGTTGACGTTACCGGTGGTGGTGACGATCAGGTCGATCTTGCCCAGCAGTGCCGCGTCGACGCTGGCTTCGGTGCCGTCGTTGAGACCGTTCTTGTACGGCGAGACCAGCTCGAAGCCGTCCATGCAGGCCTGCATGGCGCAGATCGGGTCGACTTCCGAGACCTTGACGATCATGCCTTCCTGGCGCAGCGACTGCGCCGAGCCCTTGCCGACGTCGCCGTAGCCGACCACCAGCGCCTGCTTGCCCGACAGCAGATGGTCGGTGGCGCGCTTGATAGCGTCGTTGAGGCTGTGGCGGCAGCCGTACTTGTTGTCGTTCTTGCTCTTGGTGACCGAGTCGTTGACGTTGATTGCCGGGATCTTCAGCGTGCCGCCCTTGAGCATGTCGAGCAGACGGTGCACGCCGGTGGTGGTTTCCTCGGTCACGCCGTGGACGCGCTCGAGTGCCTGCGGGTACTTGTCGTGCAGAATCTGGGTCAGGTCACCGCCGTCGTCCAGCACCATGTTGGCGTCCCACGGCTGGCCGTCCTTGAGGATGGTCTGCTCGATGCACCACTCGTATTCCTCTTCGGTTTCGCCCTTCCAGGCGAATACCGGGATGCCGGCCGCGGCGATGGCGGCAGCGGCCTGATCCTGGGTGGAGAAGATGTTGCAGGAGGACCAGCGTACTTCGGCGCCGAGGGCGATCAGCGTCTCGATCAGCACGGCGGTCTGGATGGTCATGTGGATGCAGCCGAGGATCTTCGCGCCCTTGAGCGGCTGCTCGGCGGCGTATTTCTTGCGCAGGCCCATCAGCGCGGGCATTTCGGATTCGGCGATGATGATTTCGCGGCGGCCCCAGGCGGCCAGGGAAATATCGGCGACCTTGAAGTCGGTGAAACCGGCAGGCGTCATGACAGCACTCATCGAAGAGTTCTCCATTCGTAAGATGCGAATGGGCGCCGTTGATGCGTTCTGGAAACGCCCCATCCGAGCCTGACAGGTTTCATCCTGCTGCAGCGCCCCTCGGACGGGTGGCGGGCACGGTCGAAGCGGAGTCGACCGGGGAAAAGCCCGGCGATTATAGCTGTGCCGCGCGGCAATCCCAACCCCGCGCGGCGCGAACTACCGTGCGCGCAAGGGGGTCGAAAATCACAGGTTCGGTGACCCTTGCCGGGCGAAACCGTTTCAGGAGACCGCCATGAACCCCATGCTTCGCTTTGCGCCCGTGTTGCTTGTCGGCGCTTTCAGCCTGCCTGCCGCTGCCAAATCCTGTTATGTGCACAGCGAAACCTCCGGCGCGGTTCCTGCGCCAGTAGTGACCGAGCAGTGTTTCGAATTCCACGGCGTGGACAAGGACGATGCCATCGACTGGGTCTGCCAGGACAATGAAGCCGTGAGAAATTCCCACCGCGAGCTTCGCGACAGCTGTCCCGACGGCCACTTCGGTGTCTGCACCGCACCGATGACGGCGGAGACGCTGGCCAACGAGCGTGCCACCGGCTCCCAAGCGGAGAACGGTACCCTGCCCAGCCAGGTGGGCGGCGATGCGACGATCGTCACCTATCACTATCACGCCAGCGATCGGGCGCAGGCCAAGATCGATTGCGAAAGCGCTGGCGGCAGCTGGTCGCAATAAGCTTGCCGAGCAATCTTTGCTGACGAAGTCGAAACCCGACTGATTTGTTCAACCGCGCATGGGCGGGGATAATCCCGCGCTTTGCATCGACGAGTGGTTGAACCATGAAGCTGAGTCTGCTGAGCCTGCCCCTGATTGCTGTCCTGGCGCTGACGGGCTGCGACCGGGTCGACCCCAATTCCCCGTTGGGCAAGCGCAAGGCGATCTATCAGGCGATGCTCGATACCAAGGAAGACCTCGGCGGCATGCTGCGCGGGCGCATTCCCTTCGATGGCGACGCCTTTCGCTCCGGTGCGGTCAAGCTGGACGAGCTCTCGCGGCAGCCTTGGCAGCATTATCCCGAGGTGAAGGAAGAGCAGAGCGACGCGCGTGACGACGTCTGGCAGCGTCAGGAGCGATTCAACGAGATGGCCCGCGAACTGGAAGCGACTACGGCCGCACTGGCGAGTGTGACGACGGCCGCCCCGGTTACCGCACAAAGCGTGGCGCCGGCGTTCCAGCGGGTCGAGGATGCCTGTGAAGCCTGCCACAAGGAGTTCCGCGCCTACTGATGTGGGGTCAACGGCGCAGCGATTCGAGCTTTTCCCGGGACTTGGCCAGCTGATTGCGGCGCAGCTCGATCAGCTGGGTATCGCCGGTGCTCAAGGCCTCGCGTAGCAGCGTCTCGCGCCGTTCAACCTGGCGATTGGTGTGATCGTATTCGACCTGATGCGGATGCAGGGCAACCACGCCCTGGCACTGCTCGGTCAGGCTCTGCAGTTCACTGTTGAGTTGCGTCTGGCGCAGTTTGTCGCCCTGCAGGCGCGCCTGTTGCAGTTGCTCGCGCAAGGCCTGGCGCTGTTCGTGGCACTGGCGGTCAGCGTTGGGGGCCGCGGTAGCCAGCGGGCTGATGGCGGTAGCGCCGATCAGCAGGGCAATCGGCCAATGTCGCAAAGACATGCCTCGCCTCCATAATTGTTATCCAGCTCCTATCGACCGCGAAATTCGGGGAAAGTCCCTTCAGAACCCCGAAACACCGACAGCGCGCAGCCTGTGACGCAGCAGCTGCAGCTCTGGCGCATGAAAGAAGGCATACAGCTGTTCTGCGCGTGCCTTTCCCACGCCCGGTTCCGCCTGCCATTGCGCCACGCTGCGTGCCGCCAGTGCGTTCCAGTCGGACTGCACGGCGAGCGGCAGATTGACCGGCATGCCGAGCGCCTTGAGCCATTGGCTCGCCGGCTTCTGTCGGGCGAGAGCGAAGCTCGCGACCAGCTTGCTGGCGCGCGCCTTGCCGATGCCTGGGACCTGTTGCAACGTCTCCGCGTCCAGCTCCAGCCAGGCGAGCAGATCGGGCAGCAGTCCGGCGTCCAGCAGGGTCTGCCAGTTGCCTTGGCCTACGCCGGGAAGGCCGAGCCCCGGCTTGCCGCTCAGCCAGACCAGGCGGGCGATGAATTGCTGCTCGCAGCCCGGTGTCGGCCGCCAGCAGCTGTGCGCGTGATACTGCGACGGGTCCGGTGCCACCACCGCTGCGCGTTCGGCGCTGCGCCAGACCACCGAATCCAGTTGCGGGATGCTATGCCCGGCGAGCGCAACCGCGATCTGGTCGCCGGGGCGCACATCCAGTGCGCGCCAGCGCTCCAGCGAGCCGAGGCTGAGCGTACGGATTCGGCGATCGTCGAGCTGTACCGGCACCAGCTGCAGCATCGGCGTGATGCGCCCGGTGCGGCCGATGCGAAACTCCACGGCGCGCACCTCGCTCACTGCCTTGCGCAACGGATGCTTCCAGGCCGCCGCCCAGTGTGGCTCGGCCTGCCAGCGCTCGGCTGGTGGGCGCGTGCCTTGCCGCAATACCACGCCGTCGGTGGCGAATGGCAGCGGTTGCCGGTACCACTGTTCGCGCCAATGCCGCGCTTGCGCGAGATCCGGTAGCGGCAGGCTGAACCGTTGACTGTCGATGAACCCCATGGCGGCCAGCCGCTGCAGGCGGAGGTCTATCTGCTCCGGCCCGTTCGGCCAGTCCCAGACGAACAGGCCGATCTGCGCCGCCGTATCGGTATCCAGCCGGTTGCTGGCCATGGCGCCGGCGACACGGCTGCGCGCGCCTGCGCTGCCATGCGTGGCCTGCACGTGCTGCTCCAGACGCCAGTAGAGTTCGCCCTGCAGTATCACCTCGCCTGGCTCTGCAAGTCGCGACGGCACCGCAGGCAGCTGCCGGACGTGGGCGGTCCAGTCCTGCCCGCTGTGACCGTCGCCGCGGCTGACGGCTTGCTGCAGCAGACCGTCGCGATAGACCAGGCTGACCGCCACGCCGTCCACTTTCGGCTGAATCCACAGGTCCTCGCGGCGCTCGATCCAGGCGGCGACCGCCTGTTCATCGGCGAGCTTGGTCAGCCCGGTCTGCATCACCGGATGCCGTACCGGACCGCCGGCGCCGGCCAGCGGGTCCCGCGCCGCGACGGTGCCTGGGAAACAGCGCTGCCAGTCGTGCAGGCGCGCACGGCTCTGGTCGTAGATTTCGTCATCCACCAGCGACAGGCCGCGGCGGTGATAGGCCTCGTCCCAGTGCTGCAGTTGCCGTTGGAGGCTGGTGATTTCCTGTTGCGCTCGCACAGCGTTCCAGGCCGGACAGACGGCGAAGCAAAGGGGCGAAAAAAGGCACAGCGACAGTGCGATCAGGCGTTGCATGGCGAGCATCCTTGCTCTGATGAGTTGGGCGGGCCTCCGGTCGTTGGAGGCCGCTCATTGTCGCCGGCTCGACGCGGCGCGACCGTGCGTCAGCGCATATTGAACAATTCCTGGTGGAAATCCCGCGGTGGCAGACCGTGGCGCTGCAGGTCCTTGCGCAGATCCTGACCGAAGCCCGCCGGGCCGCAGAACCAGACATCGCTGTCGTGCCATTGCGGCGCCAGCTGGCGAAGACGTTCGGGCGTCAGCCGCCCGCCCTCGCTGGCGACCAGCACGTGCAGGCGCACCCGGGCGCGTTCGGCCAGTTCGCGGATACGCTCGAGGAAACGCTGGTCCGGCGCGCTGGTGCAGTAGAACAGATCGACGTTGTCGCCCCTGCCACTCGCGGCGAGCGCCTGCAGCCGGCCGATGAAGGGCGCGATGCCGATACCGCCAGCGATCCAGATCTGCCGTGGCTTGCGGCTGTGGAAATCGAAGCAGCCATAGGGGCCTTCGACCTTCACTGCATCGCCCACCTTCAGGGTGTCCGGCAGGGTACGGGTGTAGTCACCGAGGCCCTTGATGGAGAAGGCCAGCTTGCCGTCGTTGCACCAGGCCGAGGAGAGGCTGAAGGGGTGCGGCCCTTCCCTGTCGTCGAAGGTGACGAAGGCGAATTGCCCGGCCTTGTGCCCCGGCCAGGGGCCGTCGAGCTTGATATCGACGCGCAGTACGCGATTGTCACGGTGATAGGTCAGGCTCTCGATGCGACCGACTACCTGATGCTTGCGGCCGATGCGGCGCAGCAGCGAGATGCAGGCCGCTATGGAGCCCGAAACCATCAGCACGGCGAGGACCAGGCCCAGCGGCGAGGCCCAGTAGTCGGGTGGGGTCAGCACCACCGAGTGCGCCACCAGTGCCAGATAGACCAGCGCCAGCCAGCGGTGCGTCTTGAAGAACCAGCGGTAGGGGAAGCGCTTGACCAGCGCCAGCACGACCAGAATTGCCGCGGCATAGAAGGCCCATTCGCCGATCGTCTCGGCGAGGCCGCGAAAGCGCTGCAGCAGGGCGAAGATGCCTTCATGCAACTGGCCCTCGCCGGCGCGCCGGGCCGGCTTTGCCAGCCAGCCGAAGCCGACCAGCCATTTCGGAATCTGCCCCCAGCCCCAGTGGAAGATGGCGATCACCAGGGCGCTGATGCCCAGCCATTTGTGCAGGCGATAGGTCTTGTCCAGGCCGTCGAAGAGGCGCTCGAAGCGCCGCGGTCGCACCGCCAGCACCATCGCCACGCTCATCGCGACGATGCCGAACACGCCGCTGAAGTGCACCATCACCTTGCGTAACGGCCAGAACTGATAGCGCGCCATGATGAAGTCGTCCACCAGCAGCCAGAGCAGCGTCAGTCCGACGAACAGCGCGAAGTAAGTGAGTTTTATCTGTCTCATCTCGAGAAAGCCTCCTTGCTGGCGTCCCGTGTGCCAGCGCTTCCAAGCGTGTATTCAGCGCCGCGACGCCGCCATGATCACGGTCACTGCAAGCTGTGACTGGGAGACGGCGGGCGCCCTGCGTTGCGTTTTTATCTCTACAATTGCGCCCCTGATTCCTCGAAGAGACGAGCCCGTGCAGCCAGTGATCGCCATCGAGCAGCTCACCAAGACCTACGCATCCGGTCATCCAGCGCTGAAGCGGATCGACCTGGAGATCCGCAAGGGCGAGATCTTCGCCCTGCTCGGCCCCAACGGCGCCGGCAAGACCACGCTAATCAGCATCATCTGCGGCATCGTCAATCCCGGCAGCGGGCATGTGCGAGTGGATGGCCACGACATCATCCGCGACTACCGCGCCGCGCGCGCGAAGATCGGCCTGGTGCCGCAGGAGCTGTACAACGAGGGCTTCGAGAGCGTCTGGGCGACGGTGCGTTTTTCCCGCGGGTTGTTCGGCAAGGCGCCTGACGACGCCTATCTGGAACGGCTGCTGCGCGACCTGTCGCTGTGGGACAAGCGCGATGCCCGCATCCTCGAGCTTTCCGGCGGCATGAAGCGCCGCGTGATGATCGCCAAGGCGCTGTCACACGAGCCGTCGATCCTGTTTCTCGACGAGCCAACCGCCGGCGTCGACGTAGAGCTGCGCCGCGACATGTGGGAAATGGTTCGCGGTCTGCGTGACCGCGGCGTGACCATCATCCTCACCACCCACTACATCGAGGAGGCCGAGGAAATGGCCGACCGCATCGGGGTGATCAGCAAGGGCGAGATCATTCTCGTCGAGGACAAGGCCGTGCTGATGCACAAGCTCGGCAAGAAACAGCTGACGCTGCAACTGCAGCGGCCGCTGGCCGAGATTCCGGTGGAACTGGCCAGCTATCCCCTGGAGCTCATCGATGCCGGCAATCAGCTGGTGTTCACCTTTGACGCCCAGCATGAGGACACCGGCATCGCCGAGCTGCTTCGGCGCCTGACCGCCCACGGTATCGACTTCAAGGATCTGCAGTCGAGCCAGAGCTCGCTGGAAGAAATCTTCGTCAACCTCGTTCACGGTCGCTGAGGAAAAGCCCGCATGAATTTCTACGCGATCCGCGCGATCTACCTGTTCGAACTGGCGCGCACCTGGCGCACCCTGCTGCAGAGCATCGCCACGCCGGTGATCTCGACGTCGCTGTACTTCGTGGTATTCGGCTCGGCCATCGGCGCGCGCATGGAGGCGATGCACGGCATCCCCTACGGGGCGTTCATCATCCCCGGGCTGATCATGATGGCGCTGCTCACCGAGAGCATTTCCAATGCCTCGTTCGGCATCTACATGCCGCGCTACTCGGGGACGATCTACGAGGTGTTGTCGGCGCCGGTGTCCTATGTCGAGATCGTCATCGGCTATGTCGGCGCGGCGGCTACCAAGTCGCTGGTGCTCGGCGTGGTCATCCTGCTCACCGCCCGGCTGTTCGTCGATTACGAGATCCAGCATCCGCTGACGATGGCGCTGTTCCTGGTGCTGACGGCCGTCACCTTCTGCCTGTTCGGCTTCATCATCGGCATCTGGGCCGATGGCTGGGAGAAGCTGCAGATCGTTCCGGCGCTGATCGTCACGCCGCTGGCCTTTCTCGGCGGCAGCTTCTATTCCGTCGAGATGCTGCCGCCGCTCTGGCAGAAAGTCACCTTGTTCAACCCGGTGGTGTACCTGATCAGCGGCTTCCGTTGGAGCTTCTACGGCGTCTCGGACATCGACGTCGGCATCAGCCTGGCGATGATCCTCGGTTTTCTCGCCGCATGCCTGCTGGCGGTGTGGTGGATATTCAAGACCGGGTATCGGTTGAAGAACTAGCCGCAAATGAAAACGCCCGCAGATGCGGGCGTTCTCATCACGGCGTTGAGGCTTATTTGCCGAACATTTTGCCCAGGCCGAGAACCGCATCCTTCGCCTGGCTGACTGCCTGGAGCTTCTCGTTCACTGCGGCAGTGTCGTCACCATCGGCATTGGCTGCCAAGCCTTCGGTGTTGAGCTGGGCGCAGCCGCCTTCGACTTGATTCAAGGCCTTGTTGAGCTTCTCGTTGCCTAGCATCTGGCCGAGCAGTTTGCCGGCTTCCAGATTGCCTTTTTGAGCGGCCAGTTGTTCTTCGCACTTGACTTGAACGTCAGTGGCGGCGGCGTGCAGCGAGCTGGCGAGAAGCAGGGCGGCACAGCCGAGGATGTGGGAAATACGCATGGATAAGCTCCTGTGTAGTGCCGATCACGATAAGTGACCGATCGAGTCCATTCGAAAAGGGCGGCGATGATAGCTTTTTGCCCTTGCTGCGCAAAGGGTCTTTGGAAACAGGTTTCGTGACGCAGTGCTGGTAGTGAATGGTGTCTGCTGCGGTTCACCCTTGAAAGCAAAAAAGCCCCGCGCGGCTTGCGCCGGCGGGGCTTCTTGTCAGGTGGTCGCGCTTACAGCCCGGCAGCGGCACGCAAGGCGTCGGCCTTGTCGGTCTTTTCCCAGGTGAAGGCGGTGAAGGTGTCGGCACCCACCGTCATCTCGTACGGGTTGCGGCCGAAGTGGCCGTAGGCCGCGGTGGCCTTGTACATCGGGTGCAGCAGGTCGAGCATGCGGGTGATCGCGTAAGGACGCAGATCGAAATGCTCGCGGACCAGGGCGATGATCTTGTCGTCGCTGAGCTTGCCGGTGCCGAAGGTGTTCAGCGAGATGGAGGTCGGCTGGGCCACGCCGATGGCGTAGGACACCTGAATCTCGCAGCGATCGGCGAGGCCGGCGGCGACGATGTTCTTCGCCACGTAGCGGCCGGCATAGGCGGCGCTGCGGTCGACCTTGGACGGGTCCTTGCCGGAGAACGCGCCACCGCCGTGGCGGGCCATGCCGCCGTAGGTGTCGACGATGATCTTGCGCCCGGTCAGGCCGCAGTCACCCACCGGGCCGCCGATGACGAACTGGCCGGTCGGGTTGATGTGGTATTGGGTGTCCTTGTGCAGCAGCTCGGCCGGCAGGCTGTGCTTGATGATCAGCTCCATCACCGCTTCGCGCAGGTCGCTCTGCTTGACTTCCGGGTTGTGCTGGGTGGACAGCACGATGGCGTCGATGCCGGCGACCTTGCCGTTCTCGTAGCGGCAGGTGACCTGGCTCTTGGCGTCCGGGCGCAGCCATGGCAGCAGGCCGTTCTTCCGTGCTTCGGCCTGGCGTTCGACCAGGGCGTGGGAGAAGCGGATCGGCGCCGGCATCAGCACGTCGGTTTCGTTGCTGGCGTAGCCGAACATCAGGCCCTGATCACCGGCACCCTGGTCTTCCGGCTTGGTGCGGTCGACGCCCTGGGCGATGTCCACCGACTGCTTGCCGATGATGTTGATGATGCCGCAGGTGGCGCCGTCGAAACCGACTTCCGAGCTGTTGTAGCCGATGTCGACGATGACGTCGCGCACCAGTTGTTCCAGATCGACCCAGGCCGAAGTGGTGACTTCACCGGCAACGATCGCCACACCGGTCTTGACCATGGTTTCGCAGGCCACGCGGGCATGCTTGTCCTCGGCGATGATGGCGTCGAGCACCGCATCGGAGATCTGGTCGGCGATCTTGTCCGGATGCCCTTCGGACACGGACTCGGAGGTAAAAATCGAGTATTCGCTCATCTATCGGTTTCCTATTACCGGTGGGTGAGTCGGTCGTCAGGGGCGGACCGGGAAAAGTACCGGGCCTGGATCTGAAAACCGTTCTTCAAGCCAATGTAGAGGCTCTCGCCGGGCGTGAGCCCCGCGGCATCGGCCCAACGGGCCAGATCGTCCTGTTCGAAGCCCAGCCAGAGATCGCCGCAGGCCTCCCTGGCCCAACTCTGGTTGTGGCTGCACAGCTCCGTGACCAGCAGACTGCCGCCCGCGTTCACCAGCCGTGCCAGTTGTTTGATCGCCTCGCCGGGCGCCGCCAGGTGATGCAGCACCATGTTCAGCACCACACAGTCGGCCGGCGGGCAGTCGTCGTGCAGTGCGTCGGCGAGCTTCAGCTCGACGTTTGTCAGCCCCGCTTCCTGACAGCGCGCACGCGCCAGGTCGAGCATGGCTGGGCTGTTGTCCAGCGCCACTACGTGTGCGAAGCGCCGCGCCAGCTCCGGCAGGAAGCTGCCATCACCAGGGCCGACTTCCAGTGCGGTGGCGCTGGCATCGAAGTTCAGCACATCGAGCAAGGCCACCACATTGTCGCGATATTGCGGCAGGCCGGCGATCAGGTCCTGGCGGGCCTGGAAGCTGTCAGCCATGCGCGCGAAGAAGTCCTCGCTGGCGGCGCTGCGCTGGGCATGCACGGCGGTGATGCGGGCTTCGATCTCGCGCGGCAGCTGCAACCGATCGGCTTCCTCGAGCAGCGCTGCGTGCAGCTTGCCGCCGGGGCTGTCGACCTGCGGCAGGCTGCGCCGGTAGAACACCGCGTTGCCTTCGCGGCGGGTCGCCAGCAGCCCGGCCTGGGTCAGCACCTTGAGGTGGTGGCTCATGCCCGACTGGCCGATGGCGAAGATCTGCGCCAGCTCCAGTACGCCGAACGAATCGTTGGCCAGCGCCCGCAGTACATTCAGACGCAATGCATCGCCGCCGGCCTTGCACAGGGCGGCGAGCGAATCACTGGCGTCGAAACGGATCTGTGGCATGCGCAGGCTCATAAGCCGCGCAGTCTAGTCGGTCACTTTTCGTACAGCAAGGGCAATATCAAAAAGTTTTGATATTGCCCTTGTGGGTGCAGGGTTACTGCAGCAGGCGGGACAATCCAAGGGTGCAGGACACCAGGCCGAGGCCGATGAGGAAGTAGTTCGGCAGGATATCCAGCAGGCGCTGGATCGGCCCTTCGTCGGCCAGACGGCGCGAGAGCAGGCTGTAAGCGAGCAGGATGCTCAGATCGATCACCGCCCAGATCACGATGAGCACCGTCGCCTGTGGCGCGAACGGTTGCGCGGGCAGGATGAAGCCGGGGAGGAAGGCGAGAAAGAACAGGATGTCCTTCGGGTTGGACAGGCCCACGGCCATCGCCCGCCAGAAATAATGCGCCTCGCTGCGCTTGGGTGTGGCGGCCTCGCTACGTCCGCCACAGAGGCTGTCGCAACCCAGCCAGATCAGGTACAGGCCGCCAAGGATCTGCCCGGCTTCGAGCACCAGCGGGTCGAGGTCCAGCGCCAGGTAGATCATCACCAGCGCGGCGATCATCAGGATCTGCGCAGACAGCGCACCGCCGAGAATCGTCCACAGCGGCCAGCGCCGGCGCGCATCGGATACCACCAGTGCGACCACCGGTCCGGGGGAGGCGATCAGCAGGGCGACTGCCGCGGCGAAGGCGAGATAGGTAGCGTTCATAGTTCGGTCACCAGGCCGAACACCCGGCTGCGTTTGCCCAGGCGCTCGGCATAGAAGTTCGGATTGGTGATGGCGAAGGCGCGCTGGATCCAGCGGTCGCTGCCGTCGAAGCGTGCACTGAAGGGGCTGCGCGCGTGAGCGGTGCGGCGATTGTCGATGATCAGCATGTCGCCACGATTCAGCCGCACCGGCTCGACCACCTCCCAGGCGATGGTGCGCAGCTTGTCCATCAGTTGCTGGGCGCGGCTGCTGAAGGCCAGCATGAAGTGCGGGTCGAAGCGGAAGAACGGCGCATTCGGGTCGCCATAGAGGATGGTCTGGTGGCGATTGATGTCGATGCGCTGGTTCTTTTCGGTGGGGCCGTAATCGGACAGGAAGTTGTACGGCTCGGTGAGGAAGAACGCCTGCTCTTCGAAGGTAAGTCGCTCGAGAATGCGCTCGATCGAGGCGATATAGGTGACCGCCTCGGCGTCCGGGTCCTGGCGCAGGCAGAGCAGCACCAGATAGTCGGGCAGTACGGCGTGGAAAGCGTTTTCCGTGTGCAGGTCCAGTTCGGTGTCGAAACTGTCCGACGTCGCGCCGCGGGAATGCGCCTGCTGCGGGAAGAAGTTGTTGACGATGCAGCCCTCGGACTCCTGCAGATAGCCGATCGGTTCGCCGAGCAGGGCGGTGGCCTGCAGCAGAAGACGCTCGCTGCTGTCGTCGGGTTTGCAGAGGTGCTCGCGGCTCAGCGGCGTTGGCGGGATGTCGCCAATGGGCAGGCTTTCGAGGGTCATGAAGCCTTTCTTGTTGCCGAACAGCCTGAAATTGATGATCTGGCCGATCTGCTCATGCTGCAGCGCGCTTTTCTCTACCGCATTGGCCAGGAGCGTCTCGTAGTATTTGTTCTGCATGGCATCCTTTCCTGAGTTTTTATTGGTGTGCGTGCGCGTTGAGGGAATGCAGAACCTGGCCCGTAACCCATTGCTGGCGCAGTATTGGGATGCTGGAAAAAATTGGAAAATGGAAAAAACAACCCCTAAGGATGAGTTTTAGTCATGCCGGATCCGGTTGTCGCAGCGCCACGCATGCCACCGCTCTATGCCTTGCGCGCCTTCGAGGTGGCGGCGCGTTTCGGCTCGTTCACCCAGGCCGCGCAGAGCCTGTTCATCACGCAGAGTGCGGTCAGCCGGCACGTGAAGACGCTGGAGGAACATCTGGGCTGCCAGCTGTTCGAGCGGCACGGCTCGCGTCTGACGCTGACCGATGCCGGACGACTGCTGGCGCAGGAGCTGAAGATCGGTTTTCGTACCATCGAAAACGCCTGCGTCGCGGTGACCCGTCAGCGCGGTGCGTTGCGCCTGAAGGCGCCGTCGACCCTGACCATGCGCTGGTTGCTGGGCACGCTGGAAGGCTTTCATATGGCCAATCCGCAGAACCGTGTGCAGCTGACCAGCGCCTGGATGGATCTGGACGCGGTGGATTTCAGTAGCGAGCCGTTCGACTGCGCAATTTTGCTCGGTAACGGCGGTTTCCCCGCTGATTGGCGACGGGTGAAGCTGTTCGACGAGTGGCTGGTGCCGGTCTGTGCCCCCGAACTGCTTGGCACTACGGCCTGGACCACGCAGCGGCTGGGCGAGGCCGAGCTGATCCATCCCTCGCGGGACTGCCGCGACTGGCGGCGCTGGCTGCAGCGTACCGGGCGCGCGGATCAGATCGCCTGGCAGCAGGGCAAGCTGTTCGACACCCTCGAGTTGGGCATCTCCGCAGCGGCGCAGGGGCATGGCGTATCGATCGGCGACCTGGCGCTGGTTGGCGCCGAGCTGCAGCGCGGCAGTCTGGTGCTGCCGTTCCATCAGGCGGTGAAGTCCGGCGACAGCTATTACCTGGTCTGGCCCGGTGGCGGCGATGAGTCGGCGACCCTGATGCGCATGAGCGATTACCTGCTCGAACACCTGCCGGACGTGACCAGTCAGGGTGTCGAGCTGTTGGATTGAGCGTGTGGGGCGGCCATTCAGTCATTGCCCCGGCCACCCTCGGTAGGGGAAAATGGCCGCCTTTTTCTACGTACACCCCGCAGGAGATTCAGCGATGCCCAGCCGTCGTGAGCGAGCCAATGCCATCCGCGCCCTCAGCATGGATGCTGTGCAGAAAGCCAACAGCGGCCACCCGGGTGCCCCCATGGGCATGGCGGACATCGCCGAAGTGCTCTGGCGCGATCATCTGAAGCACAGCCCGACCAACCCGCAGTGGGCCGACCGCGACCGCTTCGTGCTGTCCAACGGCCATGGCTCGATGCTGATCTACTCGCTGCTGCACCTGACCGGCTACGACCTGTCCATCGATGACCTGAAGAACTTCCGCCAGCTGCACAGCAAGACCCCGGGCCATCCGGAGTTCGGCTACACCGCCGGCGTCGAGACCACCACCGGTCCGCTCGGTCAGGGTCTGGCCAACGCCGTCGGTTTCGCCGTGGCCGAGAAGGTCATGGCGGCGCAGTTCAACCGCCCCGGCCACAACATCGTCGACCACAACACCTACGTGTTCCTTGGCGACGGCTGCATGATGGAGGGCATCAGCCACGAGGTCTGCTCGCTGGCCGGCACCCTGGGCCTGAACAAGCTGATCGCCTTCTACGACGACAATGGCATCTCCATCGACGGCGAAGTGCACGGCTGGTTCACCGATGACACCCCGCGGCGCTTCGAGGCCTATGGTTGGCAGGTGATCCGCAATGTCGACGGCCATGACGCCGACGAGATCCAGATGGCCCTGGAAACCGCGCGCAAGAGTGACCGCCCGACGCTGATCTGCTGCAAGACCATCATCGGCTTCGGCTCGCCGAACAAGCAGGGCAAGGAAGAATCCCACGGCGCCGCCCTCGGCGATGCGGAGATCGCCCTGACCCGCGAGGCGCTGGGCTGGAATCACCCGCCGTTCGAAATCCCCGCCGAGATCTACGCCGAGTGGGACGCCAAGCAGAAGGGTGCCGACGCCGAGAACGAATGGAACAAGCGTTTCGCCGCCTACGAGAGCGAATTCCCGGCGCTGGCCGCCGAGTTCAAGCGGCGCATGGCGGGCGAGCTGCCGGCCGACTTCGCCGAGAAGGCCAGCGAGTTCATCCGTGAAGTCGCGACCAAGGGCGAGACCATCGCCAGCCGCAAGGCCAGCCAGAATTGCCTGAACGCCTTCGGCCCGCTGCTGCCGGAACTGCTCGGCGGCTCGGCGGACCTGGCCGGCTCCAACCTGACCCTGTGGAAGGGCTGCAAGCCGGTGGTGCAGGAAGACGCCTCGGGCAACTACATGTACTACGGTGTGCGCGAGTTCGGCATGGCCGCGATCATGAACGGCGTCGCCCTGCACGGCGGCCTGATTCCCTACGGCGCGACCTTCCTGATGTTCATGGAATACGCGCGCAACGCCGTGCGCATGTCCGCGCTGATGAAGCAGCGCGTGCTCTACGTGTTCACCCACGACTCCATCGGCCTCGGCGAAGACGGTCCGACCCACCAGCCGATCGAGCAGTTGACCAGCCTGCGCACCACGCCGAACCTGGACACCTGGCGCCCGGCCGATACCGTCGAGTCCGCGGTGGCCTGGAAGCACGCGGTCGAGCGCAAGGACGGCCCGAGCGCGCTGATCTTCTCGCGGCAGAACCTGCCGTTCCATGTGCGTGATAACGAAACCGAAGCAGCCATCGCCCGCGGCGGTTACATCCTGAAGAACTGCGCCGGCGAGCCGGAACTGATCCTGATCGCCACCGGTTCGGAAGTCAGCCTGGCGGTGCAGGCCGCCGACAAGCTGGCCGAGCAGGGGCGCAAGGTGCGCGTCGTTTCGATGCCGTGCACCAGCGTGTTCGATGCCCAGGATGCCGCCTACAAGCAACAGGTGCTGCCGGTGGAAGTCGGTGCGCGCATCGCCATCGAGGCGGCGCATGCGGACTACTGGTACAAGTACGTCGGCCTCGACGGTCGCATCATCGGCATGACCACCTATGGTGAGTCGGCGCCGGCCAACCAGCTGTTCGAGGAATTCGGCTTCACCGTCGACAACATCCTCGCCGTCGCCGAAGAGCTGCTGGAAGACTGAACCGAGCGACAAGCTGCAAGCCTCAAGCCGCAAGTAAAAGCGGTGCGGATTGGCTTGCAGCTTGAAGCTTGTCGCTTGGAGCTGGCGAATGCCTGACCGCCCCTATCGCGTCGCCCTCAACGGCTACGGCCGCATCGGCCGTTGCGTGCTGCGTGCCTTCTATGAGCGTGGCGCCGCCTTCGATTTTCAGTTCGTTGCCCTCAACGATCTGGCCGACATGGCCAGCCTTGAATACCTCACCCGCTTCGACTCCACCCATGGCCGTTTCCCTGGCGAGGTCAGCGTGGACGGCGATTGCCTGCACCTCAACGGACACTGCGTGAAGGTGTTGCGCGAGTCGACGCCCGAGGCCATCGACTGGCGGGCGCTGGATGTCGATCTGGTGCTGGAGTGCTCGGGCGCCTACACCAGCCGTGCCGACGGCGAACGCTTTCTCGCCGCCGGGGTACCGCGGGTGCTGTTTTCCCAGCCGATGGCCAGCGCGGCGGATGTCGATGCCACGGTGGTCATGGGCATCAATCAGCAGCAACTGACGGGCTCAGAGCGACTGGTGTCCAATGCCTCCTGCACCACCAACTGCGGCGTGCCGTTGCTCAAGCTGCTCAACGACGCGGTGGGCATCGAATATGCCTCGATCACCACGATCCACTCGGCGATGAACGACCAGCCGGTGATCGACGCCTACCACCATGAGGATCTGCGTCGCACGCGCTCAGCCTTTCAATCGGTGATTCCGGTGTCCACCGGTCTGGCGCGCGGTATCGAACGCCTGCTCCCGGAACTCTCGGGGCGGATTCAGGCCAAAGCGGTGCGGGTGCCCACGGTGAACGTGTCCTGTCTGGACATCACGCTGCAGACCGCTTGCGATACCGATGCGCATACGATCAACCGGGTGCTGCGCGAGGCCGCCGAAGGCGGGCCGTTGCAGGGCTTGCTGGCGTACACCGAGCTGCCCCACGCCAGCTGCGATTTCAACCACGATCCGCACTCGGCGATCGTCGACGGCAGCCTGACGCGCGCGTCGGGGCCGCGCCTGGTGAACCTGTTGGCCTGGTTCGACAACGAATGGGGTTTTGCCAATCGCATGCTCGACGTCACCGACCACTATCTGCGCGTGGCCAATCGCAACTAGCACCCGCGCCTGGAACATCGCTGCTTCTCGACCTTAAGGAAGACCCACATGACCGTTTTGAAGATGACCGATCTCGACCTCCAGGGTAAGCGCGTGCTGATCCGCGAGGACCTCAACGTGCCGGTGAAGGATGGCGCGGTGAAGAGCGATGCACGCATCCTGGCCTCGCTGCCGACCATCAAGCTGGCGCTGGAGAAGGGCGCCGCGGTGCTGGTCTGCTCACACCTGGGTCGTCCGGAGGAGGGCGTCTACAGCGAGGAGGACAGCCTCAAGCCGGTCGCCGACTACCTGTCCAAGGCTCTCGGTCGCGAAGTGCCGTTGGTCAAGGACTACCTCGAAGGTGTCGAGGTGCAGCCGGGTGAACTGGTGCTGCTGGAGAACGTGCGTTTCAACAAGGGCGAGAAGAAGAACACCGACGAGCTGGCGCAGAAATACGCCGCGCTGTGCGACGTCTTCGTCATGGACGCCTTCGGCACCGCCCACCGCGCCCAGGGTTCGACTCATGGCGTGGCCAAGTTCGCCAAGGTCGCCTGCGCCGGTCCGCTGCTGGCCGCCGAGCTGGAAGCGCTGGGCAAGGCGCTGGACAAGCCGGCGCGGCCGATGGTCGCCATCGTCGCCGGCTCCAAAGTGTCGACCAAACTCGACGTGCTGACCTCGCTGGCCGACATCTGCGACCAGTTGATCGTCGGCGGCGGCATCGCCAACACCTTCCTCGCCGCGGCCGGCTACAAGGTCGGCAAGTCGCTGCACGAGGCCGATCTGCTCGACACCGCCAAGGCCATCGCCGCCAAGGTCGCCGTGCCGCTGCCGGTGGATGTGGTGGTCGCCAAGGAGTTCGCCGAGAGCGCCGAGGCCACGGTCAAGGCCATCGGCGACGTCGCCGACGACGACATGATCCTCGACATCGGGCCGAAGACCGCCGCGATGTTCGGCGAGATGCTCAAGGCCTCTCAGACCATCCTCTGGAACGGCCCGGTCGGCGTGTTCGAGTTCGACCAGTTCGGCAACGGCACCCAGGTGCTGGCCCAGGCCATCGCGCAGAGCCCGGCATTCTCCATCGCCGGCGGTGGCGATACCCTGGCGGCCATCGACAAATATGGTGTGGCCGAGCAGATCTCCTATATCTCCACCGGCGGTGGCGCTTTCCTCGAGTTCGTCGAGGGCAAGGTGCTGCCGGCGGTCGAAGTGCTGGAACAGCGCGCCAACTGAACTTCGCGGGCGAGGTGAACGCCTCGCGCCGTTCGACTGCCGGCCCAGGACATGTCAGGCCGGCAGCGTATGGAGCAACCCCGGCGGCTCGCCGTGGTCTTTGTTCTATCTGGAACAAGGAAAGGGGATGCACCATGCGATATGCCGTTGTTGCTGTTTGCTGCCTGGGATTGGCCGGTTGCGCCGGGAATTCACCGGATAGCGCCTGCCAGGTACTCGACCCTCCACCTGTCCTCGGCCCGACTGCCGAGCATGACCAGCGCGTCGAAATGCAGGCCACGGGCGACCCGACCATCACCACGCAAGGCGGCCTGCAGGATTGCCCCTGATCACCATCTGCCAAGGAGAAGGAATGAACAAAGGCTTGTCCATGCTGATCGCGGCGTTGCTGCTCGCCGGCTGTGGCCACTGGCAATCCGGCCCGGATGCGCCGTTCGTGCGCTGGAAGTGCCAGAGTCAGCAGAACATCGCCTGGCGATACGCCGATGATCAACATTCGGCGATCGACCTGAAAGTAGGCAATGACGAACGCATTCATACCCTGCGAAAGGAACCTGCCACCCGTGGCAGTTTCTATAGCGATGGCGTACTCGCTTTCCACGACAAGGGTAACGAGGCGCTGGTGTACCGCGTCGCCGATGACAAGGTGCTGGCCCACGGCTGCAGTGCGTCAGTCATCAGCATCTAGCGGCTAACGATTCATACGGGCCTCGCCGATGCGAGGTTTTCGACTGAAAGCTGGCGGGACGCTGGCATTTGCCGCCCCCGCCACTACAATGCCGCGCCCAGCGTGCGGCGCTTGAACAGCGCCGGCCACTGCGGCAGGCTTTACACGATTAACGACCCAGTCCGGGAGAAAGGAAAACATGGCACTCATCAGCATGCGCCAGATGCTCGACCACGCCGCCGAGTTCGGCTACGGCGTGCCGGCCTTCAACGTCAACAACCTCGAGCAGATGCGCGCCATCATGGAAGCGGCCGACAAGACCGATTCCCCGGTGATCGTCCAGGCTTCCGCCGGTGCGCGCAAATACGCCGGTGCGCCGTTCCTGCGTCATCTGATCCTGGCGGCGATCGAAGAGTTTCCGCATATCCCGGTGTGCATGCACCAGGACCACGGCACCAGCCCCGACGTCTGCCAGCGTTCGATCCAACTGGGCTTCTCCTCGGTGATGATGGACGGCTCGCTGAAGGAAGACGGCAAGACCCCCGCCGACTACGATTACAACGTCCGCGTGACCCAGCAGACCGTGGCCTTCGCCCATGCCTGCGGTGTCTCCGTGGAAGGCGAGCTGGGCTGCCTGGGCAGCCTGGAGACCGGCATGGCCGGCGAGGAAGACGGCGTCGGCGCCGAGGGCGTGCTCGACCACAGCCAGCTGCTGACCGACCCGGAAGAAGCCGCCGACTTCGTCGCCAAGACCAGGGTCGACGCCCTGGCCATCGCCATCGGCACCAGCCACGGCGCCTACAAGTTCACCAAGCCGCCGACCGGCGACACCCTGTCGATCCAGCGCATCAAGGAGATCCATGCGCGCATCCCGGATACCCATCTGGTGATGCACGGCTCCTCCTCGGTGCCGCAGGAGTGGCTGAAAGTGATCAACGAATTCGGCGGCGACATCAAGGAAACCTACGGCGTGCCGGTCGAGGAAATCGTCGAGGGCATCAAGTACGGCGTGCGCAAGGTCAACATCGACACCGACCTGCGCCTGGCGTCCACCGGTGCGATCCGCGAGTTCATGGCGAAGAACCCCAGCGAGTTCGACCCGCGCAAGTACTTCGCCAAGACCGTCTCGGCCATGCGCGACATCTGTATCGCTCGCTACGAGGCCTTCGGTACCGCCGGCAACGCCAGCAAGATCAAGCCGATCTCCCTGGAAGGCATGTTCCAGCGCTACGCCAGCGGCGAACTGGACCCGAAGATCAACTGATCGCTCGGACGTGAAAAAGCCCGCTTATGCGGGCTTTTTCGTTTCTGCGCGGCGGCATCTGCTCAGCTGGCGAGCAATTCCTGGATCTGGCAGCGCAGGGTATCCAGCGCGAACGGTTTGGCCAGCACCGGTGCGGAGCGGGCGATGGGGCTGCCGGATTCGTAGATCTCGATGGGGTAGCCGCTGATGAAGATCACCTTGAGCTCCGGACGCAGCTTGAGCGCCGGTTCGGCAATCATCACCCCGGACACGTTGCCGGGCAGGCGGAAGTCGGTCACCAGCAGATCCAGCTGCGGTTTGCTCGCCAGGATTTCGAATGCCTTGGGCGCGCTGTCCGCTTCCAGTACCTGATAGCCCTCGCTGGCCAGATAGTCCGAGAGCAGGCTGAGGATATGCGGCTCGTCTTCGACGAGCAGAACGATTTTCGGCAGTGCGTGATTCATGGGAGTCTCGATGTTGCGTTTCGCTGCATTCCAGCCGTTGTGAAGCCGGACAGGATTTCGACAGGCTACGCGCTGCAAGTTTCAGTCCTGCAGCCGGACGGTCGTCGCTTTCCGCCGGCTACCGTGCGCTGGCGCACGTTAGTGAGCGCCATCCTCGCCGTTCCAGGCGCAATGCTCAATGCCTACCTTAGCTGGGGGCGCCTAGCCGGGGGCGCCTAGCTGGGGGCGCCTAGGGCGCTGGCCGGCCGTAGCACTGGCTCACGGCTCGAGGCCGCGCTAGGGTTGCGCCTTTCTCTTGCTGGAGCAACCCATGAACGATACCGAGACCGCCGCGCAGCGCACCCTCGATTACTACCGCCTCAATGCAGAGGCTTTCCGCGCGGGCACGCTCGACCACGACGTCAGCCAGAACATTGATGCCCTTCTGCGTCACATTCAGGCAGAACCGCCGCTGCGCATTCTCGACCTCGGCTGCGGCCCAGGTCGTGATCTGAAGGCCCTGAAAGCCCGTGGGCATGTGGCGATCGGTCTGGATGGAACCGAGGCGTTCGTTGAGATGGCGCGCGCCGACAGTGGTTGTGAAGTCTGGCATCAGGATCTGCTGCAACTGGAGCTTCCGGGCGAAGCGTTCGATGGCCTCTTTGCCAATGCGGTGCTGTTTCATGTGCCGAGCGTCGAACTGCCGAGGGTCCTCAGGGAGCTGCGCGACAGCTTGAAGCCAGGTGGCGTGTTGTTCTGCTCCAATCCGCGCGGTCAGGACCAGGAGGGCTGGAGCGGAGATCGCTATGGCGTCTGGTATGCCTGGCCGACCTGGCGCGAGCGCGTGCTGGCAGCCGGGTTCGTCGAACTGGAGCACTATTACCGCCCCGCCGGGTTGCCACGGGAGGAACAACCCTGGCTCGCGAGTGTCTGGCGTAAGGTCTGAACGGTCAGCGCAGACCGCAGAATGCAACCTGCGTCACACTTCGTATTGCGTTTTGCACGGCTTAATACCTAGGTGTATTTTTATAAGTCATTGTTTTTATTAGATAAAAATTAATTTACAAGTTGGCATGAACGCTGCTCCGTTAGGTTCGCTGGAACTTATTGGAGTACAGAACAATGACCGCTGCACAACAATTCCTCACTGCCGCATTCCCTGAGTTCGAAGTGCTCACCGAGCCCCGCCCGGATGGCGGGCTGCTGCTGACCCTGCGTAACGACGACCGTGTTCTGGTCAAGCGAGCGCTTTCCAAGGGTCAGACCCAGACCCGGATGCAACTGGAGTGGGTCGTCAGCTCGGTACGCCGGGACCTCGCGCTGGAGGCGGGGATGTCGCCTTCCATCGCACACCTGCAGAGCCAGAGCCGTACCGCACTGCCTACCTACGAGTACGCCTAAGCCGCCCGGCTGCGGGATGACCGCAGCCATATTTTCGAGACCGGGCCGCAGAGCCCGGTTCGTTTGCCGAGAAGCCGAAGAGGAATCACATGAACGCCATCGACCTGTTGATTGAGGATCATGAGCGCGTGAAGGACCTGCTGACGCGCCTGACCGATTCCACCGAGCGCGCCGTGAAGACGCGCACCGAACTGCTGAGCAAGCTGGAAATGGAAGTGACCATCCATACCCAGTTGGAAGAGCAGATTCTCTATCCCGCGTACAAGGAAGCCGGCGGTAAGGAAGAGAAGAAGATGTACCACGAGGCCAAGGAAGAACACCGTGCGGTGGATACGCTGGTACTGCCGGACCTGAAGGCGACCGATCCTGGCAGTCTCGAATTTTCCGGTCGTGCCAAGGTGTGCAAGGAGCTGCTTGAGCACCACCTCGAGGAAGAGGAATCGGAAATGTTCCCGCAGGCACGCGAACTTTTCGATACCAAGCGTCTCGAGGAAATGGGTGAGCAGATGAGTCAACTGCGCGCCCGCCTCAAGAAGGAGCTGACCGCCAAGATGGCGGCCTGAGTAGCCGGATGGGCCACCGGGGCGTCATGCCTCGGTCTGCCCAGCCCATCGTTGTAGGCAGACCCATCGCTTTGCTGACTTGCATCAATGATGCGACGAAGCGTCGCTGCGAACCTTGATGGCTTTATAGCATCAACCGGCGCCGCCCCTGAATGAAACCCCTGACTGGCAGATACGCCACGGCGAGGAGGTAACGCCGGGCGGCTGATCGCAGTGGGGCAGGGATGAAAGACGAGCTGAGGACGCTGTTGCAACGAGTCGGGCTGGGCCTCGACCAGATTCTTACGCGCAAGCGTTTCCTGCAATGGCAGGCCGCTGACGCGCTGCGCCTGAACCGAGCGGCGGCTGAGCTCGAGCCGGCGCATCGGGTCTTCATCGAAAAACTCTACGAACACCTTGCCGACTTCGGTCAGCCCTCGGCGATGCGCAGTGATCGCGCCGGTCTGAAACGCCTCAAACAGCGCCAGCAGGAATATTATCGGCGCCTCTGGAGCGGGCCGTATGAGCGCGACTATGTACATGATCGTCTGCTCGTCGGGCTGGTGCATCAGCGCGTCGGTGTCGATCTGGAGTGGTATCTCGGGGCTTACCGGCTCTATCTGTCGGAAATGCTGCGCGCCCTGGTTGGTGACGACGAGCAGCATGCGGTTTACGACAGCCTGCTGAAGATCGTCTTCTTCGACATGATTCTGGCCATCGACACCTACAGCGCGGCGCAGCGGCATGCGCTGGAGGATAGCGAAGCGCGGCTGACGCGCGCGTTGCGTGGCTCCGAGGACGGCATCTGGGAGTGGGACGTCGAGCACGACCAGCTGCACCTCTCCGAACGCTGGACCGCCATGCTGGCGATGCCATCGCAGCCCAGCTACTGCAGCCGCAGCTGGTTCGAGCGGGTGCATCCGGATGATCTGCCCGGGCTGCGCGAGGCCATCGCCGATCACCTGAACGGGCGCAGCTCTTCGCTGGTCCACGAGTACCGCGTTCGTACCGAGCACGGTGAATACCTCTGGGTGCTGGTGCGCGGTGTGGCCGAACGCTGCGAGCTGGGGACCTTGCGCATGGCCGGTTCGCAGACCGACATCAGCGCGCGTAAGGCGGCCGAGGAGTGTCTGCGCCATGCGGCTCGCCACGATGCGCTGACCGGTCTGGCCAACCGCCTGCATCTCGAGGAATTGCTCAAGGAGGTGCAACAGCGTCCCCATGGCCGCGCTGCCGCACTGCTGTTCGTGGACCTTGACCGCTTCAAGCTGATCAACGACAGCCTCGGGCATGGCGCCGGTGACCAGGTGCTGGTCGAGGTGGCGCAGCGCTTGTTGCGCTGCCTGCGCCCCGGTGATCACCTGGCGCGCTTCGGTGGCGACGAATTCGTCGCGCTGCTCGGCGATCTGGCCTGCGAGGCCGATGCCGAGCGTGTGGCGCAACGGATGCTGGTCGCGCTGCGTCAGCCGTTGCAGCTCGGCGAGCGTACGCTGTCGGTCAGCGCCAGCATCGGTATCGCGCCCTTGCAGCGTGACGGGCAGGCGTTGAACGCGCTGCAAGCGGCTGATCTGGCGCTGTACCGGGCCAAGAGCGCCGGCAAGGATCAGTTCGCGCTGTTCTGCGATGGACTGCATTCCAAGGCGGCGCGCCAGCTGGAGCTCGAGAGCGCACTGGCGCAGGCACTGACGCGCCGCGAATTCACTTTGCACTATCAGCCGATCTGCCGTGTGGCGGGCGATCAACCCTACCTGGTCGGTGTAGAAGCGCTGCTGCGCTGGCGCTTCAACGACCAGCCGGTGGCGCCCAACGAGTTCATTCCGGTGCTGGAAGAGTCGCGCGAAATCGTCCGAGTCGGCGAGTGGGTGCTGCGCGAGGCGTGTTGCCAGGTGCGCCGCTGGCAGCAGGCAGGGCAGACGCAGCTGTACTGTGCGGTCAACCTGTCGATTCGTCAGCTGCAGCAGCCCGGCTTCACCGCACTGCTGGCCCGTGTGCTGCGTGAAACCGGCCTGCCGCCCGCGAGTTTGTTGCTGGAGATCACCGAGACGCTGCTGATGCAGGACAGTGAGTTGATGATGGGCGCGCTGCAAGAGATTGCCGCGCTGGGTGTTCGCCTGGCGCTGGACGACTTCGGCACCGGCTACTGTTCGCTCGGCTATCTCAAGCGTTATCCGCTGCATGTGCTCAAGGTCGATCGCAGCTTCATCGCGGCTGCCCCGGACGACGCCGACTCGGTGGCGATCAGTCGTGCCGTCATCGGCCTGGGCCAAAGCCTGGGACTGGCTGTCGTCGCCGAAGGTGTGGAACGTCCCGAGCAGGTGGCGTTCCTGGTGAGCGAGGGATGTCAGCTGGTGCAGGGCTACTGGTTCAGTCGGCCGCTGCCGGCTATGGAGCTACAGGCACTGTTCGACGGCGAGCACTGCATCGACGGCCTCTGGCGGCTGCGCCCGGTGTAGCCGGCGGTCGCATCACGAGCACGACGCTCGTCGAGGCGACTGCTCGGCGTTGGGCTCCGCCGGGCTGGACAGGGCACTCTTGCGGCAAACGAGGGTCAACCTTCTGTGAATCTGCTGATTCAAGCACTCGCCGGCCATTGCCGGACCACTCTGAAGGAGGTTAACCATGCGTCTTACCTATCTGCTGCCCCCGGTTCTCGGGCTTCTGTTGGTCGGTTGCGGCCCGGATGAAGATCGCGAGCGCGAGCCGACCCCGCCGCCGGCGACTACCGAGCAGCCTGCCGCGCCTTCCACCAACACCACCACGCCGCCTGCAGACACCGGCACTGGTACCGGCACTGCGCCGAGCACTGGAACTGGCACCGGCACCTCCGGTGGCATGGCGACTCCGCCAGCCGACAACGGCAGCGGCCTGGGCACCGAGTCCGGCTCCGGCACCGCACCGAGCACTGGCACCGGCACTGGTACTTCGCAGTAAGTTCGGCACCACCTGATCCGGGCACCTTGCGCTTGCCGCGGGGTGCCTTCAGCAGGAGAAAGCGATGACGTGGAAATTTGCATTCGCTGGTGCGCTGACCGCGCTGGCTCTGGCCGGTTGCTCGCCGGATGATGAAAGATCGGCGCTGGACAACAACACGCGCAACCAGCAGGAATACCAGAACACCGCGACCGATCCCGCCGGGCCACGGGAAATCTCGCCGCCGTCCAACCGGACCAACGAATAAGCGCTCGATTCGGCGTCGCGCAGGCTAGACGAACTGGCCTGCGGCGTAGGCCGATGCCCAGGCCCACTGGAAATTGAAACCGCCCAGGTGACCGGTAACGTCCAGCACCTCGCCGATGAAGTAGAGCCCCGCTGACTTCTGCGATTCCATGGTCTTGGACGACACTTCCCGCGTATCTACCCCGCCCAGCGTCACTTCTGCCGTGCGATAACCTTCGGTGCCGGCAGGTACCAGCTGCCAGTCCGCGAGCTTCTCGGCAATCGCTTCCAGCTCGCTGGGTACGTATTGTTTCAGCGGTTTGGATACGAACCAGTGCTCGCAGAGCAGCCCGGCCATCTTGCGTGTGAAGACCTCGCCGAGCAGCGTCTTCAACTCGGCATTGGGGCGTTCCTGCTTCTGCGTCGCCAGCCACTCGTCGAGGTCGAGCTGTGGCAGCAGGTTGATATGCACCACCTCCCCCGGCTGCCAGTAGGACGAGATCTGCAGGATCGCCGGGCCGGAGAGTCCGCGATGGGTGAACAGGATGTTTTCGCGAAAGCTCTGGCCGTTGCAGCTGACCAGGCAATCCTCCACCGAGGTGCCGGACAGCTCGGTGCAGATCGTCTTGAGCTGCGGCTCGGTGATGGTGAAGGGCACCAGGCCTGCTCGCGTCGGCAGCACGTTGTGGCCGAACTGGCGCGCGATCTGGTAGCCGAAGCCGCTGGCACCGAGGGTCGGAATCGACAGGCCGCCGGTGGCGATCACCAGCGATTGGCAGCGTACCGGGCCGGCGCCGGTGTGCAGCAGATAGCCCTCAGCATGCTTGTCGATCGACTCGACCGCGGTATCCAGACGCAGATCCACGCCTGCCTGTGCGCATTCGTCCAGCAGCATCTCGAGGATGTCGCTGGACTTGTTGTCGCAGAACAGCTGGCCGAGCTTCTTCTCGTGATAGGGCACGCCGTGACGGCTGACCATCTCGATGAAATCCCACTGGGTGTAACGCGCCAGCGCCGACTTGCAGAAGTGCGAGTTGCTGGAGAGGAAATTCGATGGCTCGGTGTACAGATTGGTGAAATTGCAGCGTCCGCCGCCGGACATGAGGATCTTCTTGCCAGCCTTGTTGGCGTGGTCCAGCAGCAAGACCTGGCGACCCCGTGCAGCGGCGGTGAAGGCGCACATAAGTCCGGCCGCACCGGCGCCGATTACCACCACGTCAGTCTGCACCACTGCGTTACCTCGTCGGAAAACGCGCGATGGTACTCCTGCTGCGGTTTCGATGCAGCCCGGCATCCGACGAGGCGCTGGCGTCAACTGGCGCGCATTGTGCTTTGATGAGTTGATAGCGTTTCGCCAGAAGAGCGAGAGATTTTGACGGGCACACGACGGTTCATCGGTTTGATGCTGCTGCTGGCAAGCGCTTCGCTGCCGGCCGAAGTGCTTCGTCTGGCGGGCAATGTCTGGCCGCCTTACACCGACCGCAGCCTGCCCGGTGAAGGGTTGTCGGTCGAACTCATCCGCACCGCGCTCGGCCGTGGGGGTTACCAGGTGGAATACATCGAGGTGCCCTGGGAGCGCGCGTTGCTGGGGCTGCGCAACGGCAGCTACGACATGATCAACGGCTGGCCGACGGTCAGGCGCGTCGACTACACGCTCAGCTCACGCCCGTTTCTGAGCAACCGGATGCGCTGGGTCCAGCGTCGCGAGAGCAATTTCCGCTACGACGGGCTCGACAGCTTGGTTGGCCATCCCATCGCGCTGAGCCGGGGCTACATGTACAGCGATGAGCTGAACGAGGACACGCGGCTGCAGAAGGGCTATGCCGCCAACTTCGTCCAGGCGGCAAAGATGGTGATTGCCGGGCGTGTCGACCTGACGCTGGAGGACGAGCGCACTGCGCTGTTCCACCTCGAGCGCGAGCTGGGGCATGAGCGGGATGCGCTCCGCTTCGTGCCGGGCGAGTTCCGGCGTGTGGAGCTGTCGCTGGTGGTGCGCAGCAACCATCCTCGGCTGGCCGATATCGTCGCCACCTTCAATCGGGAGATTGCCGCGATGGTCGAGGATGGCAGCTACGCGACGATCTTCGCGCGTCACGGCATGCCGGTTCCCACGGCGTTGCCCTAGTGGCCTGTTTGGTAGGTTCAGTTGGTCAACTGCGGCGCCCAGGCCACTAGCGCGAATCCTGTCCCTGGCCTGCCGGTCGTTGCTTGATCAGGTGCGCGGCCATGCTGCGTAGTGGCGCCAGCTGCCGGCAGATCAGCCCGAGCTGGGTCTGCACCAGGCGATGGGCATCATCCATCTCGTCCGGGGTCTGCTCCAGCTGTTGCGCCAGCGTTTCTTCATCTTCGCTATAGATGGCGACGGGCTTGTTCTGCGCCAGCGCGCTGGCCAGGTCGTCGAGGCTGGTCGCCAGTTGCTGCGCGGCGCGCTCCAGCAGGGCATCGCTGGCGTCATCCGGCAGGCTCTCGCGATGGGCGCCAAGACCGGACAGGTAGTTGAGCAAGGTGTGCGAGAGGATCAGGAAGCGAAAGCCGGTTTCGGCATCCTTTCGGAAGTGTCCGGGTTCCAGCAGCATGTTCGACAGCGTGGTGGACAGCGCCGCATCGGCGTTGTGCGCGTTGCGTCGGGCCAGGCGATAGGCGAGGTCGTCGCGTTTGCCGCTGTCGTACTGACGCATGATCTGGCGCAAGTAGTCGCTGTTGCAGCTGAGGGTGTTGGCGACCACCTGATTGAGGCGCCGACCCTGCCAATCCGGCAGGATGAGGAACACCGCGGCGGCAGCGATCAGGCTGCCGAGCAGGGTATCGAACAGCCGCGGCCAGATCAGTCCGTAGCCATCGCCGACCTGGTTGAAGCAGAACAGCACCATCAGCGTGATCGCCGCCGTGGCCAGGGTGTAGCGCGTGCTGCGGGTGGCGAAGAACACCACGCCGGCGACGACTGCGAACAACGCCTGGATCGGCTGGCTGGGGAACAGATCGAACAGTGCCCAGCCGGCGACGAGGCCGAGCAAGGTGCCGCTGATGCGTTGCACCAGCTTGATCCGCGTGGCGCCGTAATTCGGCTGGCAGACGAAGACCGTGGTCAGCAGCACCCAGTAGCCCTGTTCGGGATGGATGGCATGCAGCACCGCGTAGCCGCAGACCAGGGCGATGGTCATGCGCAGGGCGTGGCGGAACAGCAGCGAAGTGGGCGTCAGCTGCAGGCGAATGCGATTGAATGCCTCGCGCAGGGACTGCGGTTGGCGATCCAGCAGGCTGCTGTCCTGTTCGCCTTCCAGGGTGCCGGGGTCGCTGGCGCTGGCGAGCTGGCGCTGTAGCGTGGAAAGGTTGCCTGACAGCGCGCGCAACGAGCGCAGCAGGCCGCGCCAGGCCGGATTGTTCTGCTCGCGCAGGTGCTCCAGCGAGGCCTGCAGGTCTTCCAGCGCCTGGCCGTTGGCTTCGCTGTAACGAAACACCTGGCGCATCTGGATGGCCTCGCCGAGTTCGGCGCAGGCACTGGCCTGCAGCCGCAGCAGGCGCTGGCAGCGAAACAGCACATCACTGTGGAAGAAGGCCTCGGCCAGCGCCTGGTAGGGATAATGCGACGAGCTGACCCGCTCGTGCAGATCCTGGGCGAGGAAATACAGCTTGAGGTAGTGGTTGATCTTGCCGCCGCCGCGGCCGTTGCCCAGGCGATTCAGCAGCGTTTCCTTGGCTGCGTTGAGCGCGCTGACGACTCGGCCGTTCTGCTGCGCCAGCTCCAGGCGACGCTGTTCCACGTCCAGCTGACGCACCGGCTCGAACAGTGCCGCCTTGTAGCGAAAATACAGGCCCAGCTCGCGATACAGCCGCGCCAGACTCTGCTGTACCGGCTGATGGGCGAACAACGCGTTCCAGCACACCGACAGCAGGCCATACCAGGCCGCACCCGCCACCAGCAGCATGGGGTCGCGCCACAGATGCTGCAGTGCACCGTCACGCTGGTCGGCCGCGATCATGCTGTAGATCGCGAGTATCAGGGTGGCCTGGGCAATGGCCCCGTAGCGCTCACCGAGCGCACCGAGCATGACCAGCGCGAAGGTGGAAAGCGCCAGGCCGGCAACGAACAGCCAGGGGTAGGGGAACAGCAGTTCGACGGCGACGGCGGCGATGCTGAAGCACAGCAGCGTCACCAGCAGCGCATTGAGACGGCCCAGCCAGCTGTCGTCGGTTTCCGCCAGGGCGCTGGCGATGATGCCGAGGAACAGCGGAATGATCAGCGTCGGCTGCCCGAGGTACCAGCTCAGGCCCATGCTGCCGGCCATGGCGATCAGTACGCGCAGGCTGTAGCCGAACTTCTCCAGCGCCCACAGGCGGCGTAAGAACTGGCTGAGCGAGGGTTGCGGCATGGAGCATTCCGTTGGGGGAGGCCAGATTGGACGAAGCTGCCGCGAACACTGTCACGGGCGGCTCGTGCGTTCAATCATCCGGGCCGCAGAAGACCGGCCCGGATACGCGCGTTCAGCAGCAGGCTGGCGTTCTCAGAGGACGCGGACCTTCAGCGAGCGGCCCTTGATCTTACCTTCGTTCAGACGTTTGAGCGCCTGCTTGGCAACGCCGCGCTCGACGGCGACGAACGCCTGGAAATCGAAGATGGCGATCTTGCCGACCTGGCTGCCGGGGATGCCGGCATCGCCGGTCAGCGCGCCGAGGATATCGCCCGGACGCAGCTTGTCCTTGCGCCCGGCGGCGATGCACAGGGTAGCCATCGGCGGTTGCAGCGGCGCGCCGGTCTTGGCCTTCAGGCTGTCCAGTTGCTGCCAGTTGAGCGGTGCCTGCTGCAGCTTTTCGATGGCCTGCGCGCGATGGGCCTCCGCCGGGGCGACCAGGCTCATGGCCAGGCCCTGGTTGCCGGCGCGGCCGGTCCGGCCCACCCGGTGCACGTGTATCTCCGGGTCGCGGGCTAGCTCGACATTGATCACCATGTCCAGCGCATCGATATCCAGCCCGCGCGCGGCGACATCGGTGGCCACCAGCACCGAAAGGCTGCGGTTGGCGAACATCGCCAGCACCTGGTCGCGATCACGCTGCTCCAGATCGCCATTGAGCGCCATGGCCGAGATGCCGGCAGCGTTCAGGTGATCGACCAGCTCCTGGCACTGCTGCTTGGTAAAGCAGAAGGCCACGCAGCTTTCCGGCCGGAAGCTGGCGAGCAGACGCACGACCGCGTCCATGCGCTGCTCGGGGGCGATTTCGTAGAAGCGCTGTTCGATCTGCGCATCGTCATGCAGGGCCTCGGCACGTACCTGCTGCGGGTCGCGCATGAAACTTGCGGACAGCTGCTTGATGCCGGCGGGGTACGTGGCCGAGAACAGCAGGGTCTGCCGCTTGGCCGGTGTCTGGCCGATGATGTCGGCGATGGCGTCGTAGAAGCCCATGTCCAGCATGCGATCGGCTTCATCGAGCACCAGGGTGTTCAGTCCGTCGAGTTTCAGCGTGCCTTTTCTCAGGTGTTCCTGCGCCCGGCCCGGCGTGCCGACGATGACGTGCGCGCCATGCTCCAGCGAAGCGATCTGCGGGCCGATGGAGACGCCGCCGCACAGCGTGAGGATCTTGATGTTGTCCGCCGCGCGCGCCAGCCGCCGCAGCTCCTTGGCGACCTGGTCGGCCAGCTCGCGCGTCGGGCACAGGACCAGTGCCTGGCAGCCGAAATAACGCGGATTGAGCGGGTCGAGCAGGGCGATGCCGAATGCGGCGGTCTTCCCGCTGCCGGTCTTGGCTTGAGCGATCAGGTCGTGGCCCTTGAGCATGATCGGCAGGCTCTGCGCCTGGATCGGCGTCATTGCCGTGTAGCCGAGGGCGTCGAGGTTGGCCAGCATGGCGGCGGAAAGGGGCAGGGAAGAGAAGGTACTGGACACGGGCAGGGTCTTCGGACGGGGAACGGCCTGCAGTCTATCAGGCCGACGCTGCACGCGCCGGTTGGCGGGCATCGAGATGGCTGTACGCCTGCACGGTGAAACGTTTTGCAAGACCGGCAGGCGGAACCCCACATCGTCCTTCTGATCGAAAATTGTCCATTACCCACTCCCAGGAGGTTGTTTTGTCTCGCGTTCTTTTCCTTGCCGGGCTGTTGGCGCTACCCGCTGTCGCCGCCGAGCCCACCCTCTATGGACGTTACGAACACATCAAGGTCGCGGAAATCGGCAAGACTTTGCCCGCCAAGATGGATACCGGTGCCATGACCGCATCCTTGTCAGCGCGTGATATCGAGTAGTTCAAGCGAGACGGCGAGGACTGGGTGCGTTTCCGCCTGGCCGTCGATGGTGCGGATGACACCCTCTATGAGCAGCGCCTGCTCGGCATCAGTCGAATCAAGACGCGCGCGGAAGAGGCCGGCGATGTCGATCCCAACAGCGAGCCGCCACGGGCTGAGCGACCAGTGATCGGCATGCAGCTGTGCATTGGCGATCGCCAGCGTGAGGTCGAGGTCAACCTCACCGACCGCAGGCACTTCAGTTACCCGTTGTTGATCGGCGCCGAGACGATTCGTGATCTCAACGCGGCGATCTATCCAACCGAGAAGTACACGGCGGGTCGCCCGACCTGCTAGCACGGTATCGCTATCCAGCGCTCATCAGGGCCGGACGGCATTGCGTCTGGCCTGATGCTGGAGCTCCTGCGACGCACCTCATCGCATTGCTGCATGAGCTACCGTGTGGGCGTCTCATGGCCCGCTCTGGGACTGTTGGGTCGTTGCTGGGGCTGGCGGTGCCCCCAAGAGGTATGACCGCCTTCACCCTTTGAATTGAACGATGACGGCCGGAAGGTGCGCCCGCCTATTCCGAGCCCTGCCAGACAGACTGAGGTTTGCAGAAGAACCTTTGCAACCTGAAGGCAATATATAAGCGGTAGTCTAATTATCGCCATTGCTGCTTTATAAATTAAGAATAAATTAACGGGTTATATTGCTTATATAGGTCCGCGCCTGTATTTGTTTGAATACGTACTTTCTGATTGTTCGTTATTTATTCACCTGATCCATATGAGTCACGTGACCGGTCGGTCTCGCGAGTGCGCCAGCGAGATGCTCGTACCCGCTTCGAGTCTCCGTGTCAGCTCGTCGCACCGGTCGCTGTCCAAACCGTCTGCCGCGAAGGTTACGGCGAGCGGCTTGCACAATGGCTCTTGGCCACCCGAGACCCTCTTTCCAGGCGGCTTCCAGCGCGTGAACTGGTCTTCTCTTGGTTGTTTGTCAGACTAAAGTCGGGGCTTTCATTCATTAACCCACCCCTGTTAAATTCAGGATGTGGGTTCCCTTTACACGCAATAAAAATAAGGCGGAGAACGTCAATGGCCGACAACGATAAAGAAAATGCTGCTGCGTACTGGAAGGCGAATGTTCGCCTCATTACATGGAGCTTGGTGGTTTGGGCTCTGGTCTCTTATGGTTTTGCAATCCTCTTGCGTCCTCTGCTCTCCGGAATCCCAGTCGGGGGCACGGATCTAGGCTTCTGGTTCGCTCAACAGGGTTCCATCATCACGTTCATTTTGATCATCTTCCACTACGCGTGGCGGCTGAACAAACTGGACAAGGAATTCGGGGTTGAGGAGTAACCACAATGAGCCAATATTGGATCAACATGATGTTCGTGGGCGCCTCGTTCCTGCTTTATATCGGGATCGCGGTCTGGGCTCGCGCCGGGTCAACTAAAGAGTTCTATGTTGCTGGTGGGGGTGTTCACCCGGTAACCAACGGCATGGCAACGGCGGCAGACTGGATGTCTGCAGCTTCCTTCATTTCCATGGCCGGTCTGATCGCCTCTGGCGGTTACGCCACTTCGGTCTACCTGATGGGCTGGACCGGTGGCTACGTGCTGCTGGCAATGCTGCTGGCACCTTACCTGCGCAAGTTCGGCAAGTTCACCGTGCCGGACTTCATCGGTGACCGTTTCTACAGCCGTGGCGCTCGCCTGGTAGCTGTCGTCTGCCTCATCCTCATCTCCGTCACCTACGTAATCGGTCAGATGGCCGGTGCTGGCGTGGCATTCTCCCGCTTCCTGGAAGTGAGCAACTCCGCTGGTATCTGGATCGCTGCGGCCATCGTGTTCGCCTACGCGGTATTCGGCGGCATGAAGGGCATCACCTACACCCAGGTGGCGCAGTACGTGGTTCTGATCATTGCCTACACCATTCCGGCCGTGTTCATCGCCATGCAGCTGACTGGCAACCCGATCCCGATGCTCGGCATGTTCGGCACCCACGTCGAGTCCGGCGTGCCGCTGCTGGACAAACTGGATCAGGTCGTTACTGACCTTGGCTTCGCCGCCTACACTGCTGACGTCGACAACAAGCTGAACATGTTCTTGTTCACCCTGTCGCTGATGATCGGTACCGCTGGTCTGCCGCACGTAATCATTCGCTTCTTCACCGTACCGAAGGTCGCTGATGCCCGCTGGTCCGCTGGCTGGACCCTGGTCTTCATCGCCCTGCTGTACCTCACCGCTCCGGCCGTTGCCTCCATGGCACGTCTGAACCTGGTTAACACTATCTATCCGGAAGGCCCGCAGGCTGAAGCGATCCGCTATGAAGATCGTCCGGAATGGGTGCAGACCTGGGAACAGACCGGTCTGATCAAGTGGGAAGACAAGAACGCCGACGGTCGTGTACAGATGTACAACGACGCCAACGCCGCCTTCACTCCGACCGCTACTGAGCGTGGCTGGAATGGCAACGAGCTGACCGTGAACAATGACATCATCGTTCTGGCCAACCCGGAAATCGCCAATCTGCCGAGCTGGGTCATCGGTCTGATCGCTGCGGGTGCTATTGCTGCTGCGCTCTCGACTGCTGCGGGTCTGTTGCTGGCGATCTCGTCTGCCATCAGTCATGACCTGATCAAGACTCTCATCAATCCGAAGATCAGCGAGAAGAACGAAATGCTGGCCGCCCGTCTGTCCATGACGGCCGCGATTCTGCTGGCAACGTGGCTGGGTCTGAATCCACCGGGCTTCGCTGCTCAGGTGGTGGCCCTGGCGTTCGGTCTTGCGGCAGCGAGCCTGTTCCCGGCGCTGATGATGGGTATCTTCTCCAAGCGTGTGAACAGCAAGGGTGCTGTCGCCGGTATGCTGGTCGGTGTGGTGAGTACTGCCGTGTACATCTTCCTGTACCTGGGCTGGTTCTTCATCCCTGGCACCGCAAGCATCCCGAACACGCCTGATCAGTGGTGGATGGGCATCTCTCCGCAGGCCTTCGGTGCCGTGGGTGCGATTCTGAACTTCGCTGTTGCCTACGTCGTTTCGATGGCTACCGAGGCTCCGCCGCAGGAGATTCAGGATCTGGTCGAGAGCGTTCGTACCCCGAAAGGTGCTGGCGTTGCACTTGATCACTAACTGATAATGCAGCCGGACGTCAGACCTGCTCTGACACAAGGTTGAGGTAGAAGTCGGGCTTCCATATGGAAGCCCGATTTTTTTAGGGGGAGTTGTATATGTTCTGGCATCTAATCGCGGCAATCGTCGCTGGTGTGGCAGGAGCCGGTATCGGCCTGTTGCTGCGCTCACTGACGCGTAAGCGACTGCCGAAATGGATCATTCCCGTCTGCGCCGGTCTGGGAATGCTGAGTTACACCATCCATTACGAGTACACCTGGTTCGAAACCAAGCAAGCGCGTCTGCCGGAAGGATCGCTGGTGGTCATGAGCGAAGAGGGCGAAATGCTCTGGCGCCCCTGGACGATGATCTATCCGATGCCGCTGGCCTATACGGTACTGGACGGCGCCAACGCTCAGGTGCAGGACACCGAACAGGGCCGTCTCGGCCGCTTCGTGCTGTACCGTTTCGAGAAGCAACACCTGACGTCGACCGTGAAGAGCGCCAGCTATCAGTTGATCTGCACCGAAAGGGCGATGTTCAGACTGAATGAAGCCGGCCAGGCGAAGATCGAAACGCTGACCGAGCTGGAAGCCGATTCACCGCTCTATCAGGCCATTTGCGAGGGCGGGCGTTAACGATACCGCCCACCATCTGCGGGTACCGCGCATCAGCAGCATCTGATGCGCGCCGCGAAGAGAGGATTGATCGGTTCCGCAATGGGGCCGAGTTGCCGGCAACAGGCGTCTGACAACCAATCCGGTAAGACAATGCTCCGTTCTGTCGGCCGGCAGTCTTCGGCGTTCAACAATGCAGTGAATCTGCATTCAGCCCGTTCAGATCGAGTTGAAGGCCGCCTTGCGCGCGCGTTGCCAGCAGCGCAGTCGCTGAGCCAGCTCGTCGAAGCTGGTCAGACCTGCACGCTGTGCGCGATTCATCAGGATCAGGGCGATTTCTGCGGTGGCCATGGCATCGGCGGAGGCATTGTGGCGCTGCGGGATATGGATGTTGAAGTAGTCGAGCCAGTGATCCAGGCCGCCTCGGTGGATCATCGCTTCGGGGAACAGCATGGGCGCCAGGTCAGCCACATCGAGGAAGGTGTGCTCCAGCGAGTAACCCAGTTCGTTCTTCAGCGCGCGACCGAGCATGCGCTGATCGAAGGGCGCGTGAAAGGCGAGGATGACGCTGTTCGCAGCGAACTCCATGAAGCTGAGCAGCGCTTCGGCCGGTGGCAAGCCGTTGGCCAGTTCGCTCGGGGCGATCCCGTGGATCAGTACGCTTTCGGTGACCTTGACCTGTCGGCAGAGGGTGCATTCGAACTGCTGGGAGTAGTCGATGGCGCCATCTTCGATGACCACCGCGCCGATGGCGATGACCAGATCGCGTTTGAGGTGCAGCCCGGTGGTTTCCAGGTCCAGCACCACCAGACGTTGCTGGCGCAGCGGAACCGCCTGTGGCGGCAGCGGGCGCGCCAGCTCGGCAACACGTTGCTGCTGCTCGGGCGGCAGTTTCGGACCGCGGGGGTTGAACCAGAACATGCTCATAGTTGATAGCGCACCGCGAGACTGGCCTGTAACCGCTGGGCCTGGCGGAAGGACTCGCGCAGGATTCGGCGGTCCAGTACGTTGAGAGTATCCGGATCCAGGCGGTTGGAATAGGGCAGCCCATCGCGTGCCTGCTGTTGGTGGTGCTGCATGCGTGTCTGCTGGATGAAGTGGTAGGCCTCTTCATAGGCCGCGCCATCCTTCTCTTCGATGATGCCTTTCTCCACCAGCTTGCGTAGTCGCTCAAGGGTGTTGCAGGTGCCGATGTCGTTGCTCAGCGCCAGCAGGCGGGCGCCGTCTACGAAGGGCGTCAGGCCCTGCACCTTGAGGTCCAGCGTGTCCTTGCCTTCGCCCTTGCGCGCCACCACGAAATCACGGAAGCGGCCCACCGGCGGCCGATGACGCAAGGCGTTCTCGGCCATCATGCGCTGGAACAGGCGGTTGTCGTTGATCTCCTCGAGCAGGTCCCGGCGCAGCTGCTCGCAGCCTTCCGAAGGGCCCCAGATGCTGCGCAGATCGAAATAGATGGTGCTGCCGAGCAGGTTTTCCGGGGTTGCCTCACGCACGAACGAGCTGAAGCGGCGGCTCCATTCCTGGCGCGACAGGCATAACTGCGGGTTGCTGGCCATGATGTTGCCTTTGCACAGCGTGAAGCCGCAGGTGTCGAGGTCACGGTTGATGCGCTCGGCCAGTGGCAGCAGACGTCCACGGATGTGCGCGGCCTCTGCAGCATCGACGGCTTCGAAGAGGATGCCGTTGTCCTGGTCGGTATGCAGGGTCTGTTCCTGGCGGCCCTCGCTGCCGAAACACAGCCAGGTGAAGGGCACGCCCGGGTCGCCGATGTGCTGGATGGCCAGCTCGATCACCCGGCACACGGTGTGATCGTTGAGCAGCGTGACGATGTGGGTGATCTGGGTCGACGAGGCGCCATGGGCCAGCATGTTGTCGACCAGCTGCTTGATGCGATCACGGATGACCACCAGCGCATCGATGCGATCGGCGTGCCGTATGGTCTGCGCCAGGTGCACCAGATCCACACGCTGCAGGGAAAACAGGTCGCGCTCGGAAATCACCCCACGCAGCAGGCCGTTCTCCACCACGCAGACGTGGGCGATGTGCCGCTCGGTCATGGCGATCGCTGCATCGAAGGCGGTGGCGTCCGGTGGCAGGTAGAACGGATCGTGCGTCATGAACTGCGAGATCGGCTGACTCAGGTCGGTGGTGCCGGTACCGATCACCCGGCGCAGATCGCGCAGGGTGAAGATGCCCTGTGGGTGCAGCGCTTCATCAACGATGACGATGCTGCCGACATTGTTCTCCTGCATCATCGCCACCGCCTCGTTGATCGGCTTGGACGGCAGGCAGGACACCGGATGGTGAAGCGCCAGCTCGCCGATGCTGGTCTCGAGCGAATACTGCTCGCCGAGGTTTTCTACTGCGCGCATTTGCGCCTGCTGGTTGACCAGGTCGAGCAGGCTGCTGACGCCACGCATGGCGAAATCGCGGAATACCGGAGACTTGGAAACCAGCTGGACGAAGGCGGGCTTGCCGAGCAGGAAGCAGAAGGTGTCTTCGGCGGCCAGATGTGCGGTGCGGGTCGCCCGTTCACCCATGAGCGCGGCCATCGGGAAGCATTCGCCGACGATGACTTCGAAGGTGGTGTCGGTGCCGCGCTTGGCAGTATGCGGGCGCTGACCATGCACGCGGCCCTGCTTGACGATATAGAAGTGCTGCACCACCCCGTCCTCGGGGGAAATGATGCAATCGCCTTCGGCATAGAAGCGCAGCGCACAGTTCTCCACCAAGTAGGCCAGGTGGGCCGGCTCCATCTGGTTGAACGGGGCGTACTTGCGCAGAAACTCCATGGTGCCGTGAATGTTCTGCAGTACAGCCGTCTTCCCTGCCTGGGAGAAGGCGTCGGGTGTGCTCATGGTTGGCTTCCATTTTTTGGTAATGGTGGGCTGCAGGTCGGTCGGACCCAATTGGACGTAAGTCTAGTCAGCTCAAGGGGCAGGGAAGCTGACCAGGGTCAGCCTCATGTTTCGTGCTGTTGCGGTGAATTTCCGGCATGAAAAAGCCGGCCACTTGGGGCCGGCTCCTTTGCTTCGTCATTTCGCTCAGGGCAGGGTGAACAGCACCTTGACCGAGCCATTGACGGCCGCGCTGTCGATATAGCCGATGGCATCGGCTTCGGCGGCGACCTTGGCCACTACCGCGGCATCGTCAGCGACGCTGGGCAGCGGTTGGCCTTTGCCGGTGAAGATCAGACCCGACCAGTAGGACTTGAGCTGCGACTCGTTCTTGCTGGTCACGCCGGCGTAGAAGGCTTCCTTGGCCGGGTTCCAGCCTGCCTGGTCGACGCCCTTCATGGACTTGTCCTTGCCCAGGAAGATGTTGGCGACGTCGGACTGCGACGGTGCCTTGGCTGCGCCTGGATTGACGATCACGGCGACCTCGGCCTGCGCCAGGGAAGCCAGGCCGAACAGCGCAGCAGCGCCGAGGATGCGAATGGATGCTTTCATCGGGACGCTCCTCAGAATACGAAATCGACGCCGACGGAGATGATATCGCCGTCGTAGTTGCGGGCCGGCGTGCCGGCTACGCCGGTACGCTCGAAGGCTTCGTTCTCGTACAGCTCTTGAGCATTACGAGTGAACACACCGTCATAAGCATTCTTGGTGTCGACGCGCTTGTACTCGCCCTTGACCACCACGGTTGGCGCGGCCTGATAGTTCAGGCCCAGGGTCCAGGAACTCTGACGGCCACCGTTGTCGTCCAGCTGTGCATAGGTCAGGTGCGGCAGGAAATCACCGAAACGACGGCCGCCCATCAGGTAGAAGGAGTCGATCGCTTCCATATCATCGTTCTCGATCATGCGCGAGGTCCACTCGTTGCTGCTGACCCAGGTGCCGTTGTCGTACTGGTAGCCGATCGAGGTGAACTTGCCTTTCTCTTTGTCCAACGCCAGCAGCGAGCGCTGCTGTGCCACTCCGACGCCGGGACCGATAGGCGCAGGCAGAACACTAATCACATTGCCAATGATATCGGTGGTGATATCCGCCTCGACATAACCGATGCGCAGCATGCCGAAATCGTTGGTGGCCAGGCTGACGCTGGCGCCGAACAGGTTGCCGTAGTCGATATCGAACTGCTCGTCGTAGGCGTAGTAGTCGCGGTTCTTTGCCTGACCGCCGGCGACCTGGAAGGTCACCGAACCGTACGACAGCGGCACGGTGTAGACCGCATCGACGCCTTCGTAGTTGGTCACCTGAACCTGGCTGTAGACCTCGTCGGGCAGGCGCAGCCAGGGGTAGCTGTAGCCGACGTCGAGGCTTTCGGAATACATGTAGACCGGGCTGCGCAGGCGGCCGGCGCGGAGCATCAACTGATCGTTGGCCTGCAGCGACAGGTAGGCCCATTCCAGGTTGGCTTTCCACTCGTCCTGCTGCGCCTTGGCCGTGGCCTGGACGGTAACGCCCAGGGTGTCGGTGATGCCGTAGCTCAGCTGGGCGCCGAACTTGGACAGCTGATCGCCGCGCCAGGAATCGTTGGTCTGGCCCTGGACGCCATAGCTGCGACCGTCATCTTCGCCGCCGAGGTGAGTGAAACCGACGGTACCGAAACCGTTGAAGCGATGTTCACCCTGTTCCAGGGCGAAGGCAGGGGTGGCGGCCAGGCAGACAGCTGCCAGACCGGCGACACGAAGTGCAGTCATTGGATGCTCCAGAAAAACGTTAAACACGGAATTGGCCCGTAGCCGCGCGCAGGTGGTCTCCGGTACTCACCAGTTGTTCGCCAAGGCGGGCGGTGGCTTCGGCGCCGTTTGCGGTTGCTTGTGCGTCCTGCTGCAACACTTGGGTTTCTTGTCTGATGGAACTCGACAGGCCGATCTGTTCCTGTGTGAACTGGGCGATGCCGGCGTTGAGTTCGTCGATCTGGTTGACCGTGCCGGCGATGGCTTCCAGCAGCTGCGTGGCTTCGATGGAACGCTCGATGCTGGCGCGGGATTTCTCGCCGTTGCTGGTCATCACGTTGAGCACGGTGTTGGCGCTGTTCTGCAGGCGCTGGATGATCTGTTGGATCTCGGCGGTGGACGCCGCCGTCTTCTGCGCCAGGTTGCGCACCTCGTCTGCGACGACCGCAAAGCCGCGGCCCTGCTCGCCGGCGCGGGCGGCCTCGATTGCGGCGTTCAAGGCCAACAGGTTGGTCTGTTCGGCGATGCTGCGGATGACGGTCAGCACCGAGCCGACTTCCTGGGTCTCTTCCTCCAGCTGTTCCATGGCCTTGATCGCGCCCATCACGCTGTCGCCCAGGTCGTTGATGCCGGTCGACAGACTGCCGACGTGCTCGCGTGCGGTCGCCGCCTGGCGCGCCGCTGAATTGGCCTCGTCGGATGCCTGCTGCGAGCGCTGCGCGACTTCCTGAATGCTGCCGGTCATGGTCAGAATGTCTCGGCTGATGGAATCGGTGTGGTGCTGTTGCGACTTGGCGTTTTCCTCCGAGCCCTGGGTGAGCTGGTAGAGGTCCTTGGATACCTGGCCGAGCGGGGCGGCGGCCTCGATGATCTGGCGGATGGTGCGCTGCAGCTTGTCGAGGAAGCTGTTGAACAGCTCGATCATGGCGCCGATTTCGTCGTTGGACTCGACGTTGACGCGCTGGGTCAGATCGCCGTCGCCGCGGGCGATCGATTGCAGCGAGGCGATCACGCCGCGAATGTTGACCATTACGCTGCGAATCACCAGCCAGGCGCCGAGGCTGACCAGTACGACCAGCACCAGGCTGAGAATGATGCCCAGTCGGGTGGTCGCCGCGTTGGCTTCGCGGGTTTGCACCAGGGTCTGCTGAAAATCGGCGTAGGCCTGAGCACGGAAGTCGCTGGCGAGCTTCTGCGCCTGCGCCAGGTCACTGGCCATGCGATCCAGGCTGGGGCGCAGGTCGTCGAACGAGGCGCTGCCGTCGATCAGCTTGGAAGAGGCGGCGAGGGCATTGTCGGCGTAGTCGCGCACGGCCTTGCGCCAGTCGCTCAGGGCCTGATGCTGCTGGCGCTGCTCGCTCAGCAGCGACGCCAAGGCTTGCTGCTGGCTGTCGATCTGCTGCAGCACGTCGCGCGCTTCATCGAGAATGCCCGGCTCGCCCGCCGCCACTGCATTGTTCAGCAACGCCGGCACGCGGGAGAACTGGAAGATCACCGCGTCGGCCTTTTCCAGGGTCGGGTAGCTGCGGGTCTCCAGCAGGACCAGGCGCGAGTCGGTCGCCGAAAGCTGCAGCGAGGTGTAGACCACATACAGCACGAGCCCGAGCAGGGCGACGGCCGGGACCAGGGAAAGCTTGGCGGTCAGCGAGAGGTTCTTCAGCATGCAGCGAACTCCAGTGCAGGGGCTACGGGTACCAGGAAGAGCACGTTGATGGCCAAATGCTACTTTGGCGGTGCAAGTGTGACCGAAAACGATATTTGGGTCACGTTATCGGTTGTAACAGGCCTAACTTGAGGACCGTCGGACGGATTACGGGCATAAAAAAACCGCCCCGAAGGGCGGTTCTTTCTGCAACGGCTTCGCGGGTTACAGACCGTTCTTGGCCTTGAACTCGCGGCGGCGGCGGTGCAGCACCGGCTCGGTGTAGCCGTTGGGCTGCTTGGTGCCTTCGAGGACCAGCTCCAGCGCGGCCTGGAAGGCCACGCTGTTGTCGAAGTCCGGCGCCATCGGGCGGTACAGTGGGTCACCCTGGTTCTGGCGGTCGACCACCGGCGCCATGCGCTTGAGGCTCTCGATCACCTGATCCTTGGTCACCACGCCATGGCGCATCCAGTTGGCCACGTGCTGGCTGGAGATACGCAGGGTGGCGCGGTCTTCCATCAGCGCGATGTCGTTGATGTCCGGGACCTTGGAGCAGCCGACGCCCTGTTCGACCCAGCGAACCATGTAGCCGAGGATGCCCTGCGAGTTGTTGTCCAGCTCGTTGCGCTTTTCTTCCTCGCTCCAGTTGGTGTCTTTCGCCAGCGGGATGGTGAGAATGTCGTCGATGGACGCCTTCTCGCGCTTGGCCAGTTCGACCTGACGCGCCTGCACGTCGATCTTGTGGTAGTGCATGGCGTGCAGGGTGGCAGCGGTCGGCGACGGTACCCAGGCGGTGTTGGCGCCGGCCATGGGGTGGCCGAACTTCTGCTCGAGCATCGCGGCCATCAGGTCAGGCATGGCCCACATGCCCTTGCCGATCTGTGCCTTGCCCTGCAGGCCACAGGCCAGACCGACGTCGACGTTGTTGTTCTCGTAGGCGCTGATCCATTTCTCGGCTTTCATGGCCGCCTTGCGCACCATCGGGCCGGCTTCCATGGAGGTGTGGATCTCGTCACCGGTGCGGTCGAGGAAGCCGGTGTTGATGAACACCACGCGCTCGCGCGCTTCCTTGATGCAGGCCTTGAGGTTGATCGTGGTACGACGCTCCTCGTCCATGATGCCGACCTTGAGGGTGTTGCGCGGCAGGCCGAGAACGTCCTCGACGCGGCCGAACAGTTCGGTGGCGAAGGCCACTTCTTCCGGGCCGTGCATCTTCGGCTTGACGATGTACATCGAGCCGGTGCGGGTGTTCTTGCGGCTGGTGTTGCCTTTGAGGTTGTGCACCGCGATCAGGCTGGTGAACAGGCCGTCCATGATGCCTTCCGGCACTTCGTTGCCTTCCTTGTCCAGGATGGCGTCGTTGGTCATCAGGTGACCGACGTTACGGATGAACAGCAGCGAGCGGCCATGCAGGGTCAGCTCGCCGTTGCCGTCGGCCTTGGTGTAGACGCGGTCCGGGTTCATCGCGCGGGTGATGCGCTTGCCGCCCTTTTCCAGCTCCTCGACCAGGTCGCCCTTCATCAGGCCGAGCCAGTTACGGTAGACGATGGTCTTGTCGTCGGCGTCGACGGCGGCGATGGAGTCTTCGCAGTCCATGATGGTGGTCAGCGCCGCTTCCATCAGGATGTCCTTCACGCCGGCGGCGTCGGTCTGACCGATCGGGCTGGCCGGGTCGATCTGGATCTCGAAGTGGATGCCGTTGTTCTTCAGCAGCACGGCGATCGGTGCGCTGGCTTCGCCCTGGAAGCCCTGCAGCTGAGCCGGGTTCTTCAGGCCGGTGGTGCTGCCATCCTTCAGCGAGACGACCAGCTTGCCGCCTTCGATGCGGTAGCCGGTGGAGTCGACGTGCGAGCCGGTTTCCAGCGGAGCGGCTTCATTGAGGAAGTTGCGCGCGTAGGCGATGACCTTGTTGCCGCGGATCTCGTTGTAGCCCGGGCCCTTGGTAGCGCCGTCTTCTTCGGAGATGGCGTCGGTGCCGTAGAGGGCGTCGTACAGCGAGCCCCAGCGAGCGTTGGCCGCGTTCAGGGCGAAGCGCGCATTCATGATCGGCACCACCAGCTGCGGGCCGGCCATGCGGGCGATTTCTTCGTCGACGTTCTCGGTAGTGGCCTGGAAGTCTTCGGCTTCCGGCAACAGGTAGCCGATTTCCTGCAGGAAGGTCTTGTACGCCACGGCGTCGTGGGCCTGACCGGCGCGAGCCTGGTGCCAGGCGTCGATCTTGGCCTGCAACTCGTCGCGCTTGGCCAGCAGGGCGCGGTTCTTCGGCGCCAGGTCGTGGATGACGCTGTCGGCGCCAGCCCAGAAGGCGGCGGCATCGACGCCGGTACCGGGAATCGCCTCGTTGTTCACGAAGTCATACAGGACTTTGGCGACCTGCAGGCCACCGACTTGAACGCGCTCAGTCATTACTCGCCTCACTTGGTTCTTCTAATTCGACGGACAGTTTCGTTTCTTGTAGTCCGAGTCGCCGGATACTACATGAAGCGCCGGGGAAAATCAGTCCGCCGAAAGCGCCGATGGTTTCGGCCTTGCGATGCCGGGCGAGGGCGCCGCAGACTGTCGTGGCGGCGGCTGCCTGCTATACCTAATGGGCCGTCGCCACCGCGTGAGCGCATTCCCAGCACAGGAGCCGTCCATGGATCACCTCGTTCTCACCGTCATTGCCGAAGATCAGCCCGGTCTGGTCGAACGACTGGCCAAGTGCATCGCCGATCATGGCGGCAACTGGCTGGAGAGCCGCATGTCGCGCATGGCCGGGCAGTTCGCCGGCATCCTGCGGGTGGCCGTGCCGCAGCAGGCGCATGCCGAGCTGACCGCCGCGTTGCAGGGGCTTGAGACGCAGGGCATTCGCGTCCTGCTGGCGCACAGCGGCACGGAGCCAGCGGCGAGCTGGCAGGAAATTCAGCTGGAGCTGGTCGGAAACGACCGCCCAGGCATCGTCCGCGACATCACCCGTCTGCTCGCCGAGCATGGGGTGAATCTGGAAAGCCTGGATACCGAAGTGCTGCCGGCGCCGATGAGCAGCGAGCTGCTGTTCCGTGCCGAGGTGCGCCTGGCCGTGCCGAGCGAACTGTCGCTGGAAGTGCTGCAGCAGCGCCTGGAAACCCTGGCCGACGACCTGATGGTTGAACTCAAGCTGCAGCCGGCCGAAAAGCCCTAGGCGGCCGGCGTATTTCAGCCGGCGCTTTTGCGCATGATGCGCCAGGCGTCCAGGCTGTACACCGCAAGCCCGGCCCAGATGCAGAAGAAGGCCAATTGTCGGTCGACCGGGAACGGCTCGCCGAACAGTTGCACGGCGAGGATCAGCAGCAGCGTCGGCGTCAGATACTGCAAAAAGCCCAGGGTCGAATACGGCAAGTGGCGCGCGGCGGCGTTGAAGCCGAGCAGCGGGATCAGCGTCACCGGGCCTGCGGCCATCAGCCAGAGTGCGTCGGTGCTGGTCCAGAACGCAGGCTCCGTACTCGCGCCGCTGCTGAACCAGAACAGCCAGACCAGCGCTACCGGCAACAACATCCAGGTTTCCACCACCAGCCCGGGCAACGCGGCCACCGGTGCCAGCTTGCGTAGCAGACCGTAGCTGCCGAAGCTCAGCGCCAGCACGAGGGAAATCCACGGAAATTCGCCGAGCATCAGCAGCTGCAGGCTGACGCCGACGGTGGCCATGGCCACGGCCAGCCACTGCAGCGGGCGCAGCCGCTCGCGCAGCACGATCATGCCGAGCAGCACGTTGACCAGCGGGTTGATGTAGTAGCCCAGGCTGGCCTCGACCATCCGGTCGTGGTTCACCGCCCAGACGTAGATCAGCCAGTTGGCGGCGATCAGCACGCTGGAGATGCCGAGCACGCCAAGCCGCCGCGGGTGCGCCAGCAGTTCGCGCCACCAGCCGGGGTGGCGCCAGACCAGCAGCACCAGCGAGCCGAACACCGCCGACCAGATCACCCGCTGGGTGACGATCTCCAGTGCACCGTATTGCTCGAGTGCCTTGAAGTAGAGCGGGAACATACCCCAGATGCTGAACGTGGCCAGCCCCAGCAGATAACCCTTGCGCAGATTGGCGGTAGCCATGACGTCCTTCGACGAGCAGCGGAGAGCCGGCCATTTTGCGCCTTTGTCCGGAGGAGAGAAAGATTAGGCGGCTAACGTAAAGCCACGACGCGACCAGCTGCGCCGATCCGGCGGATGAGGGAACGCGCGAAGGCCCGTTCCGTCTCATCTGCATCGCCAATCGAAACGGCGTCGCGTTCAGGCGACGTGCCTACGGAGGTCGCAAATGCGTTTGCAGAATCAGGTGGCTCTGGTCACCGGTAGTACCCACGGCATCGGCCTCGGCATCGCCGTGCGCCTGGCCGAGGAGGGGGCTGACGTGGTCATCAACGGTCGCGAGGAAGATGACGAGGCCCGTGCCAGCCTGGAACAGGTACGCGCCGTCGGACGGCGGGTCTGCTTCATCGCCGCGGACGTCAGCCAGGTCGAACAGTGCCGCCGGCTGGTGCACGGGAGCGTCGAGCGCATGGGCCGCCTGGATATCCTGGTGAACAACGCCGGGGTGCAGACGCATGCTGCATTTCTCGACGCCGAGGAAGACGACTACGATCGGGTACTCGACGTCAACCTGCGCGGGCCGTTCTTCCTCGCCCAGGCCTTTGCCCGCTATCTGCGCGAGCAAGGCCGTGGCGGGCGCATCATCAACAACAGTTCGGTGCACGAGGAATTGCCGCACCCCAACTTCACCGCCTACTGTGCGAGCAAGGGCGGGCTGAAGATGCTCATGCGCAACATCGCCATCGAACTCGCGCCGCTGGGCATCACCGTGAACAACGTGGCACCCGGCGCCGTGGAAACGCCGATCAACCGCGAGCTGATGAACCAGCCGGAGAAACTCGCCAGCCTGCTACAGAATATCCCCGCCGGGCGCTTGGGCAGGCCGCACGACGTGGCCGGGGTCGTCGCCTTTCTGGCCTCGCCGGATGCCGAGTACATCACCGGGACTACCCTGGTGGTCGATGGCGGTCTGCTATGGAATTACAGCGAACAATGACCAGTAGCCAGTCGTACCAGCCGTTCAGCCATGACGTCAGCACCATTTCGCTGGCCGATACCCTCAGCCCCGCCGATCGCTATCAGGAGCTGTTCGTCGCCGTGCAGATGCAGCGGGTGTTTGCCGACAGCAAGACCTTCGTCGACTGCGCGCCGCGACGCGATCCCGAAGCCATCCTCGAGGCCTACCGCGCCCGCTGCAACGAGCCGGGCTTCGATCTCGGCGCCTTCGTCCACGAGCACTTCAGCCTTTACGAGATGCCGGCCAGGGAATTCGTCGCCAATCCCGACGACAGCCTGGCCGAACACATCGACCGGCTCTGGCCGGTGCTCACCCGGCAGCCGCAGGACCATCCCGAGCATTCCTCGCTGCTGCCGCTGCCGCACCCGTATGTGGTACCGGGTGGGCGCTTCACCGAGCTGTACTACTGGGATTCCTACTTCACCATGCTCGGCCTGGACGAGAGCGGGCACTGTGACCTGTTGCGCTCGATGGCGGACAACTTCGCCTACCTGATCGACACCTATGGCCACGTGCCCAATGGCAACCGCACCTATTATCTGGGCCGCTCGCAGCCGCCGGTGTTCGCCCTGATGACCGAGCTGTTCGAGGAAACCGGCGTGCACCGCGCCAGCGATTACCTGCCGCAGCTGCACAAGGAATATGCCTTCTGGATGGAGGGCGCCGATGCGTTGCGCCCCGGCGAGCGGCACCGGCGCTGCGTCTGCCTGGCCGACGGCGTGGTGCTCAACCGCTACTGGGACGAGCGCGATACACCGCGCGAGGAGTCCTATCGCGAAGATGTCGAAACCGCCCGCGCCAGCTGCCGGCCTCGGCACGAGGTCTACCGCGATCTGCGCGCCGGTGCCGAGTCCGGCTGGGACTTCAGCTCGCGTTGGCTGGACGATGCCCATCGGCTGGCGACCATCCGCACCACCAGCATCCTGCCCATCGACCTCAACGCGCTGCTCTACAAGCTAGAGCGGCAGATCGTCGAGCTGTCGGCGGTGAAGGGCCAGCAGGCCTGTGCCGAGAATTTTGCCCGGCGCGCCGAAATTCGCCTGGCAGCGATCGACCACTACCTGTGGAATCCGCGCGCCGGCGCCTACTTCGACTATGACTGGCGGCGCGGCCGGCAGCGCGACAACCTCACCGCCGCGACCCTGGCGCCGCTGTTCGTGCATATGGCCAGTGCCGAGCAGGCGGCAGCGGTCGCGGATACCGTGCGTGCCCGCCTGCTGGCGCCGGGAGGGCTGGCCACCACCGAGATCAGCGGCAGCGGCGAGCAGTGGGATCGGCCCAACGGTTGGGCGCCGCTGCAATGGATCGGCATTCGCGGCCTGCAGCACTACGGCCATGAGGCGCTGGCGTTGGACATCGAGGAGCGCTGGCTGACCATCGTCAGCCACTTGTTCGAGCGTGAGAACAAGCTGGTGGAGAAATACGTGCTGCGCCCCTGTACCGAGCACGCCGGTGGTGGCGAATATCCGCTGCAGGACGGCTTCGGCTGGAGCAACGGCGTCACCCGCAAGCTCATGCAGGAAGACCCCAGTCACGAGGCCAACCGCTGTCGTGCCGGGCATTGCCGTAGCGCGCCGTTCTAGGGCATCCAGCATCGCGAGCGGGGCTTATTTCCACACGGATGCCATGGATCAATAGTTATCGTACAACTGCTGGGCTATGATGAACGTCGCTTCCGTTTTCAGAGATCGCCGCCCATGGATAACCAGAGCGCTCAGCCACGCGCCCGTCGCAAACACCGCAGCCTTGCTCAGGAGCTGGTCGCCGAACTGTCGCAGCAGATCCGCGACGGCATGCTCAAGCGCGGCGACAAGCTGCCGACCGAGTCCGCCATCATGCAGGCGCAGGGTGTGAGTCGCACCGTGGTGCGCGAGGCGATCTCGCGCCTGCAGGCCTCGGGGCTGGTGGAAACGCGGCACGGCATCGGCACCTTCGTGCTGGATACGCCGAGCACCACGGGGCTGCGCATCGACCCGGCGACCATCGGCACCCTGCGCGACCTGCTGGCGATTCTGGAATTGCGCATCAGCCTCGAAGTGGAGTCGGCCGGACTCGCCGCGCAGCGCCGTACACCCGAGCAGCTGGCGGCCATGCGCGCCTTTCTCGATCAGCTCAACCAGAGCGCGGCGCACTCCAGCGATGCGGTGTCATCGGATTTCCAGTTCCATCTGCAGATCGCCGAAGCCACCGGCAACCGCTACTTCACCGACATCATGAGTCATCTGGGCACCACGCTGATTCCGCGCAGCCGGGTCAATTCCGCGCGCCTGGCCCATGACGACCAGCAGCACTACCAGGCCCGCCTGGGTCGCGAGCACGAGCAGATCTACGAGGCCATCGAGCGTCAGGATCCGGAATCTGCCCGCGCCGCCATGCGGCTGCATCTGACCAACAGCCGCGAGCGGTTGCGTCAGGCCCATGAAGAGGCGGAGGCGAGCAAGGTCGGCTGAGCGCCGCGCGCCTTCGGCAAGGCCTAGCGGCGGTAGGCCAGCAGCACAATACCGCCGACCACGATCAGACCGCCGACCACCTGCATGGCCCCGAGCACCTGCCCGAGGATCAGCCAGCCCAGCAGCATGCCGGCCACCGGCTCCATGTTCATCACCGGCGCATTGCGTGCGATGTTCAGCCGCGGCATACAGATGAACAGGGTCGAAAAGGCCGTGCCATAGAGCAGCACCAGGCAACCCAGGGCGATCCAGCCTGCGGTGGCGTCGGGCAGGCCGAGACCACCGGGAATCAGGTCGCTGGCGCCGAGCAAGGCGGAGGCGGTGAATACCACGATCAGCGTCAGCATGCTGCGCACCGAGCCGGCCATGCTCGACAGCTTGTGCTCGGTCACCCACAGCGCCACCGCGAACACCGCGGCAGCGGTCAGGCTGAACAGGATCCCCGCGGTCCATTGTTCATCCGCTGTCGCGCTGCTGAGCAGGCGCCCCGGCACATCCAGCACCAGCACCAGGCCGAACAGGATCAGGCCCATGATCGCCAGTGCCTGGCGGGTCGGCCTTGGGCCGCCGAGGAACCAGGTGAGCAGCGCCAGCAGGATCGGCGAGAGGTTCACCACCAGCAGCGCCAGCGCCACCGGAATGCGCGCTACCGCCGAATAGATGCAGAAGCTCTGCACCGAGATCAGCAGGCCGAGCAGAAGCTGCCAGCGCCAGGTGGCCGGGCTCAGGCGCAGCGATTCACGCCGCCAGAACACCAGCGCCGCCAGCGCCAGCAGGGTCACCCCGGCGCGGCAGAGCATGGCCAGCAACAGGCCGGTGCCGTGATCGAAGGCGATGCGCGCGGCGATGTGGTTGGCGGCGAACGAACAGGCCAGGGTGGCCAGGACCAGTACGGCGATATGGCGGGGAAAGGGCGCAGCAGTTTGCATGGGAAAGCCAGTCCTTCTAGTGCCTGTGCAGAGTTCGAAGCGTTCGGTTGCAGGGTGACCTTGGGTTGGCGGCGGCCAGTTCAAGATCGGTGATCTGCTAATGCTCGTCGGCGAGCAAAGTAAAACGCCGCCCGGGTGGGCGGCGTCCTCGTTCCCATCTGCGTGCCGTCAGAGCACTACGCTCGGCAGCCACAGCGAAATCATCGGGATATAGGTCACCGCCATCAGCACGGCGAACAGCGCAGCGTAGAACGGCAGCAGCGCCTTCACGGTGTTCTCGATGCTGACCTTGCCGATGGCGGCACCGACGAAGAGTACCGCACCGACCGGCGGGGTAATCAGCCCGATCCCCAGATTGACCAGCATGATCATGCCGAAGTGCACCGGGTCGACGCCGAACGAGGTCACCACCGGCAGCAGGATCGGCGTGAGGATCAGGATCAGCGGCGCCATGTCCATCAGCGTGCCCAGCACCAGCAGCATCGCGTTGACGCACAGGAGGATCACATAGCGGTTGTCCGATAGGGTCAGAAACGCGGTGGTGATCTTCGCCGGGATCTGCATCAAGGTCATGATGTAGCCGAAGCTGGCGGCGAAGGCGATCAGGATCATCACGATCGACAGCGTACGCACCGTGCGGTGCAGCATCTTCGGCAGCTCGCGCCACTGGTAGTCGCGGTAGATGAACATGGTGACGAAGAAGGCCCAGACCACCGCCACCGCGGCCGATTCGGTGGCGGTGAACACGCCGGAGAGAATGCCGCCGAGGATGATCACCATGGTCATCAGGCCCCACAGCGCCTCGACGCAGATCTTCAGCGCCTGGCGTAGAGGCACCACTTCGCCCTTGGGGTAGTTGCGCTTGCGCGCGAACAGCAGGCAGAGCGTGGCCATGGCGGTGCTGAGCAGCAGGCCCGGGCCGATGCCGGCGACGAACAGTGCGGAAATCGATACCGTACCGCCGGCCGCCAGCGAGTAGATCACCGAGTTGTGGCTGGGCGGGGTGAGCAGCGCCTGCACCGAGCCGCTGACGGTCACCGCGGTGGAGAATTCGCGCGGATAGCCCTTCTTTTCCATTTCCGGAATCAGCACCGAGCCCACCGAGGCGGTATCAGCCAGCGAGGAGCCGGAAATCGCGCCGAAGAAAGTCGAGGCGGTGATGTTGACCAGCGACAGCCCGCCACGGACGAAACCCACCAGGACCCCGGCGAAGGCCACGAGTCGGCGGGCCATGCCGCCCTCGGCCATGATCGCGCCGGCCAGAACGAAGAACGGAATGGCCAGCAGGGAGAATTTGTTCACGCCGCCGGCAATCTGGATCATCACGGCATGCAGCGGGATGTCGATGTACCAGGCGCCGACCAGGGTGGCCATGCCGAGGGAGTAGGCTACCGGAACGCGTAGCAGGATTAGGACGATGAAGCTGCCCAGCAGGACGACGGCATCCATTACACGGACTCCTTGGACTCTTCGCGGGCTTCGTAGTCGACGACCCGGCGCTTGCTCTGGTCGCCGTACAGCAGTTGCTCGATGACGAACAGCAGGGTGATCAGCCCGCCCAGTGGGATCGGCGCATAGCTGACGCCGACGCGCATCCAGGGCAGGGTGCTGAGGTACTGGTTCCAGGTGGCAACGCACAGCTTGTAGCCCCAGATCAGCATGAACAGGCTGATGGCTGCCATGGCCAGGCGCACGAACAGAACGACGAAGGGCTGGGCCAGCGGCGGCAGGCGATCACTGAGCACCTGCACGGCCATGTGCGCGCCCGCGCGGTAGCTGGCGGCGGCGCCGACGAAGGTGAATAGCACCATCAGCAGGATGGCGATGGGCTCGGGCCAGCCGAGGCCCTGGCCCAGTGCGTAACGGCTGAACACGCCCCAGGGGATGATCGTCGCCATGATCACGATCGCCAGGGCGGCGACGATGACGCAGGCGCGATAGATGACGTCATTGACGCCCAGAACCAGGTTTTTCATGAGATTCCACCGGTTGCATCGCGGCGGTGCGGGCCGCCGCGATGCGCTTGCACGAGGATTTACTGAACGGCTTCGATGCGCTTGATCAGCTCGGCGTAGGGCGCGCCGTACTTCTCGCGGATCGGCGCGGTGGCGTCAAAGAAGGGCTTCTTGTCGACTTCGATGAACTCGACACCGGCTTCCTTGAGCTTGGCTTCGCTGGCGGCGGACTTCTCGTCCCACAGCTTGCGCTCTTCGAACTGCGCTTCCTTGGCGAACTTCTTCACCAGCTCCTGCTGCTCGGCGCTGAGCGTGTTCCAGGTGGTCTTGGAGATCACGATCGGCTCGGGCAGGATCAGGTGGCCGGTCAGGCTGTAGTACTTGGCGTTGCGGAAGTGGTTGTGCTCGAGCATGGTCGGCGGGTTGTTCTCGGCACCGTCGATCACGCCGCTCTGCAGCGCGCTGAAGATCTCGCCGGTGTCCATGGCGATACCGCTGGCGCCCAGGGCATTGAAGGTTTCGATGAACATCGGGTTGCCGATCACGCGGATCTTCATGCCCTTGAGGTCTTCCAGACTCCGCACCGGCTCCTTGGTGTAGAGGTTGCGCACGCCGCCATCCATCCAGGCCAGGCCGACCATGTTGAATTCGGAGTTGGTGATCTTGTCGAGGATCTCCTGGCCGATGTCGCCATCGATGACCTTGCGCATGTGTTCATGGTCGCGGAACACGAACGGCATGTTGAACACGTTGACGTCCGGGACCACCGGTCCGAGGGTGCCGAGGCTGACGCGGGTCATCTGCACGGCACCGAGCTGCACCTGCTCGACCACTTCCTTTTCTGAGCCGAGGACGCCACCGGCGAACATGCGGTAATCCAGCTCGCCCTCGGTGGCTTCGGCGATCTTCTTGCCCATGTTCTCCTGGGCGACCACCGTGGGGTAGCCGGCCGGGTGGATCTCGGCGATCTTCAGCGTCATGGCATGCGCCAGCCCGCTGACGCAGAAGACGAAGGGTAGGGCGGTAACGAGCAACTTGCGTTTGAGGTTCATGACACTCTCCATCTTGTTTTTGTTGGTGTGCAGCGTTGCGAGAAGCGAGGTTGGGCACGCAGCGGCCCTTCCCTGGTGAGTCAGTTGAAAGTGGGTTCCTCCAGTCCGGTAACGCCCGGGTTCAGGGCGAAGACGCCCCCGGCCAGCGGCTGGTCGCCGAGATCGCCGCCGGGGCGGATCGAGGTGACGAACAGGGTGTCCAGACGCGAGCCGCCGAAGGCGCACATGGTCGGTTTCTTCACCGGTACCGCGAGCGAGCGGTCCAGCCGGCCATCGGGGGTGAAACGGTGGATCAGCCCGGCATCGTTGCCGCAGATCCAATAGCAACCGTCGGCATCCACCGCGGCGCCGTCGGGCCGGCCGGGGTGGTCGAGCATGTCGACGAACAGGCGTCGGCCGGTCGGCGTGCCGCTGTCCGTGTCGTAATCGAAGGCCCAGATCTTCTGCACGCTGGGGTGCGAATCGGAGAGGTACATGGTGCGTCCATCCGGGCTGAAGGCCAGGCCGTTGGGCACGATGAAGCCATCGAGCTGCGGTCGCAGCGACGTAGCGCCGGCATCGCCATCCAGCCGGTAGAGCGCGCCGACCGGATGTCCGGCGGCCATGTCCAGCGCCATGCTGCCGGCCCAGAAACGGCCCTGGCGATCGCAGCGGCCATCGTTCATGCGCATCTCGGGCAGTTGGTGCTCGATGGTCGCCAGCGCGCGGCTGTCGAGTCGGCCGTCCGGGCGCGTCTGCAGCGCGAAGAAGCCGCTCTCCATGCCAGCCACCCAGCCATCGCCGTGGCGCGCGATGCAGGCCAGCATCTGCTCGCCCTGCCAGTAGGAAACCTGGCCGTCGGCAGCGCTCCAGCGCAGCAGCTTGCGGTTGGGGATGTCGACCCAGTACAGCGCCTGTTCGGCGGCGACCCAGACCGGGCTTTCGCCGGTGGCGCAGCGCAGGTCGGCGATGAGTTCAGCTTCACTGGCCATTGCGTTTCTCTTTGTCGTTGTACGCGGGCGAAGGGGGGCGATCAGTCGAAGGGGCCGGCCGCGACGAAGGCGCCGCCCTGGTAGATGCCGGCCGGGTCGTCAGCGCTGTACGGTGGTTGCTGCTCGACCTTGTCGCGGAACGCTTCGGAGCTGTCCTGCGCATGGAAGCCCAGGTGCGCCGCCAGATGGTTGTCCCACCACACGTCACGGTTGGCGGACATGCCGTAGACCACGGTATGGCCGACCTCTGGCGTGAACAGCGCGCAGCGCATCAGCTCGGAGAGGTCGCGGAAGCTGAGCCAGGTGCTCATCATCCGGCGGTTGGCCGGCTCGGGAAACGAGGAGCCAATGCGGATGCTGACGGTCTCGATGCCGTAGCGGTCGTAATAAAAATTCGCCATGTCCTCGCCATAGGACTTGGACAGGCCGTAGTAACCGTCCGGGCGCCGTGGTATGTGGGCGTCCAGGGTTTCGGTCTGTGGGTAGAAGCCGATCACATGGTTGGAGCTGGCGAAGACCACACGCTTGATGCCGTGCAGGCGGGCCGCTTCATAGATGTGAAAGGTGCCGCGGATATTGGCGTCGAGGATTTCCTCGAACGGCCGCTCGACGGAGACGCCGCCGAAGTGAGCGATGGCATCTACGCCTTCGCACAGGGCATGCACCGCCGCCTTGTCGGCGAGGTCGCAAGGCACGATTTCCTCGTGCTCGCCGGCTGCCGGAGCCATGGGTGCGATATCGGATAGTCGGATGATGCGGGCATAGGGCTGCAGACGTTCACGCAGTTCCTTGCCGAGGCCGCCTGCCGCACCGGTGAGCAGAAGGCGGCCGAACGGGGGATTTTGGGTGGTGGTCATCGGAGTGCCTGTCGTTATTGTTTTGAAGTCATCTGTTGTCATATGACATGCAGCGAATATCAGCATCTGCTGACATGAATGTCAACACGCTTAAAGTCGTATTTAATGAGTCACGTCGCCTGTCAACGGCGCTATCGCTGAGTGGGCCAAGCTAAAGTGCTGTGACAGAGGGCTCCATGAAGGGCAGCGTGCGAACGGATGAAGACGGGGCGCCGTACCCCAATGTCTTCACTGGTTGTATGATGACTATTCGAAGGCGCAGTATCGCAACGAGGCCATTGCGCGGCCAATCGATGCCGAAGCGCTGTCGTTCAGATCTGCCTGACCAGCGCGGCGACCGCGATACCGGCGGCGATCGCTGGCAGCGGCTTTTTCAGCACCAGCATGGTCACCGCCGTGGCCAGCAGTGCCAGTCGCGCGCCAGCATCACCCTGCAGGGCCATGGGCGCGACGATCGCCACCAGCACCGAGCCGGACATGGCGGTGATGAACTGCCGGACGCGGTCGCTGATGGGTACGAAGGCCATGACGAACACGCCGCCCCAGCGCGTCGCCAGCGTCACCAGTGCCATGACCAGTACGACGATCAGCGCGCCGGCGCCCGTCGCATCAAGATTCACGCGCGTTCTCCTGCCACAGCAGCCCGGTCGCGCCGCCGGCCAGCGCTCCTACCACCACGTGACTGTTCTCCGGCAGGTAACGAAAGGCGAGCAGCGAGGCGGCGGCTGCAACGCTCCAGATCACCAGCATGCGCAGATTCTTTTCGCCGCCGACCACCATCGCCAGCAGGAAGCAGCCCATCACCATGTCCAGGCCCAGGCGCTTCGGATCACTGACCGCACTGCCGAAATGGATGCCCAGCCAACTGCCGACCACCCAGAACGACCAGAGCGCCAGGCCGCCACCGAGTAGCAGGCCGAAGCCCGGGCAGTTGCGGTTGAAGGCCTGCATGGCCATCGCCCAGTTGGCGTCCGAGGCAACCAGCATCACCCCGTAGCGCCGGCCCGGCGGCAACTGGCGCAACCAGGGATAGAGCGTGGCACCCATCAGCAGGTGGCGGGCGTTGATGGCGAACACGGTGACCATCAGGGTGAACAGCGGCACCTGCGTGCCCCACAGCTCCAGCGCGGCGAACTGCGAGGCGCCGGCGAACACCAGCGCGCTCATCGCCAGGATCACCGAATCGTCCAGCCCCGTCTGCACTGCCGCCAGACCGAAGGCGGCACCGAACAGGGTAACGAAGATGGAAATCGGCGCGAGCTGGCGAAAACCGGCCCAGACCATGCGCCGGTCGAAATGATGCAGCTCGCTCTCCGTGTCAGTCATGCACGAATTCTCCAAGTGGCAGCGCCGGATCGGCGTCTTCATTCAATGTCCAGCCAGCCAGGTTAGGGGGTGTTGCCGCGACGGAACAGCGCAGTTGGCGTCGGATCGGGCGGTACAGATTCGCGCGAGCAGTCGATGGCGCGGAGGGCAATGAAGGCTTCGGCCTATCGACGCTGCGTCTCGCCAGTCATTACCGATGCTATGGGTGGCTATGTCCGATTCTGATTTTGCAGTGTGACGGGCTGCCGTCGGCTAGAAGCTGCCAGTCGCAGCAGAAGGCTTATCTTGCTGGAATGGGCCGAACTGGACAGATCTACCGCCCAGAATCCGATAATGATTTGCCGTGCCGGGTTTGTTCTCCGTAATAAGATATCCATTCATGACGTCTTATCCTATTTAAGGTGATATGAGGAGCATCCTTAATATTCTTGAAAGGTTACTTAGTGTGCACTTAGTAGTATCTTATCTTTTATAGAGTGTTGCTTGGTGTAACCTTATGAAAGATTTTTTCCCTGTTCAAAGTACGTCTGTGCTTTACCGTATAGGCCTTCTGGTGAAGGAGGCGCGTCTGCGCATGGGGCTGCGCCAAGCCGACCTTGCAGGCCGGGCCGGGATTTCTCTCCGAGCTGTTCGTCATATTGAGGGGGGCAAGGCTGAAGGTGTTTCGCTGCGCGACTTCATGCTCGCGCTGTTCACCGTTGGGATTTCTGACCGGGTTTTTCAGGCGCTGATCGATGACCCTGCGCTTGATCTCGACGCTCTGGAAACCAATACGACCAAGCGCGTCAGGCTGCCGCGTAGCAACGCGGAGGACTTCTAATGTCGCGCGCCTACATCTACATGGAGTGTCCGGAAACGGGTGAGACCGTGACGCTGGGCAGGCTGACCCTTGCTGGTCGCACGGGAACCTTCATCTATGCGCCGGAGATCGTGGAAGCCAAGCGTTGGGTGCCTGATCCGATACGGTATCCGCTCTCCGCTCGACCTATTCAGGTACATAAGAATGGGGGCGTTCCCGGGTTCATTGATGATGCGATGCCGGATGGCTGGGGAGAACGCCTGCTGCGCCGCACCCGAAAGGCAGAGCTCACTCCGATCCAGCTCCTGCTGTTATCTCCTAACGAAGATCGCGCCGGAAACATCATGGCTGGCGAAGATCGCACCCCGAGGCCGGGTATAGGCGAAAGGCCTGTGAAAATGCTTGAAGCCAAAGGGCTCGATCATTTCATAGATATTTGCGCCGCGATCTATGACAGCCAGCTGAGCGCTGAGCAGCTGGAGGCATTAAGAATACGGGATCAGCGCTCAGCTGTTGGTGGTGCCAGGCCCAAGCGCACATACCGCTTTGATCACAAGCTGATTCTTGCTAAACCACGCGACAAATTTGATCACTACGACCTTCCGAAATTCGAGTATGCCTGCATGACTTTTGCGGCTACCAAGGGGATGAATGTCGCCCGGACGGCACTCCATCAAAGTGAAAGAGGCAACACGTTGCTGGTGGAGCGATTTGACCGAAAATGGTCAGCGAATGATGCAAGGTTTCGGCGTATTCCGATGATGAGTGGCTTAACTCTTCTCGATGCCGAATGGCATCTGCAGCGCAGCAACGGATGGATCTACGCGGCGCTTGCCGATGAGCTGTACCGCAGAGGCGCGCCGGATTCTGATAGGCAGGAGCTCTACAGGCGAATGGCCTACAACGCTCTCGTAGGGAACAGTGACGATCATCCTCGCAACCACGCAGTGATCTGGCAGGAAGGAGCTTGGCGCCTCTCGCCTATGTATGACGTTCTTCCCGTACTGGAAGAGGGGCCTGCGCAGGGGCTGGCGATGGAAGTTGGTATCAACGGCACTCTCCTAAGCCGAGCTAACCTGCTTAGCCAGCATGAGCATTTTGCACTGACGGAAGATGAGGCGGCAGGCATATTGGACGAGGTCGCTTCATGGAAGTCGGAGCTGATGGAGCACTATGCAACGCATTTGGCTGGGGCTGAGCTGGATGCGGCGGTGGACGCAACAAGCAGCGATAGACTGCTGGCTTAGGCGGCCTGCGAAGGCTTTTCCTGCACGCTTGGCCTTTGCTTTAGCGTCGGGCAGCGCATTCGTTACAGGCCTGAATAGCCCCAGCTCTGGTCGACGCCAACTTGTGGCCATCAGCAGCCCGTCCCATGGTGTTGGCGTTGGAAGGGCGGCAGGTCTCGGGCGATATCGTGGGCCGCCTGGCGCACCGCGTCGCGCGCAGCATCTAGCGCCGGGTTGTCGTTGTCGTCGCGCCAGGCCAGGTGCAGCTCGGCGCAGCTTCCCGCCGGCAGCGGCAGTTCGCGAAAGCGCAGCTGCTGGAAGCGGATCGCGCTGGCACCGCGCGGTACCAGCGCCAGGCCGAGGCCAGCGTTGACCAGCGAGAGGATGGTCAGCGTCGAGCCCAGCGACTGCACGTAGTCGGGCTGGATGCCGCTGGCGCGGAACAAGCCGGTGTGCAGCTCGTTGAACGGCTGCCAGGCGCCATGGGCATAGAGGATGAACGGCTCGCCGTTGAGCATTTCCAGAGTAGGCGCCGGATGTTGCGCCAGCGGGTGCCCGACCGGAGTGGCCAGCACGAAGGGCTCGCGCAGCAGGCATTCGCTGACCAGGCCAGGCTGTTGCAGCGGCTCGCGCACCACCGCCAGGTCGACCCGGCGTGCGCGCAGTGCCTGCAGCTGCTCGAAGGTGGTGGTTTCCAGCAGGTTGATGGCCACGCCCGGCCGCTCTCGGCGTATCTGGGTGATCGCACGCGGCAGGAAGTCGTAGACCGCGCTGGGAACGAAGCTGATGGTCAGCGAGCCGCTCTCGCCCAATGCAGCCAGTCGCGCGCCCTGCGCCGCGCGGTGGGCCTGGTCGAGCAACGCCTGGGCCTCGACGAAGAAGGCGCGGCCGGCGGCGGTGAGCGCCACCGAGCGCGTACTGCGGGTGAACAGCACGACGCCGAGCTGGTGTTCCAGCAACTGGATCTGCCGACTCAGCGGCGGCTGCGTCATGTTCAGACGCTCGGCGGCACGACGAAAATTCAGCTCGCTGGCCAGGATGGTAAAGCAGCGCAGCTGGGCGAGTTCGAACATTGATCCGTTCCTGGTATCAATCGAGTGCGGAAATGAATTAGACCGTATCAATCCTTCGGGGAGATTATCCAGCTCATTCCCTGACTGGCGAGGCGGCGGTACGAATGAGCGACCTCTATGAAGCGGACCACATCAGCTGGATCGGCCTGCGTGCTGTGGAGCTGCCGCTGCAGCGGCCCGTCAGTGACGCCAAGGTGCTTACCGGGCGACAGCTGCCCCTGGCGTCGGTCAGCCTGCTGTTCGTCGAGCTGCAGTCGCAGCAGGGGCATCACGGCCTCGGCTTCAGCTACAGCCTGCGCACCGGCGGACCGGCGCAATATGCCCATGCGCGGGAGCTGGCGCCGCTGCTGCTGGGCGAAGATCCCAACGACATCGCCCGCCTGTGGAACCGGCTGAGTTGGGCCAGCGCCTCGATCGGGCGCAGCGGCCTGGCGGTGCAGAGCATCGCCGCCTTCGACACCGCGCAGTGGGACCTCAAGGCGCGCCGCGCCGGCCTGCCGCTGGCCAAGCTGCTTGGTGCCCATCGCGATGCGGTGCCTTGCTACAACACATCCGGCGGCTACCTGCAGGCGCCCATCGAGGAGGTCATCGAAAAGGCCGAGGCGTCCCGCGCGCGCGGTATCGGCGGGATCAAGCTGAAGGTTGGCCAGCCCGACCGGCACGCCGACCTGCGGCGGGTCGCGGCGCTGCGCAGGCACTTCGGCGACGAGGTGGCGCTGATGGTGGACGTCAACCAGCAGTGGGACCGCACCACCGCGGCGCGCATGGGCAGGGCGCTGGAGGAGTTCGACCTGACCTGGATCGAGGAGCCGCTGGACGCCCACGATCTGGAAGGCCACGCGGCCCTGGCGGCACAGCTGATCACCCCGGTTGGCACTGGCGAGATGCTCGGCAGTGCGGCCGAAGCCTGCGCCTTCGTCGAACGCGGGGCGGTGGATGTGATCATGCATGACGCGCCGCGCATCGGTGGTTTCACGCCGTTCCTGCAGGTGGCCGAGGCGGCGCGGCGGCGCGGAATCGTCATGGCGCCGCATTTCGTCATGGAATTGCATATCCATCTCGCTGCGGCCTACGAACATGCCACATGGGTCGAGCATTTCGAATGGCTCGAGCCGCTGTTCCAGGAGCGACTCGATATCCGCGATGGCTGCATGCAGGTGCCGACCCGGCCCGGGCTGGGGCTGAGCCTCAGCGAGCAGGTGGCGGCTTGGACGCTGGCGCGCGAGACGTTCGGTACCAAGCCGTGACGGCAGCCCCGCTGCTGGCGCAGAGGGGCGCTGGTTCAGGTACGTAGCGCCTGACCGAGCACGCCGCCCCGTGGCCGCAGCGCGCTGTACAGCTGCCAGAGCACGAAGGCCAGGGCCAGGCCGAGGAAGGTCGCGGCGATGGGGTTGGTGAAGAAGGAGGCGAAGTTGCCGTCCGAGAGCATCAGGCCACGGCGCAGGTTGGTCTCGGCCATCGGCCCGAGAATGAAGCCGATGATGAAGGGCGCGACCGGCATGCCCGCCTTGACGAAACCGTAGCCAAGCAGCCCGAACAGCAGGATCGACCAGACATCGAACAGCCGGCTGGAGAGGCCGAACGCACCGACCACACAGAGCACCAGGATGATCGGCAGGAGGATGTGCTTGGGCACGTCGAGCAGTTTGATGAACAGGCGCAGGCCGTAGAACTCCATGAACAGCATCATCACCGAGGCCACCAGCAACGCGGCGAAGATGGTGTAGACCAGCGGCCCCTGACTGACGAACAGCAACGGCCCGGGCTGGATGCCGTGGATCAGGAAGCCGCCGAGCAGGATCGCCGTGGTGGTGTCGCCGGGGATGCCCAGGGTCATCAGCGGCATCATGGCGCCGCCGATGCCGGCGTTGTTCGCCGTCTCGCTGGCGACCACGCCGCCGATGTTGCCCTTGCCGTAGGTTTCCGGCTGCTTGGCGCGCTTCTTGGCGACGATGTAGGAGAGCAGGTTGGAGGTGCCGGCACCGATCCCCGGGAGGATGCCCACCGCCAGGCCGATCAGGCCGGAACGGCTGGCGTTGGGCAGCTCCTGGCGGAACTCCCTGAGCGAGAAGCCGAAGCCCTTGATCTGCTTCGTGCTCACCGAACCGGCCTTGTTGCGCACGGCATGCCGGCCGGTTTCGGCGAGCTTGATGACCTCGGCGACGGCGAACATGCCGATCATCACCGTGAGCATGGAGAAGCCGCCGTTCAGCTCGCTGACGCCGAAGGTGAAGCGGCGCACGGCCTCGACCGGGGCGATACCGACGGTGGATACGGCGATGCCCAGCGTGCCGGCGAACAGGCCCTTGACCATCGAGCCGGCGGAAAGGGTGGCGATCAGCGTCAGCGAGAACACCGCGATGGCGAAGTATTCGTGCGGGCCGAAGCTCAGCGCCACCTTGGCCAGCTGCGGGGCGATGAACATCAGCGCGATGATGCTGAAGATGGTGCCGAGAAAGGAGAACACGATGCCGACGCCGAGCGCCTTCACGCCCAGCCCCTGCTCCATCAGCGGGCCGCCGTCGAACACCGTGGCGATGGACGATGGTGTGCCGGGAATTTTCAGCAGGATCGCCGAAATCAGGCCGCCGGATGTGGCACCGATGAACAGCGCGACCAGCAGCGACAGGCCGGCTTGCGGTCCCATGGTGAAGGTCAGCGGCAGGCACAGCGCCACGGCCATGGTGGCGGACAGGCCGGGCACGGCACCGAAGACGATGCCGACCGCGACGCCACCGAGCATCAGCAGCAGGATGTTGAGCGAGAAGACGGCACCGAAGCCTTGCTGCAGTAATTCGAGCATGGTCGATTCCTCAGAGGAAATTCAGCAGGCCAGCTGGCAGCAACAGATCGAAGGCCTCGCGGAACAGCAGATAGATGACGATGGACGTGACCACCGCGATGGCCGCGTAGGGCAGATGACGGACCTTGTGGTCCACCGGCGTCAGCACGATGAACTGCAGGTAGAGGTACAGCGTGGTCATGATCGGAAAGCCCACCGGCCCCAGCAGCACCACGTAGAGCAGGATCAGGCCGAGGGTCTTGAGCACGGTCAGCGGCTCGACGACGCTGGTACGGGTCTGCTCCGTGGCGTCGGCGCCGCTCTCGGCCGCGGGCCGCGCGCGGCTGCCGAAGGCGCTGAGCGTCTGCAGCACCCCGAGCAGGCAGAGCAGGATGGCCAGCAGGGTGGGGACGGTGGCGGCATCGATGCCATCGTGGCCGGGTACGCGGTAGGCCATCACCAGATAGGCGATGCTGGCGCCGAGCATGGCCACGCCGATGCTCAGTTCTTTCTTGTTCGCAGTGGTCATGGCGAACCTCCGTGCGCGAGGAGAGACAGCCAGCCGGCGTGGCCGGCTGGCGACACGTCAGCGATCAGTTCTTGGCCTGACGCAGCTCGTCCTTGAACTGCATGAAGTCCTCGCGGGTCTTGGCCAGGATCGCCTTGGCCTCTTCGGTGCCGTGGTAGGCCACCGGCTGCTTGAACTTCTTCAGTTCCTCGGCGTACTCGGGAATCTCGGTGATCTGCTTCATCACGTCGGCCATCTTCTTCACGATCGCCGGGTCGGTGCCCTTCGGGAAGGCGACCACGTAGGGCTTGTCCATGGTGATGTCGAGACCCTGCTCCTTGAGCGTCGGCACCTCGCCGAGCAGCGGGTTGCGCTCCTCGTTGGGCTGGCCGAGCGCGACCATCTGCCCGCCGTTGACGTAGTCCTGCACCGAGCCGTAGGTGATCGCGCCGAGATCGAGACGACCGCCGAGCATGCCCACCACGCGGTCGGACACCGTGCCGCCGTCGACCATCTTCAGCTTGGTATCGGTCAGCTTCTCCAGCATCAGCCCTTGCACGTGGGAGAAGCTGCCCATCTCGGTACCGTAGGTAATGCTGCCCGGTTCGGCCTTCGACTTGGCGATCAGGTCCTGCATGCTGGTCACGCCGGACTGCTTGGAGGCGACGAACACGGTGCTCTTGTCGACACCAGCGATGCAGGACACGTCGAAGGTCTCGTAGCTGTCCTCGGTGAGACCGGCGACCTCGTTGACGATCAGCTGGCCGGGGTGGGTGAAGAGGATGGTGTTGCCATCCGCCGCCGCGCCCTTGACCTGCTCGGCGGCCAGGGTGCCGCCGCCGCCGGCGACGTTGGTCACCACCATGCTCTTGCCGGTGATCTGGTTGAAGTACTTGGCCATGGTGCGGGCGTTGAAATCGGTGTCGCCGCCGGGGTTGGCGATCACCACCACCTGTACCGGACGGGTCGGCCATTTCACCTCATCGGCAGAGAAGGCGCTGCTGCTGAAAGCCATGACGGCGGATACCAGGGAGGCGCATATCGCTTTTTTCATTGTTCGATCTCCAGTGGATGGGGGCTATGGGGTCAGGCGGGTGCGCGGCCGAAGCTCGGCCGCTTGGGGTGGTATTGCCAGCCCGGAATCAGGTACTGCATGGCCATGGCGTCGTCGCGGGCGCCGCTGGCGACCTTCCTGTACAACTCATGGGCGGCCATGATTCGGTCCATGTCCGGCTCGATGCCCAGGCCCGGGCGCTCGGGCACGCGGATCTGGCCGTCGACGATCTGCAGCGGCTCGCGGGTCAGGCGCTCCTGGCCCTCCTGCCAGATCCAGTGGGTGTCGATGGCGGTGATGCGCCCCGGCGCGGCGGCCGCGGCATGGGTGAACATGGCCAGCGACACGTCGAAGTGGTTGTTCGAGTGCGAGCCCCAGGTCAGGCCGAATTGCTCGCACATCTGCGCCAGGCGTACCGAGCCCTGCATGGTCCAGAAATGCGGGTCGGCCAACGGGATGTCGACCGCCTCCAGGCGCAGCGAGTGGCCCATCTGCCGCCAGTCGGTGGCGACCATGTTGGTGGCGGTGGCAATGCCGGTGGCGCGCTTGAACTCGGCCATGATCTCGCGGCCGGAATAGCCGTTTTCCGGGCCGCAGGGGTCCTCGGCGTAGGCCAGCAGGTGGCCCTGGCCCTTGCACAGGGCGATGGCCTCGTCCAGCGACCAGGCGCCGTTGGGGTCCAGCGTCACGCGGGCGTCGGGGAAGCGCGCCTTGATCGCGGCGATCGCCTGCATCTCCTCCTCGCCACGCATCACGCCGCCCTTGAGCTTGAAGTCGGCGAAGCCGTAACGCGCGGCGGCACTTTCGGCCAGGCGGGCGATGGCATCCGGTGTCAGCGCCGGCTGATGGCGCAGCTGGTACCAGTCCTCGCCGGTGCTGGCCAGGTAGGGCAGGTCGGTGCGGCTGCGATCACCTATATAGAAGAGGTAGGCGAGCATCGGCACTGCGTCGCGCTGCTGGCCACTGCCGAGCAGTTCGGCGACCGGCACGTCGAGGTGCTGGCCGAGCAGGTCGAGCAGCGCGGCCTCGACCGCGGTGATCACGTTGTCCAGGCGCAGGTTGATTTCGTGGGGCTGCTTGAGTACCGCCGCCTCGGCTGCGGAGGTCACCTCGTGGCGGGTGTCGCGGCCATTGCCGGCGAGCATCGCGCGCAGGTGGTTGAGTACCCGGTTGTAGGCGCCGATCGGCTGGCCGATCACCAGCGGGCAGCTACGCTCCAATGCCTGACGAATACCCTCGCCACCGGGTACTTCGCCGATGCCGGAGTGGCCGGCATTGTCGGTGAGCAGGACTAGGTTGCGGGTGAAATAGGGGGCGTGAGCGCCGCAGAGGTTGAGCAGCATGCTGTCGTAGCCGGCCACCGGGATGACCTGCATGCTCTGTACGCGGGGTGTCGTACTGGAGGGCCGATTCATTGTGTGCGGTCTCCGCTGCAGGTGAGGCAGGCAACCGGGGCGGGCGCTGTACGTGCGTTTGCTGAGGCAGCGCGGCGGCTGGCGTTATCGGCAGCCTGCAGCTGCGCAGGGGTCGGGCAATTGCGGAACATGTCCAGGGCCTCGCTATTGTTATTGTGGTCATAGGTCATCGTATGACTATGGAGGGTTTTTTACAGTTCGCTACGTCGGCTGTCAAACGAAATCAACGGTGCATTCAGCTGGGTCGCCTGCAGCTGCTTATGCTGTTTAAGCTGATGCTCTCTTGGGGTTTGACCTGGCCGGGCGAGTGAAAGGCAGAAAGCTTTCATTCAGCTTTCAGCGCTGAAGAAAATGCGCAGAAAAAACGGTTGGACTATTTTTGGTTGTACGATAACGTATCTCAAGGCTGATACCCTTGTACCTTCTCAATCTGCATTCAGGATGCTCGAATAATGAACCCACAAGAATTGAAGGCCATCCTCTCTTCCGGCCTGCTGTCATTCCCGGTTACCGACTTCGACGCGCAGGGCGACTTCAATCGCGCCGGCTACGTCAAGCGCCTGGAATGGCTCGGCCCCTACGGTGCCTCGGCGCTGTTCGCTGCCGGCGGCACCGGTGAGTTCTTCTCGCTGGAGCCGCGCGAGTACAGCGAGATCATCAAGACCGCCGTCGATACCTGTGCCGGCACGGTGCCGATCCTCGCCGGCGTCGGGGGGCCGACCCGTCTGGCCATCCAGATGGCGCAGGAAGCCGAGCGCCTGGGGGCCAAGGGGCTGCTGCTGCTGCCGCACTACCTCACCGAAGCCAGCCAGGAAGGCGTCGCCCTGCATGTCGAGCAGGTCTGCAAGTCGGTGAACATCGGCGTGGTGGTCTACAACCGCAACGTCTGCCGCCTGACCGCGACGCACCTGGAGCAGCTGGCCGAGCGCTGCCCGAACCTTATCGGCTACAAGGATGGCCTGGGCGACATCGAACTGATGGTGTCGATCCGCCGCCGCCTCGGCGATCGCTTCAGCTACCTCGGTGGTCTGCCGACCGCGGAAGTCTATGCCGCCGCCTACAAGGCGCTGGGCGTGCCGGTGTATTCCTCGGCGGTATTCAACTTCATTCCGAAGACCGCCATGGATTTCTACAAGGCCATTGCCCGCGAGGATCATGAAACCGTCGGCAGGCTGATCGATGATTTCTTCCTGCCGTATCTGGACATCCGCAATCGCTGCAAGGGCTACGCGGTCAGCATCGTCAAGGCCGGTGCGCGTATTTCCGGCTACGACGCCGGCCCGGTGCGCGCGCCGCTGACCGAGCTGAAGCCCGACGAGTACGAGCGCCTGGCGGTGCTGATCGAGAAGCAGGGCGCCCAGTAAGCCTTTCCGGAATCGCCCCGGCGCCGTCCTGCCGAAGGGCCGCGCCGGGCATCATCAGAGGACACTTTGCATGGCTGACGTACAACGCTACGACAACTACATCGACGGCCAATGGGTCGGCTCGGATCGTTACCAGGCCAACACCAATCCGTCCGACCTCTCTGACGTGATCGGCGAATACGCTCAGGCCGACACCGCCCAGGTCGAGCAGGCCATCGCCGCCGCCCGTCGCGCCTTCCCGGCCTGGGCCAGCTTCGGCATCCAAGCGCGCGCCGATGCGCTGGAAAAGGTCGGCCTGGAAATCCTCGCCCGCCGCGAGGAGCTCGGCAGGCTGCTGGCCCGTGAGGAAGGCAAGACGCTGCCGGAGGCCATCGGCGAAGTCGCCCGTGCCGGCAACATCTTCAAGTTCTTCGCCGGCGAATGTCTGCGCCAGGCTGGCGAGACGCTGCAGTCGGTGCGCCCCGGGGTCGGCGTCGAGGTCACCCGCGAACCGCTCGGCGTGCTCGGCCTGATCACCCCCTGGAACTTCCCCATCGCCATTCCCGCCTGGAAGATCGCCCCGGCGCTGGCCTTCGGCAACTGCGTGGTGATCAAGCCGGCCGACCTGGTGCCGGGCTGCGCCTGGGCCATCGCCGAGATCATCTCCCGCGCGGGTTTCCCGGCGGGCGTGTTCAACCTGGTGATGGGCCGCGGCCGTGAAGTCGGCGAGGCCATCGTCAATGCGAAGGACGTCGATGCCGTGAGCTTCACCGGCTCGGTGGGCGTCGGTCGTGGCATCGCCCAGGCCTGCGTGGCGCGCGGCGCCAAGGTGCAGCTGGAGATGGGCGGCAAGAACCCGCAGATCGTGCTGGACGATGCCGACCTCAACGTCGCCGTCGAGCTGTGCACCCAGAGCGCCTTCTACTCCACCGGCCAGCGTTGCACGGCCTCGAGCCGCATCATCGTCACCGAAGGCATCTACGACCGTTTCGTCGAGGCGATGATCGAGCGCATCGGCAAGATCAAGGTCGGCCCGGCGCTGGAGCAGGGCGTGGATGTCGGCCCGGTGGTGTCCCAGGCCCAGCTGGAGCAGGACCTGCGCTACATCGAGATCGGCAAGCAGGAGGGCGCGCGCCTGGCCTGTGGCGGTGAGCAGGTGACCTGCGGCACCGATGGCTATTTCCTGGCGCCGACGCTGTTCGTCGACAGCGACCCGAGCATGCGCATCAGCCGCGAGGAAATCTTCGGCCCGGTGGCCAACGTGGTGAAGGTCAAGGACTACGACGAGGCGCTGGCCATGGCCAACGACACCGAGTTCGGCCTGTCCGCCGGCATCTGCACCACCTCGTTGAAGTACGCCAACCACTTCAAGCGCCACGCCCAGGCCGGCATGGTGATGATCAACCTGCCAACCGCCGGGGTGGACTACCACGTGCCGTTCGGCGGCCGCAAAGGCTCGTCCTACGGCCCGCGCGAACAGGGCCGCTACGCCCAGGAGTTCTACACCACGGTGAAGACCACTTACATCGGCTGAGGTGAAAGCCGGTCGCAAGGCCGCGCTACGAAACTGTGCAACGGCGCCCCGGTGGGCGCCGCATCCCCACAAGAACAACAGAGGGACACCCATGACCACCGCCATGCCGGGCACGCCCCGCATCACCGAACTCACCGTCGTGCCCGTTGCCGGACAGGACAGCATGCTGATGAACCTCAGCGGCGCCCATGGGCCCTGGTTCACCCGCAACATCCTTATCCTCAAGGACAGCGCCGGGCGCGTTGGCGTCGGCGAAGTGCCGGGCGGCGAAGCCATCCGCCAGACTCTGGAAGACGCCCGCGCCCTGCTGGTCGGCGAACCGATCGGCCAGTACAACGCCCTGCTCAACCGTGCGCGTCGCGCCTTCGCCGACCGCGACTCCGGCGGCCGCGGCCTGCAGACCTTCGACCTGCGCATCGCCATTCACGCCGTCACCGCGCTGGAGTCGGCGCTGCTCGATCTGCTCGGCCAGCATCTGGATGTGCCGGTCGCCGCACTGCTCGGCGATGGTCAGCAGCGCGACGAAGTGGAGATGCTCGGCTACCTGTTCTTCATCGGCGACCGCAACAGGACCGACCTCGGCTACCGTGACGAATCCAGCGCCGCCGACGCCTGGTTCCGCCTGCGCAACGAGGAGGCGATGACGCCGCAGAGAATCGTCCGACAGGCCGAGGCGGCCTACGCGCGCTACGGCTTCAAGGACTTCAAGCTCAAGGGCGGCGTGCTGCGCGGCGAAGAGGAAGTCGAGGCGATCCGCGCCCTGGCGCAGCGCTTCCCCGAGGCCCGCGTGACGCTGGACCCCAACGGCGCCTGGTCGCTGGATGAGGCCATCGGCCTGTGTCGCGACCTGCACGGCGTGCTGGCCTATGCCGAAGACCCCTGCGGTGCCGAAAACGGCTACTCCGGTCGCGAGGTGATGGCTGAGTTCCGCCGCGCCACCGGCCTGCCCACCGCGACCAACATGATCGCCACCGACTGGCGGCAGATGAGCCACACGGTGCAGTTGAACTCGGTGGACATTCCGCTGGCCGACCCGCACTTCTGGACCATGGCCGGCTCCGTGCGCGTGGCGCAGATGTGCGCCGACTTCGGGCTGACCTGGGGGTCGCACTCGAACAACCACTTCGACATCTCCCTGGCGATGTTCACCCACGTCGCCGCCGCCGCCCCGGGCCGCGTCACCGCCATCGACACCCACTGGATCTGGCAGGACGGCCAGCACCTGACCCGCGAGCCGCTGCAGATCGTCGGCGGCAAGGTGGCGGTGCCGCAGAAGCCGGGGCTGGGCGTCGAACTGGACTGGGATGCCTTGCGCAAGGCGCATGCGATGTACAAGGAAAAAGGCCTGGGTGCCCGCGACGACGCCATCGCCATGCAGTACCTGATCCCCAACTGGACCTTCAACAACAAGAAGCCCTGCATGGTGCGCTGAGCCGTCGCTCGCGTTGTAGGGTGGGCACGGTTGTAGGGTGGGCTTCAGCCCACCAGCGCTCCACGCTGAAAGCCGGGGCGCGCGGCAGGGCGACAGGAAAGAAACGAAACAGAACAACAACCGGACCCTAACCGGAGCAGACATGAGCGAAACCGTGCAACTGATTCCCCACCAGGATTCTCCGCGCTGCATCCGCCTGAACGAGGCGGACAACGTCGCCGTGGTGGTCAATGACGGCGGTGTGCCGGTCGGCGCACGCTTCGAGGACGGGCTGGTTACCGTCGAGGCCGTGCCGCAGAGCCACAAGGTCGCGCTCGTGGACATTGCCGAAGGCGAGCCGGTGCGCCGCTACGGACAGATCATCGGTTATGCCCTCGAACCTCTGCGTCGTGGCAGTTGGGTCAAGGAAACCCAGTTGCGGATGCCCAGTGCGCCGCCGCTGGACAGCCTGCCGCGTGCCACGGCGGTGCCGGACCGGCTCGCGCCGCTGGAGGGCTACACCTTCGAGGGCTATCGCAATGCCGATGGCACCGTCGGCACGCGCAACATCCTCGGCATCAGCACCACGGTGCAGTGCGTCACCGGCGTGCTGGAACACGCGGTCACGCGCATCCGCGACGAGCTGCTGCCCAAGTACCCCAACGTCGACGACGTGGTCGCGCTGACCCACAGCTACGGCTGCGGCGTGGCGATCAACGCCCGCGACGCCTACATCCCCATCCGCACCGTGCGCAATCTGGCGCGCAATCCCAACCTGGGCGGCGAAGCGCTGGTCATCAGCCTCGGCTGCGAGAAGCTGCAGGCCGAGCAGGTGATGCACGAAGGCGATCCCTCGGTGGACCTGCGCGACCCCTGGCTGTACCGCCTGCAGGAGTCGAACAGCGGCTTCGGCGAGATGATCGAGCAGATCATGGCGCTGGCCGAAACGCGGCTGAAGAAGCTCGACCAGCGCCGTCGCGAAACCGTGCCGGCTTCCGAGCTGGTGCTGGGCATGCAATGCGGCGGCAGCGACGCCTTCTCCGGTATCACCGCCAACCCGGCGCTGGGTTATGCCGCGGACCTCCTGGTGCGCGCCGGTGCCACGGTGATGTTCTCGGAGAACACCGAGGTACGTGATGCGGTGTACATGCTTACCGCGCGGGCAGAAACCCCGGAAGTCGCCGACGCGCTGATCGCCGAGATGGACTGGTACGACCGCTACCTGGAACGTGGCGCCGCCGACCGCAGCGCCAACACCACACCGGGCAACAAGAAGGGCGGGTTGTCGAACATCGTCGAGAAATCCCTCGGCTCCATCGTCAAATCCGGCAGTGGCGCCATCAACGGCGTGGTCGGGCCGGGCGAGCGGGTCGAACGCAAGGGCCTGATCTTCTGCGCCACGCCGGCCTCGGACTTCGTCTGCGGCACGCTGCAGCTGGCCGCCGGGATGAATCTGCACGTGTTCACCACCGGTCGTGGCACGCCGTACGGCCTGGCCATGGCGCCGGTGGTCAAGGTGGCGACGCGCAGCGAACTGGCCGAGCGCTGGCCGGACCTGATCGACATCGACGCCGGACGCATCGCCAGTGGCCGCGCGAGCATCGAGGAGCTCGGCTGGGAGCTGTTCCACTACTACCTGGATGTCGCCAGCGGACTGAAGCAGACCTGGGCCGAGCGCCACCGGCTGCACAACGACATCGTCTTGTTCAATCCTGCGCCCATCACCTGAGGGGAACGTTCCCGCTGCGCTGATCGCGCAGCGAAGAGCGCCTCTTCCGGCAAGCGCCGCAAATACGCAATGCACTTCTTCTAAATTTGAACATTTATCAATATCATGCGCGTTCTCATAAAAATACAAGGTACAACTCATGAGCCGCGTTGTCGCTTCGCCCCCGTTTTCGCTGCGCCCGCTGGTGTTGGGCCTGCCAGTGCTGGTCGCCTGCTTTGCTGTCGACGCTGAGGAAGCGGTCGAGCTTGAGGCACAACAGATCACCGCGCCACGTGAAGTCGAGCGGGGCAATGGCCCGGTCGAAGGCTATGTCGCCAAGCGCAGCGTCGGTGCCACCAAGACCGATACACCGATCATCGAGACCCCACAGTCGATCAGCGTGATCACTGCAGATCGCATCCGGGACCAGGGCTCGCTGACCATCCAGGACTCGCTGCGCTATGTCGCCGGCATGCGTGGCGAGGCGTACGGGATTGATAGTCGGGGCGATTCGGCCTTGGTGCGCGGCACTTCGCCAGGAATCTTTCTCGACGGCTTGCAGAAGGGTGTCGGCTATTACAACAACACCCGTACTGATCCCTTTACCCTCGAACGTATCGAGGTGCTGAAGGGGCCGTCCTCGATGCTCTATGGGCAAAGTCCGGTAGGTGGTTTGCTCAATCTGGTGAGCAAGCGTCCGCAGGCCGAGCAGCGGAGTGAACTGCAGCTGCAATACGGCAGCTTCGACCGCAAGCAGATCGCCTTCGACAGCACCGGCCCGCTGGATGACGACGGCACGCTGCTCTATCGCGTGGTGGCGATCCAGCGTGACAGCCAGACCCAGGTCGACCACACCAAGGACAACCGACTGGTCTTCATGCCGTCGCTGACCTGGCGCCCCAACGAACAGTTCGAATGGACGCTGATGGCCAATGTGCAGAAGGACGACAGCGGCACTACCAGCTCCTTCCTGCCACATCGCGGTACTGTGCTCAGCGCACCTTACGGGAAAATCGACACTGATCGCTTTGTCAGCGAACCCGGTTTCGATGAGTACGACACCGAGCAGAAGGCGCTGACCTCGCAGATGTCGTGGCAGTTGGACGATACTTGGACGCTGCGGCAGAACCTGCGCTGGCAGAAAAGCAAGGTGAGTTACCAGACGATGTACGGTTATCCGTTCGGGTTGAATCCAGACGACCGTACGATCAACCGTGTGTATTCGGTCAGCAAGCCGGAAGTCACCATCTGGACTGCCGACCATCAGGCCGAGTCGCGCTTCAACACTGGCGAACTGCAGCATACGATGCTCGTGGGCGTCGACTACCAACACTCCGTGACTGACGAAAAAAGCGCATTCGACGTGGCCACTCCATTGGATGTCTATGCTCCAGTCTATGGTAGCTTCGACCCCTCCGTGGTCAGTCTCACGGATGTTCCGCAGCAGCGTACATCGCAAAAAGGACTATATGTCCAAGATCAGATTCGCTACCAGAAATGGCTGATGACACTCGGCCTGCGCAAGGACTGGGCCGATACCCGCGTCGAGGATGGAGACAGGCAGAAGGATGATGCCGTTACCGGGCGGGTAGGCCTGACCTATTTGTTCGATAATGGCGTGGCACCCTATATCAGCTACAGTGAGTCGTTCTCACCGATCATCGGCTTGAATGCCGATACCCAGCAATCATACAAACCTCTCGAAGGCGAGCAGTGGGAGCTCGGTGTCAAGTATCAGCCTCCCGGCAGCAATACGCTGCTGACTGCAGCGGTGTTCGACTTGCGTGAGCAGAATCGCCAGATTTTCGGTGTGACGCCGCGCGGCGATCGTCAGGCGGGTGAAACCCAGGTGAGAGGTGTCGAGCTCGAAGGGCTGGTGGAAGTCACGCCCGAATGGAACCTGATCGCCACCTATACCTACCTTGACAGCGAAATAGTCGAGGGTGAGGAGGGTGAACAAGGCAACCGCATCGCCAGCGTGCCGGAGCACATGGCTTCGCTGTGGTCGCAGCACCGTTTCAGCATCGCCGGTATTCCGGGCTTCAGCGCTGGCGCCGGGGTGCGTTATGTGGGTGCGAGCTGGGATGGCGCCGACGACGTGAAGACGCCGTCGACCACACTTTTCGACGCCATGCTCGGTTACGCCTACCAGGACTGGTCGTTCACCTTGAACGCCACCAACCTGGAAGACGAAACCTACTACACCACCTGCCTGTCGCGTGGCGACTGCTTCATCGGCAACCGCCGCACCGTGGTGGCGACCGCGAGCTACAGCTTTTGAGCGTCGCTGAGCCGCGCGCCGCATACCGGCCTGCAAGGGAGGATTCGAGGTGAGCAACGCATCCATCAACCGCTGGAATATCGCCTCGCGCGTGCTCGCGGCGCTGGTCGGCGGCTATGCCGTCGCCTACGCGGTGACCGCCTTTCTCGCGGTCTACCTGCCGCTGGCACGGCCTGATCGTGTGGTGTTTTCCAGCCTCGCCAGCTTTGCCGTGTGGACGGCGGTGGTGATCTATGTGTTCGCCGCCCGCAGTGCCACGCGGGTATGGCTGTTGATCGTCGGTGTGACGGCGGTGCTGTGTCTGGCCGCGTTCTTTTCCGGCGACTGGAGGGTTCGCCCATGAAACTGCGCCAAAGCATGGCCGGCTTGCACACCTGGGGCGGCCTGCTGCCGAGCTGGCTGCTGTTCGTGATCATCTTCGCCGGCACCGTGGCCTGCTTCGACAAGGAACTCAGCCGCTGGATGCGCCCCGCGCTGCATGATGGCGTGGTGTCGAGTCTGAGCGCGGACGACGTGCGCGGCTGGTTGCAGCGCAACGTCAGCGAGGAGCTGCACGCGTTCTGGATGCACGAGCCCACCGAGCGAGAGCCTTACTGGCGGCTCGGCTGGGAAGTGGACGGCACCGAGACGTTTCACAACGTTGCCTTCGATCCGCGCAGTGCGCAGGCCACCCCCATGCCGGAAACCCTTGGCGGGGAGTTCTTCTTCAAGCTGCACTACAACCTGCACGCCGGCGACGTCGGCATGTATATCGTCGGCCTGGCCGGCATGTTCATGCTGGTCGCGCTGGTGTCGGGGGTGATCATCCATCGGCGCATCTTCAAGGATTTCTTCACCTTGCGGCCCAAGGCCAACGGTCAGCGGGCCTGGCTGGACGCGCACAATCTGTTCGGCGTGGTCGGCTTTCCGTTCCATCTGGTGCTGGCCTATACCGGCGTGGCGATCTTCGTCGCGTCCTATATGCCGGCTGCCGCGCAGGTGAGCTACTCCGGTAATGTCATGCAGTACTTCGGTGAGGTGATGGGCAGCTACCATCGCGATGAGTTGCACCAGCCCGCGGCCGCGCCCACTTCACTCGACGCGTTGATTGTCGAATCGCGTCGGCAGTGGGGCGGTGCCGAGGTGGGCTGGGTCAGCGTGCATCACCCCGATGACGCCTCGGCGGTCGTGGATATCCGCCAGCGGGATGCTTCACGTATCGGTTCGCCGCAGCACACCCTGACCTACGACGCCACAAGCGGTGAGCTGCTCAATCGTCAGGACGCCTCCACCGGCTATCGCGCCTACCTCTGGCTGGCGGGGCTGCACATGGCGCAGTTCGGCGGCACGCTGGTGCGCCTGCTGTATCTGCTGATGGGGCTTGCCGGCTGTGCCATGCTGGTCGGCGGCCTGCAGGTCTGGCTGGCCAAACGCGAGCAACGCGGTGACCGCAGCGTGGTCTGGGTACGCGCGTTGAATGCCTCGGTGTTCGCCGGCCTGCCGCTGGCCAGCCTGGCGCTGCTGTGGGGCAATCGCCTGATCCCGAGCAGCTTTGCCGAACGCGCCGTGGCCGAAGGCTGGGTGTTCGTCGGTGCCTGGTTGCTAGCTGTGCTCTGGGCCGTTATGCGCCGCCATCAGAGCCGTCGCCTGCTGCGCGAGCAATTGCTGCTCGGCGCCGTGCTTGCGCTCGGCTTGCCGATCATCAACGCGCTGACCTCCGATGGTCACCTGATCGCCAGCCTCGGGCGTGGCGACTGGGCGTTGGCGTCGGTCGATCTGTTCATGATCGTCGCGGGGCTGGTCTGTGCGGTCAGCGCCTGGCGCCTGAACACAACGCCGGTTGCCGCTGCGGTGCGCGGTCGCTCCACCCGTGCGCAGGAGGCCTGACCATGCTGCTATTGGCTTTCGCCCTGGCCTACCTGGGTATGACGCTGCTCTGCCTGAGCATGAACCGCCACCGCGGTGCGCTGCTGCGCGCCGATACGCGCCTGCCGGGCCCGGCGATCATCCGTTCGCTGGCCGTTGGCTGCTTCGGCTTCGCGCTGTGGCTCGGCATCAACAGCCAGGGCGGCGAGATCGGTACGGTGGTCTGGCTGTGCCTGGTGATGCTCTCCGGCTTGCTGCTGGTGCTGCTGCTGGCCTGGCGTTCGCGCTGGGTCCTGCCGGTGGCACCGCTGTTGGCGGCATGTGGGGTGGTGCAGGGCGTGCTGTAAACAACCCATGGGCCGCGGCCCGCCAACGCGCAGAGGAATATCGATGAGCTGCATTCTCCAGATGGGCCCTTTGACCGAGCGAGTCCAGCAGCGCCTGAGCGGGCATGAGGTGCTGGCGTACTGGCAGGGCGACGCCGAGACGCTGCTCGCCGAGCATGCCGGGCGCATCGAGATCATGGTCACCTCTGCGCGCTTCGGCTGCCCGGCCTCGCTGATCGAGCGGTTGCCCCGGCTGAGGGCGATCTGCAATTTCGGCGTCGGCTATGACTCCATCGCCATGGAGGCCGCCAGGGCACGGGGCATTCCGGTGAGCAACACGCCGGATGTGCTCAACGAATGCGTGGCCGATCTGGCCTTCGGCCTGATCATCGACAGCGCGCGGCAGCTTGCCCTGGGCGACCGCTTCGTCCGCGAGGGGCGCTGGGCCGACGGCAACCTCGCGCTCGGTCGTCGGGTCAGCGGCAAGCGCCTCGGCATCGTCGGGCTGGGTCGTATCGGCGAGGCGGTGGCCAAGCGCTCGGCGGGCTTCGACATGGCGGTGCGTTATCACAATCGTCGGCCGGTGGCCGGCAGCCAGTACGAATACGAGGCGAACCTGCTGGATCTTGCGCGCTGGGCGGACTTTCTCGTGCTCAGCTGTCCCGGCGGGCCGCAGACGCAGAACCTCATCGACCGCGCTGTGCTCGACGCATTGGGTGCCAAGGGCATCCTGATCAACGTCGCGCGCGGCTCGGTGGTGGACGAGCCGGCACTGGTCGCGGCATTGCAGGAGGGGCGGCTCGGCGCTGCCGGACTGGATGTCTTCGCCGACGAACCGAGGGTGCCGGCGGTCCTCTGCGAGCTGCCCAACGTCGTGCTGCTGCCGCACATCGGTAGCGCCACCCATGAAACCCGCGCCGCCATGGAAGATCTGCTGCTGGACAACCTCGACAGCTTTCTCCGCGAGGGACGGCTGCTGACGCCGGTCTGAGTGCGGCATTGGTCGACCGCTGAGCGGTGGCGGTCCGTCTACGTGGGAGATCGCAGCCTCATTCGCAAGCGACGTCGCTCCACTGCTGAGCGGCCACCATCAGGAGTGCGCATGGCTTCCCTCGATGAAGTGCACCTCGCCCACGCCGGTTTCCGGCTCTCGGTCTGCCCGGCGCTGGGTGGCGCCATTACCCGCTTCGCCGTGGAGGATTTCGACCTGCTGCGGCGCTGGGATGGCAGCGAGCAGGTGCGTCGCGCCAGCTGCTTCGTGCTGGCGCCATACTCCAATCGGGTCGGCGATGGCCTGTTCCAGACGGGCGGCGAGTCGCACCGCTTGCGACTGAATTCCGCGGAGCATGCCTTGCCGATACACGGTGTGGCATGGAAGCGCCCGTGGACACTGGCTGCGCAGGAGGCCGACCGGCTGCTGCTGACCTTGCAGCATCGGGCCGAAGGCGATGCACGGCAGGACTGGCCATTCGCCTTCGAGCTGGAGCATGAGCTGGGGCTCGACGAGCAGGGCGCCTGGTTGCGGCTGGCGCTGATCAACCGCAGCGAGCGGGTGATGCCGGCCGGGCTCGGCTGGCACCCGTACTTTCTGCGCCACGCTGGCGTGACGCTGGGTTTCGCTGCCGAGCAGGTCTGGCTGAGTGACGCTCGGCAGTTGCCGAGCGAGGCGGTGGACGTACCGCCACGCTGGGACTACCGCCAGCCGCGGGCGCTGGGCGAGCCCGGACTGGATCATTGCTTCAGTGGCTGGGATGCCTCGGCAACCTTGCAGTGGCCGGCGGCGGGCGTGCGGCTTGAGCTGGAAGCGGACCCGTCGATGACGCATCTGGTGGTCTATACGCCGCCGGCCGCACAGGGCTTTTTCGCCGTGGAGCCGGTGTCCCATCGCAACAATGCGCTGAATGCGCAGGACCCGGGCAGGCATGGCGTGGTGTATCTGCAGCCGGGCGAGCGGCTGCAGCGCCGCTGCCGCCTGCGCGTCACGCGCTGTTGAAGGCGGACGAAAAAAGGCCCGTCATTCGACGGGCCAAAGATTGATCGCAACCGGAGCGAGGAGGGTTGCGTACTGCGCTACCGCTTACAGCAGGGACAACGGGTAGTTGAAGATCAGGCGGTTCTCGTCGAACTCGGTGGTGCTGTAGTCGCGACGGATGCTGGAGTTGCGCCACTTGATGTTGAGGCTCTTGAGCGGCCCGCTCTGCACCGTGTAGGCCAGCTCGGACTCGCGCCCCCATTCCTTGCCATCGTCCACGCCACCGGCTTCGATGCGATCGCCGCTGATGTAGCGGTTCATGATGGTCAGGCCCGGGACGCCCATGCCGGCGAAGTTGTAGTCATGACGCAGCTGCCAGGAGCGCTCGTTGGGGTTGTCGTAGCTGGAGTTGAATGAATCGTTGGCGAGGGTGCCGCCGCTGGTGCCGTTGACGCGCATCCAGCCGTTGTCGCCGCTGACCTTCTGCAGGCCGACGTAGAAGGTGTTGCCGCCGAGCTGCAGGCCGAACAGACCGGAGTAGGTCTTGTTGTCCAGATCGCCGGCCAGCGCGCTGCCTTCTTCCTTGCCGGTGAAGTAGCCGAGGTTGGCGGTCAGCGCCACGCCTTCGCCGAGCGGCTGGGTGTGCAGCAACTGAAAGTAGTTCTGCTGGTAGATGTCTTCCAGGCGGGCATGCCAGGCGCCGACCTTGGTCCTCGCGCCCAGCTCGTATTCGCCACCGACGAAGTTGAAACGATCGGAACTCACGCCGCCGTAGAACATGTCGTCCATGCTGCCGTCGTCGCGCGGGCTGTTCTGCCGCATCTGGCCGCCATAGAGCGACAGGCCCTTGATCTCCTTGGAGGTGATCATGCCGCCCTGGAAGGTCTGCGGCAGCGAGCGGCCATCGTCCGAGCGCAGGATGGGCAATACCACCATCCATTCACCGACACGCACCTCGGTCTCGGAGAACTTGGCCTTCGCCGCGACCGCCAGGCGCGCGAAGTCATCCGGCGGATGCCGATCGCCGGGTGCGCCATGCACCGGCAGCAGGCCAGTGCCGTACGTGCCGCCACCGCCATCGAGCTTGACCGCCAGCAGGCCCAGCGCGTCGACGCCGAAGCCCACCGGGCCGGGCGTGTAGCCGGACTGGAAATTGAGGATGAAGCTTTGCGTCCACTCTTCGCCCTTGCTCTGGGGGTAGTCGGAGTCGACGAAGTTGCGGTTGATGTAGAAGTTGCGCAGGTTCAGCGAAAAGTTCGCATCTTCGACGAAGCCTTCGGCTTGGGCGCCGGCACTGAAGCCAAGCGATGCGAGGGTCATGCAGCCGCCCGCGAATAGTGCGACGGACGAGGGTGTGCGTGGGGTCATTATTGTTGTGCTCCCTTGCTTGATGGGCCGCCCCGGTGTGGCCACCGTGAGGGCGGTGGTCTATGCCTGATCGGCAAGTCTAATGACGTCAGTTGTCATATGACTGCAGGGATTATGACGATGAGTACGTCGTTGTCAATGTCGCTGAAAGTCGAAGGGTATCCGCATGCGCATGCCGATATTTCAGGCTATAAGCTGAATTTCAGAGTGCGGGAGGGGTTTTCAGCGCATCAGGGAAGCCCTGGCGCTGGTCGTACAGCGCCTGGAATTTCCTCGCGACTTTATGAGTGATCGTATGACTTAGGGGCGATGGTAGGGCGAATTCGTTAACGGGGACAGATCGAAGGTGCCCTTTTCAACGAAGCGCTGGGTGCCGAACAGGCCGCCGGCGAGCTTGCCGCGCAACACATAGGGGACTTCGTCGAGCCCGATGTGTTCCGCCAGTCCCAATGCCTGGCGCGCGGCCGAGAAGGCGGAAATGGTCACCGGCACGCTGAGCAGGCTTTCGCCGAAACGCGGCACCGTGCCGCGCTGGTCGCTGACGCCACTGGCCAGCCGGCGACCGTTGACCTCGAGGTCCAGCGCGATGCCGTTGTAGTCGATGGCGCCATCGTTGGGGTTCTGCAGACGCAGCTTGACCAGAAAGCGGACCTCCAGCCCTTCGCCCTGCAGCGGCTGGATGCCGGCCACCTGAACGTTGAGCGGGTCGCGCGGCGAAAACGCCGCGCAGGCGCCCAGCGCCGAGGCAAGCAGGGCGATCAACAGCAGGCGAAGCGGTCGGTGAAACGCGGGGAATATGTGCACTCAGGGTTTCCTGTCCAGGTTCCGGATACCCTGCAGCAGCTCGATGGGCAGCGGAAAGACGATGGTGGAGTTCTTGTCGCCGGCGATATTGCTCAGCGTCTGCATGTAGCGCAACTGCATGGCGCCGGACTGGCGGCCGAGCATCTCGGCGGCCTGCATGAGTTTCTCCGAGGCTTGCAGCTCGCCCTCGGCATGAATGACCTTGGCCCGCCGCTCGCGTTCCGCCTCGGCCTGCCGGGCGATGGCGCGGATCATGGATTCGTCGAGGTCGACGTGCTTGATCTCGACGTTCGCCACCTTGATGCCCCAGGCGTCGGTCTGTGCGTCGAGCACCTGCTGGATGTCGTTGTTGAGCTGCTCGCGCTCGGCGAGCATGTCGTCCAGGTCGTGCTTGCCGAGCACCGCGCGCAGGGTGGTCTGCGCCAGCTGGCTGGTGGCCGAGTGATAGTCCTCGACCTGGATGATCGCCTTCTGCGCATCCAGCACGCGGTAATAGACCACCGCATTGACCTTCACCGAGACGTTGTCGCGGGAGATCACGTCCTGAGTCGGCACGTCCAGCACCAGAGTGCGCAGATCGACCCGCACCATCTGCTGGATGCCGGGAATTACCAGGATCAAGCCCGGCCCCTTGACCTTCCAGAAGCGTCCGAGCATGAACACCACGCCGCGCTCGTATTCGCGCAGGATGCGGAAGGTCGATGCCAGCAGGCCGAACAGCAGCACCAGCAACACCAGAAAACTCATTTCATAGCCCATGGTTCAGCTCCTCTCGATGGGTGGATGGCTGTGCGGTGACCTCCAGTTGCAGCCCGTGCCGGGCGATCACCCGTACCTGCTGGCCGACCTGCAGCGGTGAAGTGCTGTGCACCTGCCAGTTCTCGCCCTGCAGGTGCAGCCAGCCGCTGTGGGAGTCCTGCGCCGAGACCGAGGTGACCGGCGCCAGGCTGCCGATCAGCTCGTTGTCGCCACTGACCAGTCGCTGCCGTCGCGCCTTCAGCGCCATGGCGACGATGCCGAATACCAGCAGCGCGCTGACCAGGCCCAGCGGCACGATCAGGGTCAGCGGAATGCCGAAACCCGGCACCTCGGTATCGATGAGGATCACCGCGCCGGCGACGAACGCGGCGACCCCGCCGATACCGAGCACGCCGAAGCTCGGCAAAAAGGCTTCGGCGACCATGAACGCGATGCCGAGCAGGATCAGCGCCACGCCGGCGTAGTTCACCGGCAGCAGCTGCAGCGAATACAACGCGAGGATCAGGCAGATGCCGCCGAGCACGCCGCCGGCGCCGATGCCCGGGTTGGAGAATTCGAGGATCAGTCCGTAGATGCCGATCATCATCAGGATCAGCGCCACGCTGGGGTTGGTGATCACCGCCAGCAGGCGCACCCGCCAGTCCGGCGCGTGTTCGATGATGGGGGCGTTGGCGGTGCTCAGCGTGACATCACGCTCCGCCGTTGCGAGGGTCTTGCCGTCGAGCTGGCGCAGCAGATTGGCGACATCGCGCGCCAGGTAGTCGATCACCTTCTGCTCCAGCGCTTCGCTTGCCGACAGGCTGACCGCCTCGCGCACCGCCTGCTCGGCCCACTCGGCATTGCGCTCGCGCAACTGGGCGAGGCCGCGGATATAGGCGGCGGCGTCGTTGACCTGCTTGCGGCTCATGGCATCGCCGGGTGCCTTGGTTAGCTCGTCCCGCTCGCCTTGCGGCCGCTCGGGCGGTGCGCCGGGCATGCCGCCGATCTGCACTGGCGTCGCTGCGCCAAGGTTGGTGCCCGGTGTCATCGCCGCGACATGGCTGGCGTAGAGCATGTAGGTGCCGGCACTGGCGGCGCGGGCGCCGCTGGGGGTGACGTAGGTGGCGACCGGAATCGGGCTGGCGAGGATCGCCTTGATGATCGCGCGCATGGACGTGTCCAGCCCGCCGGGGGTGTCCAATTCCAGCACCACCAGCTGCGCGCCCTCGTCGCGCGCATGTTCGAGGCCGCGCAGCAGATAGTCGGCGCTGGCCGGACCGATGACGCCGTCGACCCGCAGCAGCGTGACCGGCGCCGCAGCCAGCACGGGGCCGGCCAGCAACAGCAGCAAGATTAGCGATCGGGGCAGCAGGCGCATGGAGTGGAGCATGGCGCTCTCCTCGGGTAGTGCAGGTATTGCCTGTCATTTTTCAGCGTAGACGACGGCTGTCCGCGCGCCGATTGCTGCGCGGGAGTGTCGCGCCACGGCACAATCACTGAACTCTGCTCGGCGTTACCGCCTCACAGGTGCAGAGGCATGGCTGTCCATCGCCTGCTGAGCAAGGAGATATGCCGATGATTCTTTGCCCCGACAAGTGCTCCGGGCCCGTATCGAGAAGCCGCAAGGATGGGCTGCGCTGATGCCTGCGCCGCGCAATAAGACCGTGGAGAAGATGATGGGCGCGGTGCGATGGGTGGGGTTCGCCGCCTGCTCGCTGGCGGCCATCGGCTATGCGGCCATCGGCAACTACAACATGACCGGCGCGATGCTGGCGCTGGCTGTGCTGTCCTGGATCAACATCCGTCGCAAGGGTTCGCCGCGGCCGCCTGAACGCTAGCGCCGGCGTCGGCCCAATGCCCAGCCCGCACCCAGCGCCAGCAGGGCGCCGGCGCCCAGGGCCAGCTTGCCGACATTCGCCGCACTGATGGTCAGCGCATGTGACTGCGCCTGATCGCCGAAGCGACCGTCGCTCGAATGCAGGCCCTCGACTGGCTCGAACAGGTTGTCCGGGCGATTTTCCGGCATGCGTTCGGGCACCAGCTGTCCGTCCCAGGCTTGCCGCGCGAGCATGCGATCGAGCAGGCCGGGCATGAACAGCGTGCCGATGATCGCCTTCAGGCTTGCGGTGCCTACCCACAGCTCCCGGGGTGCTTCACGTGCCGCACGGAGAATGGCCCGCGCCGCGACCTCCGGTGTGTGGATCGGCGGTACCGGCTGCGCGCGCCAGCCGACCTTGTTGCGTGCCCAGTCGAACTGCGGGGTGTTGTGCGCCGGCAGCTGGACCATGCTCAGGCGAATGGCGCTGTTGTCGTGGATCAGCTCGCAACGCAGCGAATCGATGAAGCCGCGAATGGCGAACTTGGCGCCACAATAGGCCGACTGCAACGGAATGGCGCGGTAGGCCAGTGCCGAGCCGACCTGGATGATGGTGCCGTTGTTGCGTGGGCGCATGTAGCGCAATGCAGCCAGGGTGCCGTGCACGCTGCCGAGGTAGGTCACCTCGGTGACGCGGCGGATTTCCTCGGCGGTCAGGGCGGCGAAGGGGCCGAACACCGTCGCCATCGCCGCGTTCACCCAGACATCGATCGGCCCCAGTTCCGACTCGATGCGGCTGGCTGCGTTATCCAGCGCCTTGGCATCGGCGACATCGGCGGAAATCGCCAGCACCGTCGCGCCCAGTGCTTCGAGCTGTTCGCGGGTGTCGCGCAGGCCCTGTTCGCCTCGGGCGATCAGCGCGACCCGGTAGCCGGCAGTGGCAAACGCCTCGGCGGTCGCGCGGCCGACTCCGGCGGTTGCGCCGCAGATCACCGCGATTGGTTCTGGCATGGGAAGTCCTCTGAGCGTTGCAGTTGGCGGTCGCGCTCGGCGGCCCGCGGTCTGCTTAGACGACCCGTGCAGGCGCGGGCGAGTTCGGATGAGCCCGAGCGAAACGCCCGGCTATCGACCAATGGCCAATGGCGTCTAGGCCTTTCGTCTGGGATTGTTAGTAGGCTAAGCGATGCGCTTGGCGCCGCCCCTTGGCTCAAAAGGCGAAGCGGCGTGACGCAACCATGCCCATAGGAAAGACGGGCTGCGTCTTCCCCCTCCGTGCATCCAACCGATGCCCTCGGCGGCTTATCCGGTCGCCCTCGGACTTCAGCCCGCTGCCCCTTCGGCAGCGGCACCTCGCCAGAGGCGTGCAAAAGGAACCCCGCTGCGCTGTTCCGGTCGATTCAGGTAAGCCGCATACGGCCGCACATACCTGACGGAGACCATGATGGACCTCATCCGCATCATTATCGCGATACTGCTGCCACCGCTTGGCGTGTTCCTCCAGGTAGGTTTCGCCGGCGCATTCTGGCTCAACATACTGCTCACCCTGCTCGGCTACATCCCCGGCATCATCCACGCGGTCTGGGTCATCGCCCGTCGTTGATCGTCAGCAGCCCGCTCGGCCGGGCTGCTTTTGAACTCCCTCCCCTGACCGTGTAGAGTCGCGCTTCCTGCGCTACGGAACCAATCACGCGCGTAACACTCAAGAAAACGCCGCTAACCGAGCGCGATCGTCCGTGGGTAACGCCTGCGCTTAGCCGCCCGAGTCGGGTAGACGGAAAGGAAACCAATGAGCGAGTCCTTCATCGATCAGAGCAACTTCAGGCGGATACTCAACCGCAACGTGGCCGTGCCACTGGGTTTTGGCTTTCTCAGCGCCTTCTTTTTCAGTGCCATCGTCTATTACCTGCTGAGCGTCAGCCAGTGGGTCGATCATTCGGTCAAGGGCGTGGCCCATGCGCATGAAGCGCTGCGCCTGGTTGCCGACCTGGAAACTGGCATGCGTGGCTATCTGATTGCTGGCGAGAAGCCTTTTCTCGACCCCTACCGTCAGGGTCTGGAGCGCGTGCAGCAAGAGCTGGACGAGCTCAAAGAATACTCGCGCGACGACCCGTTGCAGATGGCGCGCCTCCAGAAGATCGAGGCCGCTCACCGTCTCTGGCTGACCTTTGCCGAGGAAGGCATCACTCGGCGCACGGCTGGAGAGCCGATAGTCGACTACGTGCGTACTCGCCGAGGCTTGGATCTGACCGATCAGCGCCGTGATCTGCTCAATGAGTACATCGCAGCCGAGCGGCAACGGCGTGCTGAGCGCATCAGCAACTCCGAATCGATGACCACGGCGCTGATCGGCGGCTTCCTGCTGTTCAGCCTGATCTTCAGCGGTATTCTGGTCTATCTCGGCCGCCGCGACCTGACCTCGCTGTCGGAGAGCTATTCGGAGTCGCTGCAGCGCCAGCAGACCCATGCCGAGGCGCTGGAGCAGCAGGCCTGGTTCCGCACCGGGCAGACCCAGCTCAGTGACTCCATCATCGGCGAACTGGCCCTGCCGGCCCTCGGCCAGGGCGTGTTGAATTTCCTGTCGCGCTACATCGATGCGGCGGTCGGCGCGCTCTACGTGGTGCAGGACGGCAAGCTGCAGCGCGTCGCCGAATATGCTTACGACCCGGAGCATCTGCAGAGTGCGCGCACGCTCAACATCGGCAACGGCCTGGTCGGCCAGGCCGCGCTGGAACGGCGGGTGATGGCGCTCGAAGAACTGCCAGCGGACTACCTCAAGGTGACCTCCGCGCTCGGCGACACGGCGCCGCGCTCGGTGCTCATCGTACCGCTGGAAGACAGTGGCATGCTCAATGGCGTGATCGAGTTGGGCTTCCTGCGCCCATTGCGCGAGCAGGACAGCGAGCTGCTGCGGCGCATCGCCCCGAGCATCGGCTCGGCCATCGAGGCGGCGCGCTATCGCCAGCGTCTGCAGAAGGTGCTGGCCGAGACCCAGCAGCTCAACGAGGAGCTACAGGTGCAGCAGGAAGAACTGCGCGCCGCCAACGAGGAATTGGAAGAACAGTCCAACGCCCTGCGCGAATCCCAGGCGCACATGGAAGAGCAGCAGGCCGAGCTGGAGCAGACCAACGAGCAGCTGGCCGAGCAGACCGAGGAACTGGCCCGCCAGCGCGACCAGATGGACGAGAAGAATCAGCGCCTGAACGAGGTGCAGCTGATGCTCGAACAGCGCGCCGACGAGTTGCAGCGTGCCAGCCGCTACAAGTCCGAATTCCTCGCCAACATGTCCCACGAGCTGCGCACGCCACTGAACAGCTCGCTGATCCTGGCCAAGCTGCTGGCCGACAACCCCGAGGGCAATCTCAGCGACGATCAGGTGCAGTTCGCCCGTTCCATCTATTCGGCGGGCAACGACCTGCTCACGCTGATCAACGACATCCTCGACATCTCCAAGGTGGAAGCCGGCAAGCTCGAGGTGCATCCCGAACTGACCATCCTCACCCGCCTGGTCGACGGCATGAAGAATCTGTTCCTGCCGCTGGCCATGGAGAAATCCCTGCAGTTCAGCGTGGAACTGGCGGACGACCTGCCGGCCAGCCTGTTCAGCGATCGCCAGCGCCTGGAGCAGATTCTCAAGAACCTGTTGGCCAACGCCTTCAAGTTCACCGAGAAAGGTTCGGTGACGCTGCGCGTCGAACCGCGCGACGGCGACCTGCTGGCCTTCGCCGTACGCGACACCGGCATCGGCATCGCCGAGGAGCAGCAGGCGGCGATCTTCGAGGCGTTCCGCCAGGCCGACGGCACCACCAATCGCCGTTACGGCGGCACCGGCCTGGGGCTGTCGATTTCCCGCGAGCTGGCCAATCTGCTCGGCGGAGAGATCGAGGTGCAGAGCCAGCCGGGCGCCGGTAGCAGCTTTACCCTGGTTGTGCCGCAGACCTACAGCGAAGCGCTCGTCGCCGAGCCGGACCTGGCGCAACCGAGCCGCCAGCCGGAGCCGAGCAGCGTACCGATGCCGGCGCCGAGCAAAGCACCGGCGCGTCACGACGAGCAGGCGCTGCTCAATCGTGCCGCCGCGGTGCCGCAGGAGCGCCTGGCCGATGACCGCGACAGGTTCCCGTTCAAGGAACGCTGCGTGCTGGTGATCGAGGACGAGCCGCAGTTCGCGCGCATCCTCCGCGATCTCGCACATGAGCTGCAGTACAGTTGCCTGCTGGCGCAGAACGCCGACGATGGCTTCGATACCGCGGTGCAGTACAAGCCGGACGCGATCCTGCTCGACATGCGTCTGCCGGATCACTCCGGCCTGACCGTGCTCGAGCGTCTCAAGGAAAACCCCACGACCCGGCATATTCCGGTGCATGTGGTATCGGTGGAGGATCGCAAGGAAGCTGCGCTGCAGATGGGCGCGGTGGGCTACGCGATGAAGCCGACCACCCGCGAAGAGCTGAAGAACGTCTTCAGCCGGCTGGAGGCCAAGCTGGCGCAGAAGGTCAAACGCATCCTGCTGGTCGAGGACGACGCTCTGCAGCGCGAGAGCATGTCGCGGCTGATCGAGGATGTCGACATCGAGATCACTGCCGTGGAGTTCGGCGCCCAGGCGCTGGAGCTGCTGCGCGACACGGTGTTCGATTGCATGATCATCGACCTCAAGCTGCCGGACATGGACGGCAGCGAACTGCTCGAGCGCATGGCCAAGGAGGACATCTGCTCGTTCCCGCCGGTGATCGTCTACACCGGGCGCAACCTGGCCCGCGACGAGGAGGCGGCGCTGCTCAAGTACTCGCGCTCGATCATCATCAAGGGCGCCCGCTCGCCGGAGCGCTTGCTCGACGAGGTGACGCTGTTCCTGCACAAGGTCGAGTCGGACATGCCGCCGGAGCGGCAGAAGATGCTGAAAAGCGCGCGCAGCCGCGAGAAGGCCTTCGAGGGCCGCAAGATCCTGGTGGTGGACGACGACGTGCGCAACGTCTTCGCCCTGACCAGCGCGCTGGAGCAGAAGGGCGCGATGGTGGAGATCGCCCGCAACGGCCTGGAGGCCATCGACAAGCTGCAGCACGATGCCGGCATCGACCTGGTGCTGATGGACATCATGATGCCGGAGATGGATGGTTTCACCGCCATGCAGGAAATCCGCAAGGATGTTCGTTTCGCCAAGCTGCCGATCATCGCGGTGACCGCCAAGGCGATGAAGGACGACCAGGACCGCTGCCTGCGTTCGGGCGCCAATGATTATCTGGCCAAGCCTATCGACCTCGACCGGCTGTTCTCGCTGATCCGCGTCTGGCTGCCGAAAGTGGAGCTGCTGTGAAATGCCCGACCGTAACGTCGAGATCGAACTCAAGCTGCTGATCGAGGCGATCTACCTCAAGTACAGCTACGACTTCCGCGACTATTCCGGCGCTTCGCTCAAGCGCCGGGTGTTGCTGGCGTTGAAGCAGCTGCAGTGCGAGAGCATCTCGGCCCTGCAGCGCAAGATCCTCTACGACCCGCAGGCCTTCATGGAGCTGCTGCAGTACCTCACCATCCCGGTCAGCGAGATGTTCCGCGATCCGAGCTATTTCCGCGCGCTGCGCGAACAGGTGGTGCCGGTGCTGCGCACCTATCCGTCGCTGAAGATCTGGATTGCCGGCTGCAGCACCGGCGAAGAGGTCTACTCGATGGCCATCCTGCTCAAGGAAGAAGGGCTGCTCGAGCGCTCGATCATCTATGCCACCGACATCAACCCGCGTTCGCTGGAACAGGCGCGCCAGGGCATCTTCGCCATCGACCACCTGCGCCAGTACACGGCGAACTATCAGCAGGCCGGCGGCACGCGCAGCTTTTCCGACTATTACACCGCCGCGTATGACTCGGCGATCATGGACAAGTCGCTGAAAGAAACGGTTACCTTTGCCGACCATAGTCTGGCGACCGATAGCGTATTTTCCGAAACGCATTTGATCTCCTGCCGCAACGTGCTGATCTATTTCAACAAGCCGCTGCAGGACCGTGCCTTCGGCCTATTCCACGAATCGCTCTGCCACCGCGGGTTTCTCGGTCTGGGCAGCAAGGAGACGGTCGAGTTCTCCGGCTACGCCGATTGCTACGAGCCATTCGACAAATCGGAAAGGATCTTCCGTAAATCATGAGCAGCTCCGCGCAGGCGATTCTGCAGGCCCGCCGCCAGCCGCCGATCGAGGCCGTGGTGATCGGTGCCTCGGCTGGTGGGCTCGAAGCGCTCGGGATGGTGCTCGAAGGGCTGCCGAGCGGTTTCCGTTTGCCGATCCTGGTGGTCCAGCACGTGCCGGCCAATGGACCGACTCATCTGGCCGAGATATTCGGGCGCAGAACGCGGCTGCTGGTCAAGGAAGCCGACGATAAGGACCAGTTAAGCTCCGGAATGCTGTACTTTGCTGCACCGGGCTATCACCTGCTGGTCGAGAGCGACCGCAGCCTGTCCCTGAGCCAGGACGATGCGGTGCATTTTTCCCGTCCGTCGATCGATGTGCTCTTCGAATCGGCGGCCGATGCCTGGGGGCCGCAGGTTGCGGGCTTACTGCTGACCGGTGCCAACGAGGATGGTGCCGCCGGCCTCGAGGCGATCCACCGCGGTGGCGGACTGACCGTGATTCAGGACCCCGCCGAAGCGGCCGTACCGACCATGCCTCGCGCCGCTCTGCGGCGCTTCGCGCCGGATTACATCTTGTCCCTACGCGACATTCACCGATTGTTGCGAGAACTGGAGTGACCATGCCCGACCGTACCGACGAGGTGAATCTGCTGATCGTCGATGACCTGCCGGAGAACCTGCTGGCTCTGGACGCGCTGCTGCAGGCGCCCGGCATACGGGTTCATCAGGCCGAATCGGCCGAGCAGGCGCTGGAGCTGTTGCTGCGTTACGAGTTCGCGTTGGCCATCCTCGATGTACAGATGCCGGGCATGGACGGCTTCCAGCTGGCCGAGCTGATGCGTGGCACCGAACGCACCAAGCAGATCCCCATCGTCTTCGTCAGCGCCGCCGGCCGGGAACTCAACTATGCCTTCAAGGGCTACGAGAGCGGCGCGGTGGATTTCATGCAGAAGCCGCTGGATGCCCACGCCGTGCGTAGCAAGGTCAGTGTGTTCGTCGATCTTTATCGTGGGCGCAAGCGCCTGGCGCGGCAGCTGGAGGCCCTGGAACAGAGCCGGCGCGAGCAGGAAGTGCTGCTCGACGAGCTGCGCAGCACCCAGGCCGAGCTGGAGGGTGCGGTGCGCATGCGTGATGACTTCATGTCGATCGTCTCCCACGAGCTGAAGACACCGCTCAACAGCCTGATTCTCGAGGTGCAGCTGCGCAAGCTGCAGCTGGGTCGCAACAACCTCGAGGCCTTCAGCGAAGAGCGCCTGCGCAACATGGTGGACAAGGACGAGCGGCAGATTCAGAGCCTGATCCGTCTGATCGACGACATGCTCGACGTCTCGCGCATCCGCACCGGCAAGTTGTCGATTCGCCCGAGCCGCACCGACCTCGCGCAGCTGGTGGGCAATGTCGTGGAGAGTTTCGCGGCGCAGATGGAAGCCTGCGGCTGCGAGCTGCAGCTGGAGCGAAACGAGCCGATCATCGGTGTCTGGGACGCCTTCCGTATCGAACAGGTGCTGGCCAACCTGCTGACCAATGCCATGCGCTACGGTGCCGGCAAGCCGGTGCACGTCAGTGCCGTGGCATGCGCGGAGGGTGCCTGCATCGAGGTGCGTGACCACGGTATCGGCATCAGTCCGCAGAGTCTGGAGCGCATCTTCTGTCAGTTCGAACGCGCCGAAGGCAGCGAAAGCAGCGCTGGCCTGGGGCTGGGCCTGTTCATCGCCGACCAGATCGTCCGCGCGCACAACGGACGCATTCAGGTGCAGAGCGAGGAAGGCCAGGGTTCGCTGTTCCGCGTGCTGTTGCCGCTGGGGGAGGACTAGGGCTCGGCCACGGGGCCCATGCTCTTGAGCTTGAAGCTTGAAGCTGCCCTTGCCGCCTAGGACGAACAGCTGATCTCCAGGTGCTTGCCCCATTCCGGCGGGCGCTCGGCGTAGCGCTGCATGCCCGGCTGCTCCTCGAAGGGGCGGCTGAGCACCTGGTGCAGTTCGCGCACCGGTGCGTAATCGCCTTTTTCCGCCGCCTCGATGACCTGCTGCGCCAGGTAGTTGCGCAGGATGTACTTCGGATTGACCGCCTGCATGCGCACCTGCCGCTCGCCCAGGTCGCTGCTCTCGCGTGCGGTTCGCGCGCAGTAGTCCGCGGCCCAGGCATCGAAGCCCTGCAGCTCGACGAAGTCTTCGCGCAGGCGGCGTACCGCCTGTTCGGCAGGACTCTCGCTGAGTTCGCGGAAGAAGTTCGTGTAATCCACGGCACTGGCCTGCATCAGTTGCAGCAGACGGCGCACCAGCGCCTCGTCATCCGCCTCGGCCTGGGCGAAACCCAGGCGCCGGCGCATCAGGTCCAGCCATTCGGCTTCGTACAGCGGCAGGAACAGTTCCATGGTTTCGCGCAGCACCTTGACCTCGACGAAAGGCGTCAGCGCCTGGGCCAGTGCCGCCAGGTTCCAGTGGGCGATGGGCACCTGGTTCTCGAAGGAGTAGCGCCCGGCGTCGTCGGAATGGTTGCAGATGAAACGTGCGTCGAAGTCGTCGAGAAAGGCGTAGGGGCCGAAATCGAAGGTGATGCCGAGGATCGACATGTTGTCGGTGTTCATCACCCCGTGGCAGAAGCCGTAGGCCTGCCAGCGGGCGATCAGTGCGGCGGTGCGTTCGAGCACCTCGCGGAAGAACGCGTGGAACGGCTCGGGGTGTTCCAGCAGTTCGGGAAAGTGTGCCTCGATGGCGTGTTCGAGCAGCTGCTTCAGTTCGGCGTGCTGGCGGGTGTAGTAGAAGAACTCGAAATGGCCGAAGCGCACATGGCTGGGTGCCAGACGCAGCAGCATGGCGCCGCGCTCCGGGCGTTCGCGGTAGACCAGCGAATCCGAACCGGTGACGCACAGCGCCCGCGAGCTGGGGATGCCCAGCGCGTGCAAATGCTCGCTGGCGAGGAACTCGCGAATCGATGAGCGCAGCACCGCGCGGCCATCGCCCATGCGCGAATAGGGCGTCTTGCCGGCGCCCTTGAGGTGCAGGTCCCAGTACTCGCCGGCCTCGTTGACCACCTCGCCGAGCAGCAGACCGCGGCCGTCGCCCAGCTGCGGGTTGTAGCTGCCGAATTGATGGCCGGAGTAGACCATCGCTCGTGGTTCGGCGGTCGACCAGATCTTGTGCCCGGAGAACAGCTCGACGAACAGCGGCTGCTCGGCTTCGGCCGGGTCCAGATCCAGCAGCGCCATGGCCGCCTCGCTGACGACCACCAGGCGCGGGTCGCTCAGCGGCTGCGGCGAGACCTCGGTGGAAAAGGTGTCGCCGAGGCGGGCGAAACGGTTGTCGAAGGTCAGCTGGGTCAGGCTTTTCAAGATGTCTCCGGCGGCAGGCGGGCAAGGATTGCCCGGCCGCAGCCGGGCGTTCTGGACATTGGAGAGTGTGCGGCGCCTGGACGTTCCTCAGTCGCGATCGTCGGTCGCCGGCTTCTGTTCATCGCCGGCGGGCTTCGGCGTGGCACTGAGCTGCAACTGTTGACCGGCGAAGTTCTTCAGGAACACATCGACCTGGCGGAAGGCGATGTTGATGCCGGCCTTGGAGAACTCACTGTCGATGAAACGGTTGATCTCGTCGGTGGCCGGGTTGCGGTCGCCCAGATCACGCACGTGAATGCGTAGCTCGTGGTCCAGGGTGCTCTCGCCGAAGTTGAGGAAGAACACCTGCGGCTCCGGGTCCTTGAGTACGCGCGGGTTGGCTTGAGCGGCCTTGTAGAGCAACGTCTTGACCTGATCCAGGTCCGAGCCGTAGGCCACGCCGACCTTGATCGTCACGCGGGTCACGGTATCGCTCAGCGACCAGTTGATCAGCTGGCCGGTGATGAAGGTCTTGTTCGGGACGATGATGTCCTTGCGGTCGAAGTCGGTGATGGTGGTGGCACGGATGCGAATGCGGCTGACCGTGCCCGACAGGTTGCCGATGGTCACCACGTCGCCGATGCGTACCGGGCGTTCGAAGAGGATGATCAGGCCGGAAATGAAGTTGGCGAAGATCTCCTGCAAGCCGAAGCCGAGGCCCACCGAGAGCGCGGCTACCAGCCATTGCAGCTTGTCCCAGCTGACGCCGAGCGTGGACAGCGTGGTGACGATGCCCAAGCCGGCCAGCGCATAGGACAGCAGCGTGGTGGTGGCGTAGGCGCTGCCCTGGGCCAGACGCAGCTTGGACAGCACCATGACTTCCAGCAGGCCGGGCAGGTTGCGCGCCAGGGCTACGGTGATGGCGATGATCAGCAGCGCGCCGAGCAGGTTGTTCAGGCTGATTGCCGCGGTGGTGAGCGTCTCGCCGCTGCCGGTGGTGTATTCGTAGAGGGTGATGTTGTCCAGGTAGGACACCACCGAGATCAGGTCGGACCAGACCCAGTACAGCGCCACCAGGAACACGCCGAACATGGTCAGGCGAGTCAGGCGCAGCGACTGCTGGTTGACCTGTTCGATGTCCAGCCCCGGTTCGCCCTGGGTTTCCACCGTGTCGCTGCCGTCGTCGCCCTGTGCCTGGCGTTTGGCCAGGGCGCGCTTGTAGGCCAGGCGCCGCGCCGCGACGGTGAGACCGCGGACCAGCGCCGCTTCGACGACGATCCAGATCATCAGCAGGTAGAGCGTGTCGATCAGGCGGTCGGTCAGCTTCAGCGCCGTGTAGTAGTAGCCGAAGCCCACCGCGACGATCAGCGCGATCGGCAGCACGCTGAACAGCAGGCCGATCATCAGGCGCAGCGGCGGCGCGTTCTGGCTCGACGGGCCCTTGAGCAGCAGGCGGTTGAGACGCCAGCTCATCAGGGCGAAGCAGGTCAGCACCACGAGAATGCCGAGCACGTCGTCGGCCAGTCGCGCCGGCTGATGTTCGGCGACGCTGACCACGGCGACCAGGGCCATGACGATCAGCCCCAGCCGACGAATCTCGTCACGCAGGAAGGCCACCTGCGGGCGCGACCAGCCGAAGTGCAGCTCGGCCACGCGCCCCGGAGAGAGCATGCGGTAGGCGCTGTAGAACACCAGCCAGGCCTGGGCCATTTCGTACAGGGCGGCGCCGAGGACGTAGTTCTGCCCGCGCGCGTCCATCTGCAGCAGGTAGCCGCAAAGGGTCAGGAACAGCACGCCGGGCAGCGCCAGCAGCAGGTTGAGCAGCAGCGCCAGCGGGGTGTGCAGCTGGCTGTCGTTGCGGAAGTGGCCGATTTCCTCGCTCAGCGAACTGAGTTTGGCGTCGATCTTCTTGCGCCACCAGAGCAGCGCGGCGATCAGCAGCAGCAGCGGCAGGAAGAACAACGGACGTTCCTTCAGCCCCGCGCCCAGCTCCTGTACCGCGGACAGCCAGGGCATGGCCGCGAGCTGCGCCTTGAGTCGGCGAATCGAACCCTGCAGCCAGTCGAAATCCAGCGGCTTGTTGCTGGGAATCCAGAACATCTGCTCGTCGAGGGTATTGCTGAGCGCGCTGGCGGTGTCCTGCAGCTGCTTCTGGTTGAGCTGCAGGGTGATCGAGGCGTTGAGCAGCGCATCCAGCTCACGGTTGAGGCGGTCGAGCAGCTCGCTGCGGGTGGTGGCCAGGTCGAGCAGGGTGCGTCGCAGTTGCGGGGTGACCTCCTCCTCGTTCTGCTCGGCCAGCAGCTGGTCGACGTAGGCGGCAGCATTGCCCGCGGCTTCACGGCGCTGGTTGAGCTCGAATTGATAGAGGCGGATATCGGCGATTTCGTCGGCGAGGTTCTTGTCCAGTTGCAGGCTCGGCAGCGCCTGCTTCTGCTGGTAGAGGATGCGCGACAGCAACAGGCTGCCTTCGAGCACGGCGATCTGCTCTTCCAGCGCCTGGTCGGTCTGGTTGAGGGTGTCGAGCTGCTGGCGGGTCTGCAGATTCTGCTGGTTGAGGCGGTTGAGGCGCTCGGTGGCACGCAGTAGGTAGTCGGACAGCTTGAGGTTCTCCGCGCTTTCGGCGGCGAGCAGCTTGTCCGAGCCGGCCTGCTGCACCCGCGCCGAGAACTCGGCGACGGTCTGCTCCGATTCGGCGCGGCGCTTCTCGTTGATCAGCCCTTGCAGGGCCTGGGTGTCCTGCTCGGCACGGGCGATGCGTTCGGCCAGCAGGTCGCGCCGGGCCTTGCCCAGATCCTGCAGCAGGCTGTTGCCGGCCAGTTCCTGGCGGCGCAGTTCGATCTGTGCGCTGAGCGAGGCGATCTCCGCCTCCAGCAGCGCGCGACGCTCCGCGCTCAGCGGCTTGCCGGATTCGCGCCCGCTCTTGAGCAGGTTGTTGATTTCCTGGATGCGCGTCTGCGCCGTGCCGATCTGCGCCTGGGCGCGCTCGGGGCGGGTCTGCGCGCTGATGATCATGCTGTTAGCGGCACTGAACTGCTTCTGCCATTCGGACAGCTCCTCGACCCGCGCGCTCAGGCGCTGTTCGAGCGCATCCACCGATTGTCTGGCATAGCGCTTGGCGGGGTCCTCGTCGGGGCTGGCCTTGAGTTTCGCCAGTTCGCGCTGAGCCTCGGTGATTTCCTTCGGCGCCTGTGCCAGCTGCGTTTTCAGCTCGGCCAGGCGGGTTTCGCTGGTGGCGGCCTGCTCGCTCATGCGCCGGGCCTGTTCGTCCAGCGAGGGTTGCGCGGGTTTCGTTTCGCTTTCGCTGGCGGGCGGGGTGCCCGTCAGGCTGTCCAGCGATTGGGCATGCAGGGGGGAGACGAACAGGCAGAACGTCGAGAACAACAGGGCGCGCAGAAGGGACATGGGGGCAGTGACGCAGCGGATGACCAGAAAGTGCGAAAGTCTACGGGCTGCGCCTGCCCAGCGCGAGTACCGCGCAACCGGCCGGCTGATGAGCGGTGAGGCCGTGTCGTCCGGCGGTCGTGGTGGCCTCAGAACATCAGCTGCGGGCCTGGTTTGTCGCCTTCGGGAAACTTCAGACCGACCTTGCGCACTTCGCCGGCTTCCATCGCCGCCACGGTCCAGGTCAGCCCGTTCCATTCGATCTGGTCACCCACCACCGGCCGGCCGCCGACCTCTCCGGCCATGAAGGCGCCGATGGTCTGCTCGCCGTCCACATCGCCGAGCTTGAGGCCATAGAGCGCGGCGATGGCGCTGAGCTGGGCATCGGCCTCGAGGATGAAATCGCCGAAGAAGCGCAGGTCCTGGCCCCGTTTGGGCGCCTGGCTGAACAGCTTGCCGAGGGCGGGCAGGTCTTCGTCATGGCCGATCACGCAGAGGATGTCGTCGACCTGCAGCCGCGTGCTGCCGGACGGGTGCAGCAGCTCTTTGCCGCGGAACAGCGCGGCGATGCGCGTGCCGGGTGGCATCTTCAACTCGCGCAGGGCGGCGCCGACGCACCATTTGCTGGCACTCAGGCGGTAGACGAACATCTCCCACTGGCTGGTGGTATGCACCTGCAGGCCGGTGCGCGAGACCGGCATGGGCGATGGCGGGACCTCCACCTTGGCCTTCTTCGCCGCCCAGGCCAGCGTCGAGCCCTGCAGCAGCAGCGACACCAGGACGATGAAGAACGCCACGTTGAAGAACAGCTGGGCGTTCTCCAGCCCGGCCATCAGCGGGAACACCGCGAGGATCACCGGCACCGCGCCGCGCAGACCGATCCAAGAGATGAACAGGCGCTCACGCAGATGAAAGCTGCGAAACGGCAGCAGGCTGACGAACACCGCCAACGGCCGGGCGAAGAGGATCATCCACAGCGACAGCGCCAGTGCCGGCAGCGCGATGGGCAACAGCTCGCTGGGCGTGAGCAGCAGGCCAAGCACGAGGAACATGCCGATCTGGCTGAGCCAGGCCAGGCCGTCGAACATGTGCAGGATGCCGTGGCGGTTGCGGATCGGCCGGTTGCCCAGCAGCAGGCCGCAGACATAGATCGCCAGGATGCCGCTGCCGCCGATCGCGCCGGAGAGGGCGAAGATCATCAGGCCGCCGGCCACCGCCAGCAGTGGATAAAGGCCATCGGCCACCGACAGCCGGTTGATCAGCTGCAGCAGCAGCCAGCCACCGAGCAGGCCGAGTACGGTGCCGATGCCGAACTGCTGCAGCAGGTTGAGCAGGAAATCCCAGCCGAACGTAGTTTGCCCGGCGAGCAGCATGTCGATCAGCGCGACGGTGAGGAACATCGCCATCGGATCGTTGCTGCCCGATTCGATCTCAAGCGTCGAGCCGACCCGTTCGTTGAGGCCCTTGCCGTTGAGCAGATTGAACACCACCGCGGCATCCGTGGAACCGACGATGGCGCCGATCAGCAGGCCCTGCAGCAGCGGCAGGTCGAACAGCCAGGCGGCGGCCAGGCCGGTCAGACCGGAGGTGATCGCCACGCCCAGGGTCGCCAGCGAGAACGCCGGTTTGAGCGCGACGCGGAAGGTCGCGGTGCGGGTGCGCATGCCGCCATCGAGCAGGATCACCGCCAGCGCCAGGTTGCTGATGACGAAGGCCAGCTGGTAGTCCTCGAAGACGATGCCGCCGATGCCATCGACCCCGGCGAGCATGCCCACGGCGAGGAAGATGACCAGAATCGGTACGCCGAGGCGATTCGACAGCGAACTCATCAGGATGCTTGCAGCAACCAACAAGGCACCGATAAAGAACAGGTGGTTGATGTTGCCGACGTCCAAATGCGCTCTCCCCGGTCATTGCGGCCCCATGCAGGGGGCATGCCAGCGATTCTAACCTGATGATTTGACAGCCTGTCAAAAAAACGCCCCGCAGGAGCGGGGCGCTGTAACAGCATGTGCGGCGCGCTAGAACCAGGCGTCCTGCATGGCCAGGCAGGTGTCGTCACGCGCTTCGAGAATGGCCAGCTCGCCCTCGCAGCCCGGTATTTCCCAGGTCAGGAAGTAGCGTGCCGCCTGCAGCTTGCCGCGGTAGAAGTCGGCATCGACCGGGTTGCCCTCGGCCAGCCCGCGTTCGGCGCGCAGCGCCTGTTCCAGCCAGCGCCAGGCGATCACCGCATGGCCGAAAACCTTCAGGTACAGCGCCGAGTTGGCCAGCGCCTGATTGACCTTGCCGGCTGCCAGGTCGCCGAGCAGCGCCTGGGTGACGCTGGTGAGACGGGCTATGTGCTGCTCCAGCGGCTGGCGCAGTGCGCTCAGCGAGTCGTATTCGGCGGCGCGTGCGCAGCTGGCCTGGATCAACCCGAGCAGTTGGCGCAGGCCGGCGCCCTTGTTCTGCATCAGCTTGCGGCCGAGCAGGTCCAGCGACTGGATGCCGTGGGTGCCTTCGTGGATCGGGTTGAGGCGGTTGTCGCGGTAGTACTGCTCCACCGGGTACTCGCGGGTGTAGCCATGCCCGCCGAGGATCTGGATCGCCAGTTCGTTGGCCTTGAGGCAGAACTCCGACGGCCAGGACTTGACGATGGGGGTGAGCAGGTCGAGCAGTTCGCCGGCGTTGCGCCGCTCCTCGTCGCTCTCGGCGGTGTGCTCGTCGTCCACCAGGCGTGCCGAGTACAGGCCGAGATCGAAGGCGCCTTCGACATAGGCCTTCTGCATCAGCAGCATGCGCTTGACGTCGGTGTGCTCGATGATTGGCACCTGGGTCGAAGCCGGGTCCTTGCCGTCCGGCAGGCGACCCTGCGGACGCTCGCGGGCGTAGTTCAACGAGTAGAGGTAGCCGGCGTAGCCGAGCATGATCGCGCCCATGCCGACGCCGATGCGCGCCTCGTTCATCATCTGGAACATGTAGGCCAGGCCCTTGTGCGGCTCGCCGACCAGATAGCCGACGCACCCGCCGTTGTCGCCCCCCGCATTATCACCAAAGTTCAGCGCGGTGCTGGTGGTGCCGCGCCAGCCCATCTTGTGGAACAGGCCGGCCAGCAGCACGTCATTGCGCTCGCCCAGCGAGCCGTCGTCGTTGACCAGGAACTTCGGCACGATGAACAGGCTGATGCCCTTCACCCCGGGCGGCGCGTCCGGCAGCTTGGCCAGCACCATGTGCACGATGTTTTCCGACAACGGGTGATCGCCGCCGGAAATGAAGATCTTGTTGCCCTTGAGGCGATAGCTGCCGTCACCGGCCGGCTCGGCGCGGGTGCGGATGTCCGACAGCGAGGAGCCGGCGTGCGGCTCGGTGAGCGCCATGGTGCCGAAGAAGCGGCCCTCGAGCATCGGCTGCAGGAAGCGCTGCTTCTGCTCTTCCGAGCCGAAGGCCTCGATCAGGTGCGAGGCGCCCATGCTCAGCATCGGGTAGGAACTGGTGGCGATGTTGGCCGACTGGAAATGCGCGAAGCAGGCTCGCGACAGCAGGTTCGGTAGCTGCATGCCGCCGTCGTCGAAGCTGCGCTGGGCGTTGTGAAAGCCCGCCTCGATGAAGGCGTCCACCGCTGGCTTGACCTCGGGAATCAGCACCGCTTCGCCGTTGACGTACTGCGGCTCGTGCTCGTCGGACTTGCGGTTGTGTGGTGCGAAATATTTTTCGGCGATGGTGCGCGCGGTGCCGATGGCGGCGTCGAAGGTTTCGCGGCTGTGATCGGCGAAGTGCTCGCGGCGGGTCAGGGCCTCGGCGTCCAGCACTTCGTAGAGTTCGAATGCCAGATTACGCGGGCAGAGCAGGGTCTCGGTCATGGTCAACCTCCGTTTTTATCGGCCCGAGTCTAAGGACCGCGGTTTTCCATTGCCTAGCTTCATCCATTGCACTGATGGAGCGTCAACACGGGGCGCGCCATCAGCCGAACAGCTGGCGCATGAGCGCGGCCAATTCGCCCTCGCCCAGCCCGGCGGCATCGAGATGGCTCAGTGCGGCCTTTCGATGCATTGCCAGCTGTTGCTCGGCCGCCTGCTGACCAAGCAGCGAGACCACGGTCGCCTTGGCCCGATCCTGCTGGCAGTCCTTGCCGGTCTGCTCGGGCGTCAGGCCATCGGCGATATCGTCGAGCAGCTGAAACGCCAGGCCCAGCTCGTTGGCAAAGCCTTGCAGATGCTGTGTCCGCATCCGCTCAGCCCCCGCGAGCAGGGTGGCAACTTCCAGCGCGGCGGTGAACAGCGAGCCGGTTTTCAACTGATTTGTGGCGATCACCGCGTCGAGCTGTTGCGCTTCCTGTGCGCCATGCAGGTCGCGAAATTGCCCATGCACCAGGCCCTGCGCACCGACCGCCCGCGCCAGGGTGGCCACGGCATCGTTGCGTTGCGCGGGGGTGAGCTTGGGCGCGGTGGCGGTTATGCCATAGGCGTGGCTGAGCAGGGCGACCGAGGCGAGCACGGCGACGTCTTCGCCGAAACGCAGATGAATGGTTGGCTGCCCGCGCCGCAGGCTGGCGTTGTCCATGCACGGCATGTCGTCGAGAAACAGCGAGGCGGCGTGGATCATTTCCAGGGCACAGGCCGGGTCCAGGCCGATATCCGGGTCGATGCCCAGATCGCTCAGCGCCAGCAGCAACAGCAGCGGTCTGAGTCGCTTGCCCGGTGCCAGGGTGCCCTCGCGCAAGGCCAGGGTGACCTTGTCCAGCTCCGACTCGGGGTGCGGCAGGCGTATGGCCAGGCGCTCGTCGACCTGCCGGCGCAGGTGCAGCAGGCTGTCGCATTGCGGAAGCGGGAGGGTGGAATTCTGCATTTGCATGGCGGTGCCCTCTCTGGCGCCTGACTCCTGGCGCAGGGTCGTACAAACTTGTACAACGATTGGACGTTATGACAAAAACCTGTACAACTCGTTGCGATCGCATAGCACTTTTTTCAGGGTGTCACGTCCAAACAAGTCTTCCCGGGAGCCGATTTCCATGAGCAAGCAATCGTTGGTCAGCCGCAAAAACGATCATCTGGATATCGTCCTGGACCCGGCGCGGGCAGCCGCTGCGACGGGTACCGGCTTCGGCGCATTCCGCTTCGAGCACTGCGCCCTGCCCGAGTTGCACCTGGACGAGATCGACCTGCACAGCACGCTGTTCGGGCGCAGCCTGCGGGCGCCGCTGCTGATCAGCTCGATGACCGGCGGCGCGGCGCGTTCGGCCGCGATCAATGCGCACCTGGCGCAAGCCGCGCAACAGCTGGGTATCGCCATGGCGGTGGGGTCGCAGCGGGTCGCGCTGGAGACCGCCGGCGATCAGGGCCTGACCGCGCAGCTGCGCCAGCTCGCGCCGGACATCCTCCTGCTGGCCAATTTCGGTGCCGCGCAGCTGGTACGCGGCTACGGCGTGGACGAGGCACGGCGCGCGGTCGAGATGATCGATGGCGATGCGCTGATCGTGCACTTGAACCCGCTGCAGGAAGCGGTGCAGCCGGGCGGCGACCGTGATTGGCGAGGCGTGCTGCGGGCGATCGAGGCGCTTGCCGGCCGCCTGGCCGCGCCGGTGGTGATCAAGGAAGTCGGTGCCGGCATATCCGCGACGGTGGCGCGGCAACTGGTCGATGCCGGCGTCGCCGCCATCGATGTGGCGGGTTCCGGCGGGACCAGCTGGGCCGCGGTGGAAGCCGAGCGCGCCAGCGATGTCAGCCAGCGCGCAATCGCCCAGGCCTTCGCCGATTGGGGGATTCCCACCGCGCAGGCGCTGCAGGCTGTGCGTAAGGCCTGCCCGGATACGCCGCTGATCGCGTCCGGTGGCATTCGCGACGGGGTCGAGGCGGCCAAGGCGATCTGCCTGGGCGCCGACCTGGTCGGACAGGCCGCGGGTGTGCTGCAAGCGGCCATGCTGAGCAGCGAGGCGGTGGTCAAGCACTTCGAAGTACTGATCGAGCAGCTGCGCATCGCCTGTTTCTGTACAGGTTCGGCTGGCCTGGCCGAGCTGCGGCAGGCGCGGCTGCTGCAAGTGCCCGCTGCCTGATGCCGGGCGGAGCCGCCAGATGACTCATTTCGCGGCAATTGCGCCGCCCTTTCTCAGCCACCTGCGCGCGTTCGAAGCGATCGCCTGGCAACTGATCCAGCGTGGCCATCGGGTGACTTTTATTCAGCAGGCCGATGTCGCCGCGCTGCTGACGTTGCCTGCGGCGGGGTTCGCCGCCATCGGCACCGACTCCCACCCGCCGGGCAGCCTGGCTGCGGTGGCCCGCCGCGCCGCACAACCGGGGCCGTTCGGCATCCGCCGGGTCATCGCCGACATGGCGGCGAGCACCGCATTGTTCTGCCGCGAGGCGCCGGGCGTGCTGCGTTCGCTGAAGGTCGACGCCGTGCTGGCCGATCAGATGGAGCCAGCGGGCGCACTGGTGGCCGAGCATCTCGGCCTGCCGTTCGTTTCCATCGCCTGTGCCTTGCCGTTCAACCGCGAGCCGTTGGTGCCCTTGCCGGTGATGCCCTGGCGCTACCGGGCGACCGACTGGGGCGAGCAGCTCAACCTGCACAGTAGCCGTGTCTACGACCGCCTGATGCGGCCCCATGCCGAGGTGATCCAGCACTGCTGCCAGGCGTTCGGCCTGGCGCCGCGCTCGACCTTGAGCGAATGCCTGTCGCCGCTGCTGCAGATCAGCCAGACGGTGCCTGGCTTCGACTTTCCGCGCGGCCAGCTTCCGGCGAATTTCCACGGGCTCGGGCCGTTGCGTCGCCCATTGCACGGCGAGGCCGAGTTGAACCTGCCGATCGATCCGGCGCGGCCGTTCGTCTTCGCCTCGCTGGGCACTCTGCAGGGGCATCGCTACACCCTGCTGCGCAATATCGCCCGTGCCTGCAAGCCGCTCGGCGTACAGCTGTTGATCGCTCATTGCGGCGGGCTGAACGTCGCGCAAGCGGCGCGGCTGCGGGACGAAGGCGCGCATTGGGTCACCGACTTCGTGCCGCAGCGGGCAGCATTGGCCAGGGCTGCGGCGGTTATCACCCACGCCGGGTTGAATACCGTGCTCGATGCGCTGGAGGCCGGTGTGCCGATGCTGGCGCTGCCGATTGCCTTCGATCAGCCGGGTGTCGCAGCGCGTATCGAACATGCCGGCGTCGGCCTGCGCTTGCAGCCACGGCTGGCGAGCCCGGCGCGGATCTGCCACGCGTTGCAGCGGTTGCTGATCGAAGGCGAGTTTCGCCGGCGGGCGGCGCAGCTGGGGGCGGAGGTGCGACAGGCTGGCGGCGTCGCCCGTGCCGCCGAGCTGATCGAGGCGGCGCTCGGGACAGATGGGCAACGACCGGAGGTGGCGAGTGGCGTCTGATGCGGACCTGATCCTGGTTGGCGGCGGGCTGGCCAACGGACTCCTGGCCCTGCGGCTGCGCCAGCAGCGACCCGACCTGCGCCTGTTGCTCGTCGAGCAGGGCGAAGCGCTGGGTTGCAATCACACCTGGTCCTTTCATGAGCACGATCTGACGCCAGCTCAGCACCGTTGGCTGCAGCCCATGGTGGGCAAGCGCTGGCCCGGCTATGAAGTGATCTTTCCCGACCTGCAACGCCGGCTCGGCAGCGGGTACGCGAGCATCTTCTCGGAGCGCTTTCACCAGCACCTGATGCCCGAACTGAGCGAGGGCGTGCGCTTGCGCACCGCCGTAGTGAGCGTGGAGCCACACAGGGTGCACCTGGCCTCGGGTGACATCCTGCAGGCCGGGGCCGTGATCGACGGACGCGGCGTGCGCCGGACCGGTCAGCTGGCCCTCGGCTTTCAGAAATTTCTCGGCCAGGAGCTGCGCCTGCAGCAGCCGCACGGCTTGCAGGAGCCGATCATCATGGACGCCAGCGTCGCCCAACGGGACGGCTATCGCTTCGTCTACGTGCTGCCGCTCAGCGTCGATACCCTGCTGATCGAAGACACCTACTACGCCGACGGCGCCACCGTGGCCCCGGATAGGCTGCGCGACAACATCGCCAGCTACGCCAGTGCGCGCGGCTGGACTATCACCGAGGTGTTGCGTGAGGAGCAGGGTGTGCTGCCCATCGTGCTTTCCGGTGACTTGCCGGCGTTCTGGGACGAGGCGCGCGGCGTGCCGCAGACGGGACTGTCGGCGGCGTTGTTCCATCCCACCACCGGCTACTCACTGCCTGACGCGGTGCGTCTGGCCGACCACCTGATCGCGCTGGACCGCTGGGATGCCGCCAGCCTGTTCGTGGCGATCCGCGCTTACTCGCTGGCGCAGTGGCGCCACCGCGGCTTCTTCCGACTGCTCAATCGCATGCTGTTCATGGCCGGTCCGGCGGATCGTCGCTGGGCGGTGATGCAGCGTTTCTATCGCCTGCGTGAACCGCTGATCCAGCGTTTCTACGCGGCCAATCTGACCACCCGCGACCGCTTGCGCATCGTCTCGGGCAAGCCTCCTGTCCCGCTCGGCGAAGCGCTGCGCGCGCTCGCCGCCCATGATCTGCATCGCAAGGATTACCGATGAACCAAGCTAAACGAGCGGTGGTAATCGGCGCCGGCTTCGGCGGGCTGGCGCTGGCCATCCGCCTGCAGCGCGCCGGCGTCCAGACGACGCTGCTGGAGAAGCGCGACAAGCCGGGCGGCCGCGCCTACGTCTACCACGACCAGGGCTTCACCTTCGACGCCGGGCCGACGGTGATCACCGATCCGCCGGCGTTGGAGGAACTCTTCAGCGGCGCCGGCAAGCGCATGGCCGACTACGTCGAGCTGCTGCCGGTCAGCCCCTTCTACCGGCTGTGCTGGGAGGATGGCTACAGCTTCGACTACGTCAACGACCAGGCCCAGCTGGACCGGCAGATCCACGCGCTCAACCCTCGTGACGTGGCCGGCTATCAGCGCTTTCTCGCCTATTCGCGGGCGGTGTACGAGGAGGGCTACGTCAAGCTCGGCACCGTGCCCTTCCTGTCGTTTCGCAGCATGATCGGCGTCGCCCCGCAGCTGGCCAAGCTGCAGGCCTGGCGCAACGTGTACAGCATGGTGACCAAATTCGTGGAGAACGACCGGCTGCGCCAGGCGCTGTCCTTTCACTCGCTGCTGGTGGGCGGCAATCCGTTCGAGACCTCGTCCATCTACGCGCTGATCCATGCGCTGGAGCGCCAGGGCGGTGTCTGGTTTCCCCGCGGCGGCACCGGGGCGCTGGTGCAGGGGATGGTCCGGCTGTTCGAAGATCTGGGCGGCAGGCTGGAGCTGAACGCCGAGGTCGCGCGGATCGAGCTGGAGGCTGGACGCGCGAAGGCCGTGATCACCGGTGACGGTCGCCGCTTCGACACCGATGCGGTGGCCTCCAACGCGGATGTGGTCAACACCTACAAGCAGCTGCTCGGGCATGAGGAGCGTGGTCGCGACGAGGCCAAACGGCTCTCCGGCAAGCGCTTCTCGATGTCGCTGTTCGTCATCCATTTCGGCCTCAAGCGCCGTCATGAGCACCTGCAGCATCACACGGTGTGCTTCGGCCCGCGTTACCGCGAGCTGATCGACGAGATATTCAAGCGCGAGACGCTGGCCGACGACTTTTCCCTCTACCTGCACGCGCCCTGCGTCACCGATCCTTCGCTGGCGCCGGAAGGCTGCGCCAGCCATTACGTGCTGGCACCGGTGCCGCACCTGGGCACGGCGGATATCGACTGGGCGGAGGAGGGGCCGAAGTACCGCGACCGCATCTTCGAGTACCTGGAGCGGCACTACATGCCGGGGCTGCGTGGCGATCTGGTGACCCACCGGATCTTCACGCCGCAGGATTTTCGCGACGAGCTCAACGCCCATCTGGGCTCGGCGTTTTCACTGGAGCCGATCCTCACCCAGAGCGCCTGGTTCCGCCCGCACAACCGTGACGACGTGATCCCCAACCTCTATATCGTCGGCGCCGGTACTCATCCTGGGGCGGGCGTGCCGGGGGTCGTCGGTTCGGCCAAGGCCACCGCCGGGCTGATGCTGCAGGACTTCATGTTGACGGAGCAGGTTGGATGAACGATCGGGTCATCGATCATTGCACTCAGGCGATCAACGTCGGCTCCAAGAGCTTCGCCGCGGCGGCGAAGCTGTTCGACGAGCGCACCCGCCAGAGCGCGGTGATGCTCTACGCCTGGTGTCGCCACTGCGACGATGTGATCGACGGACAGACCCTCGGCCACGGTCAGCTTGCCGGCGATCGCTCCACCGGCGAAGCGCGGCTGGCCGAGCTGGTCGATCTCACCGAGCGCGCCTATGCCGGCGAGCCGATGGTCGATCCGGCGTTCGCCGCCTTCCAGCAGGTGATCCAGCGCCATCGGATTCCCAAGGCCCATCCGCTGGAGCATCTGGCCGGCTTTCGTATGGACGTGCAGGACTACCGCTACCAGACCCTCGACGACACCTTGCTCTACTGCTACCGCGTCGCCGGCGTGGTGGGCCTGATGATGGCGCGGGTGATGGGCGCCGAAGCGGAGCCAACGCTGGATCGCGCCTGTGATCTGGGCTTGGCGTTTCAACTGACCAACATCGCGCGGGATATCGTCGAGGACGCTGAGATCGGCCGCGTTTACCTTCCGGCCGAGTGGCTGGCCGAAGTGGGCATTGCTGAAGATGAAGTCGCACTGCCTCAGCATCGTGCTGCGTTGGCGACGCTGGCGGCGCGGCTGGTGGATCTGGCCGAGCCCTACTATCAGTCTGCGTCCCAGGGCTTGCGCGATCTGCCGCGACGCTCGGCCTGGTCGATCGCCACGGCTCATGGCGTCTACCGGCAGATCGGCGTCGAAGTGAAAGCGCGCGGCGCGGCGGCTTGGGACGCGCGGGTGTCCACCAGCAAAGGGCAGAAGCTGCAGTTCCTGCTGGGGGGTGGGGTGCTGGCGCTGGCATCGCGGCAGATGCCGTTCAGGCCGCGTCCGGACGGTCTCTGGAGGCGTCCGCGCTAGCGCTAGCGCTCGCCTTGCGCAACGGCCCGTCGTGCAGCTCGCGCAACTGACGCTTGAGCACCGGCAGCGGCGGCGCGTAGAGAAAGCCGAAGGACACGCAGCGCTCCTTGCCCTCCACTGCATGGTGCAGGCGATGCGCCTGATACAGCCGCTTGAGATAACCGTTGCGCGGCACGTAACGCAGCGGCCAGCGGTGATGCACCAAGCCATCGTGGGCGACGAAATAGAGAAAGCCGTAGGCCGTCATCCCGGCGCCGATCCATTCCAGCGGGTGATAACCGGCCGTGCCGAGGGCGATCAGCAGGATCGCCACGCCCGCGAAGACCACCGCATACAGGTCGTTCTTCTCGAACCAGCCGCTGCGTGGCTCGTGGTGCGACTTGTGCCAGCCCCAGCCCCAGCCGTGCATCACGTACTTGTGCGCCCACCAGGCGAAGACTTCCATGCCGGCGAGGGTGGCGAGGAAGACGAGCGTATTGGTCAGTGGACTCATGGGTGGCGTTCCGTGTGACGTGCGGTCGATTCTACGCCCCGTCGCGGCGGCTCAGGGCTCGCCGCGACGGACTGCGTAATGACTCAGGCTCGCCAGCCGGCCGCAAGTTCACGGGTCTGCTGGCCGGCCGGGATCTCCCGGCAGCCGCTGACGTTCTGCCCGGCCCACAACGGCGTGCAGTGATCCAGGCCCTGCTTCTCGGTCTGGGCGCGCAGCGCGCCGATGGCGTTGCCGGCCAGCGGGAAGGGCGGTACGCCTTCGGGCAGCGGACCCAGTTCGCGCATGATGCGGTTGACGATGCCGCGTGCCGGGCGGCCGCTGAACAGGGTGGTCAGCGTGGTATGCGCCGCCTGCGGGCTCTTCAGTGCCGCGCGGTGCAGCGCAGTGGTGCGGCTCTCCGGGCACAGCAGGTAGGCGGTGCCCAGTTGTACGCCAGCGGCGCCGAGGGTTTGCGCCGCCGTTACGCCCTGTGCATCGGCGATGCCGCCGGCGGCGACCACTGGCACGTCCAGCGCGGCGACCAGTTGTGGCAACAGCGCGAAGGTGCCGAGCTGGGTGCTCAGGTCCTCGCTGAGAAAGATGCCGCGGTGGCCGCCGGCTTCCAGGCCCTGGGCGATCACCAGATCGACGCCGTGCTGCTGCAGCCAGAGTCCTTCGGCGACCGTGGTCGCGCTGGAGGCGATCTTCGCCCCGCTGGCGCGGGCGCGCTGCAACAGTTCGGGGTTCGGCAGGCCGAAGTGGAAGCTGACCAGCGCCGGTTTGTGGCGCTCCAGCACCTCGGCCATCGCCGCGTCGAACGGCTGGCGGGTGGCGCCGCTGGGAATGCCTGCCGGGTCGATGTCGTATTCCGCGAACCACGGTGCGAGCATCCGGTGCCAGGCGTCGAAGGCCGTCGGGTCGGCGGCCGGCGTCTGGTGACAGAAGAAGTTGACGTTGTAGGGCCGGTCAGTGAGCGCCTCGATCGCGGTCAGTTCGGCATCCAGCGCTGCGGCATCGAGCATGCCGGCCGGGATCGAGCCCAGCCCGCCGGCCTCGCAGACCGCCGCGGCCAGCAGGTGATTCTGCGCACCGGCCATGGGTGCCTGGATGATGGGGTACTCGATGCCGAAAAGGTCGCGCAGGTCCATGAGGTCAGCTCCGTTCAGTCGTCGTGGGGCGCCACTGTAGCCCTTGTCGGTGGCCGGGGAAAACGACGCTGGCCATGCCGGACCTGCGCGGCGCAAGACGGGCGGGTAAACTGCGCGGCTCTCGAGGAGGATCAGATGAACTACCGCCACGCCTTCCATGCCGGCAACCACGCCGATGTGCTCAAACACCTGGTGCTGAGCCGGATCTTCGCCCTGCTGTCGCGCAAGGAGGCGCCGTTCGCCTACCTCGACAGCCATGCCGGCGTCGGCCTCTACGACCTGGCCGGCGATCAGGCCAGCCGCACCGGCGAATGGCTGCAGGGCATCGCTCGCATCTGGCAGGCCGAGGCGCATCCGGCGCTGCTCGATGACTACCTCGGCGTGATTCGCCAGCTCAATCCGGACAGCGCGCTGCGTTACTATCCGGGCTCGCCGGAACTGGCGCGGCAGCTGACCCGCGAGCAGGATCGGCTGCAGCTCAACGAGAAGCACCCCGAGGACGGCGCCCTGCTCAAGGACAACATGGCCGGCGACCGCCGCGTGGCGGTGCATCGCGGCGAGGGCTGGTTCGTGCCGCGGGCCTTGATGCCGACGCAGGAAAAGCGCGTGGTGCTGTTGATCGATCCGCCGTTCGAACAGGCCGACGAACTGAGCCGCTGCGTCACGGCGCTCAAGGAGGCGCTCGGCCGTATGCGGCAGACCATCGGCGTGATCTGGTACCCGATCAAGGACGAGCGCCAGCTCAAGCGCTTCTATCAGGACCTCGCCCGCAGCGGCGCACCGAAACTGCTGCGCGCCGAGCTGTTCGTCCACCCTGCCGACGACGCCAGCCGCCTGGCCGGTTCGGGCCTGGCCATCGTCAATCCGCCGTGGGGGCTGGAAGATGAACTGCGCGAGTTGTTGCCGTGGCTGGCCGAGCAGCTGGCGCAGAGTCAGGGCAGCTGGCGGCTGGACTGGCTGATCGAAGAAGCCTGAGCCGCCGAGATCGCCGCCTGGTGGATCGCACCCGGTGGACCGCCACCCGGTGGACCGCCACCCGGTGGACCGCCACCCGGTGGATCGCCACCCGGTGGATCGATAAAGCGCGATCCACCCTACGCAGACGCCTGGATTCGTAGGGTGGATGTCGCTTTTCACATCCACCGTCACGGCGCTGAAGTCGCACCGCTTGGCCGTCCTCAGAACAGTCTGAGCGGCTCCTCCTGCAGCGCCGACATCTGCTCGCGCAGGATCAGCACCTGGTCGCCCCAGTAGCGCTCGCTGCCGAACCAGGGAAAGCTCATGGGGAAGGCCGGGTCGTCCCAGCGGCGAGCGAGCCAGGCGCTGTAGTGCATCAGCCGCAGCGCGCGCAGGGCCTCGATCAGCGGCAGCTCGCGCGGGGCGAAATCGTGGAATTCGTTGTAGCCGTCCGCCAGTTCGGCCAGCTGGCCGAGCCGCTCGTGACGCTCGCCGGCGAGCATCATCCACAGATCCTGTACCGCCGGGCCCATGCGGCAGTCATCCAGGTCGACCAGGTAGAAGGCATCGTCGCATGCAAGGATGTTGCCCGGGTGGCAATCGCCATGCAGGCGGATCGGGATGAAGTCGATGCTGGCGAAGACGTCCTCGACCCGCTTGAGCAGGTCGCGCGCCACCGACTCGTAGGCGGGCAGCAGGCTTCTCGGCACGAAGCCGCCTTCCAGCACGGTATTCAGCGAGTCCTGGCCGAAGTTCTGTACGCCCAGGGTTTCGCGATGCTCGAACGGGCGGTTGGCGCCTATCGCATGCATGCGGCCGAGCAACTGGCCGAGGCGATAGAGCTGATCGAGATTGCCCGGCTCCGGCGCACGGCCGCCGCGGCGCGGGAAGAGGGCGAAGCGAAAGCCGGCATGTTCGAACAGCGTCGTGCCGTTGCGCTCCAGCGGCGCCACCACCGGCACCTCGCGTTCGGCCAGTTCCAGACTGAACCGGTGTTCCTCGAGGATCGCCGCGTCGCTCCAGCGTCCGGGACGATAGAACTTGGCGATCAGCGGCGCTTCGTCTTCGATGCCCACCTGATAGACGCGGTTCTCGTAGCTGTTGAGCGCCAGCACGCGGGCATCGCTGAGGTAGCCGATGCTTTCCACGGCGTCGAGGACCAGGTCCGGCGTGAGTGTATCGAAGGGATGGGACATGACCGGCTCCGCAGGATAGACCGTTCAGTGTATTGCACCCGGACTTTTAAACAACTGCGCCTGCGCCGCCATCAGCCGCCCGGTTTCGGCGTGCGGGCCAGGCAATAGACATCCACCCGCGCCGCACCCCCACGCTTGAGCAACCGCGCCAGTGCTTCGGTGGTCGCGCCGGTGGTCAGTACGTCGTCGACCAATGCCAGATGGCGGCCTTCGATGTTCGCTGCGGGTGCGACGCGGAACGCCTGGCGCAGGTTCCGCCGTCGCGTGGCGGCGTCCAGCTGTTGCTGCGGAGGGGTATCGACGATCCGCTCCAACAGGCGCTCGTCGACCGGCAGCTTTAGCGCGTCGCCCAGCCACTGCGCAAGCATCTGCGCCTGATTGAAGCCGCGCTGACGCAGGCGCCGACGTGCCAGCGGTACCGGGACGAGAAGGTCGGGCTGCGGCAGTCCCTCGGCAAAGGCGTGTTGCAGATGCAGCGCCAACCGCTCGCCAAGCAGGCGGCCGAATGGCCAGCGCGCCTGATGCTTGAAGCGGGTGATCAGCGCGTCGATGGGGAAGGCGAAGCGCCAGGGCACTTCGACGTGATCGTAGCTCGGCGGGCGTTTCAGGCACTCGCCACAGGCCAGCCCTCGGGTCGGCAGTGGCACCGCGCAGGTCGCGCACTGGCCGTCGAGCCAGGGCAGCTCGGCTTCGCACGGGCCGCACAGTGGATGGCCCTCGCAAGGTTCATCGCACAACAGGCAGTTCTGTTTATTAATTGACCACTTGTAAACCATGATTCCGTTCCTGGTTGACAGCGTATCGGGCTTGGCTAACCATTCGGCATCCGTGCCAGGCCGCCGCGCCGCTATTTATTACAAGGAATGCCCATGAGCGCCACCTCCGCTTCCGTTACCCGCCACGACTGGACTCTCGCCGAGGTCAAGGCGCTCTTCGAGCAACCCTTCAACGATCTGTTGTTCCAGGCGCAGACGGTGCATCGCCAGCACTTCGATGCCAACCGGGTGCAGGTCTCGACGCTGCTCTCGATCAAGACCGGCGCCTGCCCGGAAGACTGCAAGTACTGCCCGCAATCCGGCCATTACAACACCGGCCTCGATAAAGAGAAGCTGATGGAAGTGCAGAAGGTGCTGGAGGCCGCGGCCGAAGCCAAGGCCATCGGCTCGACCCGTTTCTGCATGGGCGCGGCGTGGAAGCATCCGTCGGCCAAGGACATGCCCTACGTGCTGAAGATGGTCGAGGGCGTCAAGGCGATGGGGCTGGAAACCTGCATGACCCTCGGCAAGCTCGATCAGGAACAGACCAAGGCGCTGGCGGCGGCGGGGCTGGATTATTACAACCACAACCTCGACACCTCGCCGGAGTACTACGGCAACATCATCACCACCCGCACCTACGGCGAGCGTCTGGAGACGCTGAGCTACGTACGCGAGGCGGGGATGAAGATCTGCTCCGGCGGCATCCTCGGCATGGGCGAGTCGCTGGACGACCGCGCCGGCCTGCTGATCCAGCTGGCCAACCTGCCCGAGCACCCGGAATCGGTACCGATCAACATGCTGGTCAAGGTCAAGGGCACGCCGCTGGCCGAAGAGCAGGACGTCGATCCGTTCGACTTCATCCGCATGCTCGCCGTGGCGCGGATCATGATGCCTAAATCCCATGTGCGACTGTCCGCCGGCCGCGAGCAGATGAACGAGCAGATGCAGGCCCTGGCCTTCTTCGCCGGTGCCAACTCGATTTTCTACGGCGAGAAACTGCTGACCACCGCCAACCCCCAGGCGGACAAGGACATGCAGCTGTTCGCGCGCCTGGGCATCAAGCCGGAAGAGCGCTACGAGCACGCCGACGAAGTACACCAGGCCGCCATCGAGCAGGCGCTGATCGAGCAGCGTGACAGCAAGCTGTTCTACAACGCCGCCGTATAAAAGCAGCGGCAAGCTGCAAGCCTCAAGCCGCAAGCTCGTTGTGGCAGCGCTTGTAGCTTGCCGCTTGTAGCTTGGAGCTATTGAGTGCCCTTCGATCTCGCTTTCCGTCTCGCCGCCCGCCGTGCCGAGCACCTCTATCGTCAGCGTCCTTTGCTGGAAACGCCGCAGCAGCCGGAAGTGACGGTCGACGGCGAGCACCTGCTGGCGTTCTGTTCCAACGACTATCTGGGCCTGGCCAATCACCCCGAGGTGATTGACGCCATGCAGCAGGGCGCTGCGACGTGGGGCGTGGGAGGTGGCGCCTCGCATCTGGTGATCGGCCACAGCACGCCGCATCACGCGCTGGAAGAGGCACTGGCCGAATTCACCGGCCGCCCGCGCGCGCTGCTGTTCTCCACCGGCTACATGGCCAACCTGGCGGCGGTCACCGCGTTGGTCGGGCAGGGCGATACGGTGCTGCAGGATCGCCTCAATCACGCCTCCCTGCTCGACGCCGGTTTGCTCTCCGGCGCGCGCTTCTCGCGCTACCTGCACAACGATGCCGAAAGCCTCGCAAAGCGCCTGGAGAAAGCCAGCGGCAATACTCTGGTGGTGACCGATGGCGTATTCAGCATGGACGGCGATCTCGCCGATCTGCCGGCGATCTGCACCACGGCGAAGCGGCGCGGCGCCTGGGTGATGGTCGACGATGCCCATGGTTTCGGTCCGCTGGGCGCGACGGGTGGCGGCATCGTCGAGCATTTTGGCTTGGGCATGGATGACGTGCCGGTACTGGTCGGTACGCTGGGCAAGGCGTTCGGCAGCGCGGGCGCCTTCGTCGCCGGTAGCGAGGAGCTGATCGAAACGCTGATCCAGTTCGCTCGGCCGTACATCTACACCACCAGCCAGCCGCCTGCAGTGGCCTGTGCCACACTGAAAAGCCTGGAGTTGCTGCGCAGCGAGGGCTGGCGGCGCGAGCATCTGAATCGTCTGGTGACGCGTTTCCGCGATGGTGCGGCGCAGATCGGTCTGACGCTGATGGACAGCCCGACGCCGATCCAGCCGGTGCTGGTCGGCAGCAGCGAACGAGCGTTGAGGCTGTCGGCGTTGCTACGCGAGCGCGGCATTCTGGTTGGCGCGATTCGCCCACCAACCGTTCCGGCCGGCAGCGCACGGCTGCGGATCACCTTCACCGCGAGCCACAGTGAGGCACAGCTGGACCGCCTGCTGGAAACGCTGGCCGAGTGCTGGGCCCTGTTGCCCAAGGAGAACGAGGATGCGTGATCGACTGATTCTTCTGCCGGGTTGGGCGTTCGGCTCGGCCGCCCTTGAACCCCTGGCCGAGCTGTTGCGCGATCGCGAGCCACGGCTGCAGGTCGACATTGCCCCATTGCCGGAGCTGGAGCGCCCCGAGGCTTGGCTCGATGAGCTGGATGCGCGGCTGCCGATCGACAGCTGGCTCGCCGGTTGGTCGCTGGGCGGCATGCTGGCGACGCAACTGGCCGCGCGGCGTGGCGACAACTGTCCGGGGCTGATCACTATCTGCAGCAACCCCTGCTTCCGCAGCCGTGACGACTGGCCGACGGCGATGCCTGCCGAGGTGTTCGATGCCTTCGAGGAGGCCTTCCGCCTCGGGGCGGATGACACACTCAAGCGCTTCAGCCTGCTGTGCAGTCGCAGTGCCTACGATCCGCGCACGCTGGCGCGGCAACTGCAGGTCAGCCTGCTCGAGCAGCCTGCGTCAGTGGCTGCCGCGGGGTTGCGTCTGCTCGCCGAACTGGACGGCCGCGAAGCGCTGCAAGGTTATGTGGGGCCGCAGCTGCATCTGTTCGCCGATGGTGATGCGCTGGTGCCGGCGTCAGCGGCAGATGCGCTGCTGGCCTGTTTGCCGGATGTGGAGGTCGATGTGCTGGCCAATGCCAGCCACGGCCTGCCGCTTGAGCGCGCCGACGACGTGGCGACGGCAATGCTGGCCTTCATGGGTGAGGGCGAGGATGACTGAAGCATCGCTCAGAGAGCGTCCGCCTGCGCAGTTGCCCGACAAGCGCCAGGTCGCGGCATCGTTTTCCCGTGCTGCCGCCAGCTACGACAGCGTCGCCGCCCTGCAGCGAAAGGTCGGCAATCAATTGCTGGCCCGACTGCTCTCCACTTGGCAACCCGGCCGCTGGCTCGATCTCGGCAGCGGCACCGGCTACTTCTCCCGCGCCCTGGCGGCGGCCTTTCCGGATGCCGATGGCTTGGCACTGGATATCGCCGAGGGCATGCTGCGCCATGCGCGGCCGCAGGGAGGCGCACGGCATTTTGTCACCGGCGACGCCGAGCGGCTGCCGCTGCGTGATGGCAGCGTCGACCTGATCTATTCGAGCCTGGCGCTGCAGTGGTGCGAGGATTTCGCAGGCGTGCTGAGCGAAGTGCGCCGGGTGCTGCGCCCGGACGGCATCCTCGCCTTCACCAGCCTGTGCAGCGGCACCCTGCAGGAGCTGCGGGATAGCTGGCAGGCGGTGGATGGCTTCGCTCACGTCAATCGCTTCCGCTCGCTGGAGGCCTACCAGACGCTGTGTAGTGGCTGCGGTCTGGGATTGGTGAGTCTTGAAGTGCTCCCGGAAGTGCTGCATTTCCCCGATCTGCGCCAGTTGACCCATGAGCTCAAGGCGCTGGGTGCGCACAACCTGAACCCCGGTCGCCCGGATGGGCTGACCGGGCGTGCACGCATCCGCGCGCTGGTCGAGGCCTATGAAGGTTTCCGCCAGCCCGAGGGGCTTCCGGCGACCTACCAGGTGGTCTACGGCGTTCTGCACAAGGAGCCATGATGCATCGTGCTTTCTTCATTGCCGGCACCGATACCGATGTCGGCAAGACCACCATCGCCGCCGGCCTGTTGCACGCAGCTCGGTTGGCGGGGCTGTCCACCGCGGCGGTGAAGCCGGTCGCCTCAGGCTGCGAGTGGTCCGATCAAGGCTTGCGTAACAGCGATGCGCTGGCGCTGCTGGCCGAGTGCAGTCTTGCGCTGGACTATGCGACGATCAACCCGTTCGCGTTCGAGCCCGCCATTGCCCCGCACATCGCCGCCCGCGAAGCGGGAGTCGAACTGACAGCCGCTCGTCTGATCGAGGCCGTGCAACCGGTACTGGCCCGGCGGGCAGACTTCACTCTGATCGAGGGTGCGGGCGGCTGGCGAGTCCCGCTGAATGCGCGTGAGCACCTGTCGGCATTGCCCGCGGCGCTGGGTTTGCCGGTCATTCTCGTGGTAGGGGTGCGCTTGGGTTGTATCAACCATGCGCTGCTCAGTGCCGAAGCGATCGCCCGCGATGGGTTGGAGCTGGCTGGCTGGGTGGCGAATATCGTCGACCCGGCCACGTCGCGTCTGGAAGACAATCTCGCCACGCTCGCTGAGTTGCTGCCGGCACCGTGCCTTGGCCGGGTGCCGCGCCTCGCTGAGCCGACGGCGCGGCAGGTCGCGCGCCACCTGACGTTGCCCGCGTTGCAGCTGGTGTGAGCGGACGCGCATTGCGGCGATTCGCGCCTTGCGGTAAATACCGGCATCTGCTTGAATGCTGTCAACCTGATGGCGCGTGGAGTCACCATGCAAATCACCAATAACCTTCTGGGCGCGGGCCTCAGTGCCTACCAGGGCGGTCAGCAGCGCGTCGAGCAGGCCGCTTCGTCCATCGCCTCCGCCAACGCGCCAGTGCTGGGTAACTCCCAGGCAGTCACCGAGATCACCGAGCAGCTGATCCAGTTGAAGGTCGGTGAACACAGTGCCAAGGCAGGTGCTCGTATGATCCAGAGCGCTGACGAAGTCCTCGGCACGCTGATCGATACCCAGGCCTGATCGCGTACTCCGGCGCTCACCGATTCCCCTTGCTGATTCGAGTCGTCATTCATGCGCTCGGCCAGCTTCGCTTTTCCCTCCTTCCTGCATTCCTTTCCGCCAGTCAGCGCCAATAGGTGCCGGGCTTGCTACGTCTTTGCAACGTCAGATTTCCTTACCCCCAATTTCGGCAGGCGTGTTCTTCGCTCGACCTGAATTTGGCCGATTCAGCCGATAAGCGGTGCCCTGTTCCGCGCTTGACATCGTTCAGGTCGAAACGTATGTTTCAAACGCCTGTTTGACCCTTCGGGCTGGTAGTCCGACGGTCGAAATCGAATTCAGATGGCTGGGTCGCCCGGTCAGCTTGTTACAAGAACTCACCGCTGAGGTTTACGCTATGCCCGACTACAAGGCCCCCTTGCGCGATATCCGTTTCGTACGTGACGAGCTGCTCGGCTACGAAGCGCACTATCAGAGCCTTCCGGGATGTGAAGACGCCACCCCGGACATGGTCAACGCAATTCTCGATGAGGGCGCGAAGTTCTGTGAGCAGGTACTCGCTCCGCTGAACCGCGTCGGCGATACCGAAGGCTGCACCTGGAGCGAGTCGGGCGTGAAGACGCCGACCGGCTTCAAGGAAGCTTACGAGCAGTACGTGGCAGGCGGCTGGCCGAGCCTGGCTCATGACGTCGAGCATGGCGGTCAGGGTCTGCCCGAGTCTCTCGGTCTGGCGATCAGCGAAATGATCGGTCAGGCCAACTGGTCCTGGGGCATGTACCCCGGCCTGTCCCACGGCTGCATGAACACCATCGCTACCCACGGTACCGACGATCAGAAGCACACCTACCTGACCAAGCTGGTGTCCGGCCAGTGGACCGGCACGATGTGCCTGACCGAGCCGCACTGCGGTACCGATCTGGGCATGCTGCGCACCAAGGCCGAGCCCCAGGCCGACGGCAGCTACAAGCTGAACGGCACCAAGATCTTCATTTCCTCCGGTGAGCACGACATGGCCGAGAACATCGTCCATATCGTCTTGGCTCGCCTGCCCGACGCTCCGTCTGGCACCAAAGGCATCTCCCTGTTCATCGTGCCCAAGTTCCTGCCCAACGCCGAAGGCGAGAAGGGTGAGCGCAACGGTGTGAACTGTGGTTCGCTGGAACACAAGATGGGCATCCACGGCAACGCGACCTGCGTCATGAACTTCGACGGCGCCACCGGCTTCCTGATCGGGCCGCCGAACAAGGGGCTGAACGCGATGTTCACCTTCATGAACACCGCACGTCTGGGTACCGCGCTGCAAGGTCTGGCACATGCCGAGATCGGGTTCCAGGGCGGCATCAAGTACGCCCGCGAGCGCCTGCAGATGCGTGCGCTGAGTGGCCCCAAGGCGCCGGAAAAGCCAGCCGATCCGATCATCGTGCATCCGGACGTGCGTCGCATGCTGTTGACCATGAAGGCGTTCGCCGAGGGCAACCGTGCGATGGTCTACTTCACCGCCAAGCAGGTCGACATCGTCAAGAACAGCCAGGATGAAGAGCAGAAGAAGCAGGCCGATACGCTGCTGGCTTTCCTCACGCCGATCGCCAAGGCTTTCATGACCGAAGTGGGCTTCGAAGCTGCCAACCATGGTGTGCAGATCTACGGTGGTCACGGCTTCATCGCTGAGTGGGGCATGGAACAGAACGTGCGTGACGCGCGTATCTCCATGCTGTACGAGGGCACCACCGGTATCCAGGCGCTGGACCTGTTGGGCCGCAAGGTACTGATGACTCAGGGCGAGGCGCTGAAGTCCTTCACCAAGATCGTGCACAAGTTCTGCCAGAACCAGGAAGGCAACGAAGCCATCAAGGAATTCGTCACCCCCCTGAATCAGCTGAACAAGGAGTGGGGCGAGCTGACCATGAAGATCGGCATGGCGGCCATGAAGGACCGTGAAATGGTCGGGGCGGCGTCGGTCGATTACTGCATGTATTCCGGCTACGCTTGCCTTGCCTACTTCTGGGCTGACATGGCTCGGGTTGCTGCCGAGAAACTGGCCGAGGGCACCTCTGATGAGGCGTTCTACAAGGCCAAGCTGCAGACCGCGCGGTTCTACTTCCAGCGCATCCTGCCGCGTACTCGCATGCATGTCGACGCCATGATGTCCGGTGCCGATAACCTCATGCAGATGGCCGAGGAAGATTTCGCTCTCGGCTACTGATGGTTAAGTTGTAGGAAAAAGCCGCTGCTCTGCAGCGGCTTTTTTTGTGCCCTTGATCCAGACGCTGTAGCGATTTTGCCGCATCTTCGCCGGTATTTCCGGCTGCAGAACGGGTAGCAAGAAGGCAAAATGCTAGCTTTTCTCGGCAGCCCGCCGGAGTCGCCGTGTCGCGTACCGTCCCGCCTCGCTTCAGCCATTTTCTCGCGCCATTGGCCCTGTTGCTCGGCGGAGAGGTCATTGCTCGTCAGGTTTCGCTGAACGAGTTCTTCACGTCGCTCTATAACGTCCTGCCGACCGTACTGCTGTTGCTCGGCGGTGCGCTTTGCATGATGTACGGCCGCATCCGCGAGTCGTTTCTGCTGCTCTGCATCTATCTCGCCTATTTCCTCCTCGACACCCACGCTGATCACTACCGGGCGCATGGCACGCTGCTTGACGGTGCCGCACTGACCTTCCATCTCTGCAGCCTGTTGTTGCCGCTGCTTTACGGCCTGTATGGTCTGTGGCGAGAGCGCAGTCATCTGGCGCAGGATGGGCTGGCTCGTGCCGCCGTGCTGTTCGCCGTCGCCGTCGTCGCCGTGGCGCTGGCCAAACGGTTTCCGGAAGCGCTACATGCCTGGCTGGTGGTGATTCGCTGGCCCGCCTTGCAGGCCGACTGGCTGCAGCTCATCCAGTTGGCGTACCCGGTGTTCCTCGTGGTGCTGGTGTTATTGATCGTCCAATACCTGCGCCAACCGAGGCCATCCCATGCGGCGCAGATCATCGCGCTGCTCGGCATTTTGCTGATGTTGCCGCAGACGTTCAGCCGCCATGCCGCCCTCAATATTCTGAGCAGCCATGTGTTGCTGATGCTGGTGGTGGCCATCGCTCACGAGGCTTATCTCATGGCCTTTCGGGACGAGCTGACCGGCTTGCCTGGGCGTCGCGCTCTGAATGAGCGGCTGCAGCGCCTGGGGCGGCAGTATGTGCTGGCGATGGCTGACGTGGACCACTTCAAGCGCTTCAACGATACCCATGGTCACGACGTCGGTGATCAGGTGCTGAAGATGGTTGCCAGCCGGCTGCGCAAGATCGGTGGCGGTGGGCGTGCGTATCGTTATGGCGGTGAGGAATTCACTCTGGTGTTTCCTGGGCACAGTATCGAAGAGTGCTTGCCGCACCTCGAGGCGGTACGCCAGTCGGTGGAGACTTATGCCCTGCAACTGCGGGACGCAGACAATCGACCGAAGGATGACCGTCGTGGCCGTATGGCTCGGGGAGCGGCTTCGGCGAACCAGGTCTCGGTGACCATCAGCATCGGAGTGGCGGAGCGACAAGGCGAGCAGCGCAGTCCGGAAGAGGTGATCAAGTCCGCCGACCAGGCGCTGTACAGTGCAAAAAAGGCAGGCAGAAACTGTTTGCGAGTGCATGGCAGCGGCCGCGGGGCGGTGCGCATGGCCGAGCATTCGCGTTAGGGTTGCAGCGGTATTGATAGTGACCGTAAAAAACTATCTGGTCATAAAAAGACGCTTAATCCTGTCCTGGTTATTCGGTTAGACTCGCCGGAAACGGCCCATCGGGGTCGCAACCCAGTGTCTTGCGAGGAACCTTGCCATGGCTGACTACCAAGCGCCGCTGCGCGACATGCGTTTTGTCCTGAATGAAGTCTTCGACGCGCCGAAGCTCTGGCAGTCGCTGCCAGCACTGGCCGAAGTGGTCGACGCCGAGACGGCCGATGCCATTCTCGAGGAAGCTGGCAAGATCACCGCCAACAGCATCGCGCCGCTCAATCGCAGCGGTGACGAAGAAGGCTGCCGCTGGGACGCCGGGGCGGTTTCCACGCCTGCCGGCTACCGCGAGGCTTATCAGTTGTACGCCGAGGGCGGCTGGGTCGGCGTTGGTGGCGATCCGGCGTTCGGCGGAATGGGCATGCCCAAGGTCATCTCGGCTCAGGTCGAAGAGATGATGAACTCCGCCAGCCTGGCCTTCGGTCTCTATCCGATGCTGACGTCCGGCGCCTGCCTGTCGATCTACGCCCACGCCAGCGAAGAACTGAAGCAGAAATACCTGCCGAACATGTATGCCGGTGTCTGGTCCGGGTCCATGTGTCTGACCGAACCTCATGCCGGTACCGACCTGGGCATCATCCGCACCAAGGCCGAGCCGCAGGCCGACGGTTCCTACAAGGTCAGCGGCACCAAGATCTTCATCACCGGCGGCGAGCATGATCTGACCGAGAACATCATCCACCTGGTGCTGGCCAAGCTGCCGGATGCGCCGGCTGGCTCCCGCGGCATCTCGCTGTTCCTGGTGCCGAAGGTATTGGTCAACGAGGACGGCACCCTGGGCGAGCGCAACTCGCTGTCCTGCGGTTCCATCGAGCACAAGATGGGTATCCAGGCGTCGGCGACCTGCGTGATGAACTTCGACGCGGCCACCGGCTGGATGGTCGGCGAGCCGAACAAGGGCCTGGCAGCGATGTTCACCATGATGAACTACGAGCGCCTGGGCGTCGGTATCCAGGGGCTGTCGACTGGCGAGCGTTCCTATCAGAGCGCCATCGAGTATGCCCGCGACCGTATCCAGAGTCGCGCACCGACCGGGCCGATTGCGCAGGACAAGGCAGCCGACCCGATCATCGTGCATCCGGATGTGCGCCGCATGCTGCTGACCATGAAGGCGCTGAACGAGGGTGGTCGGGCGTTCTCCAGCTATGTCGCGCTGCAGCTCGATATCGCCAAGTTCAGTGACGATGAACAGGCGCGCCAGCGTGCCGAGGCCCAGGTCGCGCTGCTGACGCCCGTGGCCAAGGCGTTCCTGACCGACATGGGGCTGGAAACCACGGTGCATGGCCAGCAGATATTCGGCGGGCATGGCTTCATCCGTGAGTGGGGCCAGGAGCAGTTGGTGCGCGACTGCCGCATCACCCAGATCTACGAGGGCACCAACGGCATTCAGGCGCTGGACCTGGTCGGGCGCAAGATCGTTGGCAGTGGTGGCACCATGTATCAGGCCTTCGTCGACGAAATTCGCACATTCATCGCTGATGCCGGTCCGGAGCTGGCCGAGTTCACCGAGCCGCTCAAGGCCGCGATGGACAATCTGGACGAGCTGACTGCCTGGGTCATCGACCAGGCCAAGGTTAATCCGAACGAAATCGGCGCCGCCTCGGTGGAGTACCTGCACGTGTTCGGCTACACCGCTTATGCCTACATGTGGGCACGCATGGCATCGGTCGCATTCGCCAAACAGGATGAAGGCGACTTCTACCAGAGCAAGCTGGGAACCGCGCGTTTCTACTTCGCTCGCCTGTTGCCGCGGATTCACTCGCTCAGTGCTTCGGTCAAGGCGGGAAGCGAGTCGCTGTACCTGCTCGACGCCGCGCAGTTCTAAGGGTTACGGCTTAATCTAAAGGCAATATGAAATTATTTGGCCATGACGCGGAACGATTAAGCCGCCCTTCAGGTCATAAAAACTGCGCAATGTAAGCTTGGACTTACAACACTGCATCAGGGATGACGCGATGTAGGAAAAGGCTTACAAGGCGTGATGCACAATGGCTACTACAGGCTCGCAAGGCCTGGCGGTAATCTACTGCTTCAGGACGTGGCGCATGGAAAGCGCAAATCAACAAGACGGACCACACAGGGAGCGGCGCCAGGATGGCGCGCGATCATGGATGTCAGGATTCAGTCTGCAGAGCCCCGCTTCGGCGGGGTTTTTCTTTTCTGCTTAGTTCTCATGCCCGCAGTCAGCCATTCAAGCGGCCTTCCAACCAATTAGGCTTAGCCCGAGTGCTCCGGCATCAATTCGGCAGGCACACGCCGGTACCGCCCAGTCCGCAATATCCCCCAGGATTCTTTGCCAGATACTGCTGGTGGTAGGCCTCTGCGTAATAGAACGGCGGCGCGTCGTCGATCTCGGTGGTGATGGCCGGAAAGCCCGCTGCGCTCAGTTGCTGCTGGAAACGTTCACGGCTCGCCTCCGCTTCGCTGCGCTGCTGTGCATCCAGGCAGTAGATTGCCGAACGATACTGGCTGCCGACATCGTTCCCCTGTCGCATCCCCTGGGTCGGGTTGTGCGCCTCCCAGAAAACGCGCAACAGCGTGTCGTAGTCGGTCTGCTGCGGATCGAAGACCACCAGTACCGCTTCCGTATGTCCGGTGAGCCCGGAGCAGACTTCATCGTACGTCGGGTTCGGGGTCAGGCCTCCGGCATAGCCGACAGCCGTCGTCCAGACTCCCGGCTGCTCCCAGAACCGGCGTTCCGCTCCCCAGAAGCAGCCCATGGCAAACACCGCCTGGCAAAGCCCGCCTGGAAAGGGCGGCTGCAGCGGGTTGCCGTTGACGTAATGGGTGGGGGGCACCGGTATGGGGGTCGAGCGGCCGGGCAAGGCCTGCTCCGCGGTGGGCAGTGCCTGTTTGTCGATGAGTATCTGCGAGCGTAGCGACATGCGAGCCTCGAACGGGGAAGGTGGCTGACGAGCTAGGCTACAAAAGCTTGGGAGTCAGTGAAAGCGCCACGGCTACCACGCGTCGCAGAGTTCTGCGCGAACGGTCGCCGGTGCTCAGCACCACTGAGGGTAGCGGCGCAGGGCCTCGGTCAGGATGTTGCCGGGGATCGGCTTGTCGAACAGGTAGCCCTGACCGATATCACAGCGATGACGGCGCAGGAACTTCAGCTGCTCCGGTGTTTCGATTCCTTCAGCGACGACCTTCAGGTGCAGCTTGCGGGCCATGGCGATCACGGCCGAGGTGATTTCTACGTCGTCCTGGTTGCCCGGGATGTCCTTGATGAAGCTGCGATCGATCTTGATCACGTCGATGGGGAATTTCTTCAGGTAGCTCAGCGAGGAATACCCCGTGCCGAAGTCGTCCATGGCCAGCGTCAGGCCGAGGGCCTTGAGGCCGATCAGCTGCTGTCGGGTTTCTTCGGTGGCTTCGAGCAGGAGGCTTTCGGTCAGCTCCAGCTCCAGCTGCGCGGCGGGTAGTTGCTCTTCGAGCAGGATGGCGGCGATCGTGCCAAGCAGGTCCGGATCCGAGAACTGTTTGGGCGAAAGGTTGATCGCAATCTGAGGCGTGCCAAGGCCCAGCGCGGAAAGGGTGACGCCCATCCGGCACGCCTCCCGCGCGACCCACTTGCCGATCGGGATGATCAGTCCGGTTTCTTCCGCGACGCTGATGAACTGATCCGGGCGGATCATGCCTTTTTCGGGATGGTTCCAGCGCAGCAGTGCTTCCAGCCCCTGGAGCCGGCCGGTATACAGGCAAAGCTTGGGCTGGTAGAACACCTCCAGCTCGTTCTGCAATAGCGCTCGACGCAGGTTGTTTTCTACGAACAGCTTGTAGTTGGCTTCGGCATGCAGGGCTTCGGTGAATATCTGCACCTGGTTCTTGCCGTTCGCCTTGGCCTTGTGCAGCGCTTGCCCGGCATGCTTCATCAGCGTTTCCGGATCACGCCCGTGCTGGGGCGAGCACGCCAGTCCCAGAGACCCGCTGACGCTGATCAGCTGCTTGTCGACGAACAGCGGTTTATCGAGGATACGCAGCACCTGGTCTGCCAGGCGGACGCCTTCGTCCAGCCCCTTGTCATCGAACAGCAGGGCGAATTCGTTGCTGGCAAAGCGTGCCAGTACGGCCTGCTGGCTGAGTCCGTTGCGCAGTCGGCGCGCCAGGCTGGTGAGCAGCTTGTCGCCGGTCTGGTGGCCAAGGCTGTCGTTGATGCGCTTGAAATTGTCGATGTCCACCAGCAGCAGGCAGAGCCTGGGCTCGGCACCGGCGACGAAGCGCTCCTCGATGCTGCGGATGAAGTACGGGCGATTGCCCAGATTGGTCAGGTTGTCGGTGTAGGCCAGGCGTTCGATATGCTGATGCGCCAGTTTGCTGCGGGTGATGTCCTCGTAGATGCCGATGTAATGGGTCAGCGTGCCTTCTTCGTTGAAGACCTTGGAGATGGAGAGCTGGCCCCAGTATGGCTCGAGGTTCTTGCGTCGGGAGCGGAACTCGCCCTGCCAGCTGTTGCTGTGGGCAAGTACCGAAGAGGTATCGAACAACAGCTCGCCGAGGTTTTCCAGGGCCTTCAGATCGGCCAGGCGCTGGCCGCGTACCTCGGCTGAGGAAAACTGGCTGATGACGGTGAACGCCGGATTCACATACTCGACCCGGCCTTCTCGGTCGACCAGGATGAAGGCGCTGGCGCTCTGTTCCACGGCGCGCTGGAACAGGCCGAGCATATGGGTTGCGCTGAGCCGCTGCTGATTGGCCAGCACTTGCGCATACTGATCGGCCAGCTCGCCGGCGAAGGCGATCTCGTCGGCCTGCCAGGCGCGCGGTTTGCCCGTGTGGTGCAGGCTGAGAACGCCGATGACTTCTCCACCGACGCGAATACTGGCGTCCAGGATCGAGCGGACCCCCTGCGGGCTGTAGATGTACTCGCTCAGCTCGCAGGTGCGGTGATCCAGGGACACGTCCTGCGCATCGACGGCGCGGCCGCTCTGCAAGGCCTGCAGATAGCGGGGAAAGGGTGCGAGCTCCAGGGCTGAGGGTGTTTCGTAATGGTCGCTGTCGAGTCGATAGCACGCCACCGGCTCCAGACGCGTGCCATTCAGATGCCAGATCGTCGCCCGGTTCAGCTCGTAGACTTCGCAGGCGGCTTGGGTGATCAGCTGTGCCGCTTCCAACTCCGGATTGGCTGAGCCGTAACGATGCCGAGCCAGCCTGACGATCAGGCTCTGCTGGGTGCGCGAGCGCAGCATGTGCTCGATGTGTTCATCCTGGGCTTGCTGGTGTTGCTGCAGCGCCGTTCGCAGTCGGGCGTTCTGCGCCCTGAGATCCTGATCGGATTCAGGCTGGCGACCCGGCATCAGATAGCCCCTGAGCAGCTCACGACCGTACTGCTGACAGACTTCGCCGAGCTCGGTGATGTCCTGCACGCCGTCGGGGGTATGCAGCCGATAACTGACCGAGTAGTGGCTGCGGCCTGTTAGCTGTTGCTGAATCTCTTCGTGAAGCTGGTGACGGACGCTGGGCTCCATCAGGCTGGCGTAGGGGGCGTCGACCAGTGAACATAGGTCGCCGGCGGAAACGCCGAGATAACGCTCGCAAGCGGGGTCGAGAAACAGCAGAGTCCAACTGGACTCGTTCAAGCGCTCGAAACGCAGCATGCCGAGCCGTGAAGGCACTGGCAACTGCGTCACAACCTCGGTCGCCAGACGGCTGGCGGCATCGGTATGTATTTTCATCGAGCGGTTGGCTTCCAGTATGCTCCACGGAGTCGGGCTGGCCTGTGCTCCAGGCGCCGTTCCAGCGAAGGGCGATGGCTAAATAATATTAATTTCGGCAAGGGTGCATCATGCGACAGGGACTGACAAGTCGGCTTGTAAAGTTAGTGATGGTCTCGGTTTTCTGCGTGATCGGAACACCTCTGATCGCGAGTGAAGTGGTGGAGTTCGGCTCTGATGAGTCGGCTCACTATCTCACTGAATTGAAAAAACTTTACCTCACCAGCAGCGATCGCGAAGCGCTTCTCGCGCATAGTAACGGATTGCTCGATACCTACGCATTGCGAGCGGGTTATCAGGTTGGCCAGGCCAATCCGCAGGACGTTCTCTACGAGCTGAGCGTGGCCACTCCTGGCGAGTTGCGCATACGCGAGGAAGTCCGTGGCAGCGGCGGTGGTGTTGCCGTGCGCAACCGCAGTCTGTCCGTATTCGGGCTTGATCCTTATCTGCAATATCAATGTCCCGCGCAAGGGTTCAGTTGTTCGATCAGTAGCCCCGTCGATGGTCTGCCGTTGCTGGTCATTCTGCGTGATCCGCAGGGGGCCGAAGAGCTGGCCAAGGCGCTGTCCTTCCTGATTCGCAATCTGCAGAAGGGCTGATGCAGCAGTTGCCGCACGCGATCCCTGCACAATAGAAAACGCCGCATCCTTGTGGAGAGGATGCGGCGTTTTCATTTGGCTCAGCCGTTACAGCAGCAGGGTGCGGATATCCGCCAGCAGCTCCGACAGCCGTTTGGTGAAGCGCGCGGCAGCAGCCCCGTTGATCACACGGTGATCGTAGGACAGCGAGAGCGGCAACATCAGGCGCGGCTCGAATGCCTTGCCGTCCCAGACTGGCTGCATCGTCGCCTTGGATACCCCGAGAATCGCCACCTCCGGTGCGTTGACGATCGGCGTGAAGCCGGTGCCGCCAATGTGACCCAGGCTGGAAATGGTGAAGCAGGCACCCTGCATGGCGTCAGGCGAGAGCTTCTTGCTGCGCGCCTTCTCTGCCAGCTCGGCCGCTTCGCCAGCCAACTGCAGCAAGCTCTTCTGATCCACATTCTTGATCACCGGGACCATCAGGCCGTCCGGCGTATCCACGGCGAAACCGATGTGCACGTACTTCTTGCGGATCAGCGCCTTGCCGCTCGGCGCCAGGGAACTGTTGAAGTCCGGCAGCTCCTTGAGCAGATGCGCACACGCCTTGAGCAGCAGCGGCAGCACGGTGAGCTTGACGCCGGCCTTCTCGGCAACAGCCTTCTGGGAGACGCGGAAGGCTTCCAGTTCGGTGATGTCGGCCGACTCGAACTGTGTCACGTGCGGTACGTTCAGCCAGCTGCGGTGCAGGTTGGCTGCGCCGATCTGCATCAGGCGCGACATCGCGACTTCTTCGACTTCGCCGAACTTGCTGAAGTCCACGGCCGGGATCGGCGGAATGCCGGCACCGCCCGAGGCGCCTTCGGCCGGGGCCTGCTTGGCCTTGTGCAGCATGTTCTTGACGTAGGCCTGGACATCCTCCTTGAGAATCCGACCTTTGGGGCCGGTGGCCGGAACATCGGCCAGGTCGACGCCATACTCTCGCGCGGTCATGCGGACCGCCGGTCCGGCATGAACCTTGGTGCCGGCCTTGCTCGGGCCGCTGACGGTCGGAGCCGGCGTCGCCGCGGCTTTGGCCTCCGGTACGCCCTGCTTGTTCGGTGCGACGGCCTGCTGCTGGGAAACGGCCTCTTGCGGCGTGGCCTCGGCCTTTTTCGCCGGTGCCGAGCCCTGGACCTTGAGGGTCAGGATCAGGTCGCCGGTCTTGGCATCGTCACCGACCTTGATCGACAGCGATTCCACCACGCCCGCCTTGGGCGCCGGAATTTCCATGCTGGCCTTGTCGGATTCCAGGGTGATCAGCGACTGGTCCGCCTCGACGCTGTCGCCAGCCTTGATCATGACTTCGATGACCTTGGCGCTGCCGCTGGAGCCGATGTCCGGAATACGAACCTCCTCCACGGACTCGGACTCGCCAGCAGCTTCGGCGGGGGCCTCAGCGGCGGCCTGTTCGGTCAGTTTCTCCTTGGCCGGGCCTTGTGCCTGGCTGGCCGGCGCACTGGCCGCTGCCGGCTTGCTCGAGGCGGCGCCCTTGAGGATCAGGATCAGATCGCCGGTACCGACTTCGTCGCCCACCTTGACCGAAATGCTCTCGACCACGCCGGCGGCTGGAGAGGGAATCTCCATGCTGGCCTTGTCGGATTCGAGGGTGATCAGCGGTTGCTCGGCGGCGATGGTATCGCCGGCCTTCACTGAAATCTCGATCACGCTGGCTTTGCCGGAGGAACCGATGTCTGGAACCTTGATCTCCTGCGACTCGCCTTCCTCGGCGGAGGCCGAGGGGTTGTCATCGCCCGGAGGTGTAGGTGCTTCGGCCTCGTCAGCCGGGCCGCCACTGCTGGCAGCGGCGGGCTCGGCTGCGGCTTGCGCCGGCGCTTCGCTGTCGGTTCGTTCTTCGCTTTCCAGCTCGAGCAGCTCGTCACCTTCTTTCAGGCGGTCGCCGAGCTTGACCTTCAAGGCCTTCACGACGCCCGCCTTGGGCGCCGGGATTTCCATGCTGGCCTTGTCGGACTCCAGCGTCAGGATGCTCTGGTCGGCTTCGATGCGGTCGCCGACCTTGACGAACAATTCGATTACTTCACCCTCACCGCTGCCGATGTCGGGTACGCGTATGGTTTCACTCACAATAGGTTCTCCTGTGCGCACGCAGCATCAGCAATCCAGCGGATTGCGCTTCTCGGGGTCGATACCGAACTCGGTGATGGCATTGGCCACCACGGTGCGTTCGATGGCGCCGCGATCGGCGAGTGCCTGCAGTGCCGCGACGGCAACCCAGCGACGGTCGACTTCGAAGAAGTCGCGCAGCTTGGCGCGCGAGTCGCTGCGGCCGAAGCCGTCAGTGCCGAGCACCTGGTATTCGCGCGAAGGGACCCACTGACGAATCTGATCGGCGAACAGCTTCATGTAGTCGGTCGAGGCCACTACCGGGCCTTCGCGGCCTTCCAGACACTGCTCGACGTAGCTCTTGCGGGGTTCTTCGGTCGGGTGCAGACGGTTCCAGCGGTCGACCGCCAGGCCATCGCGGCGCAGCTCGTTGAAGCTGGTCACGCTCCAGACGTCGGCACCGACGCCCATCTTGGCGAGGATGTCCACCGCGGCGCGCACTTCACGCAGGATGGTGCCCGAGCCCAGCAGCTGCACACGGTGCTTGAAGTCGCCCTTGGCTTCCTCGAGCAGGTACATGCCCTTGATGATGCCGTCCTCGACACCTTGCGGCATGGCCGGCTGCTGGTAGTTCTCGTTCATCACGGTGATGTAGTAGTAGACGCTCTTCTGCTGCTCCATCATTTCGTGCATGCCGTGATGCATGATCACCGCCAGCTCGTAGCCGTAGGTGGGGTCGTAGCTGCGGCAGTTGGGGATGGTGCTGGCGAGGATGTGGCTGTGCCCGTCCTCGTGCTGCAGGCCTTCGCCGTTGAGCGTGGTGCGTCCGGAGGTGCCGCCCAGCAGGAAGCCGCGGGTCTGCGCATCGCCGGCCGCCCAGGCCAGGTCGCCGATGCGTTGGAAGCCGAACATCGAGTAGAAGATGTACACCGGCAGCATCGGTTGGTTGTAGTTGCTGTAGGCGGTACCCGCGGCGATGAACGAGGAGAACGCGCCGGCTTCGTTCAGGCCTTCCTGAAGGATCTGGCCGTCCTTTTCCTCGCGGTAATACATCACCTGGTCGCGGTCGACCGGCTCGTACAGCTGCCCTACGGGCGAGTAGATGCCCAGCTGGCGGAACATGCCTTCCATACCGAAGGTACGTGCCTCGTCGGCGAGGATCGGCACGATGCGCTTGCCCAGATCCTTGTCCTTGACCAGCTGCGACAGGATGCGGCCGAAAGCCATGGTGGTGGAGATTTCGCGGTCGCCGGAGCCGTCGAGCACCGCCTTGAGGGTTTCCAGCGGCGGTGTCGGAATGCTGAAGCTCTTGGCGCGACGCTGCGGCAGCGAACCGCCGAGTTTCTCACGGCACTTGCGCAGGTATTTCATCTCCGCGCTGTCTTCGGCCGGGCGATAGAACGGCAGCTCTTCGAGCTGCGAATCGTTGACCGGAATGTCGAAGCGATCGCGGAATTTCTTCAGGCTGTCGATATCGACTTTCTTGGTGTTGTGGGCGATGTTCTTCGCCTCACCGGCACCGGTGCCGTAGCCCTTGATGGTCTTGGCCAGAATGACGGTTGGCTGGCCCTTGTGATTGACCGCCTGGTGGTAAGCGGCATAAACCTTGTACGGATCGTGGCCGCCGCGGTTGAGCTTCCAGACTTCCTCGTCGGACATGTTCTCGACGCGCTTGAGCAGCTCGGGATCGGCGCCGAAGAAATGCTTGCGCACATAGGCGCCGTCTTTGGCCTTGTAGTTCTGGTACTCCCCGTCGATTGCCTCGTCCATGCGGCGCTGCATGCGGCCGTCTTCGTCGGCGGCGAACAGCGGGTCCCACAGGCGACCCCAGACGACCTTGTTGACGTTCCAGTTGGCGCCTTTGAACACGCCTTCCAGTTCCTGAATGATCTTGCTGTTGCCACGAACCGGGCCGTCCAGACGCTGCAGGTTGCAGTTGATGACGAAGACCAGGTTGTCCAGGTTCTCGCGGCCGGCCAGCGAGATGGCGCCGAGGGTTTCCGGCTCGTCGCACTCGCCGTCGCCGATGAAGCACCAGACGCGCTGCTTGCCGGCCGGGATGAAGCCGCGGTTCTCCAGGTACTTCATGAAGCGCGCCTGGTAGATCGCGGTGATCGGGCCGAGGCCCATGGACACGGTCGGGAACTGCCAGAAGTCCGGCATCAAGTGCGGGTGTGGGTAGCTCGACAGCCCGTGGCCATCGACTTCCTGGCGGAAGTTGAGCATCTGCTCTTCGCTCAGGCGGCCTTCGAGGAAGGCGCGAGCGTAGATGCCGGGAGATGCGTGGCCCTGATAGTAGATCAGGTCGCCGCCGTGTTCCTCGGTTGGGGCCTGGAAGAAGTAGTTGAAACCGATGTCGTAGAGCGTCGCGCTGGAAGCGAAGGTGGAGATGTGGCCGCCCAGATCCGGATCCTTGAGATTGGCGCGCATCACCATGGCCAGTGCGTTCCAGCGGACCAGGGAGCGAATGCGGCGCTCCATGAACAGGTCGCCTGGCATCTTGGCTTCACGGGTGACAGGGATGGTGTTGCGGTACGGCGTGGTGATGCCGTAGGGCAGGGGGGTGCCGCTACGTGTGGCCAGTTCACCCATCCGGGTCATCAGGTAGTGAGCGCGGTCTTCACCCTCGCGGTCGAGGACGGACTCGAGGGCGTCCAGCCATTCCTGGGTTTCGACGGGATCGAGATCTTGCATGGCTTGCTCCATGGCGGAAAGGCTTCCAGAATCGGTTGCCTGTTCGCGACCGGCTTTGTGGGCCGGTGCGTGTAATGTTCTTGGACGAGTGCCGGGGGTAGGACCGGGCGTCTGTAGTTTTACTACAAAATGACGTCGGGATCAGCCCCCTGAAATACTCTTTAGTAGTAAAACTACAGATCAGCGGCGCTGGCATTTTCCTGAGAAAGGCATCTGCGAGGCTCTGAATCGCGCGGTTTCACTGTGTTGCTGCTGTGAAGGAAACCTCAATGAGTCTGCCATCGCTGGTTGCATTGCCGCCCTCGCTTCTGCCTTTTGTCAGTCGTGCCGAAGAGTCGTTCCTCGCTGCTGCCGACAGCCTGTCGGATGCCATTGCGGCACGTTGCCGCGCCTGGCTGGCGGAGCAGCGCGAGGCGTTCGCCCGGGTCTGTGCGGCGAGCGACTTCGTCAGCGAACAGGTTAGTCGAGATCCGCAGATGTTGCTGCAGCTGGCCGAGCAGGGCTGGCTGGACAGATCGCTCGCGCCCGCCGAGATGCGTGACGCGCTGAACGAACAGGTCGTCGCGTGCGACAGCGAGGATGCCCTGGCGCTGACCCTGCGCCGCTTCCGCAACCGCCAGCAGGTGCGGATCATCTGGCGCGACCTGACCCGTCAGGCCGAGCTTGGCGAAACCTGTCGCGACCTCTCCGATCTCGCCGACGCCTCGGTCGATCTGGCCTATCACTGGCTGTACACACGCCATTGCGAGCAGTTCGGCGTGCCCACCGGGCGGCGCAGCGGTGCCGCGCAGCACATGGTGATCCTCGGCATGGGCAAGCTGGGCGCCCATGAGCTGAATCTGTCCTCGGACATCGACCTGATCTTCGGTTACCCCGAAGGCGGCGAAACCGTGGGCGCCAAGCGCTCGCTGGACAACCAGGAGTTCTTCGTCCGACTCGGCCAGCGGTTGATCAAGGCGTTGGACGCCATCACCGTCGACGGCTTTGCCTTCCGCGTCGATATGCGCCTGCGCCCCTATGGCTCGTCCGGTCCGCTGGTCTACAGCTTCAATGCGCTGGAACAGTACTACCAGGACCAGGGGCGCGATTGGGAGCGCTACGCGATGATCAAGGCGCGGGTCATCGGTGGCGACCAGCAGGCCGGCAAGGAGCTGCTGGAAATGCTGCGGCCGTTCGTCTATCGGCGCTACCTGGACTTCTCCGCCATCGAAGCGCTGCGCACCATGAAGCAGCTGATCCAGCAGGAAGTCCGGCGCAAGGGCATGGCTTCGAATATCAAGCTGGGTGCCGGTGGCATCCGCGAGGTGGAGTTCATCGCCCAGGCGTTTCAGCTGATTCACGGCGGCCGCGATCTCAGCCTGCAACAGCGGCCGTTGCTCAAGGTGTTGGCGACCCTGGAAGGACAGGGTTACCTGCCGGGCGCGGCGGTGAAGGAGCTGCGCGAAGGCTACGCGTTTCTGCGCTATACCGAGCATGCGCTGCAGGCCATAGCCGATCGCCAGACGCAGATGCTGCCGGAGACCGAAGTCGACTGTGCACGGGTCGCCTTCATGCTCGGCTTCGACAACTGGCAGGCCTTCCACGAGCAGCTGTTGCACTGGCGTGGGCGTATCGACTGGCATTTTCACCAGGTTATCGCCGACCCGGACGAGGACGAGAATGCCGAAGGCGAGGCGCTGGTCGGCGGCGAGTGGCTGCCCCTGTGGGAGCAGGATTGGGACGAGGAGTTCGCCTGTCGACAGCTGTCCGAAGCCGGATTCCATGATGGCCAGGTTGCCTGTCAGCGCCTTGCCGCGCTGCGCAATGCCAGTCAGGTCAGGACCATGCAACGGCTAGGTCGCGAACGCCTGGATGCCTTCATTCCTCGTCTGCTGGCGCAGGCTGTCGAGCAGGACGACCCGGATCTGGTGCTCGAGCGCGTGCTGCCGCTGGTCGAGGCGGTGGCCCGGCGTTCGGCCTATCTCGTATTGCTGACCGAAAATCCCGGCGCGCTGCAGCGCTTGCTCGAACTCTGTGCGGCCAGCCCATGGGTCGCCGAGCAGATCGCGCGGTTCCCGCTGCTGCTCGACGAGTTGCTCAATGCTGGACGACTGTATAGCCCGCCGCTGGCGCCGGAGCTGGCTGCCGAGTTGCGTGAGCGGCTGATGCGTATTCCCGAGGATGACCTCGAGCAGCAGATGGAGGCGTTGCGTCACTTCAAGCTGGCGCACCGGCTGCGCGTTGCCGCCTCGGAGATCGCCGGCACGCTGCCGTTGATGAAGGTCAGCGATTACCTGACCTGGCTGGCCGAGGCCATCCTGCAGGAAGTGCTGGCCCTGGCCTGGCGCCACACCGTCGCGCGTCACGGTCAGCCGCAGCGCAGCGACGGCACGCTCTGCGATCCGGCGTTCGTCATCGTCGGTTATGGCAAGGTCGGCGGGATCGAGCTCGGTCATGGTTCGGATCTGGATCTGGTGTTCATCCACGACGGCGACCCTGCCGCCGAAACCAATGGCGCCAAGCCCATCGACACCGCGCAGTTCTTTACCCGCCTCGGTCAACGCATCATTCATCTGCTGACCACTCAGACCACCTCCGGCCAGCTGTACGAGGTGGATATGCGCCTGCGCCCGTCCGGCGCTTCCGGGCTGCTGGTCAGCTCGCTGGGCGCCTTCGAGCGCTACCAGGGTCAGGAGGCCTGGACCTGGGAACACCAGGCGCTGGTGCGTGCGCGGGTGCTGGTTGGCTGTCCGCAGCTGACCGCCGACTTCGAACGGGTACGCGCCGGCGTGCTCGGGCGTGAGCGTGATCTGGACGCGCTGCGTCGCGAAGTCAGCGACATGCGCGCGAAGATGCGCGACAACCTCGGGACCCGGGCGACGCATGCGGGGACCGCCGAGCAAGCCTTCGACGGCGCGGCCGAGTTCAATCTCAAGCAGGACGCCGGTGGTATCGTGGATATCGAATTTATGGTGCAATACGCGGCTTTGGCGTGGTCGCACCAGCATCCCGAACTGCTGCGCTATACCGATAACATCCGCATTCTCGATGGGTTGGAGCAGGCCGGGTTGATGACCGGCGATGAGGTGCGGCTGCTGCAGGATGCCTACAAGGCGTACCGTGCCGCGGCCCACCGGCAATCACTGCAGAAGCAGCCCGGAGTGGTGAGTGGGGATCAATTCCACGACGAGCGTCGTGCAGTCATGCGGATCTGGCGCGAGCTGGGGCTCAGCTGAGCCCGCGTCGGGCTACCGAGCAATATCGAATTCTGAGGAGCTGGCAAGATGTCGATGGCCGATCGTGATGGCGTCATCTGGTATGACGGCGAACTGGTGCAGTGGCGCGATGCGACCACCCATGTGCTGACCCATACCCTGCACTACGGCATGGGCGTGTTCGAAGGTGTTCGCGCCTACAACACCCCGGACGGCACGGCGATCTTCCGCCTGCAGGCGCACACCGACCGCCTGTTCGATTCGGCGCACATCATGAATATGCCGATGCCGTACTCGAAGGAAGAGATCAACGAGGCGACCCGCGCCGCAGTGCGCGAGAACAACCTGGAAAGCGCCTACATCCGCCCGATGGTGTTCTACGGAAGCGAAGGTATGGGCCTGCGCGCCAGCGGTCTGAAGGTGCACGTGATCGTCGCGGCCTGGCACTGGGGCGCCTACATGGGCGACGAGGCGCTTGAGCTGGGCATCAAGGTGCGCACCAGTTCCTTCACCCGTCACCACGTCAACATCACCATGACCCGCGCCAAGTCCAACGGTGCCTACATCAACTCGATGCTGGCCCTGCAGGAAGCCATTTCCGGCGGCGCCGACGAAGCGCTGATGCTGGACCCCGAAGGCTACGTGGCCGAGGGCTCGGGCGAAAACATCTTCATCATCAAGGACGGCGTGATCTACACCCCGGAAGTCACGGCCTGCCTGAACGGCATCACCCGCGGCACCGTGCTGACCCTGGCCGCCGAGCACGGCCTGAAGGTGGTCGAGAAGCGCATCACCCGCGACGAGGTGTACATCGCCGACGAAGCCTTCTTCACCGGTACCGCAGCCGAAGTCACGCCGATCCGCGAAGTGGACGGCCGCGCCATCGGTATCGGCCGTCGCGGCCCGATCACCGAGAAGCTGCAGAAAGCCTACTTCGATCTGGTCACCGGCAAGACTGATGCCCACGCCGAATGGCGGACCCTGGTCAAGTAAGCCTGGCGCTGGAAGCTGGCAACGCAACTCGCTTGCCGGCCACGCTTCCAGCCCCTCAGCTTATGGCTTAGAGCTTATGAACATACTGATCGTAGGACCCAGCTGGGTTGGCGACATGGTGATGGCGCAGACGCTGTTCGTCTGCCTGAAACAGCGCCATCCCGACTGCCAGATCGACGTGCTGGCGCCCGAGTGGAGCCGGCCGATTCTCGAACGCATGCCCGAAGTGCGCCAGGCACTGAGCTTTCCGGTCGGGCACGGCGTGCTCGACATGGCGACCCGGCGCAAGGTTGCGCAGAGCCTGCGCGGTCAGTACCAGCAGGCGATCCTGCTGCCCAACTCCCTGAAGTCGGCGCTGGTGCCGTTGTTCGCCGGTATTCCCAAGCGTACGGGCTGGCGCGGCGAGATGCGCTTCGGCCTGCTTAACGACATGCGCAAGCTCGACAAGCAGCGCTACCCGTTGATGATCGAGCGCTTCATGGCGCTGGCCTTCGAGCCGGGCGCCGAGCTGCCCAAGCCGTACCCCAATCCCTCGCTGCGTATCGACACCGCGACTCGCGACGCCGCCCTGGCACGTTTCGGCCTGAGTCTGGACCGGCCGGTGCTGGCGCTGTGCCCCGGTGCCGAGTTCGGCGAATCCAAGCGCTGGCCGGCCGAGCACTTCGGCAAAGTCGCCGAGCTGAAGATTCGCGAGGGTTGGCAGGTCTGGCTGTTCGGCTCGAAAAACGACCACCCGGTGGGCGAGGACATCCTCGCGCGATTGATTCCTGGGTTGCGCGAAGAGGCGGTGAACCTGGCCGGCGAGACCAGCCTGGCCGAGGCTATCGATCTGCTCTCCTGCGCTGACGCAGTGGTGTCCAACGACTCCGGGCTGATGCACGTGTCAGCCGCGCTGGGCCGGCCTCTGGCTGCAGTCTATGGCTCGACGTCACCGGCCTTCACCCCGCCGCTTTCCGAGCAGGTCGAGGTTGTGCGGCTGGGTCTCGACTGCAGCCCCTGTTTTGAACGCACCTGCCGCTTCGGCCACAACAACTGCATGCGCGAGCTGAAGCCGCGCGCGGTGATCGAGGCGCTGGATCGCCTGGCCCCGCAGTCAGTTGAGGTGCGCTGATTGAAGGTCCTGCTGGTCAAGACCTCGTCGTTGGGCGATGTCGTGCATACCCTGCCGGCTCTGACCGATGCGCAGCGGGCGCTGCCTGGCATCCAGTTCGACTGGGTCGTGGAGGAGGGCTTCGCCGAGATCCCGGCCTGGCATCCAGCGGTGGCGCAGGTGATTCCGGTGGCGATTCGTCGCTGGCGCAAACATCCGATCGATACCCTGCGCAGCGGCGAGTGGCGCCGCTTCAAGGCTCGTCTGCGCGAAGGTCGTTACGACCTGGTGATCGACGCCCAGGGCTTGCTCAAGAGCGCCTGGCTGACCCGCTACGTCAAGGCGCCGGTCGCCGGGTTGGACCACGATTCGGCCCGCGAGCCGCTGGCGACACGCTTCTATGATCGGTGCTATGCCGTGCCGCGCGAGCAGCATGCGCTGGAGCGGGTGCGTCAGCTGTTCGCTCAGGCGCTCGGTTACCCGCTGCCGCAGGATGTTGCCGACTACGGCCTGAATCGCGAGCAGATGGCCGCGCCCAGCGATCAGCCGTATCTGCTGTTTCTGCACGGCACCACTTGGCCGAGCAAGCACTGGCCGGAAACCTACTGGCGCGAACTGGCCGAACGCATGAGCGATTTCGGCTGGGCGATCCGCCTGCCATGGGGCAATGCCGAAGAGAAGGCGCGCGCCGAGCGTATCGTCAGCGGCGTGGCCAACGCAGCGGTGCTGCCGAAGCTGAATCTGGCCGGCGTTGCACGGGTCATCGCTGGTGCGCGGGCTTGCGTCGCAGTGGATACTGGCCTCGGCCATCTGGCCGCGGCGCTGGATGTGCCGAGCATTTCGCTTTATGGTCCGACCCTGCCCGGGCGGGTCGGCGCCTATGGGCGCTCGCAGGTGCACCTGTGCGCCGGCGGGCCGAACGCCGGTCGCGGTGATCGCCACAAGCCCTGTTTCGACGATCTGCGTCCCGAGCGCGTCGTCACCGAACTGAAAGCCCTGCTGCGGGCCCCGGAGTCCGTCTGATGCAACTGGCCTTCATTCTCTACAAGTACTTCCCTTTTGGTGGACTACAGCGCGATTTCATGCGCATTGCCCTCGAATGCCAGGGTCGCGGCCACACGATCCGCGTCTATGCGATGATCTGGGAAGGTGACGTGCCCGAAGGCTTCGAGGTGCTGATCGCGCCGGTCAAGGCGCTGTTCAACCACACCCGCAACGAGCGCTTCACCGCCTGGGTCGAGGCCGATCTGGCGCGGCGGCCGGTGGACCGGGTGATCGGCTTCAACAAGATGCCGGGACTCGACGTGTATTACGCCGCCGACCCCTGCTTCGAGGACAAGGCGCAGACCCTGCGCAATCCGATCTACCGCCGCTGGGCTCGCTACAAGCACTTCGCCGAGTACGAGCGCGCGGTGTTTGCGCCCGAGGCGAAGACCGAAATCCTGATGATCTCCGAGGTACAGCAGCCGCTGTTCGTCAAACACTACGGCACGCCCGCCGAACGCTTTCACCTATTGCCGCCGGGCATCGCCCAGGATCGCCGCGCGCCGGCCAATGCCGCGCAAATCCGTACCGAGTTTCGCGAGGAATTCGAGGTGCGGCCCGAGGAGCTGCTGCTGGTGCAGATCGGTTCCGGTTTCAAGACCAAGGGTCTGGACCGCAGCCTCAAGGCGCTCGCCGCATTGCCGCGCGAACTGAGTCAGCGCACCCGGCTGCTGGTGATCGGCCAGGACGATCCCAAGCCGTTCAAGCTGCAGGCCAAGACGCTGGGCGTTTCCGGCATGGTCGAATTCCTCAAGGGGCGCAGCGATATACCGCGGTTCCTGCTGGGCGCCGATCTGCTGATCCACCCAGCCTACAACGAGAACACCGGTACCGTACTGCTGGAAGCGCTGGTCGCCGGGCTGCCGGTGCTGGTCACCGATGTATGTGGCTATGCGCACTACATTACCGACGCCGACTGCGGTCGCGTGGTACCCAGCCCCTTCGAGCAGCAGGTGCTCGACCAGATGCTGGTGCAGATGCTGGCCGATGATCAGCAGCGCGCGGTCTGGAGTCGCAATGCGCTGACGTTCGCCGACACGGCGGACCTTTATTCGATGCCGCAGAAGGCGGCAGACGTGATTCTCGGGGCAAGCGCATGAGCGCTGCAGCTCGGTCAGCGCCCTGCCGATTGGCGGAGGCTCCATGCGCCTGATGCTATTGGAGCCGTTCAAAAGCCTCTGGCACGGCGAGGACCCGTTCGTCGAAGTCGAGCGTCTCGACGGGCAGGTGTACCGCGAGCTGGAGGGGCGACGCACGCTGCGTACAGAAGTCGAAGGGCAGGGCTACTTCGTCAAGATTCATCGCGGTATCGGTTGGGGCGAGATCGCCAAGAACCTGCTTACCGCCAAGGCGCCCGTTCTCGGTGCTGGCCAGGAATGGCGAGCGATCCAGCGGTTGCACGAAGTGGGTGTGCCGACCATGACCGCGGTGGCTTACGGCGAGCGCGGAGCCAATCCGGCCAGCCAGCATTCGTTCATCATCACCGAAGAACTCGCCCCGACCGTCAGCCTTGAGGACTTCACGGCTAACTGGCTGGAACAGCCACCCGCACCGTCGCTCAAGCGCGCCCTTATCGCCGAAGTCGCCCGCATGGCTGGCACAATGCATCGCGCCGGCGTCAATCATCGCGATTTCTACATCTGCCACTTTCTGCTGCATACCGACAAGCCGGTGACAGCAAGTGATTTCCGCCTGTCGCTGATCGACCTGCACCGTGCACAGGTCCGCGCCACCACACCCCCCCGCTGGCGCAACAAGGACTTGGCGGGGCTGTACTTCTCGGCACTCGAGATTGGCCTGACCCGCGGCGACAAGCTGCGTTTCCTGCGCGAATACTTCCAGCGACCGCTGCGTGAAATTCTGCGTGACGAAGCGACCTTGCTGAGCTGGCTGGAAGGCAAGGCGGAACGGCTATACAGACGCAAGCAGCGTTATGGGGATGTGCTCTGATGGCGTGCTGGACTCTGCTGCCGGCCTACACCGTGCTTGCCGATGACTTTGCCAGTCTGGATGCCGTCTTTGCCCTGCAGGGGGAGCGGCTGACCTCTGACCCGCTGTCGGAAGTGATTCGCATCGAGCGCAACGGCGTGCGCTATTACGTCAAACGCTACTGGGGTGCCGGCAAGGGCCTGCGACGTTTTATCGGTCGGCCACGGGTCAAGGCTGAATGGCAGAACCTCAAGCTGTTTCACCGCTGGGGCATACCGACAGCGCCAATCGTGGCGTACGGTCTGGAGCGTCGCGCTGGTCTGTTCCTGCGTGGGGCGCTTATTACGCGCGAGCTGGAGCAGACCGAAGACCTGGCCTTGCTCGCAAAAAACCATGACGCTCGCCTCAAGGATCCGCGCTGGGTACGGGAAGTCAGTCAACAGGCGGCGCACTCGACACGCACCATGCACGAACACCGCTTTGCCCATAACGATCTCAAATGGCGCAATCTGTTGGTCGATCCGCAGCGTCGCCTGTACCTGATCGATTGTCCGACCGGCTCGTTCTGGCGCGGGCCGTTCCTGCAGCATCGCATCGTCAAGGACCTGGCCTGTCTGGACAAGGTTGCGAAATATCATCTGAGTCAGACCCAGCGTCTGCGTTTCTATCTGCGGTACGCCCAGCGCGAACGGCTGACGGCGAACGACAAGCCGCGCATCCGCCAGATCGTGCATTACTTTCAGGGACGAGAATGAACGATTTCATTGCCGAGAATGATCGGGCAGTGCTCGAAAGCAATGGCCTTGCCAGCTTTGATGCGCTCTGGGCGCTCCGGCTGGAAGCGGTGGACGAACCCAATACCGAGCGCGGAGGCTGGAGCAGTGTCTACCGGCTGGAACTGGGCGAGACGGCTTATTACCTTAAGCGCCAGAGCAACCATCTGACCCGCAGTCTGCGGCATCCCCTTGGCGAGCCCACATTCGCCCGCGAGTTTCGCAACATCCGACGCTATCAACAGCTGGGCATTCCGACCCTGCGGGCAAGCTTTTTTGGTTGTCGCAGGCTCGCTGGCGAGCAGCGGGCGATTCTGCTGACGCGGGCGCTGGATGGCTGGGAAGATCTGGATGGCTGTTTGACGCGCTGGCCGCAACTGGGCGACGCACACCGGCAGGCGATCATTCGTGCTGTCGGCGAACTGGCCCGCTACCTTCATCAGGCCGGGCAGGTGCATGGCTGTTTTTATCCCAAGCATGTTTTCCTGCGTGAGCTGGACGGTCGCTGGCAGGCTTGCCTGATCGACCTGGAAAAGACCCGTCCCCTTCTGTTGGGGCGGCGGGATCGGATCAAGGATCTGGAGCCGCTGGTCCGTCGTGCGCGCTGTATGGGGGAGGAGGGTGTGCGGGGCTTGCTGGCCGCCTATCTGGATGATCAGCGAGCTGTCGAATCCTGGTTCCAGCGACTTGTTCAGCGCCGCAAGAACAAGGAAGCACGCGGATGAATCTGTCTGCTCTGGCCTCCGCCGGGCGAATGCCGGCCTTGCCGATACGACTGGCACTACCCGATTCCGGCGTGCTTGATATCACCTGCTGGCTGCGCGTGTTGCCGGGGCAGCGTTATGTCGGTCGGGCCGTATGGAACGGGCGCAAGGTGCTGGCCAAGTTGCTGGTTGGCTCCAAGGCAGGCCGGCATTATCAGCGTGAGCGCGACGGTGCCGGCCTGCTGGCTGCCCAGGGGTTGCCGACTCCGGCGCTGGTGGCTGAGGGCTGGGAGGACGGCGAAGGTGGGTGGTTGCTGTTCGACTGGCTCGACGAAGCTGAAAGCCTCTGGGATGCCTGGCGCTCCGTTGCCGGTCAGCAGGTGCTTTCGGACGCCCAGCGAAGCGTGCTCGGGGAAGCACTTGAACTGATAGCGCAGATGCATGCGTGCGGGCTTTGGCAGGACGATCTGCACCTCGATAATCTGTTACGCACAAGCGAACAGCTGTTCGTCGTCGATGGCGGCGGAGTCAGGAGTGAGACGCCGGGCCGCCCACTGTCGCGCGACCGGGTGGTGGAGAATCTCGGGGTGTTCTTCGCCCAGTTACCTGCTGAGCTGGAGCCTTTCATCGAAGAGCTGCTGGTGCATTATCTGCTCGCCAACAGCGAGCATGCACTGCCGCTGGAAGCCTTGCTCAAAGAGATGCACAAGACGCGCAACTGGCGGCTGAACGACTATCTGAAAAAGGTCGCGCGCGACTGTAGCCTGTTCAGTGCGCGCATAGGGCCTTTCTGCGCCCAGGCGGTGCGGCGCGAAGAAGAAGCAAATCTGCAGTCGCTGCTCGCCGATCCTGATGCTTTCATGGCACAAGGCACGCTGTACAAGGGCGGCGGCACGGCCACGGTGGCGCGGGTCGAGCTGGATGGGCGGGCGCTGTTGGTCAAGCGCTACAACATTAAAAGCTTCCTGCACTGGCTCAAGCGTTTCTGGCGTCCGAGCCGGGCCTGGCACAGCTGGGTCGAAGGCAATCGTTTGGACTTCCTGGGTATCGCCACGCCCCGGCTGCTCGCGGTGAAGGAGCGGCGCTGGTTTTGGTTGCGTGGCAAGGCCTGGCTGATTACCGAGCTGCTTGCCGGAGAAGACCTGATTGCCCGCTGGCAGCCGTATCTGAACAGCATGCCTCCCGAAGAGGAGCTGCAGGCGCTGGATAGGCTTTTTGCCAGGCTGATTGGCGAGCGCATCAGCCACGGTGATCTCAAGGGGCATAACCTGTTCTTGGAGAACGGTCGCTGGACGCTGATCGATCTTGATGCGGTACAGCAGCACAGCAGTGCTGCTGCCTTTGCGCGTGGCTATGCACGGGATCGGGCGCGCCTACTGCGCAATTGGCCGTCTGATTCAGCACTGTATCGTCTGCTCGACGAACGTTTGCCCCGGCTGTGAAGGCTCGATTCAGTGCGTGCCGTTCGGCGATGCGCCGTTCGTCCTGATGCTTCGAGGCGGGTCGTGCCGGTATAATTCGCGCTTTGCATGCGGCCACCCATTGGGGCCGTCTTTATTTGGTTCGTGATAGCATTAAGCTATCACCTGTTCAAGAGGCTTCTCCGTGGCCCTGACGATTCTCGGCTTGTCCGGCGCTCTCAGTCATGATCCTTCCGCAGCGCTTTATATCGACGGCAAACTCATCGCCGCCGTGGAAGAAGAGCGTTTCGTGCGCGACAAGCATGCCAAGAATCGCATGCCCTACGAGTCGGCAAAATTCTGCCTGGAGCAGGCCGGCATCAAGCCGTCGGACGTTGACGTGGTGGCGATTCCCTTCGCGCCCATCAGCATCTTCGAGAAGGCCCGCTGGCACTACGCCAAGCGCTACTGGTACGCGCCGGATCGCGCGCTGGATGCCATTCTCATGGGCAACCGTCGCTACCATCGCTACAAGAAGCGCATCCAGTGGTGCCTGCAGCAGCTCGGCTTCGACCTGAAGAAGGTCAAGCTGCAGCCGGTCGAGCATCATCTGGCCCACGCCTCCAGTGCCTACCATTGCTCCGGTTTCACCGAGAAGACCGCCATCCTCGGTATCGACGGCAAGGGCGAATACGCCACTACCTTCTTCGGCTGGGGCGAGAACGGCAAGATCCACAAAATCAAGGAATTCTACGACCCGGATTCGCTGGGCGGCCTGTACGGTGCGATCACCGAATACCTCGGCTTCGAGATGCTCGACGGTGAGTTCAAGGTCATGGGCATGGCGCCCTATGGCGACGCGGCCAAATACGATTTCTCCCGTCTGGCCAAATTCGAGAACGGCGAGCTGACCATCAACACCGACTACGCCAACGTCATCGGTTTCCGTCGCTACAAGGAAAACGGCAAGGGTTACTACTTCTCGCCCAAGCTGATCGACTGGCTCGGGCCCAAGCGCGAAGGCGATATCGCCGACGACCCGTACATTCATTACGCCGCCGCCATGCAGGCGCTGTTCGAGAAGCTGGCGCTGGAGATGATGGACTACTATCTGGGCGACATCATCAAGCAGACCGGCAAGATCGCTTTCGCCGGCGGCTGCGCGCTGAACGTCAAGCTCAACCAGAAAATCATCGCCCGGCCCGAGGTGAAGGAGCTGTTCGTTCAGCCCGCTTCCGGCGACGCCGGTACCGCGGTGGGTGCCGCCGCCTACGTCTCCCACCAGCGCGGCGTGCCGGTGGAAAAGATGGAGCACGTCTACCTCGGCCCGTCCTACAGCAACGAGGACGTCATTGCTGCCTGCGCCCGCCACCCCAACAAGCCGGTGTGGCAGAAGATCGACGACGTCCCCGAGCGCATCGCCAAAATCATGGTCGATGGCAACCCGGTCGCCTGGTTCCAGGGGCGTATGGAGTTCGGCCCGCGCGCCCTCGGCGGCCGCTCCATCATTGGCTGCCCCAGCGTGCCGGGTGTGGCCGACCGTATCAACGAGCAGATCAAGTTCCGCGAGCGCTGGAGACCCTTCTGCCCCTCGATGCTCGATACCGTCGCGTCGCAGATGCTCAAGGTCGACCATCCCAGCCCCTTCATGACTTTCACCTTCGAGGTCAATGAAGGCTGGAAGGAGCGTGTCGGCGAAGTCGTCCACGAAGATGGCACCTCCCGCGCCCAGGTGCTCAAGCGCGAATACAACCCGCGCTGGTACGACCTGATGGTCGAGCTGGAAAAACTGACCGGCAACGGTGTGTCGCTCAACACTTCGCTCAACCGTCGTGGGGAACCGATGATCTGCTCGCCGACTGATGCGTTGAATATGTTCTATGGGTCGGATTTGCAGTACTTGATCATGGAAGACATTTTGGTGGTGAAGAAGGGAGTGTATGAGCAGGGCCAATCGTGATTGGGTGTATCTCAAGGGGCAGGCTGATTGCGTCGGCTGCCTCAGTGTTTCTGAATTATATCTTTCGGGTCAGCGAGTTGGATAAATAGTAGCTCTTTATCATATGGTCGGAGCCTCTAACCTTACTGGATCCATGTGGCATGAGTGTTGCTTGTCTTCAGGAGATGGGGAGTTAATTGGAAGCCTCCATCTTGAAGCTGCCATTGGGGCGAAAGCAGATGAGCGAAATAATTCAGCATGACATGAGTATTAATGGGGCAGGCGATGCTTAAAAACGCACGCTTGAGTCTTTCCTTAGTGGTGTCTATCCCATGACTGTCAATCTACTACACATTGCATCCTTCATCGGGAACGTGGGTGATAACGCCAGTCATATGGGGCTGGCTAATATCCTGGCTGGGGCCTTTCAGGAAGAGCCACGTATCGAGAGATTGGAAATAAGGAAGTTCTACAAGAACTATCAGCTTTCTGACAAGCTTGCCTTCGATGAAGATTTCGCAAGTTATGCGAACTCTTTTGACGGGGTCATCATCGGTGGTGGTGGTTTCCTCGACTACTGGGTCCCTAATAGCAGCACTGGCACAACGCTGGATCTGGCACCGACTGTGTTGAACAAGATCAGGCGGCCACTGATCATCAGCAGTGTTGGCGCACTGCCTCATCAAGCGATTCCCGATGGCAATATCGCACGATTCAAAAATTTTCTTGACGCAGCGCTTAGTCAGGAAAATATCTCGATAGCATTGCGTAACGATGGTTCGCATGAAAACATAAGGGATAACTTTGGAACGCAATATTCAGAATCATTGCATCTGATACTGGACAATGCTTTTTTCTACAGCCCCCCTCTGCGGGAGCGGCTAATAGAGCATGACTACGTAGCGATTAACCTTGCTCCCGATCAACTCAACATGCTCAGCAACATTCGAGGCGCTGTGGATCATGATGATTTCTATCGGCAGATACGGCGAGTCGTTGAGTACTGTATTGAGGCTCTCGGCCTGCATGTGGTGTTGATTCCTCATATACAGGCCGACCTGAAGGCCATCGTTCGCCTTCTCGACTCGCTGGAAAGCTTCACCGCACGTACGATGGTCAGTGTGGCACCCTGCCTGCAGGGAGATGCGGGATCGGAACAATTATTCTCCATCTATCGGAATAGCCGTTTCGTCCTCGCTAGCCGTTTCCATGCCAACGTGTGCAGTGCTGCGATGCTGAAACCCACCATTGGCATTGCCGTGCTGGATAGAGTGGGTTTCATGTATGACTCCATCGGCATGACGGATGCCTACGTGCTGCCCGGTGAGAATCTTGCCGACACGTTAATCCAGAAGATTCCCCGGCACGCCCTAGCGTACGACTCACAGTGTGTCCCGAGCGAAGAGTTGCTTCGGTTGAGAGCGCGCAGCCAGTCATACTACGAAGAAAAACTTTCCTCGATACTGTATTGATCCTCACCAAGGAGGAACGAGATGAATGAGTTTTCCATACAAGGCCGAAAGATCGGACCAGACTATCCCCCATTAGTCATCGCGGAAATAGGTATTAACCATGAAGGTAGTCTTGAAACTGCCAAGGCGATGGTTGATGCGGCACGGCGTGCCGGGGTGGAGGTCGTGAAACATCAGACGCACATCGTCGAAGACGAGATGTCCGCCGCAGCAAAGCGCGTAATTCCAGGAAATTCCGATATTTCCATCTACGAGATTATGGCGCGTTGCAGTCTGGACGAAGAGCAAGAAAGAGAACTGCAACGCTACGTTGAAGCCAACGGTATGATCTTCATCAGTACCCCCTTCTCGCGTGCCGCTGCCGATCGTTTGATGAATATGGATGTACCGGCCTTCAAGATTGGTTCAGGCGAATGCAATAACTACCCCCTGTTGAAGCATATTGCCGCGTTCGGCAAGCCGATCATTCTCAGCACTGGAATGAACGACATCCCTAGCATTGCTAAGGCAGTGAAAATCTTTGTGGAACACCAGATTCCGTATGCACTGCTGCACACGACAAACCTCTATCCCACACCGCCGGAGCTGGTTCGGCTTGGCGCGCTGCAGCAATTGCAGACGACATTTCCCAATGCGATCACTGGCCTGTCTGATCACACGACCTCTAATCACGCCTGCTTCGCAGCGGTGGCACTGGGTGCTTCAATTCTCGAGCGGCATTTCACCGACAGCATGAATCGCCCAGGCCCCGATATCGTTAATTCGATGGATGAGCACGCCACACGGGAGCTCATTGAAGGTTCTAAACTCATCTGGACGATGAGAGGCGGCACTAAGCAAGCCTCGCAGGAAGAGCAGGTAACCATCGACTTCGCTTTCGCCAGTGTGGTGAGTACACGACCCATTCAGAAAGGAGAAGCTTTCACGGCGGACAACCTGTGGGTAAAGCGCCCGGGCACGGGTGAAATTCTTGCTGAGAACTACGAGAGCCTCTTAGGAAAAATTGCAACTCGAGACATTGGTACAGACGAACAAATTTCTTGGTCGGACATTAGTGATGAAGAAAAGAATTCTGTTCCTGACAGGGACGCGCGCTGACTTTGGAAAAATGAAGTCCCTGATCGCTTGCGTCAGGGATTCGGATGCATTCGAGTATGGAATATTTGTCACCGGAATGCACATGATGTCGCGTTATGGGCTTACCGCGAACGAAATCGGGAAGTCCGGTTTCCGCAATGCATTCATGTATATGAACCAGAGCGAGGGTGACAGCATGGATGCCGTTCTCGCCAATACAATAATCGGACTTGGCCGCTACCTAGACGAATATCATCATGATCTGATTGTTGTGCACGGTGACCGCGTGGAAGCCCTTGCGGGGGCCACAACTGGAGCGTTACGCAACATCCGGGTGGCGCACATCGAGGGTGGCGAAGTTTCGGGAACCATTGACGAGCTGTTGCGACATGCCATCACAAAGATGTCTCACATCCACTTCGTAGCGAGCGAAACGGCGAGAAAACGGCTCATCCAACTCGGTGAAGCCCCAGAAAATGTATTCATGATCGGTTCGCCGGACATCGACGTGATGCTCTCCGATCAGCTGCCTAGTCTCGCCGAAGCGAAAAAACGTTACGAGATTGATTTCGAAAACTATGCAATAGCCATGCTCCACCCTGTGACGACCGAGCAAAACTGCCAAGCGGAAAACGCCAAAATCTTCGTCGAGTCGCTCATCGAGAGTGATCGCAACTACGTGGTCATTTACCCCAACAACGACCTTGGCTCTCAAGCAATCTTTGAAGCTTACAAGATGATTCAGGATAATCCACGCTTCCGGATATTCCCCTCCATTCGCTTCGAGTACTTTCTCACTCTGTTGAAATACGCAAAATTCCTGATCGGCAATTCTAGCGCTGGCATTCATGAAGCCCCTGTCTACGCCGTGCCGACGGTGAACATTGGAAGGCGTCAGCATAATCGTATTACCCATGACAGCGTTCATAATACGGAATTTGACAAGGACCGCATCCTTGCGACTATCAGCGCGTGTTTGAGCAGCAAGCATGTGCCTCCCCTATATCATTATGGCAAGGGCGGTAGCGCCCAGAAGTTTCTTGAGGTATTGCTTGGCGATACCCTGAGAACGCCGACACAGAAGCACTTCAACGACGTGCTCTTCGACCATGATTAATAAGAGAAAGGTTCTTGCGCTCATCACCGCTCGGGCTGGATCGAAGGGCATTCCTGGAAAGAATATAAAGCTCTTGGCCGGACGCCCGCTCATCGTTTGGACCATTGCGGCTGCCCGACAGTCCCGCTATGTGGATCGGTTGATCATATCTTCGGATGGTACGGATATCATTCGCATCGCGGAGGAGCATGGCTGCGAGGCCCCCTTCGTTCGTCCAGCCATCCTTGCTCAGGATGATTCCTCAAGCATGGGTGTCATTGAGCATGCACTTGCCAATCTGAGCGAACACTTCGATTATCTTCTACTCCTGCAACCAACCTCGCCATTTAGAACAGCAGATGACATTGACTGCTTTCTCGATTACTGCATTGAGAATGATGCAGATATCGCCGTCTCTGTCAGTAGGCTGAAAAAACATCCGATGTACATGTACCACATCGAGAATGGTCGCTTGGTACCATTTCTCGACAACGGAAACGTGCAACTTCGACGGCAAGATATGCCTCCAGCCTATGAGCATAACGGCGCACTGTATTTCGCTAGGATTGACCGTTTGCTGCGCGAGCGGAGCTTCAATACAACCGGAACGATACCCTACATCACTGAAGGGATTATCAATCTGGATATTGATACCCCCGAAGACTGGGATTACGCAGAGCTGATCGCATATAAAATAGGTAGCCATTCATGAGTGGCTCCGTGGCCGTCTACTTGGTCAAGACCGAACTGGAAGCGTTGGCCTCGGAAATTATCGCCGGGCGTTTTGAGGCGCGGAGCCATAACCTGCTGGCCTACAGTGGGAAGCATGAGCCGCATTTCATCAATCCTGATGTTTTCGATATCCGCTTGGCGCTGCCCTTTTCTTCGCGACGAGGCATATTCTCGGAGCGGCGCGCCATATGCCGAAATCTTGAGGCTCTCGTCGGAGAGTTGCGCAGGCTTAATGAGGAGCCCGATGATATCCGAATTCATCTGCCGCGCCTGTCAACATCGAAGAGCAACTATGCGATCAACTATCTAAGGAAAATGTTTCCTCGCAGTATGGTGAGGGTCTGCTTGATTCCTCATGGTCTAGTTAGCGTAGAGTTGATTCCGCTCAATACTTCCCGGCGAATCAAGTTTCTAAAAAGAAAATACCACCCAGCCAATCTGCTTTTCCCCATGCTGGACTATTGTATTCCAGTGGGTGACCTGATTGGTGGCGTGGATGACATTGTGCAAAGTATCTATACCTTCTCCGGCATCGCTACACCTTATGCTGCGGAGAAGGTCATCGAGCTGACGGGCCTTAAGAGCTACATACAGAGCACCTCAAAGGCTTGTGTCGGTCGCTCGGCTATAATCATCGGTCAGCCTCTACTGGCGAACGGCTCCATTAGCGAGTCTGCGCACGCCTTGATTCGGGAGCAGATGCGCAATTGGCTGAACACGCATGGTTTCGTGAGCATCTACTATAGTAAGCATCCCCGCTCTGGCGATTTTCTGGATTTCTTCGTGGATGAATACCAGTTGATCGAGCAGAAAGGTCCTGTGGAGATAGCACTCTGCGAACTCCAGCCAGAAGTGGTTATCTCCTGCTACAGCACTGCGCTGGCTACGGCGAAAATCCTTTTTGCTGACGACGTTCGCTGCATTTCCTTCGGCCTCTCACTCACCCAATCCGACAAGCGAGATGCTTTGGCGAGATACTTTCAGAGTATTGGTGTGGAGCTGCACTGATGGTTTGTTGTTCACTATTTCTTATTACGAAAGAGTGTAAGGTTCTCTGTGATGCTATCGATTACGGTGAGATGAAAGATGGTACAGGTGCTTGTAGGAGTGCATTTGCGAGTGCACGGACTTTTTCTGATCGCATGGCGCGGGAACTTTTTTGGGGTCTTTCTACGCATACTAGGCTGAGGCAGTCCTGATGCGTGATATTGCTGCTAATCCCTGGGCTGCCAAGGCATGCGCTCTGGATCGCTATCGTTGGTTGTTGCTGCGCGAGCGTCATGGACTGCTCGGTAGTGTTCTGCGTTTTTCCCGCGATGTGTTGCGTGATTGGTGGTTTGGCCTACTTGCCCGGAGCTGTCTGGTTGAGTCTGTTACAGCCGAGCCGTGCGACTTTCTTCTGTTGCAATCGGCACCCAAGATGATCAAGCTTCAGCGTAATAAACTGCTGAAAGAAGGGTTGTGTGGTCGAGGCCACAAGTTGGTGGAAACTGCATTGCAAGATCCGAAGACGATATTGCGCAAGCGCTTACTCAAGTCTCCGCCTTATCCAGTGCCTACGCGTTACTTTGGCATCGCTGCTTACGCTGAATGGCTGGCAGCGTATTATCAGCCTCGCATCTTGCTAAACGAGCGAAACGGTAGTCTCTATTCCCCGTTCCTTCGTTTAGCACTCAATGCTCGCGGCGGTCTGTTAGTTCATTTGGCTCACGCTACGACGGTGGAAAGCTCGCGTCGATTGGGAATGAACGACTATGACTACTATTTTTTGTTTGGCCGGAGTTCGCTGGAGGCGCTGCAGACTCGCAAGTTGCGTTTTGGATCCTCTAAGGTGGTGCTGGCGGGCTCACACATGATTGATAGAGCCTTTGACATGCCGCAGGCCTCGCCAACTCAGAGAAAAGTCTTGGTATTGGGTGTAGGGCCGGACAAGGAAAAAGAGAGGGCGTATCGAGATGCTTATTCATTGGTAGCCCGTTGGGCTGCGGAGAATCTTGAATATAAGATTCTTGTCAAATGTCATCCCCGTAGTGATGCGGGCCTATGGCAGAAGCTAGCAGTTAGCTCGAATATAGATGTATTGCCGGCGAGTATCCCGTTGTGTCAGGCGTTGAGGCAGGCCTCGGTAGTGGTTAACTTTATGTCAAATGCCGTTATAGAGGCCGGATTGGCTAGGCGTCCAGTAATTTATGTTGGTGCTGGAGAAAATGTAGATATCTTCGAACAGGAGCGATTCTTCGGGTGTGCTGTAGTCAGTTCTGAGGAGTTTTCAGCTCGGATTGGAGCTATAGAGAGCAATTATTCTTCGAGCGTTCGTGAGGCTGAAAATTTTGCAGCATTTCATTTGGTCGGTGGGTTCGAGGGCTTGGAAAGAACCCTGAAATTGCTTGGCTCGATATTGTCTGGTGAGGAAGTTGGTCGTGATATGGAGAAGACCTTTCTGCATTCGACGATATGATCACTGTGGAAAGATTTTCAAAAGATAAGTTTGAGGCAGTAAATCGTATGATCTCGCCGGTAGTTGTTTGGGGTGGTATCGCAGCCATGCAGGCAAGGGTCCATAGCTGGCTGGCCGTGGGTTTTATGGTGTTTCTGGTAAGTGCTTTCTTCTTGGAGGGGAATCAGACGCTATTTTATATCCTTGTTGCTTTGCCTGCATTGCTCTTGCTTGGCCATTTAAAAGCGCTCATCAGGGTGGACTCATGGGGGATTTTTTCCATTCTGGCTTTCCTCGGCTATTTCTCCCTTAGTACGCTTTGGTCATCGGGGGATGGCTCGCTACAGATCGCCTTGAAGTTCAGTTTGTATATCATCTGTCTTGCGTTGGCTGTCGAAGCAACGGTAAGGCGCTTTAGCATGAACTCCATTGCGGCCACCATTGCCGTTGCCGCTGCAGTTGCTGCCATCGCTTATCTTGTCTCGGTTCTGATAGGCGATATTCCCCTCAGGCGTTTGCTCGCTGGGCGCTTTTCCCTGCAAAAAATGGCCGGCTGGGGGCCGGATAACCCGATTACGTCAGGGGTGGTTTTTGGTCTAGCGGTAATTTCTGCGTGGTGGCTGTTTCCCCGGCGCCCTTGGTATGTCCAGGTAACGCTCGTGTTGTTGATATTGGCGAGCCTGGTCTTGATGTTTGTCAGTAAGAGTCGTGGCCCATTTGTGGCTCTGCCTTTTGTGCTGTTGTTGCTTATTTGCTTTCGGCGTAGCAGGGAGGACTTTGCACTGGCTGCAGGTCTTGGTTTGGCTGTGCTGCTGTGCGTTGTACTGCTCAATCTCGATACGATTGCTCTCAATCGAGCCACGGCTCCTAATTATCGGTTTAGCATCTGGCTACAGGCGTTGGAACGCATTCGGGAGCATTGGCTGCTTGGTCAGGGCTTTGGACACGATGCGCGCATTCTGCTTTCCAGTGGGGGGGTGGTAACACACTCACACTCTTTCGTTCTTGAGATTTTCAGACAGGGAGGTGTTGTGGGCGGCGGCTTGTTCCTACTGATGCTGGCGCTGCTTCTGCGACATGCGTTGGTCCAGCCGGCGGGGTTCTTCTTGCTGTGGCTGGTTTATGGCGCATTGTGTTTATCGACCAATGGACGCATAGTCCTCAGCCGACCGTCAGTCGAATGGTTTTCGTTCTGGCTACCTCTGCTGCTTGCGTATTTCGCAGCTATCCATACTCGAGTTGGCCGAGCGCAGCCGGAGTCTGATGAACTATTGCGCTAAAACAGATGAAATTGAGCTCCCCGGCCCAAGCCAAGCTGCAGAGTAAGAGTATTAGTTGGCGCTCTGGTACAGGGTCAGCAGTTCCTTCCAGGGAAAATCATCAATCCGGCTGCGTTTCAGGTAGCTGTGTAGATGCTCGAGATTACGCCTGGCCAGTATGGGGCCCAGTGGCCGGCGCTTGATGCGTAGGTCGAGGAAGTCGATCAGGCCGAAGTCCCCTTCGGGTAGCAATAGAATGTTGCCCAAGTGTAGCGAGCGGAAGTAGATGCCCTTCATATGCAGTTCGCGAATGAAGTGGGCCAGCTCGGGCAACAATGCCATAAAGCGCTGGCGTTCATGCAGAAACAGCTTATCGATGGATTGCCCAGGAAGTGGCTGGTAGAGGCAGAAGCTGACCGCAGCGCTGTGGTCGATCCAGCCTTGCTCGTTGATGCGTGGAGTCTTAACCCCTAAAGCATGCAGTTTGCTGGCGTTCTCGGTGAAACGCTGTGCTTGAGAGTGTAGGCGAACCAGCCATAAGCGGCGGCGTGGGCGGAAGAGCTTCAGCAGTTGGCCGTCCGGCAGGGCCACCACTTTGGGTCCGCGGCCATCCTGTTCAAGCACCTTGCCGCTGGCCAGCCAGCTTTCCAATTCCTGCGCTGTTACAATCCGCATCTTGTTCCTCTAGCCATTTCATGGGGCTTGCCGAATGGCCAATTCTACCCAGCAATCCAGCATGACGGTGTATCTGCGGTTGCTGCGCTATGTGCTCCCCTACTGGGGGCTGTTCGCTATCAGCCTGTTTGGCTTCCTGATCTTCGCCTCCACCCAGCCAATGCTGGGCTACATCCTCAAGTTTTTCGTCGATGGGCTGAACAACCCGGACGCCAGTTTTTTCGCTCAGGTTCCCTACCTCCAGGATCAGGTCTGGCTGGCGGAGCTGAAGCTGCTGCAAGCCGTTCCGTTGTTGATCGTACTCATCGCCCTGCTACAAGGCATCGGCTCGTTTCTCGGCAACTATTTTTTGGCCAGGGTCTCGCTCGGGTTGGTGCATGACCTGCGTGTCGCGCTGTTCAACAACATGCTGGTGCTGCCCAATCGCTACTTCGACAGCCACAACTCCGGGCATCTGATTTCCCGCATCACCTACAACGTGACGATGGTGACGGGGGCGGCGACCGATGCGATCAAAGTGGTGGTGCGCGAAGGCATGACCGTCATTTTCCTGTTCGGCACGCTGCTGTGGATGAACTGGAAGCTGACGCTGGTGATGGTGGCGATCCTGCCGGTAATCGGCGTGATGGTATCCAGTGCCAGCAAGAAATTTCGCAAGCAGAGCAAGAAAATCCAGGTGGCGATGGGCGATGTGACCCATGTGGCATCCGAGACCATCCAGGGCTATCGCGTAGTGCGCAGCTTTGGTGGCGAGGCCTACGAGCAGACTCGTTTTTTGGCTTCCAGCACTGATAACACTGCCAAGCAACTGCGCATGGTCAAGACCAACGCGGTCTATACGCCTTCCCTGCAGCTGGTGATTTACAGCGCAATGGCGTTGCTGATGTTTCTGGTTCTGTTGTTACGCGGAGATGCATCGGCAGGTGATCTGGTGGCCTACATCACTCTGGCAGGCCTGTTACCGAAGCCGATCCGCCAGCTTTCGGAGGTCAGTTCGACGATTCAGAAGGGCGTAGCGGGTGCGGAGAGCATCTTCGAGCAGTTGGACGAAGCTGCTGAAGTGGATGTCGGCACAGTGGAGCGTGACAAGGTCAGCGGGCATCTGGAAGTGCGTAGTCTCGGCTTCGTCTATCCGGGCACTGACAAACAGGTGTTGCACGATATCAGCTTCACGGTCGAACCCGGGCAGATGGTGGCGCTGGTCGGTCGTTCGGGTAGCGGCAAGTCGACACTGGCGAACCTGATTCCTCGTTTTTACCAGCATGATCAAGGGCAGATTCTGCTGGATGGTGTGGAGGTCGCGGACTATAGGTTACGCAACCTGCGGCGGCACATCGCGCTGGTTACGCAGCAGGTCACGCTGTTCAACGACACTGTTGCCAATAACATCGCCTATGGCGATCTGGCCGGCGCGCCGCTGGAGGATATCCAGCGCGCCGCCCGCGATGCCTACGCTGAAGAGTTCATCCAGCAGATGCCTCAGGGTTACCAGACGCAGGTCGGGGAGAATGGCGTGCTGCTTTCAGGCGGTCAGCGTCAGCGTCTGGCGATTGCGCGCGCGCTGTTGAAGAATGCGCCAGTGCTGATTCTGGATGAGGCGACCTCGGCCCTGGATACCGAGTCCGAGCGTCATATTCAGGGTGCGCTGGATCATGCCATGACGGGGCGTACCACGCTGGTCATCGCCCATCGCCTGAGCACCATCGAGAAGGCTGACCTTATCCTCGTGATGGAGCAGGGCCGTATCGTCGAGCGTGGCACTCATGCTGAACTGCTCGTCGCGAACGGAGCCTACGCCGGCCTGCATGCCAAGCAGTTCAAGGATGAAGACGACGCCTGACTGATGGCTGGCCAGGCCGCAGACTTGAATGAACTGGTCGGCTCCATGCTGGTATGCTTTGCACCGTTTTTTCTTCCGCTCCGGAGTCCCCATGAAGCTGACCATGCCCCGTTTCGATCAAGCCCCCGTTCTGGTGGTGGGTGATGTGATGCTCGACCGTTACTGGCATGGTGGCACGTCGCGGATTTCGCCGGAGGCACCGGTGCCGGTGGTCAAGGTCGAGCAGATCGAGGACCGTCCCGGTGGTGCGGCGAACGTCGCGCTGAACATTGCGGCGCTGGGCGGGCCGGTTGCGCTGGTGGGGGTGACCGGTGAGGACGAGGCGCGGCAGAGCCTGGCCGACAGCCTGGCTGCTGCGGGTGTGCAGGCCTATTTTCAGCGCATCGGGCATCAGCCGACCATCGTCAAACTGCGGGTGATGAGCCGCCATCAGCAACTGCTGCGCATGGATTTCGAGGAACCGTTCGATACCGATCCAGCAGCGCTGCTTGCCGAGGTGGAGGGCCTGCTGGCCGGGGTCAAGGTGCTGGTGCTGTCCGATTACGGCAAGGGCGCGCTGAAGAATCATCAGATGCTGATCCAGGCGGCTCGTCGTCGTGGCATTCCGGTGCTGGCTGATCCCAAGGGCAAGGACTTCGAGATCTATCGCGGCGCCTCGGTGATCACACCGAACCTGGGCGAGTTCGAGGCAATCGTCGGCCAGTGCGCCGATGAGGCCGAACTGGTGTCCAGAGGGGGCGAGCTGATGCGCAAGCTGGAGCTGGGCGCTTTGCTGGTCACTCGCGGCGAGCATGGCATGACGCTGCTGCGTCCCGAGCATGCCCCGCTGCACCTGCCGGCGCGTGCGCGTGAGGTCTTCGACGTGACCGGTGCAGGCGATACGGTGATTTCCACGCTGGCCGCTGCACTGGCCGCCGGCGAGGAACTGCCACAGGCCGTGGCACTGGCCAACCTGGCCGCCGGTATCGTGGTCGGCAAGCTGGGCACCGCCTGCATCAGCGCGCCGGAGCTGCGCCGCGCGGTGCAACGTGAGGAAGGCTCAGAGCGAGGCGTGATGACCGTCGAGCAGCTGCTCACCGCGGTCGAGGATGCCCGCGCCGAGGGCGAGAAGATCGTCTTCACCAATGGCTGTTTCGACATCCTGCATGCGGGCCATGTGACCTATCTCGAGCAGGCCCGTGCCCAGGGCGACCGGCTGGTGGTGGCGGTCAACGATGATGGTTCGGTGAGCCGCCTCAAAGGCCCGGGCCGGCCGATCAACTCGGTGGACCGCCGCATGGCGGTGCTCGCCGGTCTGGAAGCGGTGGATTGGGTGGTGTGCTTCGCTGAGGACACGCCGGAAAACCTGCTGGCCCAGGTCCGTCCCGATGTGCTGGTCAAGGGCGGCGACTATGGCGTCGATCAGGTCGTCGGTGCCGATCTGGTCAAGGCCTACGGCGGTGTGGTGAAGGTGCTGGGGCTGGTGGAAAACAGCTCGACCACCGCCATCGTCGAGAAGATCCGCAGCCGCTGAGTCCTTTGGATACGCCTACCGCGTATCGCGTCAGTAGGTGGATAGCCGCTTGGCGCGGCTACCCACTACCTTGTTAACGGGCGGCCGCCATCGGCCGTGCCGCCCACCAATCCCGCCAGCGAACGCGCTCGTCGCGCACCACCCAGCTTTCCTGCGGCGCAAAGCTTTCCGATAGCCACAGGCCGCGAGTGTTCACCGGGCTGAACTGGCCATTACGCAACTGCAGCAGCTGATCCTGCGGCTGGCCCTGCTGCAGCGGTATCAGGTAGATGTCGGGCCGGCTGCGCTCCAGGCGCGCAACCAGTTGTCCGTCTTCCAGGCGCTCGTCGACGTGGAACAGGCTCAGCTGACGCGCCTCTTTCGGTAGTTCTATGCGCATGTCATAGACCAGCTGCAACGATGCGGTCGGCAGGTGTACATAGGCGCGAGGACGCTCCATCAGCACCATGTTGCCGCACTGTACCGGGCGCGTGGCGCCGGATTGCGAGGCGAGCTTGAAGTGCACCGCCTCGCGGTAGTGCAGGCTGGCCTGGTACGGCGTGGGCAGCCAGGTATCGCCGAAGCGACCGGCGAGCCAGCCTTCAGGAGTTTCCAGCAGGCATTCTTCGGCAATTTCCTGGATGGCGGTGAGCAACGGCAGGTTCAGCTCATGGGCCGGGATGTAGCCGGAGATCAGCTTGAGCACAACGTCACCACGGTCCGGCCGCTGCTGACGGACCAGCACCCAGTATTCGCGGCCCTGCCAGCTCATGGTCAGACGCACCGAAACGCCGAGATTGGCCAGTTCGATGGCAAAACGGCCCGGATCGGACACCTCCACCGGGCGGCGGCGCTCGATCACTTCGCTGAAGTTCAACGGCCGGCCCAGACTCTGGTAGCTCAGGTTGTCCTGGCTGGCCTCGACGTAGAGAGGCAGAGTCTTGAATGCGGCAGGGCTCTTGCGCACCAGAACTCTTGGCATTCGGTTTCTCCTTGCGGCGCAGAAAGTAACCGCGCGGCATCAGCGTAATGCGCTTTCCGCGCAGCGGATGAACGTTGCCGCCAGGACCGTTTCAGTTGCCGGTCAGAACGGCAGCAGCAGTCCGTACGTTAGCCGTCAAATGCTGCGGATTAATAGTGCCGATGATCGCGCCGCTGACCCCTGGGTGACCGAACAGCAGCTCGAAACTGCGGCGGACCGGGTCGTCGCCTGGCTTGAGGCAGGCATGTCCGCTGGCCAGGGCTTTCTTGATCAGGATGCCCTTGCCGTGTGCAGCAGCGTAGTCGAGGACCGGTCGTTCGGCCTGCTCGTTGAGGTTGTAGGTCACCATCGCGCAGTCGCCCTGCTGCAGCGCAAGCAGCCCGCCATCGACCGTCTTGCCGGACAGGCCGAAGGCGAGGATCTTGCCCTCGCGCTTGAGCTCGGCGAGGGTCTGGTAGACCTCGGTGTGCTGCAGGATGTCGAGGTCGTTGCCGTCCGAATGCACCAGCACCAGTTCGATACGGTCGGTACGCAGGCGTTTGAGGCTGCGCTCCACCGAGAAGCGCGTGTGCGCGGCGGAAAAATCGAAGCGTGACTGGCCGTTCTCGAACTCCTCGCCAACCTTGCTGACGATCACCCAGTCCTCGCGCTGGCCTGCCAGCAACGGGCCGAGCCGTTCTTCGCTGACGCCGTAGGCCGGCGCGGTGTCGATCAGGTTGATACCCAGTTTGCGGGCGAGGGTCAGCAGCTGGCGGGCCTGGTCATCGTCGGGGATGGCAAAGCCGCTGGGGTACTTCACGCCCTGGTCGCGACCCAGCTTGACCGTGCCCAGACCCAACGGCGAAATGCGCAGGCCGGTGCTGCCCAGTGGGCGGTGCAGGTCATGCAGCGTCGCGTTCATGGCAGCAGGCCCTCCCAGAACGGACCGGTCAGCGGTGGTCGCGGCAGTTCCGGTAACGCAGGATGTTGGCCTGGGCGAATGCCGTCACGGGCGAGGGCGGCTTCGACGCGGTCGGAAAAGTCGGGGGACAGCGCCAGCTTGGTCGGCCAACCGACCAGCAGCCGGCCCTGCTCGGCAAGGAAGGCGTTGTCCGGACGGGCGAGCGCCGATTGCGCAGGCTCGGCGCGGTCGATACGCAGCGTGGCCCACTGCGCGGAGGACAGGTCGATCCAGGGCACCAGTTCGGCCAGTTCCTTTTTCGCGGCGGCGATCTGAGCGGCTTCGTCGCGTGCCACGCCATCGGCTTCGGCCAGGTCGCCGCCGAGATACCAGACCCACTCGCCGTCCGCTGTCGGATGGCTGGTGACCGTGATCCGCGGTTTGGTGCCGCCGCCCAGGCAATGGGCATAGAGCGGCTTGAGCGTGGGCGCCTTGACGATGACCATGTGCAGCGGACGGCGCTGCATGGCCGGTTGTTGCAGGCCGAGCGACGCGAGCAGCTCGGCAGTCCCGCCACCAGCGCTGAAGGCGATGCGCTGGGCGCGGATCTCGCGACCATCGACGCGCAACCCGATCAGCTCGTTGTCGTCGAGCAGCGGTTCGATCTGCTGGCAGGCCAGCAGGCTGTCACCAGCCAGCTCGGCCAGCCGGGCGATCAGGCTGGGCACATCGAGCACCAGTTCGCTGAGGCGGTAGACCTTGCCTTTGAATTTGGGGTGCTGCAGCGCAGGTGGCAGCTCATCGCCCTTGACCTGGCCGACCCTCGAGCGCACTGCCTTGCTGGCGAAGAAGCTGGTGAGATTGCCGGCCAGCGTGCCGGGCGACCAGAGGTAATGCGCATCGGACAGCAGGCGCACGCCGCTGAGATCCAGCTCGCCCTTGCCTGCAAGAGCCTCGCGCCAGCGCCGTGGCATGTCGGCGATGGCTTCGGATGCGCCGGTGAGGGCGCCGCTCAAGGCGTATTTGGTACCGCCATGAATGATGCCCTGGGACTTCACGCTCTGCCCGCCACCCAGCGTTCCCTTGTCCACCAGCAACGTGGCAAAACCTTGCCTGCGCAGGCGCGCGTTGAGCCAGAGGCCGGCGACGCCGCCGCCAACGATCAGGACATCGGTGCTGAGGGATTCAGGCATGTGCAGGCCTCATACGGGGAAACGGACGCGCAGTATAACTGCATGCAGTTCGCGGGGTGCTCAGTGGCCGGTGCTGCCGGAGAACAGCTGAATGACCACCACGCCAGCGATGATCAGGGCCATACCGAGCACTGCCGGCAGGTCCAGGTGCTGGCGATAGATCAGCGCCGCAGCGATGCTGACCAGCACGATGCCCAGGCCCGCCCAGATGGCGTAGGCGATCCCCACCGGAATGGTCTTCACCACCAGCGCCAGCATCCAGAAGGACAGGCTATAGCCACAGATCACCAGCAACAGGGGCAGCGGGCGGCTGAAGCCGGCCAGGGCTTTCATCGAGGTGGTGGCGATCACTTCGGCGCAGATGGCGATGGCCAGGTAAACGTAACCGGACATGGGAAATCCTGATCGTGGGCTGGAGGAGGTCAACTTCGTTCGGTCGCGTCCTCGTCAACTAGTTCGCCAGCCGTGGCGATTGTGGCTCGCCGGCAGGCGGCTTGCTAAGCTCCGCGCCCATGAATCGCACCCTCTATACCCTGCTGTTCCACCTCGGCCTGCCGCTGGTATTTCTGCGCCTGCTCTGGCGCGCCTGGCGCGCGCCGGCCTACTCCCGTCGTATCGGCGAACGTTTCGCCTTTGGTTTGCCGCCGCTTCGTCCGGGTGGCATCTGGGTGCATGCGGTGTCGGTCGGCGAGAGCATCGCCGCGGCGCCGATGGTCCGCGAACTGATGGCGCGCTATCCGCATCTGCCGATCACCGTCACCTGCATGACCCCGACCGGCTCGGAGCGCATCCAGGCACTGTTCGGCGACAGCGTGCAGCACTGCTATCTGCCCTATGACCTGCCCTGGGCGGCGGCGCGCTTTCTTGAGCGCGCGCGGCCGAAGCTGGCGGTGGTGATGGAGACCGAACTCTGGCCCAACCATATCCATCAGTGTGCACGCCGCGGCATTCCGGTAGCGCTGGCCAATGCGCGTTTGTCCGCGCGCTCGGCCCGCGGCTACGCGCGCTTCGCCCGTCTGACTGCGCCGATGCTGGCTAAGCTGAGCCTGATTGCCGTGCAGACCGAGGCTGAAGCCGAACGTTTTCGCCAGCTCGGTGCGCGCGATGAGTGCGTGGAGGTGACCGGATCGATCAAGTTCGACCTGACCATCGACCCGGTCTTGCTGGAGCGTGCGGCGGCGTTGCGCGCGCAATGGGAGGCCCGGCAGCGGCCGTTGTGGATCGCCGCCAGCACCCATGCCGGCGAGGACGAGATCGTCCTCGCCGCGCACCGGCAGTTGCTGGCGCGGCATCCACAGGCCTTGCTGATCCTGGTGCCGCGGCATCCGGAGCGCTTCGCCGCGGTGGCCGAGCTGTGCCGCAAGGAGGGTTTCGCCAGCGTACGGCGCTCCCAGGGCGAGGCGGTCGGCGCGGGGATCGACGTGCTGGTCGGCGACACCATGGGCGAGTTGCTGTTTCTCTATGCGCTGGCGGACGTCGCCTTCGTCGGTGGCAGCCTGGTGCCCAACGGCGGGCACAACCTGCTGGAGCCGGCGGCGCTGGGCAAGCCGGTGCTCAGCGGCCCGCACCTGTTCAACTTTCTCGAGATCGCCGCGCAGCTGCGTGATGCCGGTGCGTTGTGGGAAGTGTCGAATGCGGCCGAACTGGCGAGCGCGGTCGATGCGCTCTGGAGCGATCCGGCCATGATCAAGCTAATGCGTAATGCCGGGCTGGACGTGCTCAAGGCCAACCAAGGCGCGTTGGAACGATTGTTGGCGGGATTGGAGCGGCTGCTTCGGTAGCGCGAAGCCGACGAGTGCGACAAGCACGTTGGGCTTCGGCGCTGCGCGCCTCAACCCAACCTACGTACCAGTCGATGTATTTCGTAGGTTGGGTTGAGCGCAGCGAAGCCCAACGAGCGAGGTATCAGGCGTGGCCCAGCCTACGCCTCAATAATCCATCCGCACCGGCTGGCCGATGGTTTGTGGCAGGTCCGGCGGCAGGAAGTCGGTGTCCGGGTTGTAGTCGGGCTTCAGGTACGCTGCCAGCTGTTGCAGGTCGTCCGGATTGAGTGTGCCAGCGGCCTGTTTCAGGCGCAGGTTGTCGAGGATGTAGTCGTAGCGGGCGTTGTTGTAGTCCCGCACGGCGCCGTAAAGACGGCGCTGGGTGTCGAGCACGTCGACGATATTGCGCGTGCCGACCTGATAGCCGATCTCCGTCGCCTCCAGCGCGCTCTGGTTGGAGATGATCGACTGCCGGCGAGCCTCGACCTGCTCGATATCGGTGTTGACCGCCCGGTGCAGATTGCGTGTGGATTCGACCACCTGGCGGCGCAGGCTTTCGCGCTGCTGCTCGCTCTGGTTGAGCTGGTAATAGGCCTCGCGACTTTGCGAAGTGGTCAGGCCGCCGCTGTAGAGCGGAATATTCAGCTGCAGGCCGATGCTGCGTTGCTCGACGTCACCGGTGTAGCGCGGCATGTCGAAGCCAGGGATGCTCTGGGTGTTGCTGAAGCCCAGCGCGTCGTTGTCACCCTTGCGGTAGGAGGCCACCGCGTCGAGCGTCGGCGCATGGCCGGAGCGGCGCTGGTGCAGGGTCTCCTCGGCGGCGGTTACGGCGTAATTGACCGCTAGGAGGTTGAGGTTCTGCCGCGTTGCGGTATCGACCCAGGCCTTGGCCTCGTTCGGCACCGGGGCCAGCACCGGCAGGGTGTGGCGGATGCCTTCCAGGGCGATGTATTCGCGGTTGGTCAGGGTATACAGCGCCTGGAAGGCGTCCTCGACCTGGCGCTGTGCGATGGAGCGATTGGCCCGGGCGGTATCGAACCCGGCCTGGGCTTCGAGTACGTCGGTCTTGTCGGAGAGGCCGACTTCGAAGCGCTCGTTGGCCTGGTCGAGTTGGCGCTTGAACGCGGCTTCCTCGGCCTTGACCGCCGCCAGGTTGTCCTGGGCGCGCAGCACGGCGAAGTAAGCCTGGGCGCTCTGCAGGATCAGGTCCTGTTCGGCGATGGAGTATTCGATTGCCGCCTGCTCGCTCACGGCTTCCGCGGCCTTGAGCTGGAACCAGCGGTCGGCACGGAAGATCGGCTGGCTCAATGTCGCCTGATAGGCGGTGCCACTGCGCGACAGCGAAGTGGAGCCCATGCTGGTGTCGACATCCGTTTCGGTGTCGCTCAGCTCGGCGCCGGCGCTGAGGTTGGGCAGCAGGCCTGCCCGCGCCTGCGGCACGATTTCCTGGCGGGCGCGAAACTGCGCGCGCGCTGCAGCCAGATCGGCGTTGTTGTTGACGGCTTGCTGATAGACGCTGACCAGATCGGTCTTGCTGGCGAGCGGGATGGTCTCCTGCGCCCAGGCCGCACCAGCGGTGAGGGAGGCCACGGCGAGAGCCAGGGGAAGTCTGCGCAGCATGTTGGGTCCATCCTGAATGAGCTGATGGGCAAGGCTAAGCGGCAGCTGACGGGGGGTCAAGGCGCGTGTGCGAGGCGACGTCAGATACCGGTTGTGCTTGGCTGGAGTGACCGAACGGTCGACTACTTTCGCCGTTGCCATGGCGTTCGTACGGGGTCTTGATTAGACTCGATGGCGTTCTTGTCGGGGTGCCTTGAAGCGAAGGCTGAGATCGGAAAGTTCCGGATCCCGTTGAACCTGATCAGGTTAAGGCCTGCGTAGGGAACAAGATGGGCTCGCCAGTCGTTCGGCCAGCTCTCTCGGCGCCAGTCCCGGCGCGCCCGATGCCCTTGACCCGCCGTGTTGCTCAGGTTCGCTCCGACATTTCCCCAGGAGAAGCCGATGAGCGTGCAAACCAACAAGAATCTGAGCGAGTTCGCCCAGGTCGATCAGCAGTCCATCCAGCCCTTCCCGCGTTCGCAGAAGGTTTATGTGCAGGGCTCGCGCCCCGATATCCGCGTGCCGATGCGCGAGATCAGCCTCGATGTCACGCCCACCGACTTCGGTGGCGAGATCAACGCCCCGGTCACCGTCTACGACACTTCCGGCCCCTATACCGATCCGAACGTGCAGATCGACGTACGCAAGGGCCTGGCCGATGTGCGCAGTGCCTGGATCGAGGAACGCGGCGATACCGAGAAGCTGCCGGGCTTGACCTCCGAGTTCGGTCAGCGCCGCCTGAACGACGCCGAGCTGACCGCCATGCGCTTCGCCCATGTGCGCAATCCGCGCCGGGCCAAGCCCGGGCACAACGTTAGCCAGATGCACTATGCGCGCAAGGGCATCATCACCCCCGAGATGGAATACGTCGCCATCCGCGAGAACATGAAGCTGGCCGAAGCCCGCGAGGCCGGGTTGCTCAAGGATCAGCACGGCGGCCAGAGCTTCGGCGCTTCGATCCCCAAGGAGATCACACCGGAATTCGTGCGTGACGAAGTGGCCCGCGGCCGCGCCATCATTCCCGCGAACATCAACCACACCGAGCTGGAGCCGATGATCATCGGCCGCAACTTCCTGGTGAAGATCAACGGCAACATCGGCAACTCGGCGCTGGGCTCTTCCATCGAGGAAGAAGTGGCCAAGCTGACCTGGGGCATCCGCTGGGGTTCGGACACGGTGATGGACCTGTCCACCGGCAAGCACATCCACGAGACCCGCGAGTGGATCATCCGCAACTCGCCGGTACCGATCGGTACCGTGCCGATCTACCAGGCGCTGGAAAAGGTCAACGGCGTGGCCGAAGACCTGACCTGGGAGCTGTTCCGCGACACGCTGATCGAACAGGCCGAGCAGGGCGTCGACTACTTCACCATCCACGCCGGCGTGCTGCTGCGCTATGTGCCGCTGACCGCCAAGCGGGTTACCGGCATCGTCTCGCGCGGCGGCTCGATCATGGCCAAGTGGTGCCTGGCGCATCACAAGGAGAACTTCCTCTACACGAACTTTGAGGAAATCTGCGAAATCATGAAGGCCTACGACGTCAGCTTCTCGCTGGGTGATGGCCTGCGCCCGGGATCGATCGCCGACGCCAACGACGCCGCCCAGTTTGGCGAGCTGGAAACCCTCGGTGAGCTGACTAAGATCGCCTGGAAACATGACGTGCAGTGCATGATCGAGGGCCCCGGCCACGTGCCGATGCAGATGATCAAGGAGAACATGGATAAGCAGCTGGAATGCTGCGATGAGGCACCGTTTTACACCCTCGGCCCGCTGACTACCGACATCGCGCCGGGCTACGACCACATCACCAGCGGCATCGGTGCGGCGATGATCGGCTGGTTCGGCTGCGCCATGCTCTGCTACGTCACGCCGAAGGAGCACCTCGGTCTGCCGAACAAGGATGACGTGAAGACCGGCATCATCACCTACAAGATCGCCGCCCACGCCGCCGACCTCGCCAAGGGCCACCCGGGCGCGCAGATCCGTGACAATGCCTTGTCCAAGGCGCGCTTCGAGTTCCGCTGGGAAGACCAGTTCAACCTCGGCCTCGACCCGGACACCGCGCGTGCCTTCCACGACGAGACGCTGCCGAAGGAGTCTGCCAAGGTGGCGCACTTCTGCTCCATGTGCGGACCGAAGTTCTGTTCGATGAAGATCACTCAGGAAGTGCGCGAGTACGCTGTCGAGCACGGCCTGACCGACGAGCAGAAGGCTATCGAGGCGGGCTTCGCCGAGCAGTCCGAGCGGTTCAAGGACGAAGGCTCGGTGATCTACAAGCAGGTGTGACCGGCGAGGTGTGACCGACTGGCTGTAGAGGAGCTGAAGCGGACCGGCATATACCGGCCCGCTTCGTATCCTCAGAGATGTTCCGGCTTCAGAATGCCTTCCAGCTGTTCATGGGGAATGAACAGTTCAGGGTGCCCGCTCGAGTACGGCGCAATGCTGTACACGTCGTACTTGAGCAACACGCTGTCTTTCAACAGCGCGATGTTTGCGGTCTGCTGGAAGGGCCAGAAGCCGGTGAACTCGGCGTCCTGGGCGTGGCCGTTCTCCACCAGCCAGCGTTGATGGGCCTGCCGCGCAACGCGCCAGAAGCTGCCCTCCTGCCCGGGGATCAGCAGGTCTTCGAGGCGTAGTTCCCGATCGGCCTCTCGGTTGTAGTTGATGAAGCCGCGACCGGGCATACCGTGGGCGCCACCAACATACAGATAGCTGGACAGCTCGACGACTAGGATGTCGCCGTGCTGCTCGCGCAGCTTGGCCTGCAGGTAGCTGCTCCAGCCCGGCTCGGCAGCGCGCAGAAACTCCTGCTGGTAACTCTCGAGCGAATCCGGCAGCCGATCATCTGGACCATTGATGGTCATCCGGCGCAGGCGCGCGTCGATCAGGCTGTTCAGTTCGGGTTCGTTGGTGAAGGTCAGGGTGTCGATGTTCACCAGCGGGCAGTCTTCGCCCTGGCAGCCCTGCGGGCGTTGCTCGGTGAGGTTCTGGCGCACCTCCACCGGGCGTTCGGAGGCGAGGTGCTGACAGCCGCTCAGCAGCACGACAAGGCTGCTCAGCAGGATCAGAGTGCGGATGGAGGCGGTTCGATTCATGGTTTGTCCAGGCATGGCAGTGCGCTTTCGATTGCCGAAGACACCTGAAGTTCGTGCGGCGCTGCAGGTGGAGCTTTCTTCGGCTACGGTGGTCTGCAAAGGGCTGCGCCAGCGGCGATGCCGCGTTAGGATGGCGACGAAGCCGCTCACGTTGTGACGGTTGCAGTCGCCCGCCGTCACGTAAGGCGCGGTTCAAACCGATATGAGTAGTACCCGATGAGCGAGACCTTCAAGCCCGGACCGGATGATGTCCAGATCCTCCGACGAGAGCAATGCTTCAGCGGTTTTTACCGGCTGGAACGCCTGCACCTGCGTCATCGCCAGTTCAGCGGCGCCATGGGCACGGAGTTGAGTCGCGAGCTGTTCGTGCGGCATGACGCCGTGTGCGTGCTGCCCTACGATCCGCAGCGCGATCAGGTGGTGCTTATCGAGCAGTTCCGCGTGGGGGCGCTGGGCAAGGTCGAGAACCCCTGGCTGATCGAACTGGTGGCGGGGCTGATCGACAAGGACGAGTCACCTGACGTGGTGGCCCGGCGCGAGGCGGTCGAAGAAGCCGGGCTGGAGCTGGGCGAGCTGTGGCCGATCACCCGGTACTTCCCGTCCCCGGGCGGCAGCGATGAACAGGTGCATCTCTACATCGGTCGCTGCGACAGCGAAGGCGCACAGGGCGTCTTCGGTCTGGCCGAGGAAGGCGAGGATATCCGCGTGCATGTATGGCCGCTGCAGCAGGCACTCCGCGCGGTCAACGAGGGGCGTATCGACAATGCGGCCAGCATCATTGCACTGCAGTGGCTGGCCTTGAATCGAGAGCAGGTGCGGGGGGCGTGGACATGAGAAAGACGCGCGAGCGATACCGAGTCGACCTGCTCGAACTGCAGTCGGCCTGCGAGGCCAATTACCTGCGCCTGATGCGCCTGCTGCCGGGCATGCGTAACGGTTGCGACGCGCGCCGCATCGCCATCAGTCAGGGCGACATGTTGCTCGGTGTGCCGGTGCTCGAGGTGCTGGAGAGCTGCCCTTACACCACGACCTTGCAGGTCAGTCAGGAGAACTGCCTGACCTGGTTGCCGGTGCCGAAGATGGAGGTGCGGGTTTACCACGATGCGCGCATGGCCGAAGTCATTCGCGCCGAGAATGCGCGACGTTTCCGCGGCATCTACCACTACCCCAACGCGCAGATGCACCAGCCGGACGAGAAGAACCAACTCAATCTGTTCCTCGGCGAATGGCTGGGCCACTGTCTGGCCTGCGGGCACGAGCTGGAACCGGTGCTCTGACCCCTTGCACCATGCCTTGATAGCCTGATACTGCGCTTGATCCGCCCTGGATGCGCAGCGCTATTCTGTGATCCAAGCCCACATCCCGAGGTTTACCCCCCTGCCGGGCACCTACCATAATTCCGTTGCGATTTAGCTCAAGGAGAAGGGCATTGCCTGGTGCGTCCCTGACTGTTGAAGATTCGGTTCTGCTGGTGCAGCTTACCGACAGCCATCTGTTTGCCGAAGCGGACGGCAAGCTGCTGGGCATGAATACCTGTGACAGCCTGGAGCAGGTGGTCGAGCTCGCCATCGACGAGCAGCCGCGCATCGACCTGATCCTTGCCACCGGCGACCTGTCGCAGGATGGCTCGGTAGCGTCCTACCAGCGGTTCCGCCGGCTTGCCGAACGCATCGAAGCACCAGCGCGCTGGTGTCCGGGGAATCACGACGAGCTGGCAGCAATGCGTGAGGCCTGCCGTGGCAGTGCGCTGATGGAGCCGGTGCTGGAGATCGGCGGCTGGCGTGTGGTGATGCTCGATACGCTGGTGGCGGGCTCGGTGTTCGGCATGCTGCGCAACGATCAGCTGGAACTGCTCGAGCGTGCACTGAGTGAAGCGCCGGACCATCACCACCTGATCTGTCTGCACCATCATCCGGTGTCCATCGGCAGCCGCTGGATGGATACCATCGGGCTGCGCAATCCTGACGCCCTGTTCGAGGTGCTGGATCGGCACAGCAACGTGCGTGCATTGCTCTGGGGTCATATCCACCAGGAGTTCGATCACTGGCGTAACGACGTACGGCTGCTGGCGTCGCCATCGACCGGCGTGCAGTTCGCCCCGCAGAGCGAAGACTTTCAGGTCGACAACGTCGCGCCGGGTTATCGCTGGCTGCGGCTGTACGCCGATGGGCAGCTGGAAACCGGAGTTTCCCGGGTCAGCGGTATCGAGTTCGAGATCGACTACAGCGTCAAGGGCTACTAACGCGGCTCTGCGCGCAGTGACACGCGCTGGCGGTACTTGCCAGCAGATACCCCGAGCCCACCCATCATGCCGCCGGCCTGCTTGCAGACGGCGGCAGGTGCCTTGTAGCCTTGCGGTTTTCCTACGAACTGTATCCATGTCCAGCTATTCACCTTCGATTCTCTATATCCACGGTCTCAACAGCTCACCGGTCTCGCAGAAGGCCAGCCAGTTGTCCGCTGCGCTGGAGAAACTGGGCATGGCCGAACGCTTGCGGGTCCCCGCACTGCACCATCATCCGCGTCAGGCCATTGCCCAACTCGAAGCATGCCTGGCCGAGCTCGGCCGGCCGTTGCTGGTCGGCAGCTCGCTTGGCGGCTACTATGCGACGCACCTCGCCGAGCGCCATGGCCTCAAGGCATTGCTCATCAATCCGGCCGTGACACCGCACCGCCGGTTCGACGGTTATCTTGGGCCGCAGACCAATCTGTATAGCGGGGAAGTCTGGGACCTCACCGACGATCATGTAACCGCCTTGGCGGAACTGGAAACCGCGCCACCACAGGATGCCGAGCGCTATCAGGTCTGGCTGCAGACGGGCGACGAGACGCTGGATTACCGTGACGCCGCGCAGTTCTATCGTGGCTGTGCACTGCGCATTCAGGCCGGTGGCGACCATGGCTTTCAGGGATTTGCCGAGCGTCTGCCGGCGCTGCTGGCCTTTGCCGGCTTCGAGCCGCAGGCATGGCTTGATCGGCTCTGAAGGGATGCTGATGCGCGGCGCAACGTTAGCGCGGCTGGTCGGCGGTCAGGGTGGTTTCGCGAACGCGGACCGGCCATTTCATTCCGGCGTTGCGCGAATTTCGCTGCCCGCAAGGGCTGATTCATTCAGAACATAAGGACAGTGCCAGACAGATGTCTTATACCGCAGAAGCCATCGAGGTTCTTTCCGGCCTCGACCCGGTGCGCAAGCGCCCGGGCATGTACACCGATACCTCGCGGCCCAACCACCTGGCCCAGGAAGTCATCGACAACAGCGTCGACGAAGCCCTCGCCGGCCATGCCCGCTCGGTTCAGGTGATCCTGCATCAAGACAATTCGCTGGAAGTGATCGACGACGGCCGTGGCATGCCGGTGGACATCCACCCGGAAGAGGGTGTGCCGGGCGTCGAGCTGATCCTCACCAAGCTTCACGCCGGCGGCAAGTTCTCCAACAAGAACTACCAGTTCTCCGGTGGTCTGCACGGGGTCGGCATCTCGGTGGTCAACGCCCTGTCGACGCGGGTCGAAGTGACCGTCAAGCGCGACGGCAGCGAGTACCGAATGAGCTTCGCCGATGGCTTCAAGGCCACTGACCTGGAAGTCATCGGCAGCGTCGGCAAGCGCAACACCGGTACCAGCGTGCGCTTCTGGGCCGATCCGAAATACTTCGATTCCCCCAAATTCTCCATCAGCCGCCTCAAGCATGTGCTCAAGGCGAAGGCCGTGCTCTGCCCGGGGCTGAGCGTCAGCTTCGAGGACAAGAGCAGCGGCGAGAAGGTCGAGTGGCACTACGAGGACGGCCTGCGTTCGTACCTGGTCGATTCGGTCAGCGATTACCTGCGCCTGCCCGACGAGCCCTTCGTCGGCACCCTGGCGGGCAACACCGAGGCGGTGGACTGGGCGCTGCTGTGGCTGCCGGAAGGTGGCGAGAGTGTCCAGGAGAGCTACGTCAACCTGATCCCTACGGCGCAGGGCGGCACCCACGTCAACGGCCTGCGCCAGGGGCTGCTGGATGCCATGCGCGAGTTCTGCGAGTTCCGCAACCTGCTGCCGCGCGGGCTGAAGCTGGCACCGGAAGACATCTGGGAGCGCATCGCCTTCGTCCTCTCGATGAAGATGCAGGAGCCGCAGTTCTCCGGGCAGACAAAGGAGCGCCTGTCGTCCCGCGAGGCCGCGGCATTCGTCTCCGGTGTGGTCAAGGATGCCTTCAGCCTCTGGCTCAATGCCCACCCGGAGCTGGGCATGCAACTGGCCGAGCTGGCGATCAGCAACGCCGGGCGCCGCCTCAAGGCCGGCAAGAAGGTCGAACGCAAGAAGATCACCCAGGGCCCAGCGCTGCCGGGCAAGCTGGCCGACTGCGCCGGGCAGGACCCGATGCGCGCCGAGCTGTTCCTGGTCGAGGGTGACTCGGCCGGTGGCTCGGCCAAGCAGGCGCGGGACAAGGAGTTCCAGGCGATCATGCCGCTGCGCGGCAAGATCCTGAACACCTGGGAAGTCGACGGCGGCGAAGTGCTGGCCAGTCAGGAAGTCCACGACATCGCCGTCGCCATCGGCGTCGATCCGGGCGCGGCCGATCTGGGCCAGCTGCGTTACGGCAAGATCTGCATCCTCGCCGACGCCGACTCAGACGGCCTGCACATCGCCACGTTGCTTTGCGCCCTGTTCGTTCAGCATTTCCGCCCTCTGGTCGAGGCCGGTCATGTCTATGTCGCCATGCCGCCGCTGTATCGCATCGACCTGGGCAAGGACATCTTCTACGCGCTGGACGAGGCCGAGCGCGACGGCATCCTCGAGCGCCTGGTCGCCGAGAAGCGCCGCGGCAAGCCTCAGGTCACCCGATTCAAGGGCCTCGGTGAGATGAATCCGCCGCAACTGCGCGAGACCACCATGGACCCCAACACGCGTCGACTGGTACAGCTGACCCTGGATGATTTCGAGGGCACCCGCGAGATCATGGACATGCTGCTGGCCAAGAAGCGCGCCGGCGACCGCAAGAGCTGGCTCGAGTCCAAGGGCAATCTGGCCGAGGTGCTGGTTTGATCCGCCGTTGGCTGGCGTTGCTGAGTCTGGCTTCGGCACCGCTCTGGGCCAGCGAGCCGGCGCCCGAACTGAAATTGCTCGGCGAGCACCCGGTGGCCGGAATAACCGGTGGCAACCTGTCCGGAATGGCCTGGTGCGGCGATGCCTTGTGGGCCGTTTCCGATCGCGAGGACGACGTTCTCTATCGTCTGGATACCAGCGTCTCGCCCTGGCAGGCGGAGCCCGAGCGTTTCGAGGCGGGCCCGCCGCCGGACAGCGGCTTGCCCTGGGGCATGCGCATGCGCGCCTGGGTCAGTGGCCAGGTGCGGGGTGGTCAGCTGGATTTCGAAGGTCTGAGTTGTGACAGCCTGGGCAACCGCTACGTGGTCAGTGAGGCCCATGCCGGCGTGCTGCGAGTCAGCCCGGCGGGTACGGCGGAATGGCTGCGCCTGCCCGATACGCTGGTACGACAGGCGCGGGCCAGCGGTATGCTCTGGCACTTCAACGCGCTGTTCGAAGGGATCGCCGTCGATCCGAAGGCCGAGCGCATGTGGCTTGCGGCCGAACGCGAGCGCCGCGGTCTTCTGGTGCTGCATCGCCAGCAGAGCAGTTGGCAGTGCACGGGCGGTTGCGTGCTGATGGCCGAGGGGGGCGATCAGCTGCCGCCCGCTGCGCTGGGCGATGCGCCGCTGCCAAGGAGCTTCTCGGCGGTGGCGTTCTTCGCCGACAAGCTTTTCGTGCTGGAACCCTCGGCGTACCGCGTCTGCCGTCGCAGCCCCGCCACTGGTGCAGTGGAGCGCTGCTGGTCATTCGCCGAAGAGGCCTTGACCGAAGAGCGTCGTTACGCAGAGCCCTTTGGCAACGCCGAGGCGCTGTGGATCGATGCCGAAGGCGCGTGGATCGGTGTCGACAACAACGGCAAGGCCCGTGGCGATGGCGAAAAGCGCCCGGTTATCTGGCGTTTTGCTGCGCCTGATGGCGGCTGGGGTGCGAAGCCGTGAGCCAGAACGCCGGGCGACGTGCCGGGCGCGTGATGCTGGTGCTCGCCTGGGGCGTCGGTCTATTCCTGGCCACCCGCTTCTTCGCCGCGTGGGAAGAGAATCGGTTCAACCCCAATCGGCAGCCGGTTTCCCAGCTGCAGGGCGAGCAGATCGAAGTGCAGCTGGTCGGCAACGTGCAAGGTCATTTCGTTGCCAGCGGGCGGATCAATGGTGAGGCGGTCACCTTTCTGCTCGATACCGGTGCCACCGATGTCGCGGTGCCGGCTGAGCTGGCCGAACGGCTGGGACTGGAGCGCGGCGCGCCGGTGATGCTGCACACCGCCAACGGTCAGACCACCGGCTATCGCACCGTACTGTCGAGCCTTGATCTGGGGGACATCCGGCTGCACGACGTGCGCGCCATCGTCGCCCCCGGCTTTCGCAGCGAACAGGTGCTGCTCGGTATGAGCGCCCTGAAACAGCTTGAATTCACCCAGCGTGCCGGCACTCTGGTGCTGCGCCAGCAACTACCTCAGGGGCAAGGCCGATGAGGGCGCTCATACAGTCCACCGTGCCTGTGCTGGCTTCGTTGAACCTCGATGAAAGCTGTGGTTTCTACACGACCTATCTGGGTTTCCAGGTCGTGCTGCAGGCCGCTGACTACTTGATCGTGGAACGCGACGGTGCCCAGTTGCATTTCTGGCTTTGCCCGGAGCGTCACGTCGCCGAGAACACCTCCTGCTACATACGTACCGGCGATTGCCAGGCGCTGTACCGGGAGTTCTGTCAGCGTGGCCTGGTTCTGGATGCGCCCGTTATGCGGCCCTGGGGCATGCTAGAGCTTTATGTCATCGACGCCCACGGCAACTTGCTCAAGTTCGGCGAGCAACAAGCCGTGAGTCATCCATCCTTTGCTGAAGAAAACTGCTGATGAGCGAATCCCTCGACCTGAGCCTGGACGGCGTGGAGCGTCGCTCCCTCGCCGACTTCACCGAGCAGGCCTACCTCAACTATTCCATGTACGTGATCATGGATCGCGCACTGCCGCATATCGGCGACGGTTTGAAGCCGGTGCAACGGCGTATCGTCTATGCCATGAGCGAGCTCGGCCTGAACGCCGACGCCAAGCACAAGAAGTCCGCACGTACCGTCGGTGACGTACTCGGCAAGTTCCACCCGCACGGCGACAGCGCCTGCTACGAGGCCATGGTGCTGATGGCGCAGCCGTTCAGCTACCGCTATCCGCTGGTCGACGGCCAGGGCAACTGGGGCGCGCCGGACGATCCCAAGTCCTTCGCCGCCATGCGTTACACCGAGGCCCGGCTGTCGCGTTATTCCGAGGTGCTGCTCAGCGAACTGGGTCAGGGCACGGTGGAGTGGGTGCCGAACTTCGATGGCACCCTCGACGAGCCGGCGACGCTACCGGCGCGCCTGCCCAACCTGCTGCTCAACGGCACCACCGGCATCGCCGTGGGCATGGCCACCGATGTGCCGCCGCACAACCTGCGCGAAGTAGCGAGCGCCTGCGTGCGTCTGCTCGACGAACCCGGCGCCACGGTCGAGCAGCTTTGCGAGCACGTGCTGGGGCCGGATTTCCCGACCGAGGCGGAGATCGTCACGCCGCGGGCCGACCTGCTGAAGATCTACGAAACCGGCCGCGGCTCCGTGCGCATGCGTGCGGTGTACCGGGTCGAGGACGGTGACGTGGTGGTCACCGCGCTGCCGCACCAGGTGTCCGGTTCCAAGGTGCTCGAGCAGATCGCCGGGCAGATGCAGGCCAAGAAGCTGCCGATGGTCGCCGACCTGCGCGATGAGTCGGACCATGAGAACCCCTGCCGCATCGTCATCATCCCGCGTTCCAATCGGGTCGATGTCGAGGCGCTGATGCAGCACCTGTTCGCCACCACCGACCTGGAGTCCAGCTACCGGGTCAACACCAACGTCATCGGCCTCGACGGGCGCCCGCAGGTGAAGAACCTGCGCATCCTGCTCAGCGAATGGCTGACCTATCGCATCGGCACCGTGCGCCGTCGCCTGCAGTTCCGCCTGGACAAGGTCGAGAAGCGCCTGCACCTGTTGGAAGGCCTGCTGGTGGCCTTCCTCAACCTCGACGAGGTGATCCACATCATCCGTACCGAGGACCAGCCCAAGCCGGTGCTGATGGCGCGCTTCGAGCTCTCCGAGCTGCAGGCCGACTACATCCTCGACACCCGTCTGCGCCAGCTGGCGCGGCTGGAAGAGATGAAGATCCGTGGCGAGCAGGACGAGCTGGCCAAGGAGCGCGAGAAGCTGCTGGCGCTGCTGGGCAGCGAAAGCAAGCTGAAGAAGCTGGTGCGCAAGGAGCTGATCGAGGATGCGCAAACCTACGGCGACGATCGTCGCTCGCCGATCGTCGAGCGTGCCGAGGCGCGGGCGCTGTCGGAAAACGAGCTGCTGCCGTCCGAGCCGGTGACCGTGGTGATCTCCGATAAGGGCTGGGCGCGCTGCGCCAAGGGTCACGATGTCGATGCCGGCGGACTATCCTACAAGGCAGGAGATGGCTTCAAGGCCGCTGCGGCCGGGCGCTCGAACCAATATGCGGTGTTCATCGACTCCACCGGGCGCAGCTATTCGCTGGCGGCGCACTCGCTGCCGTCGGCGCGTGGCCAGGGCGAGCCGCTCACCGGCCGGCTGACGCCTCCGCCGGGGGCGAGCTTCGAGTGCGTGATGCTGCCCGAGGACGAGGCGCTCTACGTGATCGCCTCGGACGCCGGCTACGGTTTCGTGGTCAAGGGCGAAGACCTGCAGGCCAAGAACAAGGCGGGCAAGGCGCTGCTCTCGCTGCCGAAAGGCGCCAAGGTCGTCGCGCCGCGGCCGCTGGCCAGTCGCGAGGAGGACTGGCTGGCTGCCGTGACGACCGAGGGCCGTCTGCTGGTGTTCCCGGTGCGCGATCTGCCGCAGCTGGGTAAAGGCAAGGGCAACAAGATCATCGGCATCCCCGGCGAGCGGGTTGCCAGCCGCGAGGAATATCTGGTCGATCTCGCCGTATTGCCGGCCGGCGCGACGCTGGTGCTGCAGGCGGGCAAGCGCACGCTGTCGCTCAAGGCCGAGGATCTGGAGCACTACAAGGGCGAACGTGGCAGGCGTGGCAACAAGCTGCCACGAGGCTTCCAGCGTGTCGAAGGCTTGCTGGTCGAAGCATGACCAAACGTATTGGCGCTGGAATCGACGGCCGCTTTCACGGAAGATAGCGGCCTTTCCAGCCTGCGGCATGTTGCCGGTGCTTTCTTTCGCGTCGGTGGGTCGATTGTCCGGCGAGACATATGCACGAGGCATTGGCGACCTGAACTCTGGTGTTATGACGGTAATGAAGAATTTGCTGCGTGTTCCGACTGTTTTGTTGCTGGCCAGCATGGGGCTGACAGGCTGCATCGGCCTGCAGCCTGCGCCAATGTACCGACTGGACAGCGGTACGACTGAAGTGCCTGAGCGAACCGATGGCGCCGCCGTGCTGCTGGCACCGGTGACGCTTGCCGATTATCTGCAGCGTGACGCCTTGCTCCAGCGCCTGTCAGACGGCAGCCTGGCCGTCGACGGGCAGCGCGCCCACTGGGCGGGCAGCCTGAAGGCCGATGTCGAGCAGGTGTTGCTGCGCCAGCTGGCCTGGCGTCTGGATACGCAAAGCCTGGTGCTCGGCCCGGCCGACGAAGGCTTTACGCCTGAAGTGCAGATCGAGCTATCCATCACACGCCTCGATTCTGGCCCCGAATTCCCAGCGGTACTCGAGGCGCAATGGCGTCTGCGCGACAAGGCCGGCAAGCATCTGGGCAGTCGACTGGTGCGCCTGCAGGAGGAGCACCAGGGCAGCGCGACCGACCAGGTGCGGGCGCAGAGTGTCCTGCTGCAGCGTCTGAGCGAGATGGTCGCCGATGCGGTCGAGCCTACACTGGTAGCCAAGACCGCACCCAAGGTTGCGCCTGCCAGGCCTCAGGTAAGCAAGTCTGCCGAGGCGCCGGCACCGCGCATCCCGGCTGCCGAACCCATTCGTACGGATATGGAAGTGTTCCGCTTCTGACCCTGTCGCGGCTGCTGTTGCAGGCAGCAGTGAAGAAGCCCGGCCAGTGATCTGGTCGGGCTTTTTCGTTTTCTCGGTCTGGTTGCCAATGCGGGCATGCGCGGCGTGCGACTGACCGAAAGGTCATGGTCGCTTGAAAACGACCGCATGGTTTGCGTCAGTGGATGCGGCTGCGTAGTTCGTGCATGCGCGTCAGCTGGCGTTCCAGCAGCGAGGGGTAAGGGTCCAGCAGGCGCTCGACGCAGCAGGCGCCTTCCGGGCTGGCAATCGGACGGATACGCGCGCGCTGCTGAATCAGCCGGTCTTCGCTGATGCTGCCCTCTACCAACAGAAGATTGCGGCTGTGCAGCGACATATCCAGCGCGGCCTGCGCCGGCTGGCTGAGCAGCAGGTCGCCCTGGCTCAGGTCGAACAGACCGTCGCCCTGGGTCAGGGCGAGCTGCAGTTGCAGCGTGATGCCGCTGTCGGCGACGTCGATCTGCAAAGCGTGGCCCAGCGCGCGCATCAGCTCGCCGCAGCAGATGGCATGGGTGAGGTAGTTCTGCTCGTCGTCCTGGCTATGAAACAGCATCAGACTGCTGCCATCGTTGAGCGTGTGCAGCTCGGCCTGGTAGAGCGTCGCGGCTTGTTGCAGGCAGTCGCGATAACGCTGCAGCAGTTCGGTCAGGCGCGGTCGCGGCAAGCGGCGCAATTGCTCCTGCCCGCCGAGCTGGATGGCCAGCACGGCGCTGCGGGTAGGTTGTGGCGGGGCAGGTGGTTGTACGCTCGGGGTAGCCAGTGGCGGGAGCTCGAACGGAACGTCGTCGTCCAGCGGCTGCATGTCGTCATCAGCATTGGCGGAAAAGCCGCGTGAACGCTGTGGCTCGTCGTCCAGCTCGATATCGAAGCGCTCCGGCTGCGTTGCGGCAGGCCGTGCATCGACGCTGCGCTCGTCATCCTGGTCGAAATAGTCGTCGTCCAGAGCATCGCTCAGATCAAGCTCCGGCTCGGGCTTCTCCGGCACCAGGCGTGCCTGCAATTGCCGCGCAAGGTCGCCAATCTCATCCTGCCGCCCGGCACCCGGGGCGGGATCGTCCGGGTCACGCAACCACAGTCGCAGCTGCATCAGGGGCGTCGCCAATTGCCGACCCAGGCGCAGACTCAGCATCAGCGTCAACGCCAGCAGGATCAGGCTGAGCAGCCCCATGCTCTGCAGGCTGATGGTCATTGGCTGCTGAAACTGCTGCATGTCCAGGCTCACGCGCAGATGCCCGGCAATCACTTCCTGAAAGCTGATTGGTGTCGAATAAAGCCCGTTATCGTCCCCGAGCAGGCCCTGCTGAGGCCGGGTTCCGGACTCGGCGAGCACGCGATTGTCCACGCTGTAGATCGCTGCGTGAGCGACCAGCGGGTTCTTCACCAGATTGCTCAGCAGCACGTTGAGGCTGAGGATGTCGTTGGCCACCAGCAGATCGGTGGCCGATGCCGCCGTCTGGGTGACCAGACTCTGGCCGAGCGCATCGGCCTGCTGCTCCATGGCATGCTTGAACTGCATGCCGATCACCCACGCGTAGATGATCAGTGCCAGCGCCACCAGCAGCAGCGTATGGCTGGCAATACGCAGCACCAGCGGCACGCGATGCTGGCGTACTGCGCGATAGAGCATGAGGAAGAAATTGTCTGGCTTTACGGATGCGGGCCGGTTCACAGAGCGCGGCTCTTCTCGTCGGGAAATTGCCGAGCAGTATACGGAAAGCACGGGGGGCGCTGAAGGTCTGCGACGGTAAGCTGACGAATTGCGTCCAAGGCCATTGCGGTGGAGCGCGACATGCCTGCCGCGGCGCTTGTCCAGCGCGCTGGTCAGCTGATGTAGAATGCCCGCCTTCATTGCCTGCCATGGGAGCTGCGCCTTGCGCGAAATCGTCCTGATCAATATCACCGGTGAAGACCGCCCGGGCCTGACCGCGGCCATCACCGGCGTGCTCGCCCAGGGTGGCGTGAACATTCTCGACATCGGCCAGGCGGTGATCCATGACACCCTGTCGTTCGGCATCCTGATCGAGATTCCGGATAACGAGCGCGCCTCGTCGGTACTCAAGGACGTGCTGTTCATGGGCTACAAGCATGACCAGCAGGTGCGCTTCACCCCGGTGGCCGAAGCCGACTACCAGCACTGGGTGGCCGGGCAGGGCAAGTCCCGGCACATCGTCACCCTGCTCACGCGCAAGGTCACCGCCGAGCAATTGCAGCGGGTCAGCTCGATCACGGCGAAGTACGGGCTCAACATCGACCATATCGACCGCCTGTCCGGACGTATGCCGCTGGACATGCCGGAGGAGTTGGGCAAGGGCTGCATCGAGTTTTCGGTGCGCGGCGAGCCGGCCGATACCGCGGCGCTGCGCGCCGAGTTTCTCAGTGTGGCGCAGGAGCTCAATGTCGATATCGCCTTCCAGCGCGATTCGGTCTACCGCCGCAATCGTCGGTTGGCCGTGTTCGACATGGACTCGACGCTGATCGAGGCCGAGGTCATCGACGAGCTGGCCAAGGCCGCTGGCGTTGGCGAGCAGGTCTCCGAGATCACCGAACGGGCGATGCGTGGCGAGCTGGATTTCCGCGCCAGCTTCAAGGAACGCCTGGCGCTGCTGGAAGGCTTGTCGGAGAGCGTGCTGGCGGACATCGGTGCCAGCCTGCGCCTGACCGAGGGCGCCGAAGTGCTGTTCGCCGAGCTCAAGCGCCTGGGCTACAAGACGGCGATCCTGTCCGGCGGCTTCAGCTATTTCGCCAAGCAGCTGCAGGCCAAGCTCGGCATCGACTATGTGTTCGCCAACGAATTGCAGATCGAGAACGGCAAGGTCACCGGCGTGGCGGTCGAGCCGATCGTCGATGCCCAGCGCAAGGCCGATCTGCTGCGTCAGCTGGCCGAGCAGGAAGGGCTGTGTCTGGAGCAGACCATCGCCGTGGGTGATGGCGCCAACGACCTGCCGATGCTCGGGCTGGCCGGTCTGGGCGTTGCCTTCCGCGCCAAGCCGCTGGTCAAGCAGTCGGCCAAGCAGGCGATTTCCACCCTGGGGTTGGACGGCATCCTCTATCTGCTGGGCTTCAGGGATCGGGACGGGACGGAATAAGAACAGCTGCAAGCTGTAGGTTGGGTTGAGCGCAGCGAAGCCCAACGAGCGGAACATCAGACACCGCTTTGGCATGAGTTGGGCTTCGGCGCTTCGCGCCTCAACCCAACCTACCTTCTGCCGCTTGCTTGCCGCTGCCGTCAGGGCTTGATCGCCACCTTCAGCACGCCGTCGCGCTGATTGGCGAACAGGTCGTAGGCATCGGTGATGTCGTCCAGCGCATATTGATGGGTGACCAGCGGGCCGAGATCGACCCGCCCCGAGGCGACCACGTTGAGTAGCCGGCGCATGCGCTCCTTGCCGCCTGGACAGAGCGAGGTGACGATCTTGTTGTCGCCAAGCCCAGCATGAAAAGCGCCGAGCGGAATGGTCAGGTCACTGGAGTAGACGCCGAGGCTGGACAGCGTTCCGCCCGGCTTGAGTACCCGCAGTGCGCTCTCGAACGTCGATTGCAGGCCCAGCGCCTCGATGGCGGCGTCGACGCCGCGGCCGCCGGTCAGCTTGAGCACTTCTTCCACCACATCGACATTGCGGAAGTTGAGCGTCACATCGGCGCCCATCTTCCGGGCGATATCCAGCCGCGCATCCACGCCGTCCACGGCGATGATGGTGCCGGCACCGCGCAGCCTGGCGCCGGCGGTGGCGCAGAGGCCGATGGGGCCTTGGGCGAAGATCACCACGATGTCGCCGATCTTGATATTGGCCGCCTCGGCGCCGGCAAAGCCGGTGGACATGATGTCCGGGCACATCAGCACCTGTTCGTCGGTCAGGCCGTCCGGCACGGGGGCCAGGTTGGCCATGGCGTCGGGTACCAGTACATATTCGGCCTGGGTGCCATCGATGCTGTTGCCGAAACGCCAGCCGCCCATGGGCTTGTAGCCGTGGCAGGAGCAGCCGCCGTCCTGCGAGGGAAGGCCGTCCTGACAGGCGTAGGAGGTGAAGCTCGGGCAGATCGCCCCGGCGATGACGCGTTGACCTTCTTGGTAGCCCTTGACGTTGCTGCCCAGCTTTTCGATGACGCCTACCGGCTCGTGGCCGATGGTCAGGCCGGGCGCGACCGGATACTCGCCCTTGAGAATATGCACGTCGGTGCCGCAGATGGTGGTTGTGGTGATGCGTAGCAGGGCATCGTTGGGGCCGATCTCGGGGATGGGCTTGTCCTGCAGTTCGATGCGGCCCGGTTCGACGAACACGGCAGCTTTCATCATGACCATGGTGCGGCTCCTCTTCGAGTTGAAGGCGTCCGGACACTCTAGCTCAGCGCTGCGGCTGGCCGGTGATCGTAGTCAAGTTGAGGTGGATTGTCTGGCGACATTCGGGTTGGCGGGAGCTTGCCAGTCCGGCGGCGATCACTCCTCGTCGGAGGCGAAGTCGTAATCCATCGACTGGCTCGGGCCCTGCAGGTAGTGGCCCTGAATGTAGCTGACGCCGGCTTGCCACAGCGTGGCCAGCACGGTCGCGCTTTCGACGAAAGGCACGATGCTCTGCTTCTGCTGCTCGTGCAATTCGGCGAGCAGGGCCTTGAGCGCTTCCTGGTTTTCCTGGCGAGTCAGATCCTGGGTGTAGGAGCCATCGACCTTGATGAACTCGGCATCCAGATGCTTGAGCGTATTGAATGGATTGAGTATGCAGCCGAACTGGGCGAGCGCGGTGCGGCATCCGAGGCCGTTGAGTCCCTGGGCCAGCGCTTTGGCCGGTTTGAGGTAGGCGACAGCATCGGCCTCACCGAACTCGAAGGCCAGCGAGTCCCCTGGCAGGCGCGAAGCCTTGAGCACGACGCCGAGCCAGGGCAACAGGCTGGGGTCCTGGATACTGGCGGCGGACAGGTGCAGGAACAGTCGCGTGCGATGGCCCTTGGCGCGGTGCTCGGCGAGCAGTTTGATGGAGTTGAGAATGACCCAGCGGTCGATCTTGGCCGCTAGGCCGGCGTCGGCCGCGGTGCTGAGGAACTCGTTCGGTGGGACTTCCACGCCCTGCGGATCGAGCAGTCGCAATAGCACTTCGTAATGCTCGAAGCTGTCGCCGCGCAGGCTGATGATCGGCTGGAACAGCAGGCGGAAGCTGTTGCTTTCCAACGCCTGCTTGAGCATCGCGATTATATCGCCGCGATTGGCCGCTGCCGCCAGTTCGTCGGCCGGGTTGTAGAGCTTCAGCGCATTGCCGTCGCTCAGCTCATCGGCACAGCGGTGTGCGCGCTCGATCGCCTCTTGAGCCTTGGCGGTCTTCTCGTCGAGGCCGGCAACGCCGATGCTGAGGGTGGTTTGCACCGTGCGCCCGCCGACATCGAGCAGCTGGCCTTCGACCTTGGTCAGTAGCTTGCGCAGTTCCGGTTCGGTCTGCTGCGGAATGACGCCGGGTTGCAGGACTGCAAAGACATCATCGGCGAAGCGAGCCAGCTGAGCTTCGCCGGGGAAGTGGCCGCGCAGCAGCGTAGCGAGCTGGTTGAGCAACTGGTCGGAGTCGCTCAGGCCGATGTCTGCCTGCAGCGCGGCGAAGCGATCGACGCGGATGTAGGCGAGGCTGGCGGGCTGGCTGGCGTTGACCGCGCGCTCTACCGCGGCGTCCATCACTTCGAGGAAGCTGTTGCGGTTGAGCAGGCCGGTTACCGGATCCTGGCTGCTGATCTCGCGCAGCTTCTGCAGTTCGGCACTGTCGTTCTCGGCGCGGATCACCACCTGAATGCAGGGCTCGCCGTCATAGGCCGCTGGCGAGAAATGCATGCGCGTCTTCAGCGTGTCGCCATCGGCGCGCACGCCACCACAGCCCAGTTCGGCGCTGCCTTCCATGCTCTGGTAGTTCTTCAGGAAGGTCTTGAAACGGCTCTGGTCGGCGCCGCTGATCAGATCGATCATGGGCATGCCTTCCAGGTCTTCCACGTCGTCGTAGCCGAACAGCTCGAGGTAGGCGCGGTTGGCATAGATGTGCATGCCGTCGTGCACATAGGCAATGGCGTCCACCGAACTGTCGAGCAGCAGCTGGCAGCGTTTTTCCGCTTCACGCAGGGCCACTTCCGCTGAGCGGCGCGCGCGGCGCTCTTCGAGATTGGCCAGTTCGCGATTGGCCACCAGCAGCAGCCATTCGTCCTCGCCCTGCGGCAGGGCATCCTGGGCGCCGAGCATCAGCGCTTCGGTGATGGCTTCGGCGTCGTTGCTCGCGGTGAGCTGGAGGATCGGGATGTCCTTGGCCTGCCGGCGAATGGCGCTGATTGCCTCGCTGGGGTCGAGATTCTCGCTCTGCGGTGCGTTGATCAGCAGATCCCAGGTCTGCTTCAGGGCTTCGGCCAGATCGTCGCTGGAGGTGAGTCGATGCACCCGGGTCGCCTGTCCGGCATTGCGGAAGAGGCTGACCAGGCGCTCGGCCTCGTTCTGCGAGTCTTCGAGAATCAGCAGGCGGATGGTTTTCTTTTGCAGGACCATGGCAACAGCTTAAGTGCGCGCCAAAGCGGCGCGGGCAGGCAGGAATGCGAGACTCGGCAATCTACAGCGACTTCCAGAGTGAGTCAAAATCTTCATCCCCGCCTGCTGTGTGGGTTTTCCAGCCTGTGACAGGCGTCTCTCGCTCCGGCACGACCTGGCCAAGGGAGCGGTATTCGAACTGATTGTAGTTGCCCGTGGTCGCTCGGCGCTGGTTCAGCACGGCACGTTCTTCCTCGCCGTTACGGTTGATCTGAACCTTGTGCCCCTCCTGGAAGGGCAGGCGTGGCGCGATCAGCGTTGCCGGCTGGGAGATGGCGCCTATCTCCGGCAACAGCAGGGCGCGCAGGTACTCGCTGCCTTGGTCGACCTTGCGCAGCAGGCGCAGACCACAGGGCTTGGCCTGCGGTGCGATCAGTTCGATGCCCAGCTGCGTGCTGCCGCCGCGCACCTGACGAATCCAGCGCACAACGGCGACGCTCCAGGTTTGCCCGGTGTCTTCTCGCAGTCCCAAGAGTTCGCCGGTCTGCAGCAGGCTGGGCACCTCACCTTCCCAGGCCAGGCAGTAACCGCCGGGGCTATGGTCGACCAACTGGACCTGATAGATCGGATGATCTTCGTTGCTGGTGGATCTGTCTTTCGCCGGTGCTGGCGCAGTTGTTCTGGTCGCTGGCGCTGCCCGTGAAACATCGGGTCTGACGAACTCGATGTGGTCGTGGCCCGGCAGGAGTTCGATGCTGGTGCTCTGTGCGTCGAAGGCGTTGGCCCAGACATCCGCGGCGCCGTTGTGCAGCTTGAAGACCGCGCGATTCGAGGTGCCGGGCAGCTCGAGCACTTCGTTGAAGGCGCGCTGACCGGCGAGTTGATAGTGTAGCGCGGTCATGCCGATGCACAGCGTCAGCGTGCCCTTTGCCGGCGTGCGCTGGAAGGTTCGTTCGGATATGGCGCCCCAGGCCGAACTCAGGTGGCGCAGCAGATCGTCGTCGAGTCCTGCGGCGGCCGGAAGACGGCTCATTCGGCGATTGTCGGGGGCCAGGCGCAGGTGTTCATCGATGACGCTGACCAGCATCCGGGTATCGATGCCGAGCAGGTTCTGCTGATTCCTGTCGGGAAACAGCGAGCGGTAGCGCGGCGGCCCGTCCACCAGCGGAGACAGGAGGAAAAGGCTGCTGACTGAACTGGCCGCCTGGATCTGCGCCATGGCGCCCCAGGCCTCCAGCGCTGCGGCCAGTTTGACGATGCTCTGCTGACGCAATTGGTTGCAGCGCGCGCAACCGAGCAGCAGCGCTGCCAGATAACTCTGTTCAGCGGTGAGATCCTTGGAGTGTCGCGCCAGCGGGTCGCGCAGCAGCAGGCGCTCGGTGCCATGCTCGACCGCCAGTTGATAGAGCTGGTGCAGTTCGAGCCACAACCCGGCGGCTGCCGGGCTGTACAGCTGAGTGGAGCGGATCAGCAAGGCGCCGAGGCTGTGAATGGCGCGTTGCAGCGCGATCGACAGCAGTTGATGACGATCGCGCTCGGGTTGCGATACCACGCGCACCACGATCAGCTTGTAGCCGACCGCCAAGTGATTCTGCAGCGCCTGACAGAGACCGGCGACCTTGCGCGGTCGCTCGCTGAGCACGATTGGCTGGTTGACGAAGTGCTTTTCCAGCTGGGTGCAGACGAACTGCACGTCCGGCCGCAGCAGTTCCAGGATCTGCAGGCGGGTTTCCGTGGCGATCCGCAGTTGATTGAGTTCGATCAGCGCCTGGTAGAGCTGGCGCGCGGTTTCGCCGATGTTGGCTTTCGGCAAGCCAGTAAGCCAGCGGGTTACGCCGCGCACGCTGGCGTCGCAGAAGGACAGGGTCTGCCGGGTAGGCGCTGGTGCGCGCAGCAGCAGATGATGGCTCTGTCTATCCAAACGGTTGGCTCCGCGGCGGTCAGGGCATGGTTAATGAGAACTCTATCAATATCTGCCGCAGTGGGCAGGACTAAATGATGGCTTCATGATGTTAGCCGACGTTCGGCAGTTATGGGCTGCCGAACGTCGTTGGGGCGGGAATCAGAGGGTTTCGAGCGATTCGGTGACGGTTGGGTTGGATGTCGCCTGCCCCAGTGCTTCGCCCATGCACACCGGGCTCAACGGGCCCAGTTGTTCAGCCCAGCGCACCTGTTCCGGCCCGAACAGCAGAATCACTGTCGAACCCAGCTTGAAGCGACCCATCTCGGCGCCTTTCTCAAGATGGATGGGCGCGCGCGCCGCTTCGTCGTAGCGGAAGGTCTTCAAGGTACGCTTGGGTGGCGTGACCAGCCCTGCCCAGACGGTTTCGATGCTGGCGACGATCATTGCGCCGACCAGCACCATGGCCATTGGCCCATGCTCGGTGTCGAACAGGCAGACCACCCGTTCGTTGCGTGCGAACAGCTCCGGCACGCCCTGCGCCGTCACCGTGTTGACCGAGAAGATGCGCCCTGGCACGTAGACCATTTCCCGCAGCGTGCCGCTGACCGGCATGTGCACGCGGTGATAATCCTTGGGCGAGAGGTAGACGGTGGCGAACGCGCCGCCCATGAACGGTGCGGCACGTTCGTGATCGCCGCCGAGCAGTTCCATGGCGCTGTAACTGTGGCCCTTGGCCTGGAATATGCGACCTTGCTCGATCTTTCCGAGCTGGCTGATGGCGCCGTCGCAGGGGTTGAGGATGGCGCCGGGCGTGCTGTCCAGCGGGCGGGCACCGTCCTTCAATGCACGGGTGAAGAAGGCATTGAAGTGTTCGTAGGCGGTGGGCTCCTCGACCTGCGCCTCGTGCATGTCGACCTGAAAATGCCGGACGAACCACTTGATGAAGGTGTTCTTCACCCACGGCAGCCGGCACTCGGCCAGGCTGCCGGCCAGGCGGGAGATGAGGTGATGGGGCAGCACGTACTGGCTGATGACGAACAGGCGATCTTTCATGTGGGTCCTTTTCATTGCTGCACCGGTGTATCAGGCAGGTTGCCCCACTCGGACCAGGAGCCGGCGTAGCCCTTGACGCGTGGGTAGCCGAGCGCTTTGGCCAGGAGGTAGGTGAGGCCGGAACGATGATGGGTTTGGCAGTGGGTGACGACTTCCTTTTCCGGGACGATGCCCAATGCCTCCAGCTGCTCGGCGATGTCCTCGCGGATTCGGAGGTCGCGAGCGGGGTCCATGGCGGCGGTCCACTCGAAGTTGATTGCCCCGGGAATGTGGCCGCCCCGCGCGGCAAAGAGTTTTTCGCCACGGAATTCGGCCGGCGAGCGCGCGTCCCAGATCACCAGATCGTCTGCGCCAAGGCGGCTTTCGATGTAGCTGCGGGTTGCGGTCGGCGTGGGGTCGAGCGTCAGGTTCGGCAGGCCGGGCACCGCCTCGGGTAACTGCTGGGTCAGCGGTCGGGCTTCGCCGCGCCAGGCGTGCAGACCGCCGTTGAGGTAGTGGTAGCGGTGATGGCCGATCACGTCGAGCAGCCAGATGAAACGACCGGCCCAGCCGCCGCCTTCGTCGTCATACACCACGTACACCGCGTCGGGCTTATGACCCAGTGCGCCGAACAGCTGTTGCAGTTGCACAATATCCGGAAGCAACCCCGGTGCTGGCGGCTGGCCGAGCTGGGTCTGTTTGGGATCGACGAAGCGAGCGCCCGGCAGGTGGCCTTCGGCATAACGGGCGGCGCTGGTCAGGTCGACCAGAATCAGCTCCGGCGCGTCCAGGCGTGCGGCCAGGTCGGCTGGCTCGATCACCAGCGGCAGGTTGGAAAAGGCAGGCACGGCAGCCCTCATCTAGTCGTAGAAGGGGCGAAGTCTAGCGAAAAAGCTCAGACCCCGCGCCTGCTGAAGGTAGCCAATGCGCGCTCGATGCACTGCGTTGTTTTAGCGAATGTTTGCAGGGTAGTGTCGGAGAAGGGTGCGCCGTTCTGGTCGGAAACCACCAGCATCAGCACGCGCCCGTCGATGCCCAGCGAGCGCAACAGCAGATGTTCGCCGCTGAAAAGCGCTTTCAGGCTGCCGGGCAGCAAGGCCGAGAACTGTGCCATGTTGGCCGGCTGCAGGCGCAGCTGTGCCGGTTTTTCCAGCAGGCGGCGCACGATCTGGCTCTGCTCGGGGGTGAGGGTAAGTCGCGCAGCATCGCTTGGCAGGCCGGCCGATTGCTGGGCGACCAGGCGGTTCTGCTTTCGGTCGAACAGCAACACCAGTGCGCGCTGCATGCCTGCGCAGGCAAGGGCTTGGCTGGCGGTAGCGGTCAGCTGCAAGACGTTGCTGAACGGCGTCGGCTCGCTGAGCAGGCGGCGACAGTGCTCGCGCCATTCGGCCAGATCGGCGTCGCTTGCTACTGGCGCAGCACGCAACACCTGAAAGCGGGTACCGGTAGGCCACAGCAGGCCTTGAGCCGGATGCCAGAGATCGGTCCGGCCGATCTCCCGGGCGCTGGTCGCCGCCTGCTGGTGCACCATCTGCTCCAGATCGGCGAGCGGCACCTGCAGATACAAGCCCGCCAGGCGCTGCCAGCGCAGGCTGTGTACGCCGCTCCAGCTATGGTGCGAGGACAGTGCCAGGCCGTTGGCCAGCACAATGGTGTTGCTCGGTAGCGTCAGCCAGCGGCGCAGGTCCGGATCGGCGTCAAGCATCTGCTGTTGATGCAATGGGTGCTCGTTGTCGTGGGCGATGTGCAGGGCTTTGACCAGCCGGCGCCGATCGGAATCCAGCAGGCGATAACCCTGAATGATCCAGTCCGGCAGCCGCCAATGCTCGGCAAGCCCTTGGCACAGCTCCAGCAGCGATACGCCGAGCAGCTCGCGCTCGACCCTATTGGCCGGCTCGCCCTTGACCAGTACCCGCTGCTCCCAGCTGTCGAGCAGATGCGGATAGGCACCGACCAATGCCCAGGCGGGTGCCAGAAACAGCAGGCTGCCCCAGTGAATGTCCTGCCACAGCCGTGCGAGGCGGGCGGCGAACAGGCCGTTGGCCTGCTGGCTGGCGTGGCGGCTGATCAAGACCAGTTGCCGCAGCGGCTGCGGCATGTCGGCCGCCTCCATGGCCGGAATGCGCGCCAACAGCGCTTCGGCGCGCTGCAGGCCGATGCGGCTGAGCGCGACCTCCAGGCTTTCGGCCGGCTGGCTATCGCCGATGTCCCGATTGGCTTCCTGGATGAAACGCAGCGCCAGCACCGGACTGTCCTGAATCAGTTCGGCGATCTGCCGCATCGACTTGCTGCTGTCACGCAGCGCCAGTATCACCTTGCCATGGACGCTGGCAAACGCGGGCAGGGGAGCATCGTCGAGGGCCTTGATCCAGGCGGGTATCGTGCGTGGCAGCGGAGATGTGGTGGTCATGGCCGAACTAGCTTTTCATCGGGATGGCCTTTAGTCTGGCGCAAAAGTTCCGATAACCAGAACAATTCTTCCAACATTCCTTTCGCAAGGTCGTCTGGTGGCGATTCGGGGCGTTTATTTGCCCTCGATCCGGGCGGCTCGTAACCAGGTTTAGACGTACCTCCTATGGTCAAAATAATCGGGATTATCGTTGTGTTCGCGAGTGTGCTGGGCGGGTTCATTCTCTCTGGCGGCAAGCTCGGCGCACTTATCCATCCATTCGAGGTGATGATCATCGGTGGTGCGGCGTTAGGTGGCTTTCTACAGGCAAACCCCGGCAACACCACCATGGTTGTGTTCAAGAAGTCGCTGAAGATGTTCAGCACGCGCTTCACCCATGCCTATTACCTGGAAGTTCTTAGTCTGCTCTACGGGGTCCTCAACAAGAGCCGTCGCGAGGGCATGATGGCCATCGAAGCGGACTTGGAAGACCCTGCTGCAAGCCCGTTGTTCAGCAAGTACCCGGGCTTCCTCCAGGACGAGCGGATGACCGCGTTCGTCTGCGATTATTTGCGCATCATGTCATCGGGCAACATGGCACCGCATGAGCTCGAAGGCCTGTTCGACATGGAAATATCCAGCCTGAAGGAAGAGCTGGAGCATCCTTCTCATGCGGTCAGCAAGATTGCGGACGGGTTGCCGGCTATGGGTATCGTCGCCGCCGTTCTGGGCATCGTGATCACCATGTCGATCCTTGCCGAAGCGTCGAATGCCGAGATCGGTGAAAAGGTCGCTACGGCCTTGGTGGGTACGTTCCTGGGTATTCTGGCGTCCTATGGCTTCTTCGGTCCGCTGGCTGGCGCGCTGGAGCACGATGCCAAGGAAGAGCTGAACGTCTATGAGGCGATCAAGGCGACGCTGGTCGCTTCGGCCTCGGGCATGCCGCCGACTCTGGCCGTCGAGTTCGGGCGCAAGGTTCTTTATCCCGCGCACCGCCCGAGCTTCGCCGAGCTCGAACAAGCCATGCGTGGCGCCTAAAGGTTCACCATGGACAACACCCAACCGATCATCGTCAAGCGGGTCAAGAAGGTCGCGGGCGGCCACCACGGTGGCGCCTGGAAGATCGCCTTCGCCGACTTCGCAACCGCGATGATGGCGTTCTTTCTGGTGATGTGGCTGATGAGCTCGGCGACGCCAGAGCAGAAGAAACTCATCTCCGGCTACTTCCAGGATCCGATCGGCTTCACCGAGAGCGCCAGCCCGCACGTCATCGACCTGGGCGGCACGCCGACCCCCTCGCCGGATCGCACCCTCAACGCTGAGCTGGAGCCGGCCCAGAGCGAAGCGCAGGTCGACAGCGATCAGGTGGAAACCTTTGCCGAACAGCTGGAGCGTGAACGCCTCGATCTGCTGTTGCAGGAGCTGCAGAACAAGGTCGACGAGAATCCCGAATTGCAGAAGTTCAAGGACCAGATTCTCTTCGAGATCACCCAGGACGGCCTGCGCATCCAGATCATGGATGCCGAGAACCGGCCCATGTTCGCCCTCGGCAGCGCCCAGTTGCAGCCCTACTTCGAAGACATCCTGCTGGCGCTGGTCGACACCATCGCCGCGGTGCCGAACAAGATCAGCATCAGCGGGCACACCGATGCCAAGCCTTACTCGGGGCGCGGCGACTTCGGCAACTGGGAGCTCTCGGCCGGGCGCGCCAATGCCGCACGCCGCACGCTGGTGATCGGTGGTTACCCGGAAGATCAGATCGCGCGAGTGGTGGGCTACGCCTCGTCGGCACTGTTCGATCGCGAGGACCCGTTCAACCCGGTCAACCGGCGCATCGACATCCTGGTGCTGACCAAGAAGGCGCAGCGTTCGATCGAAGGTGAGCAGCCCGCTGCCGTGGATTCATCCGATGCGGCCGAAGCCACGGACGCCCCGCCGGCTACGACTGAACCGTTGCAGCCGCAGCAACTGCGGGAGCGGCTGAATATCTTCGAAGATGGCGTGCTGCAGTTCAGTCAGCCCGGCGAGGGCTGAGCGCCAGGTCAGTAATCCGGCTCTGGCAGGCTGCTGAGAATGTGTCGGTAGCTGCTCATGCGTTGTGGCTGGATGCGCCCGTCTTCCAGCGCCTGGAGCAGCGCGCAGCCAGGTTCGCGATCATGCTTGCAGTCGCGGAAGCGGCAGTGCCCGAGCAGATCCTGGAATTCGATGAAACCCGCTTCGACGTCGGCACGGCTGACATGGCCGAGGCCGAATTCGCGGATGCCGGGGGAGTCGATCAGCTCGCCGCCACCGGGAAAGTGGAACAGGCGTGCCGTGGTGGTGGTGTGGGTGCCTTTGCCGGTCATTTCCGACAGCGCCCCGACGCGGGTGTCGACACCCGGCAGCAGGCTGTTCACCAGCGAAGACTTGCCTACCCCGGATTGCCCGACGAAGACGCTTACGTGGCCGTCGAGCCGCGCCTTGAGCGCATCCATGCCGCCACCACCGTGGGCCGAGACTTCCAGCAAGGGGTAGTTCAGCTGCCGATAGACCTCCAGCAGGCGATTCAGCGCGGCTTCGTTCTGCTCGTCGATCAGGTCGACCTTGTTCAACAGCAGCAACGGCGTGATGCCAGCGTGCTCCGCGGCGACCAGATAGCGGTCGATCAGGTTGGCGTGGGGCTCGGGTAGCGGCGCGAAGACGATCACGATCAGGTCGACGTTCGCCGCCACGGGCTTGAGCTGGCCACGGGTGTCCGGGCGGCAGAGTTCCGAATGGCGCGGCAATTGCGCGACGATGACGCCGATGCCCTGGTTGCCCGGGCGCCAGACCACACGATCGCCGGTGACCAGGGCTGGCAGGTTGGCGCGCAGGTGGCAGCGGAAGACCTGCCCGCTGTGTTCGCCTTCCAGCGCTTCCACCTCGACCTGCACGCCGAAGTGCGCGATGACCAGTCCGGTCTGCTCCGGGCCGAGATCGCCGCCTTCGAGCTCTTCGAGTGCACGGCTTTCGCGACGCGCGGCGCGGGCGGCGCGCTCTTCCTGGATCTTCTCGATACGCCAGCTCTGCCGGCGGTTGAGTTGGCGTTTGGCCATGGAGTCGGGCTGTCTCTGAGGTGGGGGAGCGAGTCTAGCATGCTGCACTGTGGCGGCTTCGGCCTGTATGAGGCCGGGGCGGGCGGTTAGACTGCGGCCTTCGTCGCCGATGATTGCCGGTCATGTCCGCCACCCTGTTCACTCGCCTGCCCATCCTGCGTGCGCTGCTGGCCCAGCTGTTGGCACTGTTGCTGGTCTGGCTGCTGGTGCTCGGGCTGGTCGGCGTGCTGGGTGTGCGCCCCGGCCTTATCCTCATGGCCGTCGCACAGGGCTGTCTGGCGGCGCTGATCGGGGCTCGGCTCGGATTGTCGGCCTGGTGGCTGGCGATCAACCTGATGTTCGTTCCGGGCCTGGTGCTGCTGCGAGATTTCGACGTGCCGGGCTGGTTGCCGCTGGGCGCGTTCACGTTGCTGTTGCTGTTGAACTGGAACGCCTTCACCGAGCGCGTGCCGCTCTATCTGACTGGCCGCGAAGCCGAGCGCCAGTTGCGCAACAGGCTGAACGAGCTGCCGGCGGATTTTCGCTATATCGACCTGGGCAGCGGTTTGGCCGGCACCTTGTCGCGGTTGGCGCGGGACTTTCCGGCGGCGCAGTTCATCGGCGTGGAAACCGCGCCGCTGACCTTCGCGCTGTCCTGGCTGCGCTGCCTGCCGCGGCGCAACTGCCATATTCGCCTGCTCAGCCTGTGGCGGGTCGATCTCGCCGAGTACGACGTGGTCTATTGCTTCCTCTCACCCGCACCCATGGCCGCCCTGTGGGACAAGGCACACGCCGAGATGCGCCCCGGCGCGCGGTTGATCAGCAACAGTTTCGCGGTGCCAGGCGTCGAGCCGCTCGAAGTGCAGGAACTGAATGACTGGCGCCGCTCGCGGCTGCTGATCTGGTACCCCGGTGGCGCGACACCTGACGGCGCCGATACGAGCGGCTAAACTGCGCCGCACAGCCAAGGAGCCCGCCATGCAGAACCCGCAGAACCTGATCTGGATCGACCTGGAAATGACCGGTCTGGACCCGGATAACGACGTCATCATCGAGATGGCGACCATCGTCACCGACAGTCAGCTCAACGTGCTGGCCGAAGGGCCGGTGATCGCGGTGCACCAGAGCGATGAAACGCTGGCGCGTATGGACGAGTGGAACACTCGTCAGCATGGCGGCTCGGGCCTGACCCAGCGTGTGCGTGAGAGCAGGATTTCCACCGCCGAGGCCGAGCAGGCGACGCTGGCTTTCCTCGAGCAGTGGGTGCCCAAGGGCAAGTCGCCGATCTGCGGCAACAGCATCTGCCAGGACCGACGCTTTCTCTATCGGCAGATGCCGAAGCTCGAGGCCTACTTCCACTACCGCAATCTGGACGTATCGACGCTCAAGGAGCTGGCGGCACGCTGGGCGCCGCAGATCATGGAAGGCTTCAAGAAGAGCGGCACGCACCTGGCGCTCGACGACATCCGCGATTCCATCGCCGAGCTGCGGCATTACCGCGAGCATTTCATCAAGGTCTGAAAGAGCAGCGTCAAGCTGCAAGCCATAAGCTGCAAGTAAAAGCCTGACGGGATCGTAGGGTGGATCACGCTTCACCGATCCGCCGAGCGGGCCAAAGGTGGAAAAAAGCAGCTTCAAGTCGCAAGCCATAAGCCGTAAGAAAACGCTTGGGCGTTTGGCGCCGGTCGCCACACTGATTCGCTTGCAGCTTGCAGCTTGCAGCTTGCAGCTTGCAGCTTGCAGCTGTAGGCCGGATCACGCTTCACCGATCCGGCGGGCGGAGCCACGGTGGATGTAAAAAGCGACATCCACCCTACGCGGGCTTGCAGCTTATTTCCCCAGCTTCCTCAATTCATCCGATTCGACGATGCGTACGCCGTCGCCTTCTTCCAGCGCCAGCCGCCACAGCGCTCGGGCCAGCGTGCAGGTCTCGATGCCGTGGTACTTGCCCGGCAGCAGCTGCGACAGGGGCGCCACGATACGTTCGCTCAACCGTGGCTCCAGGCGTGGACCGATCAGCTGAGAGGGGCGGGCGATGGTCAGCTGTGGCCAGTCCTGCTGCTGCAGCGCCGCTTCCATTTCGCCTTTGACCTTGAGGTAGAAGATCGAACTGTCCGGGTTGGCCCCCAGCGAGCTGATCACCAGCAGGTGGCGCGCGCCCATCTCCTTCGCCCGGCGGGCGAACGCCAGCACCAGATCATGATCGATGGCGCGGAACGCCTCCTGGCCACCGGCCTGCTTGAGCGTGCTGCCCAGGCAGCAGAAGGCCGTGTCGATCTCGCCGCGCAGCGTTGGCAGCAACGTCAGCAGCTCGCCGACCGGGTTTTCCAGGCGCTGATGGGTCGCCAGCGGTCTGCGTGTGGGCGCCAGCACGCGTTCGACGGTCGGTTCGTTGAGCAGGCGATCGAGCAGGTGCTCGCCAGTGAGTCCGGTGGCGCCGGCAAGCAGAATGCGCTGTGGCGTCAAATACATGGTCTTGCTCCTGTGGCGATCATTGGGTGGCGCGCCGCTGCAGCAGCTCCTGCCAGCGTTGGACGACCGGGGCCGGCGCCCAGATTTGCGGTTCCGATGCCTGATAGTCGTCGGCCTGCTCGCGTTCGGCAACCTTTGCTGCGGCCAGCGTGAAGGCCTGCACGATATCGTCGGTTTCCTGCAGCGCTTCGGCGAACAGCGCGCGGCCGAAGTAGGTGAAGTCACTTTGCTCGGAGCAGCCGAAGGACACCCGGTCGGCGCGGGCGGCGGTCATGATCAGCGTCTGTTCGTTCTTCAGCGGCTCGATGAAGCCGCCGGAATAGCAGGCCGAGATCACCAGGATGACCTTGCGCTTGGCGAGCGGCGCGAGCAGTTGCGCCAGATCCGCTGCCGGCAGGTCGTCCAGCGAAAGACGCGGCTGGTTCAGCACCAGTTCGTGGTCCGCCGAACCGTGGCTGGTGAAATAGAGAAAGATCAGGTCTTCCTCGCCACTGCGTTCGGCCAGCGCGCGAATCGCTCGGGTCAGGTTCTCCCGGGTCGCCAGCGGCCGGTCGACGAGATGGTCGCGGTGGTTGACCAGGCTGAGTTGGCCATGGGCGGCGAAACGCTCGGCGAGCAGCTTCTGTACGTAATCGGTTTCGCGCATGAACACGCTCTGCCGGCCATCGCCGGCCACGGTCAGCGTATAGAGGTCCTGCGCAGGGCTGGAAGGCGGTAGCGTACTGATCGCACGCTCGAGCAGTGAGCCTTGTTCCAGCAGGGCGAGCTCGAGCGGGTCCGAGAGTGCGTGTGCCTGCTCGTCGCGGACGCGTCGGTCATTTCGCCAGCTGCCGCGCAGCTCGGTGCCGTCGGCCTGGGTCAGTACGCCCTCGCCGTCGAAGTGTCCGTGGCGGAAACCGCCGGTATAGAAGCTGCCGTCTGCGCGATCGAGACGGCCCTGGCCGTGGTAGCGCCAGTTGCGAAACTGCCCGCTGTAGCGGCTGCCATCGCTGGCGACATAAGTGCCGGTGCCGCTCAGCTCGCCGTGGACGAAGGTGCCGTTCCAGGCGTTGCCCTCGCTGTCCTCGTAGCGTCCCTGGCCATGGAACTGATCGTTCTCGAAGTGGCCGCTGTAGCGCTCGCCATGTTCGGTCGAAAAGCTGCCTTCGCCGTTCAGGTTGCCCGCGTTGAAATGCCCGCTGAGTTGACCATTGGCGTCGCTGCGGGTGCCCGGTCCATCCGGCTGGCCTTTGCTGAACTGCCCTCGATGACTGAAGCCGTCGGCATATTCCAGGCTGCCCTGGCCGTGGTAGAGGTTGTTGCGAAACTCGCCTTCGTAGACCGTGCCGTCCTGGCTGAAGCGCCCGTGGCCATGCATGCGTCCGGCCTGGAATTCGCCCTCGTAGACGCCACCCTCGATATAGCTGAAACGGCCCAGGCCGTCGAACAAGCCGTTCCTGAACTCACCCTCGTAGCGATCGCCTGTTGCGCTTTGCCAGGTGCCCATGCCATGCCACTGGCCGTCCTTGAATTGGCCGAGGTAGTAGCTGCCGTTCGGGTAGTCGATACGACCGCCGCCCTGCAGCAAGCCGTCGACGATTTCGCCGCGATAGCGGCCGCCGTCCGGCAGCACTCCATCGGCAGGGGTGAGAGGCTCGCCCTCGCCGCAGGCGGTGAGCAGACCAAGTAACAGGAAGGGAAGAATACGCAGCATGCGGACATCCGCTCAGGCAGGACGTCCGCAGTATGCCGCAAACCGAGCGGGCTGCGACAATCGCGCAGAGTCGCGGCTCAGAGGACGCACAGCGCCAGGGTTTCGGCGATATAGGCCGGTTTTTCCGAGCCTTCGATCTCCATCACCGCGCGCGCCTTGAGCAGCCATTGCCCGGGATTCTTCTCGTAGGCATCGATCAGCGTCAGTCCCAGACGCACCCGCGAGCCGACCCTCACCGGCTGGATGAAGCGCAGGCTGTCCAGCCCATAGTTGACGCCCATCCGCGTGCCTTCCGGCACGACCATAAGGTCGCCAGACAACATCGGCAGCAACGACAGCGACAAAAAGCCATGGGCAATAGTGCCGCCGAACGGTGTTTGCGCGGCTTTTTCGGCATCGATGTGGATGAACTGGTGATCGCCGGTGCAGTCGGCGAACTGGTTGACGCGCTGCTGATCGACGGTCAGCCACTCGGAGTAGCCCAGTTCCTTGCCGATGTAGTCCTTGAGCTGTGCGACGGGTACCTGTGGCATGTGTCCTCCTGATTGTTCTTGTATGGCTGCAGCGATGTGCAGTCTGACTAGAGAGGGGCAGTGCCGGGCCCGAAGCGGCCGACTGGCTCTGCATCATTTACAGCTCTAGATCAGCACGGGCAGGCGTCGCGGCAAACCAGCATCGGCACCGCGAATGGCCCGTCATAGCGCAGCGCGGGCGCCTGCCGGCGTTGCCCTTTATACTGTCGCAATTTTGCGGGAGGCTCCCATGCTGCTCAGAGGCCTGACCTGGCTGGTCGCATTCCAGTTGCTCGGCACCGTCCTCAATGTGCTGTTCCTGCCCATGCTGCCGGGCCCCATCATCGGCATGGTGCTGCTGTTCGCCGGCCTGCTGGCGCGCGGCCGGGCCAGCGAATCACTGCAGTTGGCGGCGAGCAGTCTGTTGCGCTACCTGCCGCTGCTGTTGGTACCGCCGGCGGTGGGGGTGATGGCCTATACGGAGGCGATCCTCGATGATTTCTGGGCCATCGTCGGCGTGCTGGTGATTTCGCTGCTGGTCTCGCTGGTCTTCACCGGCTGGCTGATGCAGACGCTGATCCGGCGCAAGCGACGTCAACAGGAGGGCGCATGATCGAACTGCACTGGCAGGCCGCCTGGGAGGCGCTGATCCATCATCCGCTGTTCGGCGTGGGCATCACCCTGGCAGCGTTTCAGCTGGCCTTCGCCGCCTACGAGAAGACCCGCTGGGTCTTCCTGCAACCGGTACTGGTGTCGATGACGCTGGTCGTCGGCATCCTGCTGTTGTGCGGGATCGCCTACGACGAATACCGCGTCAGCGCCCAGTGGCTGACCATCCTTCTGGGCCCGGCCACCGTTGCGCTTGCCGTGCCGCTGTACCTGAACCTGCGACGAATTCGCGAGTTGTTCGGGCCGATCGTGATCACTTTGCTGGTCGCCGGGGTGTTCGCCACGGCGCTGGGCATGGCCCTGGCCTGGGCATTTGGCGCGGATGACATGATCCTGATGACCCTGGCGCCGAAGTCGGTCACTTCGCCGATCGCCATGCTGGTGGCCGAGCAGATCGGCGGTGTGGTGGCGCTGGCGGCGGTGTTCGTGATGATCACCGGCGTGCTCGGTGCGATTTTCGGTCCGGAACTGTTGCGCCGGTTTGGCGTTCAGCATCCTGCGGCCCGCGGCATTGCGCTCGGGCTGACCGCTCACGCCGTGGGCACCGCGCAGGCGCTGCAGGAAAGCGACGAGTGCGGTGCGTTCGCGGCCCTGGCCATGAGCTTGATGGGGGTAATGACTGCGGTATTGTTGCCGTTGGTGGTTGCCTTGCTGCTGTGATGGAGTCGCCATGAGATTGCCGTTGTTCCCGCTGGATACCGTGCTGTTCCCCGGTTGTTTTCTCGACCTGCAGATTTTCGAAGCACGCTATCTCGACATGGTCAGCCAGTGCCTCAAGGCCGGGCATGGCTTTGGTGTGGTGCATATCCTGGAGGGCAAGGAGGTCGGTGCAGCGCCGGCGGCGTTCTCTCATATCGGTTGCGAAGCGCTGATTCGCGACTGGCAACAGCTGCCCAACGGCCTGTTGGGTATCCGGGTCGAAGGCGGGCGGCGCTTCGATGTGCAATCGTTCGAAGTGCTGCGTGACCAGCTGGCCGTCGCTCAGGTTGCCTGGCGCAGCGAAGCCGACAGCCAGCCGCTGGCCGAGCGGCACGCCGACCTGGTCGTGCTGCTCGCCGCGCTGGGCCAGCATCCGATGGTAAAAACCCTGGGGCTGGGCGGTGCCGTGAGCGATCAGGCGGCCCTGGCCAGTCAACTGGCCTACCTGTTGCCGTTCGAAGCTGAACAGAAGATCGAATTGCTAGGGCTGGACGAGCCTGCGTTGCAGCTCGAGCAGATTCAAAGCCTGCTCGAGCGGTTGCAGGATGGGGCGTAGCACCACGCTCTCAAAGTGATGCGAAAGAACGTCGCGTTGCCTTATTGATACCGGTACATCTGCATCGCCATCGGCAAAGCCCAAACACTGAGCGCACCGAGCAGGCCCAGGCAGGCCGGCAGGATCAGCCACCACACTCTCGGCGCCATTGCGTTCAGCGGGCTGCGCCATTGCACCAGGGTCAGGCTGGCGGCGCAGATGCAGGCGGCGAGCAGGGCGCCGGCCGTTACGTCCGTGGTCCAGTGCACGCCCAGATAGACCCGTGAGAGTGCAATCGCCGTCGCCGGCAGGCTGGCGAGGACCAACCAGGCAAGGCGCAGGCGCGGTGGCTGGCCACGACCGGCGAGTACGCCGAGGGTGAGGAAGAAGGCGAACGCCGCTGAGCTGTGCCCGCTGGGAAAGCTGTAGCTGCTCAGCGGCTCCATCAGCACTTCCGGACGAACACGGGCGAAGGTGGCCTTCAGGGCGCCGTTGGCCAGGGCCGTGCCCAGCAGCGTGAGAATGGCGAACAGGGCGGCGCGCCATTGACGTGCGACCAGAAGCAGCAGGCACAGCAATACCGCAGCCCATAGTTGGGTATGGAAGTCGCCGACGCGGGTGACGATCACCATGATGCGGTCGAAGGTGCTGCTGCGCGCGCCCTGGATCACCGCGAGCAGGCCTTCGTCGAGTTCTTTCAGGTGCGGCCAGCCGAAAAACAGGCCGAGCAGGATAGCCACGCCGAGGCCGGCCGACAGCGCGCTGACCCAGCGCAAACCTCGTAGGCTACCGAACGCGGTTGCCGCGATCAGCGTCAGTAGCGCGCCGACCACGATCCCGGCTTCGCTCCAGAAACCCTCCTCCAGCGGCAGGCGGATGGCGGCTCCAGCGCTCCAGCCGGGCAGCAGATAAGCCATGGACCAGCCGGCCGTAGCACACAGGCTGACCAGCAGGAAACGTCCGAACGGCATGTCGAGCATGCCAGCAGTCATCGGCAGCATGGGGCGTAGCGGGCCGATGAAGCGGCCTACCAGCAGGCTGGCTACGCCGTAGCGCTGAAAGTAGTGTTCGGCCTGCAGCAGCCACTCGGGATGGTCGCGCAGGCCGCGCAGGCTGCGAATGCCCTGGTGATAGCGCCGGCCGAGGGCATAGGAAAGCAGGTCGCCGATCAGTCCGCCGACAAAGCCCAGCAGCAGGGTTTCCCCGAGCGTCAATACGCCGCTGCCAGCGAGCATGGCGACAGCGAATATGAGGACGGTGCCCGGAATGATCAGTCCGATAACTGCCAGGCATTCCATGCAGGCGAGGATCAATACTGCCAGGCCCAGCCATTGTGGGTGGCCGGCGAGCCATTGGGTAAGGGTATCGAGCCACTGGCTCATGCGGGTTTCCTTGAATCGAGATCGCCTTTCGACCTGACGAAAGGGGGCGGGTTTCCTCGGCGCGAGGATACTGCGCGGTACTGGCCGGTGCGTAGCGCTGTCTACGTATGCATTAGAGCGCCTTTCGCCCGGTGCCGCTGTGCGCGGGCGGTCGGGGTGGCTATAATCAGCCGCTTTCCCTTCAGTCAGGCCAGCTAGATCCATGACCGAGTCCGTACTCGATTACATGAACCGCCTGGGTCGCGCCGCGCGCGAGGCCTCGCGAGTGCTTGCGCGCGCCAGCACGGCGCAGAAAAACCGTGCTCTGCAGGCCGCCGCCGCCGCGCTCGATGCGGCTCGCGACGAGTTGGTCAGTGCCAACGAGCGGGACCTCGCCGGCGGCCGCGCCAACGGTCTGGACGCGGCGATGCTCGATCGTCTGGCGCTGACGCCCAAGGTGATCGACGGAATGATCGAAGGGCTGCGCCAGGTCGCCGCGCTGCCGGACCCGATCGGCGAGATTCGCGACATGCGCTACCTGCCTTCGGGGATTCAGGTCGGCAAGATGCGCGTGCCGCTGGGGGTGGTCGGGATCATCTACGAGTCGCGGCCCAACGTGACCATCGACGCCGCCAGCCTGTGCCTGAAGTCGGGTAATGCGACCATCCTGCGCGGTGGTTCCGAGGCGATCCATTCCAATCAGGCCATTGCCCGCTGCATTCAGCTTGGCCTGGCCGAAGCCGGACTGCCGGCAGCGGCGGTGCAGGTCGTGGAGACTACCGACCGCGCCGCGGTCGGCGCGCTGATCAGCATGCCGGAATACGTCGACGTGATCGTACCGCGCGGCGGCAAGGGTCTGATCGAACGCATCAGTCGCGACGCCCGGGTGCCGGTGATCAAGCACCTGGATGGCATCTGCCATGTCTACATCGACGTCGCGGCGGACGTGGACAAGGCCGTTCGCGTCGCCGACAACGCCAAGACGCAGCGCTTCGCGCCGTGCAACACCATGGAGACGCTGCTGGTTCACCAGGGCATCGCCGAGCGGGTGCTGCCACCGCTGGCGGCCATCTATCGCGAGAAGGGTGTCGAGCTGCGCGGCTGCCCGCGCACCTGCGCGCTGCTCGGCAGCGAAGTGCTGGAGGCCAGCGAAGAAGACTGGTCCACCGAATACAACGCGCCGATCCTGTCGATCCGCATCGTCGATTCGCTGGATGCCGCCATCGAACACATCAATCGCTACGGCTCGCAACACACCGACGCGATCGTCACCGAGAACTTCACCGATGCCCGGCGTTTCCTCACCGAGGTGGATTCGGCTTCGGTGATGGTCAACGCCTCGACGCGTTTCGCCGATGGCTTCGAGTACGGCCTGGGTGCGGAGATCGGCATCTCCACCGACAAGCTGCACGCGCGCGGCCCGGTCGGCCTGGAGGGGCTGACCAGCGAGAAGTACGTGGTGTTCGGCGACGGCCACGTCCGTACCTGATGAGCCAAGGCAGCGGCGCCCGGCGCATCGGTATTCTTGGCGGCACGTTCGACCCGGTACACATCGGTCACTTGCGCGGGGCGCTGGAAGTGGCCGAGATGTTCGATCTCGACGAGCTGCGGCTGATACCCAACGCGCGCCCGCCGCATCGTGATACGCCCAATTGCTCGGCGCAGGATCGTCTGGCAATGGTTCGCCTGGCGGTGCAGGACCTGCCGCCACTGTGTGTGGACGCTCGCGAGCTGGAGCGGGAAAAACCGTCCTACACCATCGACACGCTGATTTCTCTGCGCGCCGAGCTGAGTGAGAACGACCAGTTGTTGCTGGTGGTGGGCTGGGATGCCTTCTGTGGCCTGCCTACCTGGCATCGCTGGGAAGAGCTGCTCGACTACTGCCATATCCTCGTCCTGCAGCGCCCGGATGCCGGCAGCGAGGCGCCGCAAGCGCTGCGCGATCTGCTTGCCGCGCGCAGCGTATCCGCCCCCCAGGCGATTAGTGGGGGCAGCGGGCAGATCGCCTTCGTCTGGCAGACACCGTTGGAAGTGTCAGCCACGCAGATTCGCCAATTGCTGGCCAGCGGCAAGTCGGTCCGATTCCTGGTTCCCGACGCCGTACTGGCTTATATCAACGCGCACGGACTGTACCGGGCGTCGAACTGAGGTTGTTTTCACGTTATGCAAACTGAAGCTTTGGTCCAGCTGGCGGTCGCCGCCCTGGAAGATCTGAAAGGCCAGGACATCACCACCATCGATGTTCGCGGCAAGACCAGCGTCACCGATTACATGATCATCGCCAGCGGCAGCTCCAGCCGGCACGTCAAGTCGCTCGTCGAAAACGTGCTGGAGCAGGTCAAGGAGCAGGGCGTTCGCCCGCTCGGCAGCGAAGGTCTGGAAGGCGGTGAGTGGGCGTTGCTCGACCTGGGTGATGTGGTCGTCCACGTGATGCAGGTGCCGACCCGCCAGTTCTACGATCTGGAGCGTCTCTGGCAGGGCGCCGAGCAAAGCCGCGCGCAGCACGCTCACGACCCGGAATAAGCCGTGCGTATCAAGCTGATCGCGGTCGGCTCGAAAATGCCACGCTGGGTCGAGGATGGCTGGCAGGAATATGCCAAGCGCCTGCCGTCCGAGCTACCGCTGGAGCTGCATGAGATCGCGCTCAACACCCGCGGCAAGAACGCCGACGTGGCGCGGTTGATTCGTCAGGAAGGCGAGGCCATGCTGGGCAAGGTTCAGCCGGGCGAGCGCATCGTCACGCTCGAGGTGCACGGCAAGCCGTGGAGCACCGAGCAGCTGGCGGCGGAGCTGGAGCGCTGGCGCCTGGATGCGCGCAACGTCAATCTCATGGTCGGTGGTCCGGAAGGGCTGGCACCTGAGGTTTGCGCACGCAGCGAGCAGCGCTGGTCACTGTCGCCGCTGACCCTGCCACACCCGCTGGTGCGAATCCTGATCGGCGAACAGATCTACCGCGCCTGGACGCTGTTGTCCGGTCATCCCTATCACAAGTAGTCCGCGAACCCCTTCAAGATGCCGCAACCGATTCAACTCAAGGACCACGAGAAGGACGCCGTGCTGGTGCGCCGGCGCGTCATCGTGGGCCTTGCTGTCGTGCTGCTGCTGATTGGCGTGCTGGTATCGCGGATGTATTACCTGCAGGTGGTGCAGTTCGAGCACCATTCGACGCTGTCGGAGAACAACCGCGTTCACGTGCAGCCGATTCCGCCCAATCGCGGCTTGATCTTCGACCGCCAGGGCCGGGTCATCGCCGACAACCGTCCCAGTTTCAGCCTGACCGTCACCCGTGAGCGCGCCGGCGACTGGAAGGCCGTGCTCGATGCGGTGGTCGAGGTGCTGGAGCTCAGCGAGGAAGAGCGTGGGCTGTTCGAGAAGCGCGTACTGCAGGGGCGCCGGCCGTTCGAGCCGGTACCAATCATGTATGAGCTGTCCGAGGAGCAGATTGCCCGCATCGCCGTGAATCAGTTCCGCCTGCCAGGCGTCGAGGTGGCGGCGCAGCTGGTCCGGCATTACCCGCAGGGTCCGCATTTCGCGCACTCGGTGGGCTATGTCGGGCGAATCAACGAGCAGGAGCTCAAGCAGCTCGACCCGGTCAATTACAGCGGCACGCACCATGTCGGCAAGACCGGTATCGAGAAGTTCTACGAGGACGAGCTGCACGGCCAGGTCGGCTACGAAGAGGTCGAAACCAATGCCCGCGGCAGGGTGTTGCGCGTGCTCAAACGCACCGATCCGATACCGGGCAAGGACATCACGCTGTCACTCGATCTCGATCTGCAGGAGGCTGCGGAGGAGGCTCTCGGTGGGCGTCGCGGCGCCATCGTCGCGCTGCTGCCGAGCACCGGCGAGGTGGTGGCGATGGTCAGTCAGCCAAGCTTCAACCCCAACCTGTTCGTCACCGGCATCAGCTTCAAGGATTACGGCGAACTGCGCGACTCCATCGATCGTCCCCTGTTCAACCGCGTGCTGCGCGGCCTTTATCCGCCCGGCTCGACCATCAAGCCGATGATGGCCGTTGCCGGGCTCGATGCCGGTGTGATCACACCGAGCAGTCGCGTGTTCGATCCGGGCTTTTTTCAGCTGCCGAACGTGAAACACAAATACCGCAACTGGAACCGCAACGGCGACGGCTGGGTGGATCTGGACCTGGCCATCGCCCGCTCCAACGACACCTACTTCTACGACATGGCCCACAAGCTGGGCGTCGATCGCATGCACGAATACATGACCCGTTTCGGCCTGGGGCAGCGTGTTTCCCTGGACATGCACGAGGAAACGGCGGGCCTGATGCCGTCGCGCGACTGGAAGCGGGCGCGCTATCGCCAGCCCTGGTATCCCGGCGAGACGGTGATTCTCGGCATCGGTCAGGGTTACATGCAGGCCACGCCGCTGCAGCTGGCCCAGGCCACGGCGCTGGTAGCGACCCGCGGCAAGTGGATCAGGCCGCACCTGGCACGCCGTGTCGGCAGTGAAGCGCCGGTGGATCCGGAGCCGGTGCCGGACATCCAGCTGCGCGATCCGCGCTTCTGGGACTACGCGACCCATGGCATGGAGCAGGTTCTGCATGGCACGCGGGGTACGGCAAGAAAGGTCGGCGACAGCGCGGCATATCGCATTGCCGGCAAGAGCGGTACCGCCCAGGTGGTGGCGATCCGCCAGGGTGAGAAGTACGACAGCGCCAAGCTGGCCGAGCGCCATCGCGACCATGCATTGTTTGTCGCCTTCGCGCCGGTGCATGACCCGCAGATCGCCGTAGCCGTGATGGTCGAGAACGGCGAATCCGGCTCGGGCGTCGCCGCGCCTGTGGCCAAGCAGGTCATGGATGCCTGGCTGCTGAACGAGGAGGGCGTGCTCAAGCCCGAGTTCGCGCCGCCGTTGACCGCCGAAGGGAAGAAACCATGAGCGGCAATTTCGACCGAAACCTGTCGCGCGAAGACGTGCTGCGGCGACGCGCCAGCCTGTTGCAACGCATGCATATAGACGGGTTGCTGCTGGTGCTGCTGTTGGCGCTGGCGGCGGGCAGCCTGTTCATCCTCTATTCGGCCAGCGGCAAGAACTGGGATCTGCTCATCAAGCAGGCGACGTCTTTCGGCCTCGGCCTGGGAGCGATGCTGGTGATCGCGCAGCTCGAGCCGCGCTTCATGGCACGCTGGGTCCCGTTGGGCTATCTCGGCGTGGTCGCGTTGCTGGTGGCGGTCGAGGTGGTCGGCCATACGGCGATGGGCGCCACCCGCTGGATCAATATTCCGGGGGTGATCCGTTTCCAGCCATCGGAGTTCATGAAGATCATCATGCCGATGACCATCGCCTGGTATCTGTCCTCGCGCAGCCTGCCGCCGAGCATCAAGCACACCGCGATCAGTTTGGCGCTGATCCTGGTGCCCTTCGTGCTCATCCTCAAACAGCCGGACCTGGGTACATCGCTGCTGATTCTCGCCTCCGGTGCGTTCGTCCTGTTCATCGGTGGCCTGCGTTGGCGCTGGATCATCGGTGCGGTCACGGCGATCGTGCCCATCGCCGTGGCGATGTGGTACTTCGTGCTGCACAACTACCAGAAGCAGCGGGTGCTGACCTTCCTCGATCCGGAAAGCGATCCGCTGGGCACCGGCTGGAACATCATCCAGTCGAAGGCGGCAATCGGTTCGGGTGGGGTGTTCGGCAAGGGTTGGCTGGCTGGCACGCAGTCGCACCTGGATTTTTTGCCGGAAAGCCACACGGACTTTATCATCGCCGTGCTCGCTGAAGAGTTCGGTCTGGTCGGGGTCTGTCTGCTGCTGCTGGTGTATGGTCTGCTGATCACCCGCGGGCTGGTCATCACCGTACAGGCGCAAACGCTGTTCGGAAAACTGCTGGCCGGTGCGTTGACGATGACCTTCTTTGTTTACGTTTTCGTCAATATCGGTATGGTCAGTGGGCTGCTGCCGGTGGTGGGGGTGCCATTGCCCTTCATCAGTTATGGCGGAACTTCATTGGTGACCCTGCTGTCAGGGTTCGGGGTTTTGATGTCGATCCACACCCATCGCAAGTGGATCGCACAGGTTTGACGAGAGTGAATTTGTTGACTTCATTACGGCGTGGCTGGATGGCACGGATGCTTGGAGGCGTGGCTTTGGCTGGCGCCGTGCTGGGAAGCCTGCCGCTGCAGGCGGCCGATTACACCGGCCCCAACGTGGACGAGTTCATCGCGGAGATGACCCGCGACTACGGCTTTGTCGGCGAACAACTACGTGATCTGTTCAAGCAGGCTGAGCGCAAGCAGGCGATTCTCGATGCCATTTCGCGTCCTGCAGAGCGGGTCAAGCCGTGGAAGGAATACCGGCCAATCTTCCTCACCGACTCGCGCATCGCCCAGGGCGTCGATTTCTGGCGGGAGAACGAGGCCGCGCTGAGTCGCGCAGAAACTGAATACGGTGTGCCGGCGGAGATCATCGTCGCGATCATCGGTGTGGAAACCTTCTACGGCCGCAACACCGGCAGCCACCGGGTGATCGATGCGCTGTCGACGCTGGGTTTCGATTACCCTCCGCGGCAGCCTTTTTTCCGTCAGCAGCTCAAGGAATTCCTGCTGCTGACCCGTGAGGAGCAGGTCGATCCGCTTACACTCAAGGGCTCCTACGCTGGCGCGATGGGGCTGCCGCAGTTCATGCCGAGCAGCTTCCGCGCCTACGCGGTGGATTTCGACGGCGACGGCCACATCGATATCTGGAACAACCCGACCGACGCCATCGGCAGTGCTGCCAGCTACTTCAAGCAACATGGCTGGGCGGAAGGCGAGCCCGTCGTGGCTCGGGCCAAGGTCGGCGGCGAGCGCTATGAGGAAGGGCTGACCGTCGGCCTGGAATCGCAGAAGAACGCCGGCGAGATGCGTAGCCTGGGCTGGCAGTTCGACAAGTCGGTGGCCGACGATACGGCCATTACCGCTTTCCGCCTGGATGGTGCAGAGGGCGATGAGTACTGGCTGGGCTTGCCGAATTTCTATGTCATCACCCGCTACAACCGCAGCGTGATGTATGCCATGGCCGTGCATCAGTTGTCCCAGCTGCTGGCTGAAGCGCGAGGCGAACAATGACCGGGATCTGGACAAAGCTGGTCGCGCTGGGTGTCGCAGGGGCCCTGCTGGCGAGCTGCTCTTCGACGCCGGCACCGAGCAGTGCGCCGAGCAGGAGCTCCGGCATCAGTGGCCCGGGTGATTACAACCGTCCGCACAAGGACGGCGCGCCCTGGTGGGACGTCGACGTTTCACAGATCCCTGATGCCACGCCGATGCCACATTACGGCCGCTACAAGGCCAACCCCTACACGGTGCTGGGCAAGACTTACTTTCCCATCAGCGATGGTCGGCGTTATTCGGCTACTGGGACGGCATCCTGGTATGGCACCAAGTTTCACGGCCAGCCCACCGCCAATGGCGAGAAATACGACCTTTACGGCATGAGTGCGGCGCACAAGACGCTGCCCCTGCCTACCTACGTCAAGGTCACCAATCTGGATAACGGACGCACCGTGATATTGCGCGTGAATGACCGTGGTCCGTTCTACTCCGATCGGATCATCGATCTGTCTTTCGCCGCGGCGAAGAAGCTCGGCTATGCCGAGAGCGGTACGGCGCGGGTGAAGGTCGAAGGTATCGACCCGCAGCAATGGTGGGCCGACCAGGGCCGACCGGTGCCGACGATGATGGCGCAGCCGGAGATGGTTGCGAGCAAGCCGGCCAGCAACATCGCGCAGCCGATCGAGCAGTACACGCCACCACCCCAGCAGCACGCCGCGGCCACGGTGCCGCTGGAAGTCGATGCAAAAAAAAACGCTTCGCCCGCAGCCTCTGGCCTGTTTCTCCAGGTTGGCGCCTTCGCCAATCCGGATGCAGCGCAGCTGCTCAAGGACAAGCTGAGTGGCGTGGTCTCTGCCCCGGTGTTCATCAGCTCGGTGGTACACAACCAGCAGACCCTGCACCGCGTGCGGCTTGGCCCCATCGACACGCCGGATGAGGCCATGCAGCTCGAAGAGAGCGTACGCCTGGCCAACCTCGGACAGCCGCGGCGCGTTGCCGCCGACTGACCACTGCAAACCTTGCCTTCGTTTTACCTGACTAACTTGAGATTCGGATGAACATCACCAGCCTCGTGCAACGCTTCATAGTCCTGGCAGTGCTGACGGTCACCCCGGCCGTCTGGGCAGCGCAGATCGTACCTTCCGCCCCGCAACTGGCGGCCAAGTCCTACATGCTGATGGACGCGGCCAGTGGCGAGGTACTGGTCGAGCACAACGGTGACGAGCGCCTGCCACCGGCGAGCCTGACCAAGCTGATGACCGCTTACATCGCCACCCTGGAGATCCAGAAGGGCCAGATCAGCGACAGCGACATGGTTACGGTGAGCGAAAAGGCCTGGCGTACCGGCGGTTCGCGGATGTTCATCCAGGTCAACACTCAGGTATCGGTCGACGACTTGCTGCATGGCATCATCATTCAGTCGGGCAACGACGCCAGTGTCGCCATGGCCGAGCACATCGCCGGCAGCGAAGAGGCCTTTGCCGATCTGATGAACAGCACGGCTCAGCGCCTGGGCATGACCAACAGCCATTTCATGAACGCCACCGGCCTGCCGGACCCGGATCATTACTCCTCGGCCAACGACATGGCCAAGCTGGCCCGCGCGATCATTTACGAAGACCCGGCGCACTACGCGATCTACGCGCAGAAAGAGTTCTTCTGGAACAACATCAAGCAGCCCAACCGCAACCTGCTGCTGTGGCGCGACAAGACCGTCGACGGCCTGAAAACCGGTCATACCGAAGAGGCCGGCTACTGCCTGGTGGCCTCTGCGGTGCGAGACAACATGCGCCTGATCTCGGTGGTATTCGGTACCGACAGCGAGCAGGCCCGCGCGGCGGAAACCCAGAAGCTGCTGACCTATGGCTTCCGCTTCTTCGAGACCCGTACCTTCTACCAGAAGGGCACCGAGCTGGCTCAGGCGCAGGTCTGGAAGGGCCAGCAGGACAAGCTCAAGGCGGGCCTGGCGCAGGATCTGACCATGACCTTGCCGCGTGGCCAGGTAGAGAAACTGCAAGCGGTCATGAGCTTCAACGGCACGCTCACCGCGCCGATCCAGCAGGGCGATGTCATCGGCAAGGTCGAGGTCAAGCTGGAGGACAAGGTGGTTCGCAGCACCGACCTGGTTGCGCTGGAAACCATCGAAGAGGGTGGGCTGTTCCGCCGGTTTTGGGATAGCATTCGTCTCTTCTTCTACAGCCTGTTCAACTGACCACGCGCGAGTGCACCGCGGCTGATCCCGCCGCGGCGCACGTGCGGATCACGAGTCCGTTACGCCATGACCGATAACCAAGATGTCGCTGCACCCAAGATTGACTTCCCCTGCGAGCGTTACCCGATCAAGGTGATCGGCGACGCTGGCGAAGGCTTCCGTGAGGCGGTGATCGAAGTCATCCAGCGCCACGCGCCGGACTTCGACGAAACCACCGTCGTCACCCGCGACAGCCGCAACGGGCGCTTCCTTTCGCTGCAGGTGTTGATTACCGCCACCGGCGTCGAGCAATTGCAGGCCATTCACGTCGACCTGCGCGCCACTGGCCGTGTTCACATGGTGCTGTGATGACCGAAGTGGGCGTGCGTGAGCTCGGCCAGATCGAGTATCGGACTGCCTGGCAGGCCATGCAGCACTTCACCAATACGCGCGATGCAGACAGTGGCGACGAAATCTGGCTGCTACAACATCCGCCCGTGTTCACCCAGGGCCAGGCCGGCAAGGCCGAGCATCTGCTGTTCCCTGGCGAGATTCCGGTAGTACAGGTGGATCGAGGCGGTCAGGTGACCTATCACGGGCCCGGCCAGCTGGTTGGTTATCTGTTGCTCGATGTGCGTCGACTCGGTATCGGTGTGCGCGAGCTGGTGAATCGTATCGAGCAGAGCCTGATCGATCTGCTCGCCGGCTATGGCATCGAGGCGGCTGCCAAACCGGATGCGCCGGGCGTTTACGTCAATGGCGCGAAGATCGCCTCTCTGGGCCTGCGCATTCGCAATGGCCGTTCCTTCCACGGCCTGGCGCTGAACGTGGACATGGATCTCGAACCTTTCCGGCGCATCAACCCCTGCGGTTATGCAGGGCTGCCCATGACCCAGCTGCGTGACCTGATCGGGCCGATCGACATCTCTGAAGTGGCCGATCGACTGCGTGATCATCTGGTCCGGCAGCTCGGATACGCGCAACAGAAGACCCTCGCGGGCGGAATCGAAGCATATGAGTAGTGTAGAAACGGTAGGCAAGCGCCCGGCCAAGGTAGAGGCTGGCGTCAAACTGCGCGGTGCCGAGAAGGTCGCGCGGATTCCGGTGAAGATCATCCCCACCGATGAGCTGCCGAAGAAGCCGGACTGGATTCGCGTGCGCATCCCGGTTTCCCCCGAGGTCGACCAGATCAAGCAGACCCTGCGCAAACACAAGCTGCACAGCGTCTGCGAGGAAGCCTCCTGCCCCAACCTGGGCGAGTGCTTCTCCAGCGGCACCGCGACCTTCATGATCATGGGCGACATCTGCACCCGGCGCTGCCCGTTCTGCGACGTCGGCCACGGCCGGCCGAATGCGCTGGATCCGGATGAGCCGAAGAACCTGGCCCAGGCCATCGCCGACATGCGCCTGAAGTACGTGGTCATCACCTCGGTGGATCGCGACGATCTGCGCGACGGTGGTGCCCAGCACTTTGCCGATTGCCTGCGCGAGATTCGCAAGTTGTCGCCGTCGATTCAGTTGGAAACCCTGGTGCCCGACTACCGTGGGCGCATGGATATTGCCCTGGATATCACCGCTAGCGAGCCGCCGGATGTGTTCAACCACAATTTGGAAACCGTGCCGCGCCTGTACAAGTCGTCGCGACCGGGATCGGATTTCGAGTGGTCGCTGGATCTGCTGGAGAAGTTCAAGCAGCGCGTACCGGGCGTGCCGACCAAGTCGGGACTGATGCTCGGCCTCGGCGAGACCGACGAGGAGGTCATCGAGGTCATGCAGCGCATGCGCGAGCACGATATCGACATGCTGACCCTCGGTCAGTATCTGCAGCCTTCGCGTAACCACCTCCCGGTGCAGCGCTTCGTTCATCCCGACACCTTCGCCTGGTTTGCCGAAGAGGGGATGAAGATGGGCTTCAAGAACATCGCCTCGGGCCCGCTGGTGCGTTCGTCGTACCACGCCGATCAGCAGGCGCACGGGGCCAAGCAGGACTGAAGCCGTAACGTTGTGGCGGCCTTGAAAACCGCGCAGACAGTCCAGGCTGTCTGCGCGGTTTTTTCTTTTCCGTCCAGCATGCGCGCTGCAAAAGTGTATGGCGCGGGAACTGCCAAGCGGTTGGCGGGAAAATTGCGGCATTACGCCGCATTAGACTTTGGTCTATAGTGGCGTTCGTTTTCACCATGAGGCCAACCGAGGGCCACTGCAGATGAACGAACCCCAATTGAAGGACTTGCTTGACGATCTGGATGCCGCGAAGGTCGAGTGCGACGCGATGAGCCGCCTGGTGGTGACGCGGCTGGCCAAGCAGCACATTCCATACCGAGCGATGTTGGGGCAGGTCGAACTGGACGGTAAGGTGGTTTCACCGCACTTCTGGGTCGAGACCGACGGCTGCGTGATCGACTACCGCGCACGCCAGCGCCTTGGTGGCGATCAGCGCGTGCCGCATGGCGTCGTCGCCCGCGAGGCGGTGAAGGCCCACTATCAGGGGCAGCAGGTAATCATTGATCCGCTGCCGGACTACCTCTACGAAGTCGCCATCAAGCACTGAGCTCTGTTTGCAGGGATGAACAAAGCCCCGGTTCTGCCGGGGCTTTTGTATGGCGCGATCCCTAACTGATCAGTTGTGAGCGCGCAGTCGCCCGAGCAACTCCTGGGTGGGATGGCCATCGGCCGGCCAGCCCAGGCGTTGCTGGAAGCCGCGGATAGCCTTGCGGGTATTGGCACCGATGATGCCGTCCGGGGTGCCCGGGTCGAAGCCCTGGGCGACGAGACGCTCCTGCAGTTCAAGGCGCTCGGAACGGCTAAGTGGCTGTTCGCCGCGTGGCCAGCTCCCCGCAACCTGACCCTTGCCCTGGAAGTTCTCTGCCAGCAGGCCGATCGCCAGGGCATATGCCGAGGAGTTGTTGTAGCGCAGGATGGCGCGGAAATTGTCCATGATGAGGAATGCCGGGCCACGGTGTCCGGCAGGCAGCAGCAGGCTGGCGCTGGCTTCTTCCTGGCCGCTGGGCAGGCCGCGCAGGCCGAGGCGGCGCCATTCGGCCAGCGGTTTGCGAATCTCGGTGTCGGCCAAGGCGTAGTCGAACCCTTCGGGTAGCTCTACCTCGAAGCCCCAGGCTTTACCCTGTTTCCAGCCTGACGCCTGGAGGTAATGCGCGGCGGAGGCAAGGGCGTCGGCCGAGCTGTTCCAGATATCGCGTTTGCCGTCGCCATCGAAATCCACGGCATGGGTGTTGTAGGTGGTTGGAATGAACTGCGTCTGCCCCATGGCACCGGCCCAGGAACCGCGCATGCGCTGTGGCGCAACGTCGCCGTGCTGGAGGATTTCCAGTGCTGCGATCAGCTGGCTCTTGGCGAATGCTGGGCGGCGGCCCTCGTGGGCGAGCGTTGCGAGGGAACGGATCACCGACTTGTCGCCCATGATCTGGCCAAAGCTGCTTTCCAAACCCCAGACGGCGACCAGGGTTTCGCGATCGACGCCGTAGCGAGCCTCGATCTGATCCAGCGTGGCGGCGTGCTCGCTCAGCAAGCGGCGGCCGCTGCGCACGCGCTGCGGCGAAATGGCACCTTCCAGATACTGCCAGACGGGCCGGGTGAATTCGGGTTGGCTACGGTCCGCTTCGATCACTGCTGGATCGGGCTGGACGCCGGCGAAGGCCTGGTCGAAGGTCGCGGCGGAAATGCCGGCCGCAAGGGCTTCAGCGCGAAATTGCTCGCGCCACTGGCTGAAGCTCAGGTGGGTGGCTTCCGAACGGACATCGGCGACGGTGGCGTCGCTGGCCTGGTTGGCGGTGGGGGAGGCGTTGCTGACCAGAGTGGACTGCGCGAGGGGTTCGGCTGCACAGGCAACGACCAGGCTCATCGCCGAAGCGGCAACCAGGGTACGTAGCAGCAGAACGGGAACGAAGGTGTGATACATGCACCGCTCTCGAAACGTGTCGTCGGCCGCAGACATTATCACGCTTTGGCGGTGTTGGGTTTTCAGGCTGCCAGAAGGACCGAAGCCTCCCAGTTGATGGACTGGGAGGCTTCACGGCGGTAGCTGCCTTTGCCTTTTTTCGGCGCTTCCTGGCGGAGGCGGAACAGGGGTTGCGCAACCAGGTGCTTGGCCTTGTTCGGCCTTTTCTTGCGTGTGCTCATTCGATTCCCTCAAGGAGGCCCGGGAACGGGCGGGAGAATCATAGGCCTTGTACAAAAAATGTCCAGTGCCCTGCGGCGTGATCTCGCTCTCCCCCGATCCCGTGTCAGGCGCCGATCCGGCGGCCACTCAGCTGCAGGCAGATGTCCGCCAGCCCGATCCAGGGATCCCCGGCGGCCTGGCCCTTGATCTGCTCGTCGATGCGTTGCGCATCTCTCAGTAACTGGTTCCAGCCGGTCGTGTTATGCCGTTGCAGGGCCTTGGAAACCAGTGGGCGACGCTTGTCCCAGACTGGCGGGCGGGCCTGGCTGAAAGCGCGGTCGAGCGGAGTGCCCTGGGCATATTGCTGCGCGATATTGGCCAGCAATCGCAGTTCGCGGGCCAGCGCCCAGAGGATCACTGGCGCCTCGACGCCTTCGCCACGCAGGCCCTCCAGCATGTGCAGCGCATGGGCGGCCTGGCCGTGCAGGGCTGCGTCGATCAGGCCGAAGACATCGTAACGGGCGCTATCAGCCACTGCGGCCTGGACGGTTTCCGCGGTGACCTGCCCGGCTTCGGCCAGCAGCTTGAGCTTTTCGATTTCCTGTGCCGCGGCCAATAGATTGCCTTCGACTCGGGCGCTGATCAGTTCGACGGCTTCCTGATCCGCAGACAGTCCCGCCTGGGCCAGGCGTTGACGTATCCACTGCGGCAGCTGCGCGGCATCCACCGGCCAGATCTGCAGGAACTGCACGTCCTTGCCATCGATCAGCGCCTTGGCCCACTTGGTCTTCTGGGTGCTGCCGTCGAGCTTGGGCAGGCTGACCAGCAGCACCGTGTCCTCGGCGGGGCGGGCCAGATATTCCAGCAGCGCCGCGGCACCCTTGTCACCGGGCTTGCCGTTGGGGATGCGCAGTTCGAGCAGGCGCTTCTCGGCGAACAGCGAAAGACTCGCGCCCGCCTCGATCAGCTGGCTCCAGTCGAAGCCGCTCTCCACGTGAAACACCTGACGCTCGCTGAAGCCCTGCGCGCGGGTCGCCGCGCGGATCGCATCGCAAGCTTCCTGGCACAGCAGGTGCTCGTCGCCACAGACGACGTAAACGGGCGCCAGCGGGCCTTGCAGATGTTTGCCGAGCTGAGCGGGAGAAAGCTTCATGGTGCGAAGTCGGGAGCCTTGAGGCCCCCGTTACCTGTTACTGGATGGGCAGCTGGATGGGCGACTGTTGCGGCTGCGCGTCCTGGGCACGACGGGCAGCTTCCATGGCTTCAGCCTCGGCGCGGGCCTTGGCTTCGGCTTCCTGCTGCAGGCGGTCGAGCTGCGTCGGGGTGATGCGCTGGATGCGCAGGGTCAGCTGCTGCAGCAGCTCACGGCGCATTTCCTGGCGCAGCTGATCGCCTTCCTGGGACGAGCCGATCAGGTTGTTGCTGTCGTGCACGTAGACCTTCTGTACTTCGATGCTGTCCTCGAGCAGCAGCAGGTTCTGCGGGCCGCGGAATTCGTAATCGAGGATGCTGGTCAGCTCATACTCGGCGCTGCGTGCCGAGCTGGTGTAACTGGCGGTGCGCTGGCGGGTCTGTTCGCGGGCGAGGTTCAGGCTGTACTTGGCGCCTGGGTAAACCCGCACGCCGTTGCTTTCGAGCAGGTCTTCGAGCTGCTGAACCGTTTCGCCGTAGCTGTTGCGGGCTTGCAGATCGATTTCCTTGAGGCCGAACTCGACATCGCCAGTGCCGCGCAGCTGGAAGCCGCAGGCGCTCAGCAGCAGTGTCAGGCTCAGCACCACCAGATTCCGTTTGTTCATCTTGTTATCCCCTTGCAGGCCCGGCGCATGCGCCGGGGCCGAATCAGTTAGCGACGATATTGACCAGCTTGCCCGGCACCACGATGACCTTGCGGATCGTCAGGCCCTCGGTGAAGCGCAGTACGTTCTCATTGCCACGGGCAGCGGCCTCGACTTCCTCGCGTGTGGCCGCAGCCGGCACTTCGATCTGCCCGCGCAGCTTGCCGTTGACCTGCACCACCAGAGTCAGGCTGTCCTGCACCAGGGCCGACTCGTCGACCTTCGGCCATTGCGCGTCAATGACCGCGCCCTGTTTGCCGAGTTGCTGCCAGAGCTCGTGAGAGATGTGCGGGGTAATCGGTGCGAGCAGCAGGGCGACCGTTTCCAGGCCCTCCTGCAACAGCGCGCGGTCCTGCTCGCTGGCGGTCGCGGTTTTCTCCAGCACGTTCATCAGCGTCATCACCTGGGCGATGGCGGTGTTGAATTTGTGGTGCTGGCCGACATCGACACTGGCCTGCTTGATGGCGAGATGGATGGCGCGGCGTACGGCCTTCTGTTCGTCGCTCAGGCTGGCGGTATCCAGCGTACCTGCGACGCCGGCGCTGACATGTGCATGGGCCAGGCGCCAGACGCGCCGCAGGAAGCGGCTTGCGCCCTCGACGCCGGAGTCGGACCACTCCAGGCTCATGTCCGGCGGCGAGGCGAACATCATGAACAGGCGGCAGGTGTCGGCGCCGTAGGCATCGATCATCGCTTGCGGGTCGACGCCGTTGTTCTTCGACTTGGACATCTTCTCGGTGCCACCGATTTCCACCGGCAGGCCATCGCTGGCCAGTTTCGCGCCGATGACCTTGGCCTTGGCATCACGCTCGACGACGACGTCGGCCGGGTTGAACCAGTCCTTGCCGCCGTTTTCCAGGGTGCGGTAGTAGGTCTCGGCGACGACCATGCCCTGGGTCAGCAGGTTCTTGAACGGCTCGTTGGAGCTGACCAGCCCTTCGTCCCGCATCAGCTTGTGGAAGAAGCGTGCGTAGAGCAGGTGCAGAATGGCGTGCTCGATGCCGCCGATGTACTGATCCACCGGCAGCCAGTGGTTGGCCGCGGCCGGATCGACCATGCCCTTGTCGTAGTTCGGGCTGGCGTAGCGGGCGAAATACCAGGACGACTCGACGAAGGTGTCCATGGTGTCGGTTTCACGCTTGGCCGGCGCGCCGCACTTCGGGCAGCTGCATTCGTAGAACTCCGGCATGCGCGCCAGCGGGCTGCCGGCACCGTCCGGCACCACGTCTTCCGGCAGTACGACCGGCAATTGGTCTTCGGGGACCGGGACGTCGCCGCAGCTCTCGCAATGGATGATCGGGATCGGACAACCCCAGTAACGCTGGCGGCTGATGCCCCAGTCGCGCAGGCGGAACTGGGTGCGTGCCTGGCCGAGGCCTTTCTTCTGCAGCGCCACTTCGATGGCATCGAACGCGCCGTCGAAGTCGAGGCCGTCGAAGATGCCCGAATTGATCAGCTCGCCGTGCTCGCCGTAGGCGTCCTGCCAGGGCGCCGGGGTCTGGTCGCCGGCGCTGGTGCGTACCACCGGCTTGATCGGCAGGCCGTACTTGCTGGCGAATTCGAAGTCGCGCTCGTCGTGCGCCGGGACGGCCATGACCGCACCTTCGCCGTAGTTCATCAGCACGTAGTTGGCGACCCACACCGGCAGCAACTCGCCAGTCAGCGGATGCTGCACGCGCAGGGAAGTGGCCAGGCCTTTCTTCTCCTGGGTCGCGATGTCGGCTTCGGCGACGCCGCCACGCTTGCATTCGTCGATAAAGGTCTGCAGCTCGGGGTTGTTCTGTGCGGCGAGAGTGGCCAGCGGATGTTCCGCTGCAACGGCCACGTAGGTCGCACCCATCAGCGTATCGGGGCGGGTGGTGAAGACTTTCATCACGCCTTCGCTGCCGATGCTGGCCACGTCGTAGGGGAAGCTGATCTCCATGCCGCGCGACTTACCGATCCAGTTGCGCTGCATGGTCTTGACCTGTTCCGGCCAACCATCCAGTTCGTCCAGGCTCTCCAGCAGCTCATCGGCGTAGGCGGTGATCTTGAAGTAGTACATCGGGATTTCGCGCTTCTCGATCAGCGCGCCGGAACGCCAGCCACGGCCGTCGATGACCTGCTCGTTGGCCAGCACGGTCTGGTCGACCGGGTCCCAGTTGACGGTGCCGTTCTTGCGATAGATCACGCCTTTTTCGTACAGGCGGGTGAACAGCCACTGCTCCCAGCGATAGTAGTCCGGCTTGCAGGTGGTGACTTCACGGGTCCAGTCGACTGCCAGACCCAGGCTTTTCAGCTGAGCCTTCATGTAGGCGATGTTTTCGTAGGTCCACTTCGCCGGCGCCACCTGGTTCTTCATCGCGGCGTTTTCCGCCGGCATGCCGAACGCGTCCCAGCCCATGGGTTGCAGGACGTTCTTGCCCTGCATGCGCTGGTAGCGCGCGATCACGTCGCCGATGGTGTAGTTGCGCACGTGACCCATGTGCAGCTTGCCGCTGGGGTAGGGGAACATCGACAGGCAATAGAAGGTGTCCTTGCCGGGCTGTTCGCTCACTTCAAAGGATTTCTGCGCGTCCCAATGGGATTGCGCGGCGGCTTCGATTTCGCGGGGCTGATACTGTTCGTGCATGGCTACTGGCGTTGGGATGGGGGCTGGCTCTCCGCGAATGCGCTGTCGCGGGCACGTTGGCAGGTCCGGCGGACCTGGCGCTAACGCGACCCGGCGGGTTGCGGGCGGAGGCATGGAAGCGCCGTAGCATACATGACCCCCCGCGGCCTAGGGAAACCCCATTTGCCGTCGCTCCAGGGCTCCGTCCGTCGTACGCGTCTTGAGCGCCTCAGGCTGAGCTACGCTTGATCCAGGGGCGGGACGAATGTGAGGTGAGGTTGATGGACCGAGAGCCACGATCTGAGGACGGCAGTCTTTATGCTAGGGTGTTGCAGCGGTTGAGCTCGGCTCTGCAAGAGGCCGAACGTGCTACGTCCGGTGATGCGGATGCTGCTGGCGAGCTGGAAGTGCGCGGCCTGACGCCGGCGGAATTCGAGCTGATCCGTGCGTATCTGCAGCGTGATTCCCAATGGCTTTCCGGCTGGCATGCCGCGGCCGAGGAGCAGGCTCATCTGTCGCGTCAGGCGCTGCGCCCGGCTGTGCGCGGCGGTAGTCGACAACGGCACGGTGCGCATGGTGGTCGCCACGCGCCGCTGGCGTTGCAACAGACGCTGAGTTGCGCACTATGCAACGCCGAAGTGAGCTGGCCGGAAGGCGCCGGCCCCGCAGCCTGCCACGTCTGCGGGTCACAGCTGCTGCGCGCCCGGCAGCGCCTGCACACCTATCCGCGGCATTGAGCGGTGGCCGACAAATCCTCTGGCGGCGGCTAAAGTGTCTGCCTTTGCCGCGGAGGTCGGATGCCGATTCGCTATTTCTTCAAGCAGCTGCTTTTGCCGCCGGGCGTGCTGCTGCTCCTGCTGCTGCTCGGATGGTGGCTGCGCCGGCGCGCGCCGAAACTGGCGGCGTTGTGCTTCGTCACGGGGCTGGTTGGGCTTTGGCTGATGAGCTTGCCGGTCGTCGCCGAATGGACGGCGCGGCTGGTCGAGCGCGAGCCGGCGCTGGTCGAGACGCAGTGGGTGCAGTTGGGTGAAGAGGCCGGCGCCATCGTGGTGCTGGGGGCCGGGCGCGAGCAGAGTGATCCGGCATGGGGCGGCGATCAGCCGAGTTATGTCGCTCTCGAACGCCTACGCTATGCCGCGCGCTTGGCCAAGGCCTCCGGCTTGCCGATTCTCACCAGCGGCGGCCTGCACTATGGTCAGCCGCCTAGCGAGGCCCTGCTCGGCGTGGAGGTGCTGCAGCGCGACTTTGGCGTCGCCACGCGCTGGCTCGAAGAGCGCAGCCGCACGACCTGGGAGAACGCCCTTTTTAGCGCCGAGATGCTGCGGGCGGCGGGCATCGAGCGCGTGGTGCTGGTGACATCCGCCTCGCACATGCCGCGCTCGCGCTGGTGCTTCGAGCAGAACGGGATCGAGGTGATCGCTGCGCCGGTGGGCTTCATGGGCGTGCCCAATGGTCGGCCGTTGAATGGCTGGTTGCCGGAGGCCAAGGCCTTCTGGCAGAACGGCATTTTGCTCAACGAAGTCGTCGGTATGCTGGTGTACCCGCTCGTCTACGGCGCGGAGGGCGAGTGAGGGGATGGTGCGCCGAGTGCGCTTCCTGGCCGTAGGTTGGGTTGAGCTCCGCGAAGCCCAACGGGAGAGGCCATGGGTGACGGATTCGTTGCGTCGTGGGGTCTCTCTGCCGGGCTCGGCATTGCAATGTTGGGCTTCGCTGCTGCGCAGCTCAACCCAACCTACGGAGCGAGGCCGCCGGGATGCGAGTCCTGGCCGTAGGTTGGGTTGAGCTCCGCGAAGCCCAACGGGGGAGGCTATGGGCGACGGATTCGTTGCGTCGTGTCCTCTCTGCCGGGCTCGGCGCTGCAATGTTGGGCTTCGCTGCTGCGCAGCTCAACCCAACCTACGGAGCGAGGGCATCGGGATGTGCTTCCTGGCCGTAGGTTGGGTTGAGCTCCGCGAAGCCCAACGGACGAGACCACAGGCGACGGATTCGTTGTGTCGTGGGGGCTCTCTGCCGGGCTCGGCCCTGCAATGTTGGGCTTCGCTGCTGGGCAGCTCAACCCAACCTACGGAGCGAGGGCGCCGGGATGCGCTTCCTGGCCGTAGGTTGGGTTGAGCTCCGCGAAGCCCAACGGGCGAGGCCATGGGTGACGGATTCGTTGCGTCGTGGGGGCTCTCTGCCGGGCTCGGCACTGCAATGTTGGGCTTCGCTGCTGCGCAGCTCAACCCAACCTACGCCTTGCGTCTGGCCAGCGCCCAGCCGAGCAGCAGGGTGCAGATCGCGATCAGCGGCCACGAGCGCCAGCGCAGGTAGGGCGTCAGGCCCCGCATCGGAGTGACGTCGCCATACAGCACGGCCTGTTCGAACTGCGGAATCTGCTCGGTGATGCGCCCATAAGGGTCGATCAGCACGGTGATGCCGTTATTCGTCGCGCGGATCATCCAGCGCCCGGCTTCCAGAGCGCGCATCTGCGCCATCTGCAGGTGTTGCAGCGGACCGATGGAACGACCGAACCAGGCATCGTTGCTTACCGTCAGCAGCAGATCGCTCTGCGCCGCGAGCCCTGCGGCGAACTCCGGGTAGACCACTTCGTAGCAGATATACGGCGCGATCTGCAGGTCCTTCGCCTGCAACAGCGGCTGGCCGGATTCGCCGCGGGCGAAGTCGGACATCGGCAGGTCGAAGAAGGCGATCAAGCCGCGCAGCAGATCCTGCAGCGGTACGTACTCGCCGAACGGCACCAGTTTCTGCTTGAGGTAGGTGCCGCTGCCGTCGCCGGCGGTGGTCAGCCCGTTGTAGTAGCGCAGTTCGCCCTCCGCGTTGGGCTGGCGTACCGGTACGCCGGTGATCAGTGCCGCATCGCGCTGCTTGGCGAAGCCGGCCATCATCTGCAGATAGCCTTCGGCGTGATCCTTGAGGATCGGCACGGCGGTTTCCGGCCAGACGATCAGGTCTGCCGGGCGGCTGCCGAAGGTCATGTCGCGATACAGCAGCAGCTGCATCTCGAGTTTCTTCGGGTCCCACTTCATGCTTTGTGCGACGTTGCCCTGCACTGCGGCGACGGTCAGCGGTTGGCCCTTGCTGGCCGTCCAGGCATGGTCCTTGAGCGCCAGGCCCGCAAGCCAGGGGGTGAGCAGCAGCACGATGACGGCGGCCAGGCGTGCTTTATCGGCAAGCAGTCGCGGGATCGCCGCGAGCAGGGTGGCGCTCAGTGCGACGGCAAAGCTCAGCAACCAGACCCCGCCGAGCGGAGCCAGTCCGGCCAGCGGGCCATCCAGCTGGCTGTAGCCGATATACAGCCAGGGAAAACCGGTGAGGATCCAGCCGCGCAGGGCGTCGAGCGCCAGCCAGAGTGCGGCGAACGCCAGCGCATCGCCAAGTGCGGAATGGCGATTGCGCAGCAGGCGCACCCAGAGCCAGCCGAGCAGGGCGAAGAACAGCGCCAGGCCGGCGACGAAGCCCAGGGTGAGCAATCCGGCCAGCGCCGGCGAGGCCGCGCCGAAGTCATGGATGCTGACGTAGACCCAGCTGACGCCCGAGGCGAACAGCCCGAAGCCGTAGCACCAGCCGCGTTGCGCCGCTTGCTTCGCTGCGGTTTCGCGCAGGCCGAGGTACAACAGCGCCACCGAGAGCAGCGCCAGCGGCCAGATGTCGAAAGGCGCCAGCGCCAGCGTGGTCAGTGTGCCGGCGACCAGTGCCAGCAGGTTGCCCGGCCATCCGGGACGGGTGATCCAGTGCATGGAAGTTCCTTGCGCAGCGGTGCGGGAAGGGAGGCTAAGGGCAACGAAGATGGCCAGGCAAGCCCGGCCGGCGGAAGAGCGTCCGCGCAGGCCCGGCTGCGCGGCGGGGCTCGTGCCGGCTTACGCGTCCGCGGTACGGCTCAGACGCAGCATATGCACGCGGCGGCTGTCGGCGTTGAGTACGCGCACGCGGAAGCCGTCGATCTCGGTCACTTCGTTACGCTTGGGCAGGTGACCGAAGGTGCTCATCACCAGGCCGGCGACGGTATCGAATTCGTCGTCGGGAAAAGCGCTGCCGAAGTATTCGTTGAAGCTGTCGATCGGGGTAAGCGCCTTGACCAGAAAATCGCCGCTGGGCAGCGGGCGGATGTAGCTGTCTTCCTCGACGTCATGCTCGTCTTCGATGTCGCCGACGATCTGCTCCAGCACGTCTTCGATGGTCACCAGGCCGGCCACGCCGCCGTACTCGTCGATGACGATGGCCATGTGGTTGTGGTTGGCGCGGAACTCGCGCAGCAGCACGTTGAGGCGCTTGGACTCCGGCACGAAGGTGGCCGGGCGCAGCAGATCCTTGATGTCGAAACTGTGCTGTTCGTCCTTGAGGATCAGCGGCAGCAGGTCTTTGGCCAGCAGCACGCCGATCACTTCGTCGAGGCTTTCACCGACGACCGGATAGCGCGAGTGTGCGGCGGCGATGATGGCGGGCAGGAATTCGCGTGGCGACTGGTCGGCCTTGATGCTGATCACCTGCGAGCGTGGCACCATGATGTCGCGTACCTGCAGGTCGGCGACCTGGATGGCACCTTCGACGATGGCCAGTGCCTCGCTGTCGAGCAGCTTGTTCTGGTGGGCTTCGCGCAGGATTTCCAGCAGCTCCTGGCGATTCTTGGGCTCATGGGCAAAAGCCTGGGTGATTTTTTCCAGCCAGGTCTTCTGCCCGCTGATCGATCGATCTTCGCTCATGTCGTTGACTCAAGAGTCCTTGCAAGTGCCCATGACGGGCGATTCTTCGGCATAGGGGTCGGGATGACCCAGTTCGGCCAGCAATTGACGCTCCAGCTCTTCCATCTCTTCGGCTTCGGCATCGTCGATGTGATCGTAGCCGAGCAGATGCAGACAGCCATGGATAACCAGATGTGCCCAGTGTGCCGCCAGAGTCTTGCCCTGTGCCGCGGCTTCGCGCTCGACCACCGGTACGCAGATGACCAGGTCGCCGAGCAGCGGGATGTCCAGCAATTCGTCGGGAACGTCTGCCGGGAACGAGAGCACGTTGGTCGCGTAGTCCTTCTGCCGCCAGGTGCGGTTCAACTCGCGCCCTTCTGCCTCGTCCACCAGGCGAATGGTCAGCTCCGAGTCGCCGCTGCGCTGACGTAGCGCCAGTTCGCACCAGCGCTGCAGATCGGCGAGCGCCGGCGCAGCGCCCGTGCTGGCTAACTGCAGGTCGAGCTCAATCATCGCTGGCGTCCTGCGCGGCACGCTTACTGGCCGGCGACTGACGATCCTCGAAGGACTCGTAGGCCTCGACGATGCGCTGCACCAGCGGATGGCGAACGACGTCCTTTGGCTTGAAGTGGGTGAAGCTGATGCCGTTGACGTCCTTGAGCACCTCGATGACGTGCGCCAGACCGCTCTTGGTGCCGCGGGGCAGGTCGACCTGGGTGATGTCGCCGGTGATCACCGCAGTGGAGCCGAAGCCGATCCGCGTAAGGAACATCTTCATCTGTTCCTGGGTGGTGTTCTGGCTTTCATCGAGGATGATGAAGCTGTTGTTCAGCGTGCGGCCGCGCATGTAGGCCAGCGGGGCGATCTCGATCACCTGTTTCTCGATCAGCCGTGCCACATGCTCGAAACCGAGCATCTCGTAGAGTGCGTCGTAGAGCGGCCGCAGGTAGGGGTCGATCTTCTGTGCCAGGTCGCCGGGCAGGAAGCCGAGCTTCTCGCCGGCTTCCACCGCCGGGCGTACCAGCAGAATACGGCGCACCTGTTCACGCTCCAGCGCGTCCACGGCACAGGCGACGGCGAGGTAGGTCTTGCCGGTACCGGCCGGGCCGACGCCGAAGTTGATGTCGTTGTCGAGGATGGCTTTGACGTAGCGCTGCTGATTCGCGCCGCGCGGGCGGATCATGCCCTTCTTGGTACGCAGGGCGACGCCCTGGTGCGCATTCGGATTGGCCAGCTCTTCCATGCCGGATTCCTGCAGGTACAGATGCACCATGTCCGGAGAGAGCTCGGTGTTCTTGGTTTCCCGGTACAGCCGGCGCAGCAGCTGTTCGGCAGATTTGGCCACGTCGGTGGGGCCGATCAGCTCGAACTGGTTGCCGCGGTTGCGGATTTCCAGTTCCAGGCGCTGTTCGATCAGGCGCAGATGCTCGTCGAATTGGCCGCAGAGATTGGCGAAGCGACGGGCTTCAAAGGGTTCGAGGGTGAAACGATGCGGTTCTATGGGTGCGTTCAAGGGCTTTTAGTATGTGGCCGTGGTCGGCGAAGTGGTGGGGGAAGAATAGCGCCGCGGGCGCAAAGCGGAAAGCGCAGACGCGGCCCCGATGCAATCACATGGGGGCCGCATTCCCGGTTCTCAAGCTAGCAAGGTGCCACGTAGCGAGTGCGGCAGCGCGTCGTCGATGTGCACGTCGACGAACTGGCCGATCAGTCGCGGGTTGTCGCAGCGGAAATTGACGATGCGATTGTGTTCGGTACGACCCTGCAGCATGCCGGGGTCCTTCTTCGAGTAGTCGCTGACGAGGATGCGCTGAGTGGTGCCTGCCATCCGTCGGCTGTTCTCGAAACCCTGCTGATTGATGCGCTGCTGGAGGATCGCCAGGCGCTGCTTCTTCACCTCGTCCGGGGTGTCGTCGACCAGGTCCGCGGCCGGGGTGCCGGGGCGGGAGCTATAGACGAAGGAGTAGGAGAAGTCGAAGCCGACGTCTTCGATCAGCTTCATGGTCTGCTCGAAGTCCTTGTCGGTCTCGCCGGGGAAGCCGACGATGAAGTCCGAGCTGATCAGGATGTCCGGCACTGCGGCCTTGAGCCGGCGGATGCGCGACTTGTACTCCAGGGCGGTGTGGTTGCGCTTCATCGCCGCGAGGATGCGGTCGGACCCGGCCTGCACCGGCAGATGCAGATATTTCACCAGCTGCGGAATGTCCGCATGGGCCTGGATGATCGCGTCGGAGAACTCCAGTGGATGGCTGGTGGTGTAGCGGATACGGCCGATGCCTTCTACTGCGGCGACGGCGTGCAGCAGGTCGGCGAAGTCATGCCCGTCGTAGCGATAGCCATTGACGTTCTGCCCCAGTAGGGTGACTTCCTTCACGCCGTTTTCGGCCAGGTGGACGACTTCCGCCAGCACGTCGGCCAGCGGGCGGCTGACTTCTTCGCCGCGGGTGTAGGGCACCACACAGAAGGTGCAGTACTTGCTGCAGCCTTCCATGACCGAAACGAAAGCACTGGGGCCGTCGACGCGCGGCTCTGGCAGGCGGTCGAACTTCTCGATCTCTGGGAACGAAATGTCGACCTGCGGTTTCTTGGTGGTGCGCGCGGCGTCGATCATTTCCGGGAGACGATGCAGGGTCTGCGGCCCGAAGACCACGTCGACGTACGGGGCGCGGTCGCGAATGGCCGCTCCCTCCTGGCTGGCCACGCAGCCGCCGACGCCGATTACCAGTTGCGGATTGTCCAGCTTCAGTTCGCGCCAGCGACCCAGTTGCGAGAAGACCTTTTCCTGGGCCTTTTCGCGGATCGAGCAGGTATTGAGAAGAATCACGTCGGCTTCTGCCGGGTTCTCGGTGATCTCCATGGCCTGGTGTTCGCCCAGCAGGTCCACCATGCGCGAGCTGTCGTACTCGTTCATCTGGCAGCCATGGGTTTCGATGAAAAGCTTGCGGGTCATGTTACGGGCCGGCGTTGTGCAAAAAATGACCGGCGATTATATGCCCACGACCGAGCAGGGGAAAGCGCGGGCGGATGCCGCAGGATTGTTCAGGGGATCTGCGGCGCGTCGGCGGCCTGCAGTTGCATCAGGTAGTCGCGGAAGATCTGCCCGAGAACCTGGGTGGCGATTTCCAGTTCGTCGCGACGCATCTGTCCGGAGACGCGGTCGGCGGTGTCCAGTGCATCGTCCTCGCCATTCACGGCGGCCATCTTCAGCACGATGTAGGCCTGCACGTTGTTGGCCTTGACGCCTTCACCGCGGAAGAACATCACGCCGAGCCGGTGTTGCGCGGCGGCATGACCGCGTAGTGAGGCCTGCTCGAACCAGTACAGTGCCTTGGCCAGGTCCCGTGGCGCACGCTTGCCGTCGTAGTGGAATTCGCCCAGCTCGTAGGCGGCTTGCACGTCGCCTTCGCTAGCGGCCTGCTGGCAGTTGCGCAGTGCTTCGGGGAGTTCTTCGGCAAGCGTGTCGAGCGCGCAGCGCGCGGTCGCCGGGATCAGCAGGGTATTCCCGCCGGCCATGGCCGAGAGAGGCGAGAGAAGCAGCAGACAGCCCAAAGACAGGATGCGGCCGGTGCGGATCATGAAATCTGGCGCCTCGAGGAGCAGGGCGGTAATGAAAGGCTGGAACGAGCCAGCCGTCACATTATGGATAAGCTGCAGTCTGCTTACAAAGCCTTTAACCGCCTGTCATCGGCTTTTTATGCGACTGCCGGAGCGTCCTCGCGTGTGCTGCCTGGCAGGTGCACCAGCAGAATGGTCAGCAGCGGGCTGGCGATGGCCAACAGCAGCGGACCCAGGTCGCCGAGCGGATTGGCGATCGACACACCGTTCGGCAGTGGGGCCATGCCCAGCAGTAGCGCGCCAGCCGCCAGGCCGGCAAGGGTCGGCAGGCGTGCCGGCCATTGCAGCGCGCCGGCGTAGACCACCAGCAGCGCATTGGTCAGCATCACGCCGAAGGCGTAGGGCTCGTTCCAGTCCAGCTGCCGCGCCAGTTCGAAGAACACGCACAACCCCAGCACCACACGACCCCAGTTCGGTCGACTCCACACCCAGCGCCGCGCGAGGGTCAGCGCAGCGATCGCAATCAGCGGCAGGCCGAGCAGCAGGCTGGCGCGCTCCAGCCACTGTCGCGCTTGCTCCAGATCCATGCCAAGCAGAGTTGCGGCGGCGCACGCAGCGCTGGCGGCCGTCAGGATGAAGCCGAGCAGTGCGCTGAACAGCGCTGGCTGGTCCGCTTCGCCGTAACGGCGCCGGGCGCGGCCGATCAGCAGTGCGCTGGCGCCGGCAGTCAGGGCGAGCAGAATGCTCTGCAGCAACTCCATCGTCGGGCTCACTTGAGTTTGGCGAAGGCGCGCTCGGCCGCATCCAGGGTGATTGCGAGCTCGGTGTCGCCATGGGCGATAGAAGTGAAACCGGCCTCGAACGCGCTCGGTGCCAGGTAGACGCCGCCCTCGAGCATCAGATGGAAGAAGCGCTTGAAGCGGTCGGCATCGCTGGCCATGACGTCGGCGAAGGTCACGATGTCATCGGCGCCGCTGAAATACAGACCGAACATGCCGCCGACCTGGGTGGTGACGAAGGGGATGCCGGCGGCATCGGCGCGGTCCTGCAGGCCCTGCAGCATACGGCTGGTGTAGGCACTCAGCTCGTCGTGGAAGCCCGGGCGGCTGATCAGGCCCAGCGTGGTCAGGCCCGCGGCCATCGCCAGTGGGTTGCCGGACAGCGTGCCGGCCTGGTAGACCGGGCCGAGCGGGGCGATGTGCTGCATGATGGCGCGCTTGCCGCCAAAGCAGCCGACCGGCATGCCGCCGCCGATGATCTTGCCGAATGTCGACAGGTCCGGCGTCACGCCGTAGTAGGCCTGGGCGCCGCCGAGGGCGACGCGGAACCCGGTCATCACTTCGTCGAAGATCAGCACCACGCCATGCGCGTCACACAGGGTGCGCAGGCCTTCGAGGAAGCCCGGCGCCGGGGGGACGCAGTTCATGTTGCCGGCGACCGGCTCGACGATGATGCAGGCGACCTGCTCGCCCTTTTCCTTCAGCGTGGCCTCGACTTCGGCGAGGTCGTTGTAGGCCAGAGTCAGGGTGTGCTTGGCGAAATCCGCCGGTACCCCGGCCGAGCTCGGCACGCCCTGGGTCAGGGCGCCGGAGCCGGCTTTGACCAGCAGGCTGTCGGAATGACCGTGATAGCAACCTTCGAACTTGATGATGGCGTCGCGGCCGGTGTAGCCACGGGCCAGGCGGATCGCGCTCATGGTCGCTTCGGTACCGGAGCTGACCATGCGTACCATCTCCATGGACGGCACCAGGCGGCAGACCAGTTCGGCCATCTCGGTTTCCATGGCGGTCGGCGCGCCGTAGGACAGCCCGTGCTCGAGCTGGCGGCGCACGGCATCGAGCACCTCGGGATGGCTGTGGCCGAGAATCATCGGGCCCCAGGAGCCGACGTAGTCGACGTAGCGCTTGTCATCCTCGTCGATGACATAGGCGCCGGCGGCGTGTTTGAAAAACAGCGGGGTACCGCCGACGCTGCGAAAGGCGCGTACGGGGGAGTTGACGCCGCCAGGGATGTGGGTTTGGGCAGCGGCAAAAAGGGTTTCGGAACGGGACATGCGGGCCTCGCAAAGCAGGGGCTGAGCGCCGAATGGCGGGTCAGCCGTGGCGGAATCAGGGGGTATTGAACAGCTGGCTGAACGCTCGGGCGCGGCGCTCGACCTCGGTCGGGCTGTCAGCGGCGAACAGCGCGTGCACCACGGCGATCATCTGCACGCCCTCGGCGATCAGGCGCGGTGCCGTTTCCGGCGTGATGCCACCGATAGCGACAATCGGCAGGCCGATGCGGGCGCGAGCTTCGCGCAGCAGTTCGGGATCGGCCGAGGGTGCCCCCGGCTTTGTCTGCGACTGGAAGAAGCGGCCGAAGGCGACATAGCTGGCGCCGTCACGCGCGGCCTGTTCGGCCAGCGGCAGCTGCGCATGGCAGGTGGCGCCGATGATTGCCTGGCGGCCGAGCAGGGCACGGGCGGCGGCCAGCGAGCCATCTTCCTGGCCCAGATGCAGGCCGACGCCCAGTCGCGCGGCGAGCTCGGCATCGTCGTTGATGATCAGTTGCGCGCCATGGCGGGCGCAGAGTTCCTGCAACGCATCGGCCTCACGCAGGCGACGGGCCTCGTCACTGGATTTGTCGCGGTACTGCAGCAGGCGGGCGCCACCTTTCAATGCGGCTTCGACATACGAGAGCAAACGGCCCTCGGCGAGCAACTTGCTGTCGGTGATGGCGTACAGGCCGCGCAGGCGGGTCGAGTCCTTCATGCGCTGCTCTCCAGTCAGACCAGGTCCAGTGGCAGGCGCCGCGGGACGAATTGCCCATGGCCGGGCGCCTCGGCATCGCGCAGGGTGCGCCAAGTGTAATCGAGCGCCGAGCGGACAGCACTGGTCAGCTCCTCGCCCAGCGCCAGGCGTCCGGCGAGGGCGCTGGCCAGGGTGCAGCCGGAACCGTGATAGCTGCCGGGCAGGCGCGCGCAGGTGAAATCGTGGCGGCTACCATCGCGGCAGTAAAGACGGTTATGCACTTCGCTTTCATCGCCGTGGCCGCCGGTGATCAGCAGGTTGCGGATATGCGGCAACAGGCGTTCGGCGCATTCGTCGGCGCTGCCCTCGGGCAGTTCGGCGAGGATGCGAGCTTCCGGCAGATTCGGCGTGGCGATGGTCGACACCGGGAACAGTCGCTCGCGCATGGCGAAGCCGACATCATCCTTGCCCAGCGCGCCGCCGCCACCGGCGCGCAGCACCGGATCGCAGACCAGCGGCACGCCGGGCAGCTTGGCCATGATCTCGAGAACGGTCTCGACCATTTGCACCGAGCCGAGCATGCCGAGCTTGACTGCCGCGATCGGCATATCGGCGATCACCGCGTTGGCCTGGGCGAGCACCCATTCGCGGTCGAGGACGCGGAAGTCGGTGACGTTGACGGTGTCCTGCACGGTCAGTGCGGTGACGGTCGGTGCAGCGTGACAGGCCTGCGCCAGAAGGGCTTCGATGTCCGCCTGCAGGCCGGCGCCGCCGCTGGGATCATGGCCGGACAGACAGAGGACGACGGGTCTTGAAGTAGGGTTTTTCATGGCGTGCGAGCTTATCACCAAACAGCGCTGGCGGGACGTGGCAGTTGTGCGTCCCACCAGCGCGGCGCCCGCCGGCCATCGGACCAGCGATCCGGCAGACATTCGTCTTTTCCGGCTGCAACCATCGCTGTGGTAGATTGCTGGCACTTTGGTTTTCGGGCCGGGTGGCGGGGTTCGCAGGGCGTGAATCCGTTTTCGTCGTCTGGCCTGCACGAGGCATCATGCGGTACGTCTTCCTGCTCATCCTGGCCCTCTTGCCGGCCCTGGCCGCTGCTGTCGAACTGGACGAACACACCCGTCACCTGCCACTCGGGCAGCACATGCAGGTGTTCGAGGATCCACTTGGCGACGCGCAGATCGACGAGGTCGCCTCGCCCGCATTCGAAAGTCGCTTCCAGCCGCATCGGACCGCGGTGTTCAACGCCGGCTATTCGCGCTCGGCGTATTGGGTGCGCGTCGATCTGCATTACCGTCCGCAGACCGTACAAGGCGCGCGACGCTGGTTGCTGGAGGTAGCCTATCCGCCGCTCGACAGCCTGCAGCTGTACCTGCCGGACGGCAAAGGCGGTTACCGCCTGGCGCGCGACACCGGTGACACCCGCCCCTGGGCCAGCCGCGAGATCGGCCAGGGCAACTACCTGTTCGAAGTACAGCTGCCGACCGATCGGCCCCAGCGCCTGTACCTGCGCGTGCAGAGCGAGGGGTCGATCCAGGTGCCCCTGAGCCTCTGGTCGCATCATGCCTACCTCGAGGCACAACCCGGGCGGCTCTACGTGCTGGGCATGATCTACGGCGTACTGCTGGCGATGCTGGTCTACAACCTGTTCATCTATATCAGCATCCGCGATCCCAGCTACCTCTATTACATCCTCTACATCGCCGCATTCGGTCTTTATCAGGTCTCGGTGAACGGCGCCGGTGTGCAGTTTCTCTGGTCGGATCGCCCCTGGTGGGCCAATGCCGCGACGCCGCTGCTGATCGGGGCCACCGGGCTGTTCGGCTGCCTGTTCACCCGTAGCTTCCTGCGCACCGCCGAGCACAGCCGCTGGGTGGATTGGCTGCTGCAGCTGATCATTGTCTTCTCCGTGCTGGTGATGGCGCTCGCCATGGCCGCCGATTACGGAGTGGCCCTGCGCCTGGCCACCGCGCTGGCGCTGCTGTTTACCCTGGCGGTGTTTGCCGCCGGCATCCTGGCCTGGCTGCGCGGCATGCGTGTGGCGCGCTACTTCATCATCGCCTGGAGCGCGCTGCTGGTCGGCGGGCAGATCAACACGCTGATGGTGCTCGGGCACTTGCCACACAACTTCCTGACCATGTACGCCAGCCAGCTGGGTGCTGCGCTGGAGGTGGTGCTGCTGTCGATGGCGCTGGCCGACCGCATCAACGGGCTGAAGGACGAGCGAGCGAAGATCCTGGAAAACGCCCGTGCCGAGCTGGAGCAACTGAACCGCGAGCTGGCCGAGAGCAACCGGCTCAAGGACGAATTCCTCTCCAATATCAGCCACGAGCTGCGCACGCCGATGATGGGCGTGATGGGCGCGCTGGAGCTGCTGCCCAGCTCGGATACGCCGGAAGAGCTGCAACAGTACCAGCACATCGCCACCGGCTCGGCGCGCGACATGATGCGTCTGGTCAACAACATCCTGGTGCTCAGCGAACTGCGCGCCGGCAAGTTGCGCCTGCAGGATCAACGCTTCAGTCTGCGGGAAACCGCCGCACGGCTGCAGCAGCAGTTCGCCCCGCGGGCGCAGGACAAGGGCCTGGTCTTCGATCTCGAGTTCGACGAGAAGCTGCCTGACCGCGTGTACGGAGATGGTGAAAAGCTGGAACAGAGCATTTGCCATCTACTCGACAACGCCGTCAAGTTCACCTCCCGTGGGGCTGTCACGCTGCGTTTCGCTGGTGCGCTGGAGCAGCGCGAGCTGCTGCTGAATGTCGAGGTCGTCGACAGCGGCATAGGCTTCAGCGACGCCGACCTGGCATTTCTCTATCACCAGTTCCGTCAGGTCGACGGCTCCATGACCCGGCGCTACGGCGGCCTCGGTATCGGCCTGGCAATCAGCCGGGGGCTGATCGAGGTGATGGGTGGGCAGCTCGATCAGCAATCACGGCCCGGCCTGGGCAGTCGCTTCTGCGTGCGTCTGCGCCTGCCGCTGAGCGCGGCGGATGGGCCCGCCGCAGGCCGTGCGAACGATCTTCCGCCCTGCGCGCCGATTGCCTGACGCGCGGACCTTTTGGCCGATACCTCGCTTCAATCCTCGTCGCGCAGCATGTTTCACTGCTGATCCATTGCCGCGCGGCCGGCGCCCCGCCCAGGCCGGCTACGCTTGCTGGCAGCTGTGCCGGTATTGAAGGAGGACGCCCAGATGAATCCGCAAAGTTGCGCCGAAACCCACGAGGTCACCAACCAGGTGCCGCCCCTCGACGGCGCCAACCTCTACCGTATCGACCTGCCGCTGCAGCAATGGGTGCAGCGCTACCACGCCGGCTGGGCGGACGAACGCCTGGATGCCTACGGTGCGCTTGCCGGCGGTCCGTTGATGCAGGCCGGTTTTCTCGCCAACGAGAACAAGCCGGTGTTCAAGAGTCATGACCGCTATGGTCATCGCATCGACCTGGTGGAGTTTCACCCGGCCTATCACGAGCTGATGCGTGCGGCCATCGAGCACGGCATCCCCTCGCTGCCCTGGGCTGATCCGCAGCCCGGCGCACAGGTGGCGCGCGCGGCGTTGATGTACCTGCACAACCAGGCCGAGGCCGGCAGCAGCTGCCCGCTGACCATGACCTACGCCAGCGTACCGGCGCTGCGCCTGCAGCCGGATCTTGCCGAGCGCTGGCTGCCGAAGATCCTCGCCCGCGAATATGACCCGCGCAACCTGCCGATGGAGCAGAAAGCCGGTGTCACCATCGGCATGGCCATGACCGAGAAACAGGGCGGCACCGACGTACGCGCCAACAGCACCCGCGCCTATCCGGTCGGCGCCGCTGGCCCCGGGCAGGCCTACGAGCTGGTCGGGCACAAATGGTTCTGCTCGGCGCCGATGTGCGATGCCTTCCTCACCCTGGCGCAGACCGACAAGGGCCTGTCCTGCTTCCTGCTGCCCCGACATCGGCCGGACGGCACGCGCAACCAGTTCTATATCCAGCGCCTGAAGAACAAGCTGGGCAACTGGGCCAACGCCTCCAGCGAAGTCGAATACCGCGGTGCGCTGGCCTGGATGGTCGGTGAGGAAGGGCGCGGCGTACCGACCATCATCGAGATGGTCTCCTCGACCCGTTTCGACTGCATGATCGGCTCCAGCTCGCTGATGCGTCAGGCCCTGACCCAGGCGCTGCACCATTGCGCACACCGCCAGGTCGGCGGGCGGGTCCTGCTGCAGCAGCCGCTGATGCAGAACGTGCTGGCCGACCTTGCCCTGGAAAGCGAGGCGGCGCTGGCGCTGACCCTGCGCATGGGCCGCGCCCAGGACAATCGCCATGACGAGCACGAAGACAAGTTCGCCCGTCTGGTCACCGCCGTCGGCAAGTACTGGATCTGCAAACGCGCGCCGAACATGATCGCCGAGGCCAGCGAATGCCTGGGCGGAGCCGGCTACGTCGAGGAAACCATCCTGCCGCGGTTGTATCGCGAGGCGCCGGTGAACTCCATCTGGGAGGGCTCGGGCAACGTGCAGTGCCTCGACGTCTTGCGCGCGCTATCGAAGGAGCCGGGCGTGCTCGAAGTCCTGTTCGCCGAGCTCGGCGACGGTCACGGCGACGCGCGCCTGAAGGCGCATATCCAGCGGCTGAAGGCCGCCTTCGGCGACAGCGAGGACATCCAGTACCGCGCCCGTCAGCTCACCGAAGACGTTGCCGTCGGCCTGCAGGCCAAGCTGCTGCTCGAAGCCGGCAACGCGGCCGTTTCGGATGCCTTCATCGCCAGCCTCCTCGAAGGCCGCGGCCGGGTCTACGGCACGCTGCCGCGGGGGCTGGATATCGACGCGCTGCTGGAGCGCAGCGCGCCACACCTGGCCTGAGCGGGCGCGGCTCAAGTTTGCCTGGCTCCTGGCCGACAGCCTGGCTATCAGCCAGGAGTCCGCAATGGTCCAGCCCATATCCGCTTCCGCGGCCCTCGCGCGCCCGGCCTCGCGTACGGCCGTACCGCCAGGGGGCGCGCGCGAAGCCGCGCAGGAGCCCTCCGAGTCGTCGACCCGGGTATCGTTCAGCGAACGCATGCGCGAGCGTCTGCTCTCGGCCGGCAAGGCCACCCGCTCGCTGTCGAACGCGCTGCGCGAGGCCGACAGCTCGAAAAAGGAAGCGGCCCGCCAACGCCTCGAAGAGATCAAGCAGCGTATCAAGATGCTGCGAATGCTGGTCAGCGGCGGGCTCGCCTCCAAGGGCATCCTGCGGGAGATCCGCCAGTTGGCCCAGGCGCTCGGCCAGGCCGCCAAGGTGCTCGCCGGATCGGATGGTGCCGCGGGGCATGCGGGCAGCGCTGAAAACGCGGCGTCCGCGAGAGCGCCATCGGGAGAGGCACCGGGTGAAGCGGAGGCCGGGCCGCAGGAAACGAGCGTGGCGCCCGCGGGCCAGGATGCCGCGATCGAGGATGCCGGCGAGCGATCACCCGAACAGGAACGACAGGACATCGACGACGACCTGGCCGCGCAAACGGCCGTGACGCTGAGCCTGTACCTGGAAAACCTGCAGCGGGCGAAGCAGGACGAACAACCGACCGCCGACGACGCGAGCCAGCGCCGCGACGACGCGGAACTGATCGAGGACGTGGTGCGCCGGCTCAAGTCCCTGCTGGCCCTGGTGAAAAGCGCCCGCGCAACGGACGATCCCGACTCGCGCAAACAGCTCGCGGAGATCGAGGCACTGCTCGGCGAGAGCGAAAGCACCGCCCGAAACCTCGGCGGCGGCTTCCCCGGAGCCGGACCTTCCCTGGTGGGCGCGGGGCTCTCGATCAGTGTCTGAGGGTTGCCCAGCAGAGCGATAGCGCCTTCTTCGATTCGCTCGCTATCTGCACATCCTCGCGAAGGTGGGGAACAGGCGGGCCAGGTGATGGGCAAGTTCAACAACCTGGGTTTATCCCCGCGGGTGGGGTAATGCTGAGACCAGCTCTGGCCACATTCGGCGCCGTCCGGTTGCGGGGAACACCTCAAACGGTGCCGGCTTGCCGGCGCCGCTCAGGCGTGAAACTCAAGGGCTTTGAGGAGGCATGCAGGAGCCAGCCGGCTTTCGATCTGCAGGATGTGACCGAGCTGCGATTCGAGGAATCCGCATGGCTCGCTGGAGTCACCTACAATCTTGCGGTCGGCCATCATGAGCTACTGTCGGGCGCTGAGCCCTCACAATTTCCGGATTTTATCTATTCCTGGGCCACGTGCGCGCCGGATCTGAGCAAGTCAGGCCGGGTCCATATAAATCGCCGTTTCGAGCGATGGCTGGGCGTGACGACCGGTGACGGCCGCATGGCGGAGTGCTACGACTACACCCTCGAGGCCCTTCGAGTTCTGAGAGGCCGCCAGTTCGATACCCGATCGCTTTATGATATCGCCCTGCTGCGTAGCAGCGAGGACACCCCGGAGACCGGACCTCGGTCGTTCGCCGGCCGCTGTGCGCTGGAGTTCTACGCACGTCAGCCGAAGGGGTTGGATGGCCAGGCTCCGCCGCAAACGCCAATGGAAACGCTAATCGGCTATTGACCGGAGCCCGGGCTTTTTTGTGTCCGAACGGTCTATGTTTGTCATAGACCGTCGCGGCTACGGCCGGATCCAGCCTTCGGTCGATCCGGGGGCGGCACCCGGTACGAAGGCGAAACCCCGCCCGGCGTGGATGATGTAGGTTTTCGTCGTCGACCCGCCCCGGTATTCAATGCACTCTATCTCATATCCCCCGTCCAGCTTTAGCGGCCGGATGGCCGTTACGCGCGCGCACAAATGTCCGTTGAGGTTGATCCCCGTCGCGACCAGCTCCCGGGTTTCGGCTTCGCCCGGCACGTTCTTTACGGCCGCCAGGTCGACCGGCAAGCCTGCTGCGCGCATGCCGAACCATGCCAGTTCGCGGCGTTGTTCCACTGGATCCGCCCGCTGTTTCCTGATTGCGGCCTGCTGATCCTCTGCAGCCCACCGGGCGTCCCTTTCCGCCTCCCGTGCCTCGCGCGCGGCGTTATCCTGCCAGGCGAGGAAAAGCCCTGGCACCAGCACGAGCGCCAGTACGCCCCCACATAACCGGACGACCGGCCACCACGAATTAGGCAAAGCGGGCTCCGGCTCGCATTCCAGCTCTCGCCCCTCGAGCCTTTCAAAAGCTGCCGCCCAGCGCCGTTCTTTCGCCGCCTGCTCGGCTTGCCTACGGGCTTCGAACCCGCTGGCCAGTGCGGAATAGATCAGATAGGCCAGCAGGCCCGCCAGCACTACGCCCACCGATACCAACACGCTCAATAGCTCCAAGTCCATCCCGCCCCCTATCCATGGTGGCCGAACGATATCGCGGCGCCCCGCCGGGGTCAAAACGTGTGCGAACCAGGAGCACGAGACACGCCAGCCGTACAGCCCGATGTCCAGCTCTGTACAGCTCGGCCGCCGTCCAGCCCTACCTCTTACTTTGCCACCCTAGCGAGACCTCCAGCCCGGGCGCCGCGAGCGGCCGCGTCCAACCGGCGCGCGGTTCACCCCCGAACACCATAAGATTGGTAAAGAACCCGGCACAAATAAGCGGTTCATCCCCGCGGGTGCGGGGAACACTTCCAGTGGGTGATCGATCAGCCCCTCGCGGTCGGTTCATCCCCGCGGGTGCGGGGAACACGTGTCGGTCTTGGTGAAGTCCTTGTCGGTAGTCGGTTCATCCCCGCGGGTGCGGGGAACACGTCAAAGAGGCCAAGAAATGAAGAATGAACCGATCGGTTCATCCCCGCGGGTGCGGGGAACACGGTACTGCGGGTTGAGCCTTGGCGGCAGCGGCCGGTTCATCCCCGCGGGTGCGGGGAACACTCGGGGGAGGGTTTTCCAGAGAGGGGCGAGGACGGTTCATCCCCGCGGGTGCGGGGAACACGGCGGTTCGCTCGCCCTCGCGTGCCTGCACCAGCGGTTCATCCCCGCGGGTGCGGGGAACACATGGCCGCCACCGACCTGCACAACCTCGAAGCCGGTTCATCCCCGCGGGTGCGGGGAACACGGAAAAGTGCCAGCCGCTGTCGCGTCATCCGACGGTTCATCCCCGCGGGTGCGGGGAACACAGGTCCATGCCGAAAGCGGTGCCGGTTTTGGACGGTTCATCCCCGCGGGTGCGGGGAACACCGTGAGGCTGAAACCCATTATCTGACCAAGAGCGGTTCATCCCCGCGGGTGCGGGGAACACGGTGAGATTGGCTGCGCTGGCGAACTTCGTTCCGGTTCATCCCCGCGGGTGCGGGGAACACCCCCAACAAGGAGCTGTCATGGCCAAACGCAACGGTTCATCCCCGCGGGTGCCGGGAACACTCTTGCCGTAACTTACTGTTCCAGCAAGGAAAAATCGAACGCCGAAAATCTACCAGATTTTCATTGTTAAAGAGCGGAGCTTGATTCGGCTCGAATGATAGTGGCAATTTGCTATCGTTAGTCACTGGCGAGACATGGATGAAAGGATTCTCTGATCTGAGCGCTCAGGCCCGCAGGCTCTGGGCCAAGAGTGGTGAGGGCTTCGGTCATGGCGTCCTGGCGCATCTGCTGGATGTGGCCGCAGTGGCCGAATGCATGCTCGAGCATGAGCCCGCCAGCACCCTGGACTGGGCGGCCCGGGCCCTGGGATTGGAGCACCAGCATGCGGCGCGCTGGATTGCCTGTCTGGTGGGGTTGCATGACTTCGGCAAGGCCATTCCCGGTTTCCAGGACAAATGGTTCGAAGGGCGGTCGGCCGATGAGGCGCTGGGCCTGCCTTTTCCAGCCCGTTCGATGAGCGTCACCGACCATGCCTGTGCCAGCGCTGCCTTGCTCTGGGAGCATCTGCCGCGCCAGGGTATTGATCATCTGTTGTGGATTCGTCATGTGTTGCAGGCCATCAGCGCCCACCATGGTTACAACTTCAACCAGACCGAACTCACCCGCGCCAAACCGCCATTCGAGCCACCGGCCTGGGGCGAGGCGCGGCGGGAACTCTTCGACGCCTACTGGACAGTGCTGGCACCACAGGGTGCGCCGCAGATCGAGGCGCTGTCGCAGCCAGCGGTGCAGTGGCTGGCCGGGTTGACCAGCGTGGCCGACTGGATCGGCTCCAACCCCGAGTGGTTCCCACTGGGTGAGCGCCACGTGCTGCTCACCGGGCATTATGCCGATGCCCGTATGCGTGCTGATCAAGCTCTACAGCGGATCGGCTGGCGACCCTTTCAGCCCCTGCTGACTGCTCCGGCCACGGCCGATCGACTTATCGGGCAGATCGTCCAGCGCCCGGAACTGACCGCGCGCCCTTTGCAGCGCGAGGCGGACCGCCTGCTCGATGGTGTGCGGGGCCCTGCGCTACTGCTGGTCGAGGCGCCGATGGGGGAGGGCAAGACCGAACTGGCTTTTCTCGCCCACCTGCGGCTGCAGGCTGCCAACCAGCACCGGGGGCTTTACGTCGCACTGCCGACTCAGGCCACGGGCAATGCGCTATTCAGCCGAGCATTGACCTTTCTGCACGGCTTTTCAGCCGACACTTCGCTGGATGTGCAATTGGTGCACGGCGGTGCCGCGCTCAGCGAGCAGGTGCTGGCGTTGCGTGGCATCTATGGTGCAGAGGGTGAAAGCGTCTCCTCGTCGGCCTGGTTCTCTCAGCGCCGCCGCCCGTTGCTGTCGCCCTATGGCGTCGGCACCGTGGATCAGGCGCTGTTCGCCACGCTCAACGTCAAGCATCACTTCGTGCGCCTGTGGGGGTTGAGCAACCGCGTGGTGGTGCTCGACGAAGTACATGCCTACGACACCTACACCAGCGGCCTGATCGAAGCGCTGCTGCGCTGGCTCAAGGCGATGGGCAGTTCGGTGGTGCTGATGAGCGCCACCTTGCCGGCGCCACGCCGCGATGCGTTGCTGCGTGCCTGGGGCGTTGCTCCAGAGGCAGCGCCCGAGCTGAACTACCCGCGCCTGCTGCTGGCCGACGCGCGTGGGGTGCAAGGCGGTACGTGCGACTCACGGCCATTGCCGCCGATTCAGCTCCAGGCCGTGGCGGAAATGATCGACAGCCTGGCCGCCAAGGCCTGTGAACTCGTGCGGCAAGGCGGTTGCGGCGCGCTGATCGTCAATACCGTGGATCGCGCGCAGGGCCTTTATCTCAAGCTCAAGGTCGAGTTGGGCGATGAAGTGCCGCTGCTGCTGTTTCATGCGCGTTTCCCGGCGGATCGGCGTAGCGAACAGGAACTGGCGGTCCTCGCGCGCTTCGGCCAGAGCGGCGAGCGACCTGCCAAGGCCTTGTTGATCGCCACCCAGGTGGCCGAGCAGAGTCTGGATATCGACTTCGACTTCATGCTCACCGACCTGGCTCCTGTGGATCTGATCCTGCAGCGCGCCGGTCGTCTGCATCGTCACCAGCGCGAGCGCCCCGAGGCGCATTGCCAGGCGACCTTGTATGTGGCGGGGCTGGCGCCAGAAGCCTTGCCCGATCTCAAGAGCACGGCCTGGGAGTACGTCTACGAGCCTTACATCCTGGGACGTACCTGGGCGTTGCTGTCGCGCGAGCAGGCATTGCATCTGCCGCAGGATATCGACCGGTTGGTGCAGGCGGTGTATGACAGCGAGGATTTGCCGGCGGATCTGGCCGAGGCTGACCGCGCCTTCATCGAGGATGAAGCCTACGGTAGCCATCTAGGCAAACGGCAGACCGAGCGGATGATGGCGCGTAATGTTGCCATCGACCCAGAAGCCGAGCCACAAAACGCCTACACCCAGAAGAATCGTGGCTATGAAGAAGGTGAGGAAGGTTTGGGGCTGCCCAACTACACCCGCCTCGGCGACGACTCCATGACTCTGATCCCCGTGCATCAGGTGCCTGGCGGTTGGAGTCTCATGCCAGATGGTGAAGCCTTCGATCCCGATCAGCCGCTGTCCAACGCGCTGGCCAGGCAGCTCCATGCCCGCCAGCTGAAAACCTCACGCGCCGCACTGGTCAAACATGCACAGGGTGAAGAATCACCTCGCGCATTCAGCGAGCATCCGCTACTGCGTCACCTCAAACCGCTGTTGCTAACCGATGGTTATTTGCAGATCGGCCGTTTGACGGTGCGTCTGGATGATGAGCTGGGCTTGGTCTATCAGCGCGAGATTTGAGTTCAGTCCGCACTTGGCCACTGGCGCGCCGTATGCAGCACGCGGAGTATTCGTACCTGATCATTGGCCAGGTCGTAGATCACCAGATAATGCTGGTGCACGACCAGTTCTCGGGTGCCGTTCACTCGGCCTGGTCGTCCCAGACCGGGGTGATCGGCCAGGCGGCTGACCTTCTCCGTGAACAACTCATCCAGCGCCAGGGCGGCAGCAGGGTTGTCCTGGGCGATATAGCTGCGGATGGCTTGGCGGTCGTTCAGCGCGAGACGCGTCCATGCAAGCCTCACGATGCGGTGCTGCCCATCTTGCGTCGCATTTCATCGCGCCATGCGGCGGCTTCGGCTTCGACCTCTTCGCTACTGAGTAGCTCACCGGCATTGGCCGAATCCAATCCCATCTGCACCTGGCGGCGCAGCCAGGCATCGTGCTCGGCGGCCTCTTGCTGTTGCCGGACGAAATCACGCATGAAGTCGCGCAGCAACTGGGCGCCGGTGCGGTCGCGGGCTTTGGCAGCCTGGGCAAATTCGCTTTTCAGTGCGTCGTCTACGCGAAAGGTAAAGGTGGCTTCACTCATGTTTGAGCATCTCAATGTGTTACAGGGTCAGTGCATTGTAGCACGCGGTCATTTAGGGAAGCGTGATCATGGATGAGCGGCATTGGCTAGGCTGACCTGACTCATGCCATGGTGGCACTTTGTCTGCTTTACTGCAGGCCTGTCGGATTCAGGGAGGAGGAGGGATATGGAATCACGCAGAGAACAGGGAGCAGAGGTGCGGCATGAGTGAATCGTTCTGCCTGCTCGACGAGCCATGGCTGGCAGTACGGATGCACGATGGGCAGGTGCGTGAACTGGGTTTGCTTGAGCTATTCGAGCGCGCCAGCGAGATCAGTGCCCTGGCGGAAACCTCGCCGCCGAGTCTGATCGCCCAATACCGGCTGTTGCTGGCGATCACTCACCGCGCCATCAGCCAGGCGCAAGGGCGCTGGAGGGATGCCGAGCGTTTGCGCTGGTATCAGGACGGGCTGCCGCTGGCGGCCATTCGCGACTACCTGCAGCATTGGCGCGAACGCTTCTGCTTGTTCCATCCGCAGTATCCCTTCATGCAGGTGGCGGCGCTGGCCGATTCCGAAGCCACCCGCGACAAGCTCAAACCCTGGACTCAAATTTCCCTGGCCAGCGCCAACGGCAATGCGCCGGTGGTGTTCGATCACTCCTGCGATCTGACACCACGCAACATCGGTGCCGCCGATACGTTGCGTACCTTGCTCGGCTTTCTGCAATTCACGCCCGGTGGCCTGGTCAAGACGCTGCGCGACTCCGACAAGGCAGGCGCCCTGGCCAATACGGCAGCGGTGATGCCGATGGGCGATTCGCTGGCGCAAAGCTTGTGCCTGGCCCTGCATCCACCGACTCAAACGGGGCATGAAGACCTGCCAGCATGGGAGCGCAGCGCGCCGAGCATCGCGCAATTGCAGGGCGACCCGGAACTGGCCAGCGGCCCGAATGATCGCTACACCCGGCAGAGCCGCGCCGTGCTGCTGCTCAGGGATGATGATCAGCGCTTGCAGTGGATTCGCTTCGCCGCAGGTTTGGCGCTGGGCGATGACGTGCAGGCGCCCGACCCGATGGCCAGCTACCGCGCCGGTAGCAACAGCCTGGTGCGCCTGGGCTTCACAGAGGGACGTGCCTTGTGGCGTGATCTTCCTGCACTGTTGCCGGATGCTGAAGGCAAGGCGTCGCAGCCTGCCGCAGTGCTGGAGTGGGCCGCCAATCTGCAGTTCTACCTGGGCAATGGCGTGCAACCCTTGCTTATCGCTGGCCTGGCCAGTGATCAGGCCAAGCTTTTGCGCTGGCGCTCCGAGCGTATCGCACTGCCTGCCAAGCTGCTGGCTTCACCCGATCACGCCAACGAATTGCGCCGCTATGTCCGCGATGCCGAAGAGCTGTTCACTGCCTTGCGCAAGCTGGCCACCGGCATGCTTGCCGAAACCTTGCCCGACCCTGGCAGCAAGGACACCTGGGCACGTGCGCGCAGCCTGATCGACGCCGGCCCGGCGGGCGCCCTGTACTTCGCCAGCGCCGAGCGCCATCTGGGTCGTGTCATGGCGCTGCTGGGCAACGATGAGTTGGACGAGGCAGAGGCGCTCTGGCGGCAGAGCCTGCATGACGCGGCTCGTGAGGCCTGGCAGGCCGTGCTGGCCGGCTTGGGGCGAGGCGCCAAAGCCCTGCGTGCCGAAGCACGTCATTATCCACGCCTGCAGGGGCTACTCGCCCCGTTGCAGGCGACTCCCACACCCGACAAGGAGGTTCGCGCATGAGTGAGTTCGTGCAGAGCTTTATCGCGCATTTGCAGCGCCTGCAGGAACGCGACCGGGGCGCCCTGGCCACCCTGCGCCGCAGCCTGAGCTTCAAGCCGGGCAGCTATCCGCCGGCTTATCCGTATGTGGAACGCTTCGTCGCGGCTGAGCGGCATGCCCAGGACGCTTCGCGCCTGGCGCTGTACCTGACGGCTGGCCTGTACGCCGCTCATCCTCATCACGGCGCCAGAAGCCTGGCCAGCAGCCTTGGCGAGCTGATGCGCAAACGTGACAGCGCCAGCATCGAACAACGTTTCATCGCCTTGCTCGGTGCCGATGCGGAAAACCTGGCGGTATATCTGCGCCAGATCATCAGCCTGCTGGCCGCCGATGATCGCCCGCTGGACTACGGCGTGCTGCTGCGCGACCTGAGCGTCTGGCTCAACCCGCATATCGATGCCGAGCGCCGCGACGGCGTACGCCAGCGCTGGGCGCGGGACTTCTACCGTGCACTGGCGGAACCTGCCGTCGACACTCCTGAACAAGCTGCCAACGACTGAGAGGGACATCATGAGTCTGTTCGTCGAATTTCACCTGATCCAGAACTTCGCTCCATCCAACCTCAACCGTGACGACACCGGCGCCCCCAAGGATGCCCTGTTCGGTGGTTATCGCCGCGCGCGGGTCAGCAGCCAGTGCTTCAAGCGCGCCATTCGCCTGGCCGCCCAGGAGCATGAGTTGGTTGCCCCGGAGTTTCGTGGTGTGCGCACCAAGAAGCTCAAGGCGCTGCTGCTGGAGCGTCTGGCCGAGCGCGATCCGCTCGAAGCCGAGGGCAAGATCGAAGTAGCCTTGGCCGCTGCCGGCCTCAAGCTCAAGGATGACGGCAAGACCGAGTACCTGCTGTTTCTCGGCGAGGCCGAAATTGCTGGTTTCGCCAACCTCATCGAGCAGCACTGGGATGAGCTGGCCGCTGCCCCGGCAGGTGGTGAGAAGAAGGGCAAGAAGGAAGCCAAGGCCAGCGCCCCGGCCGAGGTGGTGAAAAAGGCCAAGGCCCTGCTCGATGGTGGCAAGGCGGTGGACGTGGCGCTGTTCGGGCGCATGCTCGCCGATATGCCGGAGGTCAACCAGGATGCCGCCTGCCAGGTGGCGCATGCCATCAGCACGCATCGTGTGGAGCGTGAGTTCGACTACTTCACCGCCGTCGATGACAAGGGCGGGGCGGACGAAACTGGCGCCGGCATGATCGGCCAGGTGGAGTTCAATTCCGCCACGCTGTACCGCTATGCGGTGGTCGATGCCAACAAGCTGTTCGGCAACCTGCAGCAGGATCGCGAGCTGACGCTTTCCGCGCTGGAGTCCTTCACCCAGGCCATGGTGCGCGCTATCCCGACGGGCAAGCAGAACACCTTCGCCGCCCACAACCTGCCGAGTTTCGTTGGCGTCTGCCTGCGTCATGCCAGCCCGTTGAACCTGGCCAACGCCTTCGAGAAGCCCATCGCCGCACGCCAGGATACAGCGCTTAGCAGCCTGTCGGTCGGTGAACTGGCCAGGCACGAGGGAAAATTGGCGGCGGTCTATGCCGACGCTCGGGACCAGTGGGCTTACCTCGATCTGAGCGAAGCCTGGCCGCAGCAGAAGGGCTTTGCAGTGCAGAGCCTGGGTGAGCTGGCGACCTGGGTACGCATGCAGGTCGCCGCACAACTGGAGGGCTGAGTATGGCTACCCTGTTGCTGCGCTTGCAGGGGCCGATGCAATCCTGGGGCACCACCAGCCGCTTCGATGAGCGCGATACCCAGCTGGAACCCTCCAAGTCGGGCGTGCTCGGGCTGGTCTGCGCCGCGCTGGGGCGTGACCGGCAGGAGTCGGTCGAGGATCTGGCTGTCCTGCGCATGGGCGTGCGTGTCGATCACGAAGGCGTGCCGATGCGCGATTACCAGACCGCCACCGGCGTGTTGATCGCCACCGGCAAGGCGGACATGCGCCGCACCGTGGTCAGCCCGCGCTATTACCTCTCCGATGCTGCCTTTCTGGTCGGTCTGGAAGGGGCGGATGAAGCCCTGCTGACGCGCATTCATGCTGCCTTGCGAGCCCCACACTGGCCGTTGGCGCTGGGGCGCAAGAGCTTTGCGCCAGGCATGCCGGTCTGGCTGCCCGATGGCCTATCCCCTCTGTCCCTGGAGCAGGCGCTGGCTCAGTATCCTCGGCTTGCCAGTGCGCGGCGAACTGACTCGCAGCCGACCCTGCGCTGTCTGCTGGAGGATGATCAGGAGGGCGCCATCCGCCTGGATCAGCCTGTCGCACCTTTTGCCGAGCGTCGTTTCGGCCCACGCTTCGTGAAATCAGGAGTGCTGCATGTACCTGACCAGACTGACGCTTGACCCGCGCAGTGCGCAAGCTCGGCGTGATTTGGCCGATGCCTACGAGATGCACCGCACCCTGGCCCGCGCCTTCGTCACCGATGAGCACAGCGCCCCGGCTCGCTTCCTTTGGCGTTTGGAAGCGGGCGGCAATGCCTGGGCGACTCCTGCCGTATTGGTGCAGTCGTTGCGCTCGGGCGATTGGTCGGCCTTGCAGGTGTTGCCCAACTACCTGCAGCGCGAGATCGAAAGCAAACCACTCGACCTCCAGGCCTGGATCGAAGGCGGTGGGCGTTATCGCTTTCGCCTGCAGGCCAATCCGACTGTTACGCGTCAGGGCAAGCGCTATGGCCTGGTGGGGGAGGCGGAGCAGTTGGCCTGGTTGAATCGCCAGGGCGAGCGCCACGGCTTCGAGGTCGAAGCCGCCCTGGTCACGGCCAGCGACGTGTTGGCAAGCCGCAAGGGCGACAGCCGTATCAGTTTGCAGCGGGTGTGCTTCGAGGGGCGTTTGCAGGTGCGCGAGCTGACGGCGTTCAGTCGCGCACTTGAACAAGGAGTCGGCCCGGGCAAGGCATTCGGTTGCGGGCTGCTAAGCTTGGGGCGCGGCTGATGCTGCCTCCGCTCAAGCCCCTGCCGATGAAGGACCGGGTGTCGATGATCTTCGTCCAGTACGGTCAGATCGACGTGCAGGATGGCGCCTTCGTGGTGATCGACAAGACCGGCGTGCGCATGCACATCCCGGTCGGTTCGGTAGCTTGCATCATGCTCGAACCGGGTACGCGGGTATCCCACGCAGCCGTGCACCTGGCTTCCACCGTGGGTACCCTGCTGGTGTGGGTGGGCGAATCCGGTGTGCGCCTGTACGCCAGCGGCCAGCCGGGCGGGGCACGGGCGGACCGCCTGCTCTACCAGGCCAAGCTGGCGCTGGACGACGAGCTGCGCCTGAAGGTGGTGCGCAAGATGTACGAGCTGCGTTTCCAGGAGCCGGCACCGGCCCGGCGCAGTGTCGAACAACTGCGCGGCATCGAGGGCGCACGGGTGCGCGAAACCTACAGACTGCTGGCCAAGCAGTATGGGGTCGACTGGCGGGCGCGCAACTACGACAGGCAGCAATGGGATGCGGCGGACATTCCCAACCGCTGCCTGTCTGCGGCTACTTCCTGTCTGTACGGGATCGCCGAAGCGGCCGTGCTCGCGGCCGGTTACGCGCCGGCGGTGGGCTTCATCCACACCGGCAAGCCGCTGTCCTTCGTCTACGATATCGCCGACCTGTTCAAGTTCGAGACCGTGGTGCCGCTGGCCTTCCGCATCGCCGCGAAGTCGCCGCCGCAACCCGAGCGGGAAGTGCGCCTGGGCTGCCGCGACCTGTTCCGCTCCAGCAAGATCCTGGCGAAAATCATCCCCACCATTGAAGACGTGCTGTCGGCCGGCGGCATCTCGCCGCCCGAAGCGCCACCCGAGTCCGTACCGCCTGCCATCCCCAACCCTGAAAGCATCGGCGAGGCCGGGCACAGGACGCAGGGATGAGCTTTCTCGTCGTGGTTACCGAAAACGTACCGCCGCGCCTGCGTGGACGTATGGCCATCTGGCTTTTGGAGGTGCGCGCCGGTGTCTATATCGGCGATGTTTCCAAACGCACCCGCGAAATGATCTGGGAGCAACTGAGCCAGGGACATGAGGACGGCAACGTGGTGATGGCCTGGGCCAGCAACCATGAGTCCGGCTACGAATTCCAGACCCTCGGCCCCAATCGTCGCCTCCCCGTGGAGTTCGACGGCCTGCATCTGGTCGCCTTCCATCCGCTGGAAAATCCCGATCTTTAACAAGGAAAAGTTGGTAGATTTTTAGCAGCTGATTTTTCCTTTCTGGAACAGTCAGTTACGCTAAGAGTGTTCCCCGCGCATGCGGGGATGAACCAGCAGGGCGCTGCGATGCACAAGCTTCTGTCGGTGTTCCCCGCGCATGCGGGGATGAACCGCACTCAAGAACCTGTTCAAATCCCCATCCACCGTGTTCCCCGCGCATGCGGGGATGAACCGAACATCAGCCACTTCAAGAAGATCGATAAACGGTGTTCCCCGCGCATGCGGGGATGAACCGCGCCGAACCTCCAGAGATTTACCTACCCCCTCGTGTTCCCCGCGCATGCGGGGATGAACCGGTTGTTCGGCTTGATGCCTACGCCGCAGGTGCGTGTTCCCCGCGCATGCGGGGATGAACCGGTCCTCAGCCTGGCTCGCGGTGGACTTTCCCGGTGTTCCCCGCGCATGCGGGGATGAACCGTTGCCGATCCACTTGTGGCCGACCACTGCTAGGTGTTCCCCGCGCATGCGGGGATGAACCGCTGACCGAGTGGAGCGACGTCATTTGGGATCAGTGTTCCCCGCGCATGCGGGGATGAACCGGGTTAAGGGGGCGTCATGGCTGCGAGTGACTTGTGTTCCCCGCGCATGCGGGGATGAACCGTCCAGGTAGAGGTCGTATTCCTCCTGGTGCAGGTGTTCCCCGCGCATGCGGGGATGAACCGCGCTCGACCAACGCCGTGACGACGGTGGCCAGGTGTTCCCCGCGCATGCGGGGATGAACCGCGGATCTTCGAGACGCCACGGATCATGCCCAGCGTGTTCCCCGCGCATGCGGGGATGAACCGCATCTGCTGCTCGAGGCGATCGACGACCTGTTGTGTTCCCCGCGCATGCGGGGATGAACCGTGCGGCAGGCCGTAGAGGTTGAGGATGCGGTTGTGTTCCCCGCGCATGCGGGGATGAACCGACACGGGAGCCAGAAACGACGAAGCCCGACCAGTGTTCCCCGCGCCCGCGGGGCTGAACCGAACGGCACCGCAATAGCTTTCCTGCGCCCCGCACCCAGCGGGGATAGTGAACACCACGCCGAACCGAGAATCCCCCGAGCCTATCCGCCAAGAATGCCGGCAAGCAGCCGGCGGTCGATATTGGCGCCGCTGAGCACCACGGCTATGCGTTCACCGCGGTTGCGTTCCTGCTCCTGCATCGCCGCAGCCAATGCGGCGGCGCCGGCGCCTTCGGCGGTGTTGTGAGTGTCTTCGTGCAGGGCGACGATCGCCTGGCGAATCTCCGCATCATCGACCCGCACGATGCGGGTTGCACCCTGGTTGATGATCTCCAGTGCTTCGGCGGCCGGCATTCGACAGGCCATGCCGTCGGCAAAGGTGTCAGCGGTTTCGGTGCAGACGATACGGCCCTGTTCGAAGCTCTGTGCATAGGCATCCGCCGCGCTGGAGACGACGCCGATGATCTCGGTATCCAGGCCCAGCAGATCGCGTGTGCGGATCAGGCCGCAGATGCCGGAACCCATGCCGATCGGCACGTAGACACGGCGCAACGCTGGTGCCGCTTCGAAGAGCTCCAGCGCATAGGTGGCCACACCACGGATCAGGTCCGGATGTAGCGCCGGAACGAAGTGCCAGCCGCTCTGGGCAGCCAGGTCGGCGGCGTGCTGGCGGGCACTGTCGAAATCGCGGCCGTACTCGATGACCTCGGCGCCGCAGGCGCGCATCGCCGCGTTCTTTTCCGCTGAATTGCCCTCGGGTACCAGCACCTTCAGGGCAATGCCGGTCCGCTGCGCGGCCATCGCCAGGCTGATGCCGTGATTGCCGCGGGTAGCGCTGATCATGCCCGGCAGCCCGGGCTCACGCCTGAGCAGCTCGTCGACATAGAGCAGGCCGCCGCGGACCTTGAAGGCGCCGGCGGGTGTGTGGTTCTCGTGTTTGACCCACAGGTCGCAACCGAGCCGCTGGCGCAGCAGTGGCCAGTTGTACTGCGGGGTCGGCGGAATATGGCGGCCGATCAGCTCGGCGGCTTGGCGTAGGGCGGAGAGTTCGAACATGGGTGGCTCCTCGGCGGTTTGACGAGCAGCCTAGAGCGCGGCCATTGTATGGGTAAATCCTTATATTGCATGGCAGACAATGTGGCTTCCTCGGCTCATCGATAACGATCAACCGCGCTACCTGGCGCTGGTGGATGCCATTTCGAGCGCAATCGAGCAGGGCGTGCTCAAGCCCGGCGATCGCTTACCGCCGCAGCGCCGCCTGGCCTGGGCGCTGGGGCTCAACCCGAGTACGGCGATGCAGGCGTACCGCGAAGCGGCGCGGCGGCATCTGGTGGGTGGTGAGGTCGGGCGCGGCACTTACGTGCTGGCAAGCAGTCGCGAGGCCAGCCTGTTTCTGCTCAAGCAGCCGGGGGCGTTGCCGGCGCTGCTCGACCTGTCGACCAACCTGCCGGTGATCGACACGGACGATGGTGATCTGCAGCGCAGCCTGCTGGTGCTTGGCGCCTCGGTCGATCTCGCCGAATTGCAGGGTTACCCGTCGCCTGCGGCGATGCAGCGCGGACGCCTGGCGGCCAGCCAATGGTTGCGAGGGCGTGCGCTGGAGTTGCCGCCGCGGCAGTTGCTGCTCTGCGCCGGTGCGCAACAGGGCGTATTCGCCGCATTGCTGGGCTTGTGCGCACCGGGCGAACCGATTCTGGTGGAAGCACTGACCTCGCCCGGGATCAAGGCGGCCGCACGCCAGCTGCGCCTGCCGCTGCACGGCGTGGCGATGGACGAACGGGGCATCCTGCCGGAGGATTTCGATCGCCAGGTCCGCGCCACCGGTGCTCGCGTCGCCGTGCTGACGCCCTGCCTGCAGAATCCGACGGGCGTCAGCATGGATGCTGCGCGGCGTGAAGCGATCGCTGCGCTGGCGCGTCGACACGACTTGCTGATCATCGAGGACGACGTCTACGGTGCGCTCGGCGACGAGCCGCCGCTGGCATCGCTGCTGGGCGAGCGCAGCGTGCTGGTCGGCAGCCTGTCGAAGACCGTCGCGCCGGGGCTGCGCTTCGGTTTCATCGCGGCCGCCGAACCTTGGCTGGCGCGCATCGACCCGGAAGCGCAGGCCACCGGCTGGGCGCTGTCGCCGTTGTGCCTACGTGTGGCGAGCGAGTGGATCGAGGATGGCACGGCACAGCGCAGGCTGGTCTGGCAGCGTGCCCAGGTCGAGCACCGCTGGCGCATGGCGCGGAAGATGCTTGGTCCACGGCTGAGCACAGGCGCCTCGCCGCACCTGTGGTTGGCTGCTTGCACTGGCGAGATCGATCTGCCCGGTATCGCCCGTGCGGCGGGTATCGAAGGTGCGGCAGCAGGCGTCTTTGCGGTCGGCCCCGGTGCGCCGGACGCGCTACGCCTGAGTCTCAGTGCAGCGCCGGGGCTGGTTGCGCTGCAGCGTGGCTTGCAGGCGCTGGCCGGGCGGCTGGCTACTGGGCAAGCAGCTGCGGCGCTATCGCTGTCATCGATGAGCAGGCAAGATGTTTCCAACGACTGAACAAGGAATCCAGCATGAATCCAGCCGGTGATACTTTCCGCATTGCCACCAGCGCCGAAGCTGCAGTGGACTACCTTGCCGAACTGCATGAACGCGCCACCACCGCGCTCAACCAGGCGCTCAAGCGCTACGTAGCCAGCCGTACCGAGCCCAGCGCCGCGGAGCGCAACCTGTTCCGCTACCCGCAACTGCGCCTGACCTACGAATGCCACGGCGAAGTGCCGGCCTCGACCCGCGCCTATGCCAAGGTGCAGGCACCCGGTGTATACAGCGTCACGGTGACCCACCCGGCGGCGTTCCGCGCCTATCTGCTCGATCAGTTGAGGCCGCTGATCCAGGACTTCAACGTCACCGTTGAGGTCGGCATGAGCGAGCGCAACATCCCTTATCCCTACGTCATCGAGCAGGGCGACGAGCTGGCCGGTACCGGCGTGACCGCCGCCGAGCTGGCGCGGGTGTTTCCCAGCACCGACCTGTCCGCCGCGACCGACGATATCGCCGACGGGCTCTACGACTGGGAGAATGCCGACCCCTATCCGCTGGCGCTATTCGATGGCGCGCGGGTGGACTTCTCGCTGCGCCGGCTGGTGCACTACACCGGCAGCGACTGGCGCCATGTGCAGCCGTGGATCCTGCTGACCAACTACCACCGCTACGTCGACCAGTTCATCCGCCACGGCCTCGACATGCTGCGCGACGACACCCGCTTCACGCGTATGGTCTTGCCGGGCAACGTGGTCATCGAGCGCGGCATGGAGGAGGGTGAGGCGCAGGCGATCATCGGCGGGGTGATGTGGCACCGCTACCAGATGCCGGCCTATCACCTGACCGCCGACGATGGCCATGGCATCACCCTGGTCAACATCGGCGTCGGTCCTTCCAACGCGAAGAACATCACCGACCACCTGGCCGTGCTGCGCCCGCATTGCTGGCTGATGATCGGCCACTGCGGTGGGCTGCGGCAGTCGCAGTCGATCGGTGACTACGTGCTGGCCCACGCCTACATGCGCCGCGACGGCATCCTCGACCGCGTGCTGCCGCCGCACATCCCGCTGCCGGCACTGGCCGAAGTGCAGCAGGCGCTGCAGGAGTCCGCGGCCAAGGTCACCGGCGAACAGGGCGAGGCGCTGAAGAAGCGCCTGCGCACCGGCACCGTGCTGACCTACGACGACCGTAACTGGGAGCTGCGCTGGGCGCAGGAGCGGCCGCTGATCAACCTGTCGCGGGCCGTCGCGGTGGACATGGAAAGCGGCACCATCGCGGCCCAGGGCTATCGCCTGCGGGTGCCCTACGGCACGCTGCTGTGCGTATCGGACAAGCCGCTGCACAGCGAGATCAAGCTGCCCGGCTCGGCCAATGCCTTCTACGAGCGGGCCGTGACCCAGCACCTGAAGATCGGCATCACCGCGCTCGAACTGCTGCGCAACCAGCTCAACTCGTTGCACTCGCGCAAGCTGCGCAGCTTCGACGAGCCGCCATTTCGCTAGTCACTCCTCCAGCGTTTCGGTGGAGCTGGAGTCCCCCGGGGTGGGCAAGCTGTAGACCACCAGGTAATCGCCGATCTTGGTCTCCATGAAATGGTGACCGCCGGCAAAGATGGCCAGGTACTGGCGTCCGTTGACCTCGTAGGTCATCGGCGTCGCCTGGCCGCCAGCGGGCAGCACGTCCTGCCAGACCACTTCGCCGGTATCGATATCGATGGCGCGAATGAGGTCGTCCGTAGTGGCGGCAATAAAGATCAGCCCACCGGCGGTGATCACCGAGCCGCCATTGTTGGGCGTGCCGATGGTGAAGGGCAGGCGCGAGGGGATGCCGAAGGGGCCATTGTTGCGGGCGGTGCCCAGTGGCTTGTCCCACAGTACCTCACGGGTGGCCAGGTCGATGGCCATGATTCCGCCGTAGGGTGGCCGGGTGCAGGGGATACCGGTCAGGCCGTTGCGCCATGGCTTGATCGAGATGGCGTAAGGAGAGCCTGCCTGGGGCACCGGCCCGCCGGAATCGGTCGTCCCACCCGGCTCGCCCAGCGGCACCATGCCTTTCTCATCAGCCTCTTCGCGACGGATGAGCTGATCACGCATCGGCAAGTCGGTGTAGTTGGCGACAAAGATGCCGCGCTCGGGGTCCAGCGAACCACCGCCCCAGTCGTTGCCGCCGTTGTAGCCGGGGTATTGGATGAAGGGCCGCTCGACGCTCGGCGGGGTGTACATCCCCTCGTAGTCGGACTGCAGGAATTGAATCCGGCACCAGAGCTGATCCAGGGGTGAAAAGCCCCAGGCGTCGCGTTCGGTGAGCTTGGGCTTGGCGAGTGTCGGCATGCCGACCGAGAAGGGCTGAGTCGGCGACAGCTGTTCGTCGGGCAGCTTGCTGGCCGGCACCGGGCGCTCCTGCACCTCGGTGAGCGGCTCGCCGGTGCGCCGGTCAAGCACGAAGATATCGCCCTGTTTGGTCGGCAGAATGACAGCCGGGACGCTCTGGCCCTCTCCCATGGGAAAGTCGGCAAGCGTGCCCTGCGAGCCCAGGTCATAGTCCCAGACATCGTTGTGCACCGTCTGGAAAACCCAGGCGACTTCGCCGCTGGTGATGTCGAGCGCGACCAGGGCGGTGGAGTAGGGGTGCTCGTAGTCTTCTCTGTTGCCGCTGAAGTAATCCACAGCCGAATTGCCCATGGGCACGTAGACCAGGCCGAGCTCGTCGTCGGCCGAAAAGGTCGTCCAGGCATTGGGCGTGCCGCGCGTGTACTGCTCGCCCTCGGCCGGCATGCCCGTCTCGCCCGGACGCCCCATGTCCCATGCCCAGGCGAGCTCGCCGGTTTCGGCATCGTAGCCGCGGATCACCCCGGATGGCGCATCCTCCTTTTGCCCGTCGAGCACCTGGTGGCCGACCACGACCACGTTACGCACGATGGTCGGTGCCGAGGTCACCGCGACGTAGCCGGGGGGCGAATCGCCCATCCCTTCGAGCAGATTGACCTGCCCGGAGTTGCCGAAGTCCTCGCACGGCTGGCCGGTGTCTGCATCGACGGCGATCAGCCGCGCATCGAGCGTGCCCTCGATGACGCGCCGCGCGCAGGCCTGGGCCGGCTCTGGATCGGGCACCTCGTAATAGCTGACGCCCCGACAGGCTGCTGAATAGGGGATGTGATCGATCGGCACCTGTGGATCGAAGCGCCAGCGTTCGCGACCACTTCCGGCATCGAGCCCGATCAGGATATTCATGGCGCTGCACAGGTACAGCGAGTTGCCGACTTTCAGCGGGGTGTTTTCCGGGGCCCACTTGTCGTCCACTTCCGGTGGCGGCATGTCGCCGGTCTGGTACACCCAGGCGGGCTCGAGCTGGTCGACATTGTCGCGCGTGATTTGCCTGAGCGGCGAATAGCGGGTGGCTGCGTTGTCGCGGCCGTACGACGTCCAGTCCGAAGGCGCGGGGGAGGCCGCTGTCGCCCGTTCGGTGGTCGGGCTGTTCTGAGCCTGGGCGTGGTGAATGTCGGGCAGGCTTAATGTCAGCGCGGCGAGCGCGATCCAGAGGCGCATAGGTCTACCTCAATTCGAGTGGCGGCGAACCGTGGGGATGAACAGCAATGTAAGCAGCGCGATGACCGCGGGCGCGACCAGACGGGGTACCAGGGGCCAGGGCTCGAGGCCCACTTCCCAAAGTGCCCAAACCAGCGTGGCCACGAATACCAGCCAGTAGAGCCACACGCCTTGAATGCGCATGAATAACAGCAGAATGCCGGAGACCAGCATGCCGATACCGGCGGGCAGGTAATACCAGGAGCCTCCCAGCGTCACCAGCCAGAGGCCGCCCGCCGCCAGCGCCAGGCCATAGAGTGCGAGGACGATGGCAAATGCCTTCAGGGCCCAGTAGGCAAAGCCGTGCGTAGAGTAGGTGGTCAACAGCATCGCTCCCTTGTCAGTGGGTAGCCCGTTCTGCGGTGCGCTTTAAAGGCCGCACCGTAGAACGCGTCCACTAGCTTTGGTTTGTGCTGTCGCCGAGGGTTCCCGGTGATTCAGGATGGGACTGGGTTATAAGCGAGGGTTATTGTGGGCATGCCTGTCACCTATCAGGCGACCAGCAGCCAGGCGCCGGTAACCGCCGATACGGCCCCCGCGATGCGAACCAGCGGCGCTGCGGCCTGCGGCAGGCCGCGCACCAGCCCGTAGCCCAGGGCATGCAGCGCAGCGGTGGCCGCCACAAAGCCGACGGCGTAACCCCATGGGCTGGACAGCTCCGGCAGTTCCAGTCCGTGGGCGACGCCATGGCTGGCGGCGAACAGCGCGGTCAGCGCTGCGGCGACGACCAGCGGCGGGCGAATTGCCAGGGCTACCAGCAGGCCGAGGGCCAGCACCGAGCCGGCGATGCCGGTTTCCATCAGCGGCATTTCGAAACCGGCGAAGCCAGCCAGGCCGCCGAGCAGCATGGTAGCGACGAAGGTCAGCGGCAGGGCCCAGCGCGCCTTGCCGGTCTGCTGGGCTGCCCATAAGCCGACGGCAACCATCGCCAGCAGGTGGTCGAGACCGAAGATGGGGTGGGCGATGCCGGACAGCACGCCGGCATGGTCGTGGCCGGGGTGAGCCAGCGCCAGGGCCGGGCTGAGCAGCAGGAGGGTGGCGAGCAGTGGTTTGCGCAGGTTCATAAAGACTCCTTGGATTATCGGGCGGACGTCAGGCGGCGCTGAGCATTCCCTGTTTTTCGATGAAGGCGATGATCTCGTCGAGGCCCTGACCGACCTTCTGATTGCTGAAGACGAACGGGCGCTCGCCGCGCATCTTGCGGGCGTCGCGATCCATCACCTCCAGCGAGGCGCCGACCATTGGCGCCAGGTCGATCTTGTTGATCACCAGCAGGTCGGACTTGCAGATGCCCGGCCCACCCTTGCGCGGCAGCTTGTCGCCAGCGGACACATCGATCACGTAAATGGTCAGGTCCGAAAGCTCGGGGCTGAAAGTCGCCGAGAGGTTGTCGCCGCCGGACTCGACGATGATCAGATCCAGCCCAGGAAAGCGCCGGTTGAGCTGCTCGACCGCTTCGAGGTTGATCGAGGCGTCCTCACGGATCGCCGTGTGCGGGCAACCGCCAGTCTCCACGCCGATGATCCGCTCGGGCGCCAGGGCCTCATTGCGCACCAGGAACTGGGCGTCTTCCTGGGTGTAGATGTCGTTGGTCACCACGGCGAGGTTGTAGCGCTCGCGCAGGGCCTGGCACAGGGCGAGGGTCAGGGCGGTCTTGCCGGAACCGACCGGCCCGCCGATGCCGACGCGCAGGGGGTGGGTATTCATGGGGGTTCTCCTCTGGATGGCAGCTGGGGTGCATAGGGGTTGATATACGGGGATCGCCGCTGCCAGTGGGGCGGCGAGGCGATATGGGATTCGTTGGGGTGAGTTTTTTGCTCGCGTGAAAATGCTGGGCGTGTATTGGCTGTGGCCCGGGCATCGCTGTGGGGCGCCGCGCTTTCCTCGGCAGGAACTACAGGTTGCGCCTTTCACGGCGCGTCACTTTTTCTTGTGTGGCCAAGAAAAAGTAACCAAAAAGAAGGCCACCCCTGCATCCGGGTTTTGCTTCGCAAAACTTCCCTCGCTCCGATGCTGCTCCGGGGGCCGTCGCGAAGGGACATCCATGCCGACGGCGGCCCCGACCCATCACTCCTCGCTCGGCATCCATGCCTCGCGTCCCCCTGCACAACACCTGCGCTCGGCCTCCTGAAGGGGAGTCGAGACCGAGTCGTCTGGAAGATATGAAGCAAGGGAAGCGAAGCGCTTTGCTTGTTTGCGTGGGTGCGGACTAACAGGCGACGCAAAACGCCCCTTTCAGTTGGCCGAATGGATTCCGCGCGGAGGGGCGCGACGTCCGTAGGGTGGGTAACGCGAAGCTTACCCACCGTTTTGAAAAGTAATCCGCCATGGCCCGGCGAGAACTTGCTTGTAGCCAGCGGTGGAAAATGCTGCGCAGTTTTCCACCCTACATTGCGTCGCACGGGCATTTGCTTTTCCCTCCGCGGCCTGACAGGCAACACCCGATTCCCCTTCAGGAGGGTGAGCGGAATCGTTGCGTAAGGGGATGAGCCGCATGGACGCGGCGAAAGGACTGAGGCGTCCCCGCTTAAAGGGCCATGGATGGCCCTTGTAAGCCGACCCCTGGAGCGGCGATGGAGTGAATGAACCCTGCGCGTAGCGCAGGGCCGGATGCTGGGGCGCGCTTTCTTTTGCTTACTTTTCTTTGCGCGTGCAAAGAAAAGTAAGGCGCCGTGAGAGGCGCAACCTGTCGCTCGCGCCGAGGAAAGCGCGGAGCGCCGGCACTCAGGCAGAAAACCAACAGTTTCGCGGCCAGGATTCCTTCGCGTTGGTTCGGTGAACACCGTGCGCCACGAGTGACCATCGGGTTCGTGAGCAGCGCTCGCTCCTACAGACGCGCACGGCAAAGCCGGACTCGATCTAGTCATGACCTAAACAACCGACTGTACTGCCGCTCATGCGCCATGCTGGTCAGCACCAGTCCAAACGGCGCACTACCCCATTCCCGCTCCGGCAGCTCGCTGGCCTCCCGCTGCGCCCGGCTTAGAACCGGCAACAGCTGCGAGGTCAACCGCTGAGCAGCCTGCTGCCCCAGCGGCAACGTCTTCATCAGCACCGCCAGCTGGTTTTCCAGCCAGCCCCACAACCAGGCGGCGAGGGCGTCGGCGGGCGTGATCCGCCAGGCACGGGCGGCCAGTGCCCAGGCGAGAGCCAGACCGGGCTCGCCGGCAGCCGCGAGGCAGTCACGTGCTGGCGGGTCGAGCTCTGGCAGGCCGTCGAGCAGCTGCGTCAGGGAATAGCCCATCTGCCGGCTTTCCAGCTGCAGCTCGCGGGTTTCGCGGCTGGCGCGGTGTTCTGCGGCCAGTTGCAACAGGTGCGGCCAATCGTTCTGTGCCGCCGCTTCGCAATGGGCCAGCAGCAGCGGTGCCTCGAAGCGGGCGAGGTTGAGCAGCAGTTGGTCCTCCAGCCAACGCCGGGCGCTGGGCGGGTCGTTCACCTGGCCGTTCTCCACCGCCATCTCCAGCCCTTGGGAATAGCTGTAGCCGCCGATAGGCAACTGCGGGCTGGCCAGCCGGAGCAATGCCCAGGCCGAGCCGGGAGCGGCCGTCGCGTTCACGGGCGTACGCCGAACTGGTGCAGGCGCGGTGCGTAGCTGAACTCCGCTTCGCCAGCGTGGGAATGGTGATGGCCGCCACCGTAGGCGCCATGCTCCGGCTGGAAGGGCGCCTCGATGTGTTCAACGCTGGCGCCCAGCTGCAACAGCATGTCTCTGAGTACGTAGTCGTCGAGCAGCCGCAGCCAGCCGTCACCGACCTGCAGGGCGACATGGCGGTTGCCCAGATGATAGGCCGCGCGGGTCAGTTCGAAAGCGCTGGCGCAGGTGACATGCAGCAGCTGCTCGGGGCGTGCGCGGACGCGCACGACACGACCATCACCGGCGAGCAGGCATTCGCCATCGTGCAGCGGCGGCTGGCCGCGTTCGAGAAACAGGCCGACGTCTTCGCCGCTGGTACTGAAGCAGCGCAGGCGACTCTTGCTGCGCGCGTCGTAGGTCAGTTCGAGTTCGGCCTGCCACTCGGGGCGGGCGTCGATGCGTTGGCGAATCACCAGCATGTGCAGAGTTCCGGTCGGATCGTTTCCGGAACAAGAGCAAGTGGCTTGCCAACCGAGCCCATGTACCGCGATCACGGCGGCTGTCGGGCCTGCGTGCCTGATAATGGGGCTTTGAGCGCACAATCATGGTGCGTCTGTCGGGCTCGGGTCAGGCGCGTGCGCCTTACTGGTGCAGGTCGCGCACCATGTACACCGCAGGAATCTGGTAGCTGGCCAGGTTGCCGGCCTGCGGTGGGTCGAGTTCCTCATGGGCTTCATAGCCCAGACGCGCCCAGAAGCCGGTGGAATCCTGCACCGATACCAGTGCCGAATAGCGCAGGCTCGCGGCACCGGCCTGTTGCAGGTTGTGCCGCACCAGTGCCGGGCCGATGCCGCGGCCGGCGGCGCGCTTGGCCACGGCCAGGTCGTGCAGATAGAGACAATCGGCTTCGCCGTCGGTGCAGAACTCCCCGTCCAGCGGCGTCACTTTGCCCAGGCGCGAGTGGTAGGCGAACAGGTAACCACAGACGCCCAACGCGTCTTCGGCGATCCAGGCCAGTTGCGGAAATGCCGCCAGACGCGAGCGGATCACCGCCTCGTCTTCCAGAACCTCGGCGGCATAGGATTGTTCCTGGATCGCCAGGACGGCAGGGATATCGCGCTCCTGCATCGCTCTCAACTGGTACATCACGACTACACTCGAACGCCGCGAAACGCCGCGCGACTCGGCAAAAAGCCGGCGATCATACGCGAAATACCGGTGCTCCGCTTGCCGCCGGGCGGCGCATCCACAGCGGGACAGTCGCGGCCGTGTTCGAGCTCAGGTGAAAGGTTTCAGCTGATTGGTGCAGCGGTGCGACAAGATGACAGGCATAATGGTTAGCCTGCTAACAAGTGGTTTGAGGCCTGCGTTGAACGATCACCACCACCCGCTCTACGGCGTCCTGCTGATATTGCTGTCGGGTCTGTTGCTGGCCAGTCATGACGGGCTGGCCAAGCACCTCTCGGAAATCTACCCCGTGTTCCTGGTCATCTGGGCTCGTTACATCGCGCAGACAGTGCTGATGACCGCGCTGTTCGTACCGCGCATGGGCCAGCGCGTGTTTCGCACCCTGCGCCCGTGGCCGCAATTACTGCGCGGGCTGAGCCTGGTCAGCGTGAGTCTGCTGTTCATCAACGGCCTGCATTTCATCCCGCTGGCCGAAGCCACCGCGGTGATCTTTCTGACCCCGGTGCTGGTGACCATCGCCTCGGCGCTGCTGGGCGAGCGAGTCAGCCGCAGCCAGTGGCTGGCCGTGGGCTTCGGTCTGCTCGGGGTGGTGATCATCGTGCGCCCCGGTTCGGCGCTGTTCACACCGGCGGTGCTGTTGCCCTTCGGCGCGGCGTTGTCGTTCACCGTGTATCAGCTGGTGACCCGGCGCCTGGCCGGCACCGATCACCCGGTGACCAGCAACTACCTGACCAGCCTGGTCGGTTGCGTGACCCTGAGCGTGCTGGTGGTCTTCAACTGGCGCACGCCAACGCTGCACGACGCGCTGCTGATGGGTGCGCTCGGTGGCATGGCGATGCTCGGCCACCTGCTGCTGACCAATGCCTTCCGCTTCGCCAGCGCGGCGACGCTGGCGCCGTTCACCTACGGCCAGATCGTGTTCGCCGGGGTGGTCGGCTATGTCGCCTTCGATCACGCGCCGGATGCCGGGGCGCTGATCGGCATGGCGGTGATCATCGCCAGCGGCCTGTGCATGGCTTATGTGCAGCGTCGCCAGGGGCCGGTCGAGGGATAAACAGCGGAAATGTGCCATTCGGCCGACCAGGCAGCTTCTCAACAACACTGAAATGAAAAGACAGGGCGAATCGACCCTTGCGTGCACCCATGGAGCCTATATGCCGCGACTCTCTCATCACGACCTGCGCCGCAACTTTCGCGAGCTGCTGAACGCCGACCGCTGCTTCCACACCGCCTCGGTGTTCGACCCGATGTCCGCGCGCATCGCCGCCGACCTCGGTTTCGAAGTGGGCATCCTCGGCGGCTCGGTCGCCTCGCTGCAGGTCCTCGCCGCGCCGGACTTCAACCTCATCACCTTGAGCGAGTTCGTCGAGCAGGCCACGCGTATCTGCCGCGTCGCCCAGTTGCCGGTACTGGCCGACGCCGACCATGGCTACGGCAATGCGCTGAACGTGATGCGCACCGTTTCCGAACTGGAACGCGCCGGGATTTCCGCGCTGACCATCGAGGACACCCTGCTGCCGCCCAAATTCGGCCGCCGTTCCACCGACCTCATCGGCATGTTCGAGGCCGTCGGCAAGATCCGCGCGGCGCTGGAGGCGCGGGTCGATTCGGAAATGGCCATCATCGGCCGCACCAATGCCGGCGTGATCGGCTTCGAGGAAGTCATCGCCCGCGCCCAGGCCTACGAGAAGGCCGGCGCCGATGCCATCTGCCTGGTCGGCATCGAGGATTTCGACCATCTGGAAAGCATCGCCAGCCAGCTCAGCAAGCCGTTGATGCTGGTCACCTACGGCAACCCCAACCTGCGCGACAACGCCCGTCTGGCAGCCCTCGGCGTGCGCATCGTGGTCAACGGGCACGCGGCCTACTTCGCCGCGATCAAGGCCACCTACGACTGCCTGCGCGAACAACGCCAGGTCGATGCGCTGGACCTGAACGCTTCGCAGCTGTCGGTCAAGTACTCCACCGCGGACGAGTACGTCGTCTGGGCCGAGGAGTACATGCAGGTCAAGGAATGAGCCGCGCTCAGAACAGCTGACGCTCGGCGCGGAAGGTCAGTAGCCCGTCGCAACGCGGGTTCTGTCCCGAGTAGGCGCTGCACGCCTGGCCGCTCAGGCTGGAATCGCTGTAGGACAGGTTCAGCTGCAGGCCCAGCCAAGGCCGCGAGAGGTCGAGCGACCAGTCGCTGAACATGTCCACGCTGCCGCCACCGTCGAGATAATGCGGTGTGGCCAGCGCATGGCTGGAGTACTTCATACGGATGCCGACCGCGAATGGCGTCACCGTTCCCAGGTCCAGATAGAACGTGCTGTCGGTGCGCCCGGCGGCACTGTTCAGCGCCGCACCGAGGCGGCGGTCGCCCAGCGTCAGGCCACCGTAGTACTCGTGACGACCCCATTCGGGCAGCTCCGGAAAGCTGTAGCGCATCAGGCCGACCTCGTAGCCGAGTTGGTCATGTTCGGCTTGCTGCGCGTAACCGAGGTAGGAGTTCACCTCGAGTTGCCGACCGTCGATCAGCCCGACGCTGGGGGACCACTGCCCGACATAGAGCCCGCTGGCATGGGTGAGATCGAGCCCGCCATGGAACGCATTGCCGGTGCTCGGTTGCACCAGCCCCTGAGCCATGCTGCGGGCGGGCTCGGTGCCCAGCTTGAGATCGAAGGTACCCAGCTCGCGTTCCAGCACCTGTGGTTCGCTGGCGCAGCCCGCTGCCAAGAGCAGGCTGGTTATGATCGGTAAGATGCGCTTCATGCTGGCTGCCCTGCCGGTTCGCAAATGCCCGAGGCACTGAGCCGTCGGCGTGAACCGGAGCAGGATAGGCGACTGTATCGCTCAGGTTGCGCCATCCGTCGATTGCCCGGCGTCATTCGATGGGCGGTACCACCTGGGGTGAGCATCCGGCGGCGCAGCGACTCCAACGCAGAACAGCATCGATCCGATGCGGGAGGTGAGCATGGCGACAGGTTGGGCAGGTGACGGTGCCGTCCAGGAGCAGATCGACAGCACGGTCGAAGACGCGGTGCAGCGCGCCCGCAGCAAGCTCGCCCGCGGCGAGAGTCTCAAGCATTGCGAGGAGTGCGGCACGGCCATTCCCGAGGCGCGCCGTCAGGCGGTGCCGGGTGTCAGGCTATGTATCAAATGCCAGGCCGAGCAGGACAAGGAAGACGCCAGGTTCAGCGGCTATAACCGCCGCGGCAGCAAGGACAGCCAGCTACGCTGATCAGTTGCGAATGAGCGGCATGCGAAAGATGAAGGTGGTGCCGGCCTCGGCGTTGGAACTCACCTGCATGCCGCCACCATGGGCTTTGGCCACCTGGTCGACGATGAACAGCCCGAGTCCGAGTCCGTTGCGCGAAGTGTCGTCTTCCTGGGAATAGGCATGGAACAGTTGTTCCAGCCGCTGCGCCGGGATCGGCGTACCGCGGTTGTGCACCGCCAGCTGGAAATGCTCGTCGACCACCTCGGCCTTCACGATCACCGGACCGGTGCTGGCGCCGTGGTGCAGTGCGTTGGTGATCAGATTGGCCAACAGCTGGGCGATCCGGTCCGGGTCGCACTCGAACACCGGCAGCTCTGGCAACTGTTCGAGAATGACTCGGCGTGGATGGGCAGTGCGCAGTTCGGTGACCACCTGCAACAGCGTGAGATGCAGGTTGGCTGCAGCCGTCCAGTTCAGCGGTATGCCATTGCCCAGCTGGCCGCGGGCGAAATCCAGCAGGTCATCGACCATGCGCGAGGCGCGTTGGCTGGACGTGCGCACATGCTCGGCGAGTTGCTGCGTACCGCGCTCCGTGGAGCGCCGGACCAGCAGATCGCTGGCCGCCTGGATCGACGCGAGCGGGGTGCGCAGGTCGTGGCCGAGCAGGGCGATGAACTGCTCGCGCTGGTGGCCGGTGGTGCGCTCGTCGGCCAACGCCGCACGCGTGGCCTGCTGCTGCTGCTCCTCGGCTTCGATCTGCAGCGTCAGCAGGCGTGCGAAGGATTCGAACATCGCCCGCGTCGCCGGGCTGGAGAGGTCGCGGGGCTCCGGGTCGAGTGCGCAGAGCGTGCCGAAGAAGCTGCCGTCGGCGCGCAGCACCGGCACCGAGATATAGCTTTCGAAGCCATATAGCCGCGGCGTGTGATGGTTGCGGTAATCGGGATCGGCACTGACCTGGCTGATGATGATCGGCTGGTGCGAGGCGTGGATCTCGCTGCACAGCGTTGTGGTGACCTCCAGCTCACCGCCGACCTTCAGGCCGAACTCGATGCGATCGAGCACGGCGCAGGCGGTCCAGTTCGTCTCGGTGACGCGGGCAAGCGCCGCGAAGCGCAGGCCGGTGGTTTCGCTGACCACTTGCAGGATGGCCGGGACGGCGCTGATGCGTTGGACGGTGAGCAGGTCATCGAGGATGGAACGCACCATCTGCAGGTCCTGGCGACGTAAAAAGGGCCGGCCACTCTAACATGGCCGACCTCTTCTACAGGCTGCGCTCAGCCGAGCGGAGCGGGTTGGGCCGCGCCGGCGAGCAGCGACCGGTTACGCATAAGCGCGTAGTGCAGCACCCCGCCGAACAGCGCGCCCAGTAACCAGGCGAAGCCGGACAGGCTCTCCAGGCCCGGCACCCACACCGAGGCCACCGAAAACACCGCGCTGACGCCAAAAGCGATCATCGCCTTGCGGTTCCAGCCGGCATTGAAGTGGTAGATCCCACTGCGCTCGGTGGAGAACAGCTGCTGCAGGTCCAGATGTTGACGACGAACCAGGTAATAGTCGGCGACGATGATGCCATACAGCGGTGCCAGCACCGCGCCCAGGGTGTCGACGAAGGCGGCGATCCCCACTTCACTGATGAAGGCCACCCATAGCGCGCCGATGAAGAAGGCGATCGCCGCGGTGATGAAGCCGCCGGTACGGGCGCTGATCTTGGCTGGCGCCAGGTTGGCGATGTCGTAGGCCGGCGGGATGAAGTTGGCGACCAGGTTGATGCCGACCGTGGCGGCAAAGAAGGTGATGGCGGCCACCACTGTCAGGGTCACGTTGTCGATGCGCGCGACGATGTCGGTGGGGTTGGTCAGCGTTTCGCCGAACACCACCACGGTCCCGGCGGTGATCACCAGCGCGATCAGCGAGAATATCGCCAGGCTCACCGGCAGACCGAGGAAGTTGCCGATGCGCATCTGCCGTTCGCTCTTCACGAAACGGGCGAAGTCGCCGTAGTTGATCACCACGGCGGCGAAGTAGGCGACCATGGTGCCGACCACCGCGGCGAACGCGGCGATCGGTCCGCCGGCGTGCTCTCCGCTGCCGCTGAAGATGTCGCCGAGGGCGCCGACCAGGCTCGGGCCGGCCTGATACCAGATGGCGATCATCAGCACGATCATCACCAGGTACACCAGCGGCCCGGCCCAGTTGAGAAAGCGCGTTACCCAGTCGACGCCACGCACGAACAGCGCCACTTGGAACACGCAGACGATCACGTAGGCGGCCCAGTCGATGGCCGTCAGGCCGAGCAGCGTGGCCGCCTCTGGCTCGCTGCCGAGCAATGTCCGCAGCAGCAGGGCCACCGCGGTCGAGGCGAAATAGGTCTGCACGCCGTACCAGAAGATGGCGACGATGCCGCGTACCACTGCCGGGAAGTTCGCGCCGCGCACACCCATGCTCGCCCGCGCCATCACCGGGAACGGGATGCCGTACTTCACGCTGGGTTTGCCGGTGAGCTGCACCAGGCCCATGACGATGAAGCCGGCCAGCACGATGCCCGCCAGCACCGCCCAGCCATTGAGGCCGTAGCTGATGAACAGCGTGGCGGCGAGGGTATAACCGAACAGGCTCTGGATATCGTTGGACCACACGTTGAAGATCTCGAACCAGCCCCATTTGCGCTCAGGCGGGGCGAGTGGTGCGAGATCGGCGTTGTACAGGCTGGGATCGATCTGTTTGATCTGGAAGTCGTCACGGTTCATGGGAGGGCGCTCTGAGCAAGACTGTGGAGTTTTTGTATGCAGTTCTTGTTCCGCGTAAGGCAGAGCTCGCGAATTTATCGGCCGTGGCGTAGCGCGCCACTTCGCCAACCCCTGGATTCTAGGCGCTCCCAGACAGTTCGCCTGGATTTTTTGTATACAGAAACTGATGCGGATTTAGCCGGGGATGAGTGCAGCGGCCTGTCTACGGGTGCGCCGCTCGAGAGCCTTAGGTGCGTGCAATGCACCAGCAGGGTGCTTTTCGATGGCGCATAAAAAGCCAGGCCCTGCGTGGGGGCCTGGCTTTCCGACCGAATCGGCCGATGGACGCGATTACTGCTGGGTAACGATCGCGGTGTTGTTGCTGCCGGTCTGGCTGATGCTGGCGTAGTCGGCAAAGCCTGCCTGGGTCACGGTCGCGAAGTTGTCGGTGCCGCTCTGCAGCAGCATGGCCTGGCTGGAATCGCCGAACTGATCGACCAGCGCGAGGTTGCCGTCGCCCTGCTGTTCCAGATCGACGGAGTTGCCGATTCCAGCCTGATCGATATCGGCCACGTTCATGTTGCCAGTCTGGATGAGATCGACGATGCCTTCCTGGCCGCTCTGGGAGATCAGCGCTTCGTTGCCTTCACCGAACTGATCGACAATGGTGCTGTTGTACGCGCCGTCCTGGATCAGCACCACATCGTTGCTCACGCCATCCTGGATCACGTCGGCGCTGTTGGCGAAGCCCGCCTGCTCGACGATCGTGCTGTTGTCCCGGTCGTACTGGCTGATGAACACCTCGCCCTCGACGCCGGTTTGAATCACATCGGCCTGGTGCAAGGCACCCTGCTGAGTTACCTCGGAAAAGTTGTCCTGGCCGAGTTGGGTGGTCGTGGCGCTGTTCTGCTGCGAAGCGCCGGTCTGATAAATGTACGAAGCCTGGCCGACGCCTTCCTGGTAGACATCGGCGATCTGGTCAACACCGTTTTGTTCGATAACCGCTTCACTGCTGGCCGCGATAGCCTGGGTGGCAGAGACGGCGAGTACAGCAGCGAAAAGCGCGTTGGTTTTGAACATCGATTGTTTCTCCGTAGGATTCAGTCAATCGCGCCGCTGGTTTTCAGCTGACGCGGTTACCCGAAATCGCCCGCTTTCCCCTCGAACGCGGTACCGGCAATGCCTTCCGCCAGCCACGGTAGCCGGTGCTCGCTGCGCATCCATGCATCCCTGGGTAGAGCGTTGCGCTTGGGTTGTCAGACGGTAATTGCATGCCCGACTTTCCCAATCCATCGAACGGTTGATTCCCTCGCGAACCGACGAAGTGCAGCGCGAGCATCGACCTTGCGGCGATGGTCAAAGCGCGCGCCGGGTGGGAGGCAGTGGGCCTCCCTCGGCGTGCTGTCGATCGGAACAATTTGATCAGAACAAAAAGTAGCGCTGCGCCATCGGCAGCACCTCGGCCGGCTCGCACCAGAGCAGCTGGCCGTCGGCGCGCACCTGATAGTTCTGCGGGTCGACCTGGATGTCCGGCGTGTAGTCGTTGTGGATTAGGTCCTTCTTCTGCACCGAACGGCAGCCCTTCACCACGCCGATCTTCTTCTTCAGCCCCAACTGTTCGGGCACTCCGGCCTCGAAGGCGGCCTGGCTGATGAAAGTGAAGCTCGACGCATGCAGCGAGCCGCCAAAGCTCGCGAACATCGGCCGGTAGTGCACCGGTTGCGGCGTCGGGATCGAGGCGTTGGCGTCGCCCATCAGGCTCGCGGCGATGGCCCCGCCCTTGAGGATCAGCGTCGGCTTGACGCCGAAGAACGCTGGGCGCCAGAGCACCAGATCGGCCCATTTGCCGACTTCGATGGAGCCCACCTCGTGGCTGACGCCGTGGGTGATGGCCGGGTTGATGGTGTACTTGGCGATGTAGCGCTTGGCGCGGAAGTTGTCGTTGCCATCCCCGTCACCGGGCAGGGCGCCGCGCTGCTTCTTCATCTTGTCGGCGGTCTGCCAGGTGCGGGTGATGACTTCGCCGACGCGGCCCATGGCCTGGCTGTCGGAGCTGATCATGGAGAAGGCGCCGAGGTCGTGGAGGATGTCTTCGGCGGCGATGGTTTCGCGGCGGATACGGCTCTCGGCGAAGGCCACGTCCTCGGCGATGCTCGGGTCGAGGTGGTGGCAGACCATGAGCATGTCCAGGTGCTCGTCGATGGTGTTGCGGGTGAACGGCCGGGTCGGGTTGGTCGAGCTGGGCAGCACGTTGGCGAAGCCGCAGGCCTTGATGATGTCCGGCGCATGGCCGCCGCCGGCCCCTTCGGTGTGGTAGGTATGGATGGTGCGACCCTTGAACGCGCCGAGGGTCGTCTCGACGAAACCGGATTCGTTCAGCGTGTCGGTATGGATCGCCACCTGCACGTCGTACTGGTCGGCCACGGCCAGGCAGTTGTCGATGGCCGCTGGTGTGGTGCCCCAGTCCTCGTGCAGCTTGAGGCCGATGGCGCCGGCCTTGACCTGCTCGATCAGCGGCTCGGGCAGCGAGGCGTTGCCCTTGCCGGTGAAGCCGATGTTCATCGGGAAGGCGTCGGCGGCCTTGAGCATCATCGCCATGTGCCATGGACCGGGCGTGACCGTGGTGGCGTTGGTGCCGGTGGCCGGCCCGGTGCCGCCGCCGATCATGGTGGTGACGCCGCTCATCAGCGCTTCTTCGATCTGCTGCGGGCAGATGAAGTGGATGTGCGAATCGATGCCGCCGGCGGTGAGGATCATGCCTTCACCGGCGATCACCTCGGTACTGGCACCGATGGCGATGGTCACGTCCGGCTGGATATCCGGGTTGCCGGCTTTGCCGATGGCGGCGATGCGGCCGTCCTTCAGGCCCACGTCGGCCTTGACGATGCCCCAGTGGTCGAGGATCAGCGCGTTGGTGATCAGCGTGTCGACCACCTCGGCGGCGCACAGCTGACCCTGACCCATGCCGTCGCGGATCACCTTGCCGCCACCGAACTTCACTTCCTCGCCATAGGTGGTGAAGTCCTTTTCCACTTCGATCCACAACTCGGTATCGGCCAGGCGCACCTTGTCGCCGACGGTGGGGCCGAACATGTCGGCGTAGGCTTGTCTGCTGATCTTCATCGGGGCTCCTTGGTCGGTCCCTGTATTGGCTCTGCCTTCACCCCCAATCCTCTCCCGGAGGGAGGGGGGGCTGATCGGCGTTGGTCTATCCCGTCGCGGTGGGCCGCTTTTCTCTCCTATGGAGAGGAGCGGTGCTGTCGTCTGTTCCTGTGTTGCCTTCACCCCCAATCCTCTCCCGGAGGGAGGGGGGGTTGATCGGCGTTGGTCTATCCCATCGCGGTGGGCCGCTTTTCTCTCCTATGGAGAGGAGCGGTGCTGTCGTCTGTTCCTGTGTTGCCCTCACCCCCAACCCTCTCCCGGAGGGAGAGGGGGCGGATTGGCGCTGGTCTGTCCCATCGCGGTCGGCCGCTTTTCTACTCTCTCGCTGATGGAGTGGGAGCTGCGCTATAGGTCTGTTCGTGCGTTACCCTCTCCCGGTGGGTGAGAGGTGATCTGCGTCGTTGCATCCCGCCGCGACGGTGGCTTTTTCCCCCTCTCCCTCTGGGAGAGGGCTGGGGTGAGGGGCTTTTAGAGCGCGCCCATCACCCGTCCGGCGAAACCGAACACCCGGCGCTCGCCGGCCAGCTCGACCAGCTCCACCTCGCGGCTCTGTCCCGGTTCGAAGCGCACCGCGGTGCCGGCCGGGATGTTCAGGCGCATGCCGCGCGAGGCGGCGCGATCGAAGGTGAGCGCGTCGTTGGTTTCGAAAAAGTGGTAGTGCGAACCGACCTGAATCGGCCGGTCGCCGCTGTTGGCCACATTGAGCGTGACGGTGCGGCGGCCGGCGTTGAGCTCGATGTCGCCGTCCTGGATCTGGTATTCGCCGGGAATCATGGTTTCGAGGTCCTGTTCAGGGTCAGTTGCATCATGGTCAGGTCCAGCCAGCGGCCGAACTTGCAGCCGACCTGGCGCATCTGGCCGACATGGATGAAGCCCAGTTGCTGGTGCATATGCACCGAGGCGCGGTTTTCGCTTTCGATAAAGGCAACCATCACGTGCTTGTCGAGCATGCGGGCGCGCTCGATCAGCGCCTTCATCAGGCTGCGGCCGATGCCGCTGCCGCGATGGTCGGGGCTGACGTAGACCGAGTTCTCCACGGTATGACGAAAGCCGTCGTGGGGGCGCCAGGGGCCGAAGGAGGCATAGCCGGCCACGCGGCCCAGCTCGTCGATGGCGACCAGTACGGGGTAGCCCTGGGCGTGACGCTCGGCCAGCCAGGCCTGGCGGTTGGCGAGGTCGACGCAGTGGTCGTTCCAGATCGCCGTGCTGTTCTGCACCGCATCGTTGTAGATCTGCAGGATGCCTGCGAGGTCGGTGTCCAGGGCGTCGCGTATCTGCACGTTGAGTTCCTTCAAAAACGGTTCAAGGTCGTTCGCAGTAGACATTGACCCACGTTTCAGGGAATAGGTTGATGCACGGTGACCAGCTTGGTGCCATCCGGGAAGGTCGCCTCGACCTGGATCTCCGGAATCATCTCCGGCACGCCTTCCATCACCTGCTCGCGGCTGAGCAGGGTGGTGCCGTAATGCATCAGCTCGGCAACCGTTTGGCCGTCGCGCGCGCCTTCGAGCAGTGCCGCGGAGATGTAGGCCATGGCCTCCGGGTAGTTGAGCTTCACACCGCGGGCCAGCCGGCGCTCGGCCACCAGGCCGGCGGTGAAGATCAGCAGCTTGTCCTTCTCTCTTGGTGACAGATCCATAGCAGCTCCAGTCGTGGGGTGGATGTCGCTTTTCGCATCCACCGACGCGTGATCGAGACCACGCAGCGTTATTCAGGGCAGCGTGCACGCAGGCGCGCCAGGGTAGGGCGGACAACGGCAGAGCCTTGCCCACCGATCATTCAGGTACTCCAGATTCGTGGCGGCACCGCCTCGCGGCCCAGCAGTGCAGGGCGCAGCAGACGCCACAGATCGATCAGCCAGGCGCGCGCATGCAGCGCTTCGTCGGCGAGGCAGCGCGCGACCACCAGGCCGGGCAGCTGGGTCAGGTCGCCATGCACGCGGCTGGGCAATTCACGGCAGCGCTCCATCAGCTCGGCGTCGATTTCGCCACCAACGATCAGGGTCGCGAACACCGAACGCCCGTCGAGGCCGATCGGCGAATCCAGCAGGCCGTCGCCGCCGGCGATGCGCTGGCGTTCGTGCCAGATCAGCTGGCCATCACGGCGGATATCCAGGCGCGCCTGGAAATGCCCGGCGTCGAAGCGCTCGTCCGCTGCCGGTCGGCCGAGGGCAACCATGTCCCAGTAGAACAGCTGCGCGTCGCCTTCCAGCTCGATGACCGTGCTCAGCTCGGCCTGTGCCGCGGAGTAGACGATGGTCTCCTGCGGTAGCCATTCCAGTGTAGCGCCAGGCTCGACGCGCAACTGCAGGTCCTGATACGCCGGGCCGGCGGCGCGATACCACTTGGCCGCACCGGGGCTGGTCAGCTGTGCCCAGGCACCGGCTGCAACCGTGGCGCTGATATCCAGCCGATCGCCACCGGCAATGCCGCCCGGTGGGTGCACGATGATGTGCTGACAGACCTCCGGCCCCTCGGGATAGAGATGCTTCTGCACCCGCAACGGCCCCGTGTGGCGACGCAGCACCGGCCGCGTTGCGCCGGCGCACAGCGCATAACCGAGTTCCAGCTCGGCATGCCAATGGGGAGTGAACAGCGGTGCAGGGGCGTTCATGGAGGCGGCTTTTCGATCTGTCGGTCAGCAAAGCAGAGCAATCGCCATGCCCGTTATGCGCTGCATTGGTGCGCGGCCTGACAGATCGGCGCTATAGCGTTTTTTCAACGCGAATTCGCATTCTGAGCAGCGTCTCAGGTCGTCTTTTTGTGCATCGGGCTGGTGCGTTGAGCGACAAATGCGCCGTTGTGGTGCGCTGGCCGGTCAGATCGCGACCAGCCCGCGTACGCCTTCGGCTTCCATCGTTTCGCCGCGCCCCTGCTGAATGATCTCGCCGCGGCTCATCACCAGGTACTGGTCGGCCAGCTCGGCGGCGAAGTCGTAGAACTGCTCCACCAGCAGGATCGCCATATCGCCGCGGGCAGCCAGTTTCCTGATCACCACGCCGATCTCCTTGATCACTGAGGGCTGGATGCCTTCGGTTGGCTCGTCGAGGATCAACAGGCGCGGCTTGCTCGCCAGCGCGCGGCCGATGGCCAATTGTTGCTGCTGCCCGCCGGAAAGGTCGCCGCCGCGGCGGTGCTTCATTTCCTTGAGCACCGGGAACAGCTCGTAGATGAACCCGGGCACTTCCTTGGCTTCCCTGGCGCTGAAACGGGACAGGCCCATCAGCAGGTTTTCCTCGACGGTCAGGCGGCCGAAGATCTCGCGCCCCTGCGGCACGTAGGCGATGCCGGCGTGTACGCGCTGGTGCGGCTTGAAGCCGGTGATCGGCTTGCCCTCCCAGTTCACCGCGCCTTCCTTGGCCGGGATCAGGCCCATCAGGCACTTGAGCAGGGTGGTCTTGCCGACGCCGTTGCGTCCGAGCAGGCAGGTGACTTCGCCGACCTTCGCCTCGAACGAGAGGCCGCGCAGGATATGGCTGCCGCCGTAGTACTGATGCAGTTGCTGGACTTGCAGCATGTGCGACTCCTTCACTTTGGTGGATAAGCCTCTGGCGTTATCCACCCTACGATTAGGTTCTAGGTTGAAGCGGGCATGGGCGTTCGGCGGGCGTAGGGTGGATGACGCTTTACCCATCCACCGTGGAGGACCTCGGTGAATGGCGCCAGTCATCTCCCTGTGAGCGGCTTACCGCCCCAGATACACCTCGATCACCCGCTCGTCCGCCTGCACCTGTTGCAGCGAACCCTCGGCCAGCACCTGGCCCTGGTGCAGCACGGTGACGTGGTCGGCGATGGTCTCGACGAAGCCCATGTCGTGCTCGACCACCATCAGCGAATGCTTGCGCGCCAGCGACTTGAACAGCTCGGCGGTGAATTCGGTCTCGGCATCGGTCATGCCGGCCACCGGCTCGTCGAGCAGCAAGAGCTGCGGCGACTGCATCAGCAGCATGCCGATCTCGAGGAACTGTTTCTGCCCGTGAGACAGCAGCCCGGCCGGGCGATGGCGCGACTGGCCGAGGCGGATGGTCTCGAGCACTTCGTCGATGCGGTCCTTCTGCTCGCCGGAGAGTTTGGCCCTGAGGCTGGCCCACACCGACTTGTCGGTCTTCTGCGCCAACTCCAGGTTCTCGAACACGCTCAATGCCTCGAACACCGTGGGCTTCTGGAACTTGCGGCCGATGCCGGCCTGGGCGATGTCCACCTCGCTCATGCGCGTCAGGTCCAGGGTTTCGCCGAAATATGCACTGCCGCTGGTGGGACGCGTCTTGCCGGTGATGACGTCCATCATGGTGGTCTTGCCGGCGCCGTTGGGGCCGATGATGCAGCGTAGCTCGCCGACGCCGATGTACAGGCTGAGGTCTGTCAGCGCCTTGAAGCCGTCGAAGCTGACGTTGATGTCTTCCAGGCTGAGGATGGTGCCGTGGCGTACGTCCAGGCCCTTCTCGGCAACCCGGCCAAGACCGATGGCATCGCGGGTCAGGCCGCCGCCGGTGGGGTCGAAGCCGTCGATGACGGCGCTGCAGGGTACGGTTTTCATCATTCGCCCCTCCGCTTGATGAGGCCGATGACGCCTTTGGGCAGGTACAGGGTGACGACGATGAACAGCGCGCCGAGGGCGAACAGCCAGTATTCGGGGAAGGCCACGGTGAACCAGCTCTTCATGCCGTTGACGAGGCCGGCGCCGAGCAGCGGGCCGATCAGCGTGCCGCGCCCGCCGAGGGCGACCCAGACGGCGGCTTCGATGGATTGCGTCGGTGCCATCTCGCTGGGGTTGATGATGCCGACCTGCGGCACGTAGAGCGCACCGGCGAGGCCGCAGAGCACCGCGGACAGCGTCCAGATGAACAGCTTGTAGCCGCGCGGGTCGTAGCCGCAGAACATCAGGCGATTCTCGGCATCACGCAGTGCGGTGAGCACCCGGCCGAACTTGCTGCGTGCCAGGCGGAAGCCCAGGTACAGGCTGCCGACCAGGAGCGCCACGGTGGCGAGGAACAGCGTGGCACGGGTCGCTGGCGCCGAGATCGAGAAGCCGAGGATGGTCTTGAAGTCGGTGAAGCCATTGTTGCCGCCGAAGCCGGTCTCGTTGCGGAAGAACAGGAGCATGCCGGCGAAGGTCAGCGCCTGGGTCATGATCGAGAAGTACACGCCCTTGATCCGCGAGCGGAAGGCGAAGAAGCCGAAGACGAAGGCCAGCACGCCGGGCACCAGCATCACCAGGCACATCGCCCAGAGGAAGCTCGAGGTGCCGTACCAGTACCAGGGCAGCTCGTTCCAGGCGAGAAAGCTCATGAACGCCGGCAGGCCATCCCCCGCGCTCTGGCGCATCAGGTACATGCCCATGGCGTAGCCGCCGAGGGCGAAGAACAGGCCGTGGCCGAGGGACAATAGCCCGGCGTAACCCCAGACCAGATCCAGCGCCAGGGCGACGATGGCGTAGCAGAGGATCTTGCCGACCAGGGTCAGGGTGTAGGCCGAGACGTGCAGGGCATGCTCGGCCGGCAGCAGGTGCAGCAGCGGCATGGCCAGCAGCACGACGAGCGCGATGCCGAGGGCGACGGCGGTGGCTTTCGGCCCGGCCTTCTGTGCGGCGGTGAGAGTGAGTGGCTGGTTCAATCGATGACCCTCCCCTTGAGGGCGAAGAGGCCCTGCGGACGCTTCTGGATGAAGAGGATGATCAGCGCGAGGATGAGGATCTTGCCCAGCACGGCGCCGATCTGCGGTTCGAGGACCTTGTTGGCGATGCCGAGGCCGAACGCGGCGAAGATGCTGCCGGCCAGCTGGCCGACACCGCCGAGCACCACCACCAGGAAGGAGTCGATGATGTAGCTCTGGCCGAGGTCCGGGCCGACGTTGCCGATCTGGCTCAGGGCCACGCCGCCGAGCCCGGCGATGCCGGAACCCAGCCCGAACGCCATCATGTCGATGCGCCCGGTGGGCACCCCGCAGCAGGCGGCCATGTTGCGGTTCTGCGTTACCGCGCGCACGTTCAGGCCCAGGCGCGTCTTGTTCAGCAAGAGCCAGGTCAGGAGCACCACGAACAGCGCGAAGCCGATGATCACCATGCGGTTGTACGGCAGCACCAGGTTCGGCAGCACCTGCAGGCCACCGGACAGCCAGGCCGGATTGGCGACCTCGACGTTCTGCGCGCCGAACAGCACCCGCACCAGCTGGATCAGGATCAGGCTGATGCCCCAGGTCGCCAGCAGGGTTTCCAGTGGGCGGCCGTAGAGGTGGCGGATCACTGTGCGTTCCAGTGCCATGCCGATTGCGGCGGTGACGAAGAAGGCCACCGGCAACGCCACCAGCGGGTAGAAGGCGAGGGCTTCCGGGGCGAGCTGCGCCATCAGCACCTGCACCATGTAGGTGGTGTAGGCCCCGAGCATGAGCATCTCGCCGTGGGCCATGTTGATCACCCCGAGCAGGCCGAAGGTGATCGCCAGGCCGAGGGCGGCGAGCAGCAGGATCGAGCCCAGCGACAGGCCGCTGAAAGCCTGGCCGAGCAGTTCTCCGATCAGGAGCTTGCGCTTGACCTGAGCCAGGCTGGTCTCGGCGGCCTTGCGCACGCCGGCGTCGGTTTCCGCTTCATCGGCGAGCAGGTTCTCCAGGCGTACCCGTGCCAATGGAGCACCGGTTTCGCCAAGCAGGCGCACGGCGGCGAGGCGCACCGCCGGGTCGCTCGCGGTCAGTTGCAGGTTGGCCAGAGTGAGGGTGAGGGCTTCGCGCACGGCGGGGTCGTCTTCGGCTTGCAGGCGCTGCTCGAGCAGGGGCAGCTGCTCGGGTTTGCCGCTGCGCTGCAGGCGCTTGGCCGCGGTGAGGCGCTGTGCCGGATCGTCGGCGAACAACTGATGGCTGGCCAGCGCGGTATTGAGCAGGCCGCGCAGGCGGTTGTTCAGGCGCAGCTTCTTCGGCGTGCCTACGGGGGCGGCGTCGCCTTCGAGGGCGCGGTAGCCGCCGTTTTCCTCGATGAAGGGGGTCTTGTTCTTATCGATCGCCACGCGGCTGGCGCGCAGGGCTTCGATCAGCTCCAGGCGCTCGGGTACGGGCGCGACGGCCCAGCTTTCCAGCAGCCTGGCCTGTTTGGCCGGGCTGGCCTTGGCGTAATCGGCCGCATCTCCGGCCTGCGCTGCCCAGGGCAGGGCGAGCAGGAGCAGCAGCAATAATCGGTACAGGGCAGTGTTCATCTGTGCATTCCCCAGGGGGCGCCGCGTGCTCTCTTGGCGGAGCTGGCGGCGGTGGGCAGGCGGATGAGAAATGTCATCCGCCTGACGAAAGCCGAGTGATCGCAGGGTGGATCGGGACGCGGAGTCGGCGCGTCATCATCCACCGCAACGACCGCAGCGGTTAGTTCGACTTCACCGCGTAGTCCGGCTTCTTGTCGTTGCCCGGGATGTAGGGGCTCCACGGCTGGGCGCGGACCGGGCTTTCGGTTTCCCAGACCACCGAGAACTGACCGTCCTCCTGGACCTCGCCGATCATCACCGGCTTGTGCAGGTGGTGGTTCTTCTCGTCCATGGTCAGGGTGTAGCCGCTCGGTGCCTTGAAGGTCTGCCCGGCGAGTGCATCGCGCACCTTGTCCACCTCGGTGCTGCCGGCCTTCTCGACCGCCTGCGCCCACATGTGGATGCCGACGTAGGTGGCCTCCATCGGGTCGTTGGTCACCGCCTTGTCGGCGCCCGGCAGGTTCTGGGCCTTGGCATAGGCCTTCCACTTGCTGACGAAGGCCTCGTTGACCGGATTCTCCACCGACTGGAAGTAGTTCCACGCGGCCAGGTGCCCCACCAGCGGCTTGGTGTCGATACCGCGCAGCTCTTCCTCGCCGACCGAGAAGGCCACCACCGGAACGTCAGTGGCTTCCAGACCCTGGTTAGCCAGTTCCTTGTAGAACGGCACGTTGGAGTCGCCGTTGATGGTCGACACCACCGCGGTCTTGCCGTCGGCGGAGAACTTCTTGATGTTGGCGACGATGGTCTGGTAATCGCTGTGACCGAACGGCGTGTAGACCTCTTCGATGTTCGATTCCGGTACGCCCTTGCTGATCAGGAACGCGCGCAGGATCTTGTTGGTGGTGCGCGGGTAGACGTAGTCGGTACCGAGCAGGAAGAAGCGCTCGGCGCCGCCGCCGTCTTCGCTCATCAGGTACTCGACCGCCGGGATGGCCTGCTGGTTTGGCGCGGCGCCGGTGTAGAAGACGTTCGGCGACAGCTCCTCGCCTTCGTACTGCACCGGGTAGAACAGCAGGCCGTTGAGCTCTTCATAGACCGGCAGCACGGATTTGCGCGAAACCGAAGTCCAGCAGCCAAAGGTCACCGCGACCTTGTCCTGGGTCAGCAGCTGACGGCCTTTCTCGGCGAACAGCGGCCAGTTGGACGCCGGATCGACCACTACCGGCTCGAGCTGCTTGCCGAGCACGCCGCCCTTGGCGTTGATCTCGTCGATGGTCATCAGCGCCATGTCCTTGAGCGAGGTCTCGGAGATGGCCATGGTGCCGGACAGCGAATGCAGGATGCCGACCTTGATGGTTTCGGCGGCTTGCAGGGTGAAGGGGAACAGGCCGCTGAGCATCAGGGCGCTGGCGGCGAGGGTGGTCTTGATCAGAGGACGGCGTTTCATTGTGGGGCTCCTTGGCTGTCCGTGCGCAACTGTGGGCTGAAAACATCGGAACGCCAGGAGTAATGGCAGCATCCGTGCCAAGTGGCGCAAAGCTTTCTGGAACGCGGCTTTGCGCCGAGCCAGGGTCGATTGGCTGGCGTTCGCGGTGAGCCATGCTGGTGCACGCGAAGGCCGGTGGTGCACCGCGGGAGGCCGCTTTGCCCGATTTCAGTGCCGCGCAGCGGAGCTCCACCACTTGCGGCTGCCGGGCGTCACTTCTAGCATGGCCGGCCCGCATCGAGACCGTCGCCATGCCCCGTTCACCGCGTTCTCCATCCTCGCGTCCGCCTGCACGCATCGCGCGCCCATCCGCACCGCGGCGAGTGGCCAAGGCACCGCCGGCCGAGCCACGCCTGTTGTTGTTGAACAAGCCGTTCGATGTACTGACGCAATTCAACGATGCCGATGGCCGCGCGACGCTGAAGGATTTCGTGCAGGTGCCGGGCGTCTATCCAGCCGGTCGACTGGACCGCGACAGCGAGGGTCTGTTGCTCTTGACCAACGACGGTCAGTTGCAGGCGCGCATCGCCGACCCGAAGCACAAGTTGCCCAAGACCTACTGGGTGCAGGTGGAAGGTGAGGTCGCTGCCGAACAACTGCAGCGCTTGCGCGACGGCGTCGAACTCAACGACGGCATGACCCTGCCCGCCGAAGCGCGGCAGCTGGACGAGCCCGAGCTATGGCCACGCAACCCACCGGTGCGCTTTCGCAAGAGCGTACCGACCAGCTGGCTGGAGCTGGTTATCCGTGAGGGGCGCAATCGCCAGGTCAGGCGCATGACAGCGGCGGTCGGGCTGCCGACCCTGCGTCTGGTGCGGGTGCGCATCGGGCCGTGGGCGCTGGACGGGCTGCAGCCGGGGGAGTGGCGGGAGGTGCCGGCGCAGCTGTAGGCGCCGGCTTGGCATCAACTCAGTGCGGAATGCCCTGAGTGACTTCGATGATGTAACCGATGACCGGCTTGGCGAGAAAGGCGAACAGACACAGGCCCAGGCCGAGGAAGAGAATGGCGGTGCCGAGACGACCGGCCTTCGACTTCTTGGCCAGGTCCCAGATGATGAACGCCATGAAGGACATCAGCCCGCCGACGAGCACGATCATCATCCACTTTTCGAAAACTTCGGGCTCCACAGGGATCTCCTGACTGACTTCGACGAATGCGCCCGTGGCAGGCCGGGCGCGAAAGCGACGCAGTATACGCCGCCAGCGAGTGGCGCGTGTGCCACCGCTGGTTGGACGGTCGAGCCCGGAAGGCGTTCGGATCGAGGGGGGCGGGCGCAGGTGCGGCGAAATGTCTCGCCTGTGTTCAGTAGCCGGCCTTGATCACGTCGATGCCCTTGTTGAGCACCGCGCGCCAGGCCTGCAGGTCCTGCTGCCTTAGCTCCCCGTCATGCTGGCCGATGGTTTTCAGCAGCGCCGCAATCCACAGGTCATAGAGTTCGGGGCGGATGTCCAGATGCTCGCGCGAATGGCTCTTGCCCAGCGCGCGGAGCTTGGTATCCGGCATGCCGCGGGCGAACAGCACCAGATTGAGAATGCCGGCGCGCAACAGTTGTTTCTGTGCGGTCATGTCGGTGCGCACGAACTTCTCGCGCACCGCTGGCGAGCTGGCGAGGAACGACGCATAGAAGTCATCGAAGAAGTCGGGGCTGGCGCAGCAGCGGCCGTAGCTCTGCATGACGCGGTTGGTGTCTTTCATGGGCATTCCCTTGCGCGAGGGAATTTTTGCAGCGAGGCCCGCCGGTGAGCAGGCGATGGGCGATCCGCCCCGGCCGGGATCATCCGTATGCGAGGCGGTGCAGAAGGGGGCGGATTATAGGCAGTAACCCTGCGAAATGTACGGGCGCAGGCTGTGAACCATGTCTCAGCTGCGCAAATGCTTCAGCGGCAGCTCTGTGCTCGACGCGACCTGGCGTAGCACGAAGCTGGAGCGCACGCTGGAGACGCCTTCGATGCGCGTCAGGGTGCCGAGCAGAAACTGCTGGTAGTGCTCCATGTCGGGCACCACCACCTTGAGCTGGTAGTCGGCATCCATGCCGGTGACCAGGCTGCATTCGAGCACCTCCGGGCATTTGCCGATGATCCCCTCGAAGTGCTCGAAGCGCTCCGGTGTGTGGCGGTCCATGCCGATCAGGACGTAGGCGGTCAGCGTCAGACCGAGCTTCTTGCGGTCGAGCAGGGCGACCTGACGGGCAATGTAGCCGTCGTCTTCCAGCTGTTTGACCCGGCGGGAACAGGGCGAGGGTGACAGGCCGATACGTTCGGCCAGCTCCTGATTGGAGATGCGGGCGTCGTGCTGCAATTCGGCGAGGATGCGCAGGTCGTAGCGATCGATTTTGCTCATGGCTGGCTTCTTTTGAAAAGTTGTTGCGCAGGATGATGGGTTGCTGGAGCTATGTTGCGCAAGTAGCAACCAATTAAGCAATCTTCGCAATCCTGTGCCGCGTTTCGAGGCGTAAGCTTTATTCCAACTTCAGCCCCCGGCAGAAACGGTCACGGCACAGGATCCCCGCCATGACCACCGAAGGTCTTACCAAGACCGACGGTCCGGGCCCCCGGTGCTCACGAGGCACCGTGCGAAGAAGCCGTTATCATCGGCCCGACGAATCGAAGAGACCACGCCCAGGCGTGGTCTTTTTCGTTGTGGGCGTGGCGGTGGTTTGGATGTCAAGCCAAATCCGGTCGTCGAGCTGGCTGATGGCTTCGTTCGCCACTGCTGGGCGAGTCAGTTTCTTTTGTCTGCGGAAACGCCGTCCGGGCCAAGAGACAGTGACCAAAGAGAAGGCCACCTTAACATCCATGTCCCATCGCACCTCGCTCGGCAGTCCCTTGCGTAGCGCCTACGCTCGGCCTCCTGAGAGGGGGATCGGGTCCGAGTTGTTTGAAAGTTCGTAAAAACAAACACGCTTTGCTTGTTTGCTGACGAAACGAGCTACCAGACGCCGCCGAACGCCCCCTTCAGGAGGCCGAATGGAATCTCGGCGCAGAGGGGAGAGCGGCATGGATGCCGCGATAGCCGTGAAGGGCCATGGATGGCCCTTGCGCGGCGACCCTCGGAGCCGCGGTGAAATGAGGGAAGTCGAGCGCAGCGAGACCCGTATGCAGGGGCAAAGCGTTTTTGGTTACTTTTTCGGCGTTTGGAAAAAGTGACTCGCCCAGCAGGGCGAAACCAAGCCATCAGACAACGCCAAAATCGGCTCGGAAAATGGCATCCAATCACCGCCTCGGCGGCGCTACCTCAAGCGGATCGGCATGCACCAGCACCTCCGCATTCGGATAGCGATCGTGAATCGCGTTCTCCACCGCCACGCACAGATCATGCGCCTGTGACAGCGGCAGTTCACCTGGCAGCTCCAGGTGCAGCTGCACGAACCAGCGCGTCCCGGACACCCGTGTGCGGAAGTCATGGCAGCCATGCACGCCGGGCACTTCGCAGACCAGCTTCTGCATCTGCTCGCTGATCTCCGCGGATAGCTCGGTATCCATCAGCACCGCGCCGGCCTCACGGACGATGGTGATCGCGCTCCAGAAGATGTACAGCGCGATACCGATGCCGAACAGCGCGTCCACTCGCTCCCAGCCGAAGCTGGCCAGCACCAGCGCGAGCAGAATGCTGGTATTGAGCAAGAGGTCGGAGCGGTAATGCAGCGAGTCGGCGCGGATCGCGGTGGAGCCGGTGAGCTTGACCACGTGGTGCTGGTAGCTCAGCAGGATGGCGGTCATCAGCAGCGAGAAGACCATCACCGCGATGCCCATGCCCTGCGCGCCCAGCGGTTGCGGGTGCAGCAGGCGGTCGATGCCCTGCACGCCGACGAGGATCGCGCTGACGCAGATGAACGCCGCTTGCCCGAGCCCTGCCAGCGCCTCGGCCTTGCCGTGGCCGTAGCGATGATCGTCGTCGGCCGGACGCAGCGAGTAGTGCACCGCCAGCAGGTTGAGCAGCGACGCGGCGCCGTCGAGCAGCGAGTCGGTGAGGCCGGCGAGCAGGCTCACCGAGCCGCTCAGCCACCAGGCCACCGCCTTGCTCAGCGCCAGCACGATGGCCGTCGCTAATGCCGCAGCGGTGGCCCGGCGCATGAGCTGGGCGTGGTCGCGATTGATGCTCATCGCTGGTCGTTATCTGCGCGGGTCATCAGGCTGCGGGGCGCAGACCGAAGGCTGCCAGCTGCTCGACGCTGCCGTTGTGCTGGATCAGACGCGGATCGTCCAGCGGCAGGCTGCGGCCGATTTCCTTCTCGATGATGGCTTTCAGGCGGGTCTGATCGATCTGGCCGTCGGCGCCAATGGCTTCCTGCAGTTTTTCCGGGGCCATGGAGTACTCGTTATCGGGCAGGTAGATCGCGCCGGTGGCGAAGTCGATGCCGAAGGCGATCAGACCGGGAATGACGTAGAACAGCAGACCGACCGCATTGAGCGCGGCGATGGCCGGGTCGATGCGGCCTTCGATCTGCCCGCGGCGATCGGGATAGAACAGCGTGCCGCAGGCGGTCAGCTGGGTGAACAGGGAAGCGGCCAACACGCCGCCGATGATTCGGTTACGAGTACGCATAAGGACCTCCTGGAAAAGTGGCGCAACTATACAAGGGCTCGATGATGTTTTCTCGACATCAGACCGCCCGGGCCGCGCCGCTGTTCGCAAAAACTCGCCGGTCCGCTATCGATGCGGTCGCCTCGATATAATCGGCCGCCGCAATCGGAGCCGACATGATCAGCCTACCCATCGACGAAGCCCTGCCGGCGTTGCGCCAGGCTCTGCAGCAGCGCGACGAAGCCGTGCTCGAGGCGCCGCCCGGTGCCGGCAAGACCACCCGCGTGCCGCTGGCGCTGCTCGGCGAAGCCTGGCTGGCGGGGCAGACCATCATCATGCTGGAGCCGCGCCGGTTGGCTGCCCGTGCAGCGGCGGAGCGGCTGGCCAGCGAACTGGGCGAGCGGGTCGGCGAAACCGTCGGCTACCGCATTCGCCTGGACAGCAAGGTCGGGCCGCGCACCCGCATCGAGGTGGTCACCGAGGGCATTCTCGCGCGGCGGTTGCAGGACGATCCGGCGCTGGAAGGCGTCGGCCTGGTGATCTTCGACGAATTCCACGTTTTGCCATTTGCACCGAAATAGTGGCATTTCTTGTCAAAATCATCCTGCCCTTCCTCCCTGGGCTCTCTCCCGCCTCTGGACGCTTACGGCGGCCAGCGTGGCCAATGACACCCAGGCCGGCAAACTTCTGTATGGCGAGGAAACCGTAGTGTGTACAGATGCCACCTACATCGGGGTCTAGAAGCGCAACGAACATGCGAGGTGCCAGGTGATCTTGAATATCTCAGCCCGGCGCAATACCTACCAGCGACACGACAAGCACAGTGTCCTCTACAAACAGTCCAGTCCGGCTGCTACACGAGGTTGATCAGGGTGATCAGAAGCTTCCCGTCCGACGTGAGCTTCTCAACTTGCTCAGTAAGTGACCAGGGCTCTGGGCTCTGGGCTTCTTGAACCGCGAATATTCCTTTGGCCTGGGTTCGCGCGTAGATCGGGCGAGCCAAAGTCTTATCTATCAGATTTGATTATTGCCTGCCTTGTTTGAGTCTGAGCGAAAAGCGTCCTCGTCTAAAGTCTTTAGAATGGTTAGCTGGAGTTGAGGTGGAAGATTGAGGTATTCAAGTATTGCGGGATTCAGTTTTTCATGAATTTCTATCTCCGCTTGACCAAAGAATTCATTGATATAGAAATATAGATCTTTAATAACTTCGTATGGTTTTGCGTGATGGGTCCGTAGAATTGATTTTGATTTAAGGCTATTGTTAAAGGTTGTCGAGGTGGCTGTTTTTATTGATTCTTCGTCAAAGGCTACGCTCTGGCAAAGTTTTCTGTGTATTTTAAGAAGCTTGGAGAGGTGCTTTTCAAGTTTTGATAAGGGGTTGCAAAGTTCGTCAGTGGTGCTGGTGGCGTTTTGCAGTGTTATTGAGTTGATTAGCGAGATGGCTTCAAAAACAAGCTTGGTCGAATCTGTCACCTGCGGGTTCTTAGAGAATGTCCAAAATGGGGTTGGCATGGGGATTTCAATTGATACGTTTTGCTGTTTATTTTGAGCTAAACAAATTATAAATGGATCTAGGCTGTTATTTATCCATCTCCCGGGTTTCTTCAATTCCAAGGTAATGGCATAACTTGCTGCAATAACTGCAATTTCACCTAGCTGTTGCTTCTTGCTGCAGTTCAGTATGTCCTTAAGATTCAGCAGCGCACTCGTATTGTCGCCCTCAATTATCTGAAGGCGTGCCTTTAGATAATGGTGTACTGGCTTGAAAATCTCGAAATCTTCGTCTTGCTCAAGAAGGGCGATAGCTTCTCTGACTGGGGTGGTATCCGAGGCCGCTCTGTCGATAATCTCTAGTGCATATGCTAGAGGTGCGCACTCTTCAATAGTCCTGGTGGCTACAAATCTCTCATAACAATTAAAGATTTCCATAATCGATGTGTCGAGATCTGGCTCGGGGAAACAGTTTGAACTTCCTATCATGTCATGATGCAAGATTATGTGAGACTGATGGAAATTGTCTTGAGTTTTTTTCTGGGCTTGGTTGGTGAACTCGTTAATGTAATACTTAAGGATTCCAAGGAGGCTGGCAGAGTGAATGTCTGGTGTGCCGTTGGATAAATGGCCAATGAATCTTTGAATTGCGGTCCCGGCTATATAGGCGGCGCGAACATTTTTGACTTTATCAGGTAGTTCTTCTTTGCAATCGCGACTGCTGAAATTTTGGTTCAGTTTACCAATTTTATCTTCTATTGTTTTTAACTTGATGTCAGATTTTGTTGTGATCTTATTTAGCGAACTCCTGAAGTCCGCAGTGTTTGCCTCGGTTATTTTGTCAAGCTGTTGTCTCACTGCGTTGCGGGTGTTTTTTTTGCGCAGTCATATTCCGTCATATGAATATCGGGAAGTAGGTCGAAGAGGTAATATAGAGGTGTTGATTCTGGAAGGCGCGCACGGATATGGCATAAAAATAGTGCCAGTTGGGGGAATGCAATTATTGATAAAAATGCTCCCAAACCAGTTCGGTATGACGTTCTGGTGAAAACAGCCCTTGAGCGAATAAATGACAGGAGAGTCTCTGCAGTGTCCAGGAACTCAGAAAGCTCGTCGGCAATATTTTGATCGTCGCCAGACAAGAGCATTAGCAACTCGCCGATTCGACCTTGGTTGGCACTTCGCCACGGTTTGGTTGCATTGGGACCAAAACGAGACTGTCTTCCATGCCACGAGCGCTGGAACGTCAATTTTTGCTCGTTCGCTTCTATCAGGCCGAATCCACTTGCTAGTGCGTCTATGGTTTCTGCGTAGGTTGGAATCCTTGCCCAGCCGAGGCCTGTTGCGTCCTTCATCGATTCTCGCCCTTTCCGGTACCTAGAAAATGCAGAGTCACCATAGCCTGCTTCCCATCGCATCGCGATAGCCCCTGACAGGGTTCGGAATTTCAGAAGGAAAAATCACATGTTCAACTACTACCACCCGCTGACCATTCGAGACGTCGTCAACGCGCTAGAGGCGCTACGCCACGTACAGCGTCCCTACGGCGACAACGAAGGGGATGCGATTAATCATCCTGACGTATACGCCGATCTGCCTACTCACACTCAACAGGCTGTTGATCTCGCCTGGCGTTACGTGCGCGAGTACTGCTGCCACATTGATGGTGCGATCAACTCGCGCTCGGTGACCTTGCTAAAGAAGCATGGCTATCAGATCCATCTCGGCCCTAATCAGTATGACCCGATGCTAATTGCTGGCGTGATCACGGTTGGCGACTGGAACCTCGATCTGAGCGACGAGACCGCGGACTAAGAAAACGTCGTATAGCCGAATGGCACTGAATTAAACCCAAGCCATTGATTTTTATGGGAAAGTAGAGGGCTGGCCGCCCCGGGTAGTAGGCTGGAGGTTGCGAAATCCACAGCAACCACCCGAGGAGCCAGCCCACATGCATCCTAGCCACCGCCCAACAACGGGGCAACAACAGCGTGTACGCCACTATGCAAGCAACGCGGACAGCTATTTCCTGTTCAATCTGCTGACCAGCCCAAAGCTGTTCGACCGTGTTGGGGCGTTGCTACCGGAGCACCGCGAGCGGTTGTTTCCGCCGGCGGAAACCTTGTCGATGTTTCTCGCCCAGGTGTTGTCGGCTGACGGCAGCTGCCAAGCGGCGGTCAACGACGCCATGGTCAAGCGGGTGATCGGTGGGCTCAAGCCGGGCAGTACGGATTCCGGTGGGTACTGCAAGGCGCGCTCGCGTCTGCCGCAGTCAATGATCTCGGCGCTGGCACGCCAAACCGGGGGGATCATCGCCGAAGGTGCTGCCTCCTGGTGGCATTGGCGGGGTCGGCGGGTGCGCCTGGTCGACGGGGTCACGGTTACCTTGGCGGACACCGAAGAGAATCAGGCCGCCTATCCGCAGCTCGTAATCTTCGATGAGTTCCATTAATTACTAAATGCACTAAAATTCATAATTCTTGTCAAAAACGAGAGCTTCATCACGTTGTTTATATGGGCAGGTGAGCGCCGCTAGCCCTCACAAGCTCACCACGGTCAACGTAAAGCAACTGCACGAGAGCCAGTGGCGTGATGATTCGCTTGGTGGTCGTGAAAGGGTACGTATCCCGGTTACTAATGAACGAGGCAATAGCAGCCTACATACGGCTCGTGCGGCCCGAGCTGGGAGCCGATTTAAAGGGAGTTTTAGAGGCTATTAGTGTTGACGTGCGAAGTATGGAGCGGGAATGAAAGGCATCCTCCAGCGGAGTGCTGAATCGTCCCGGCTTTTGTGGAGGCCGTTTCGTTTAAGTCAGGCCGCAATGGCCACACCAGCTTGTTGCCGGTAGAAGTTTGCCTCAGCCTCCGCAGGCGGGATATACCCGATTGAACTCAGCAGGCGCTCATTGTTGTACCAGTGTTGTACCAGTGTTGTACCAGTGTTGTACCAGTGCACCCACCTGGTCTGGCTCAGCTAGTTCCGTGATCAGAAAACATCGGATCATTTAACAGCCAGCTGACTAACACCGGATGTAGAGGTCCATGCTTGTCGGCCAATAGGGAAAGTTCCTGCTTGGATCGCTCTTCCGCTCGCCCAGCCAACGAGATGGTCTCCGCTGTCGGGTAATGCCGTAGTAGATTTTTTGCTTGGTACCGTACGCTTTCAGGAAGGCTCGTGTCCCTGGCCAGTTCCTGTAGGAAGTCCCGTGTTTGCACAACGCTACGGGTGCGCTCATGGGCCATCGTCATGGCATTGCTCCTGAAATGTCCGCAGGGGGAGACGGCTTCCCGTCAACATGTCCCACGGCCCGTGGGGGCATTTTACTGTATGAAGCTTGATCTGCCAAAAAGGGTGGAGCCTCAATCATCAGTCTCCTGTGATCCGCTCCGCACCGCTATTGCCCGCAAAACAGCATTCGAAGGTGGCAGAGTAACGGTGCGGCCAGGCCTGGGGGCATATCACTCATCGTGGTGCAGCCATGGTCGACGAAGCTTCAAGTGCGCTGGTTAGCAACCTATGTGAGCAGAGCGGCCGAGAAACTGCGTGGCCAGGGCTCGTTGTGCAGCACCATGGGCTGCAATCTCGGTCCCAACCAGGCTGCGCGGCATCTGGCCGGTAATGTCACGCCACACATGCTGTCCTATACGAATCGCCGCCACCTTTCACTGGAGAAGCTGGACAAGGCTAACCGCGAGCTGGTGGAACTCTATTTGCAGCTTGATCTGCCTAAGCTCTGGGGCGATGGCAAGGCGGTGGCAGCGGACGGCACGCAGTTCGACTTCTATGATGACAACCTGCTGGCCGGCTATCATTTCCGCTACCGCAAGATGGGTGCCGTGGCCTATCGGCACGTGGCCAACAACTACATCGCTGTGTTCCAGCACTTCATCCCACCAGGCATCTGGGAGGCGATTTACGTAATTGAGGGGCTGCTTAAGGCTGATCTCAGTGTCGAGGCAGACACTGTGTATTCAGATACTCAGGGGCAATCGGCGACAGTCTTTGCCTTCACCCATCTGCTGGGCATCAACTTGATGCCACGTATCCGCAACTGGCGTGACCTGGTGATGTGCCGGCCGGATCGCGGCGCGTCGTACAAGCATATCAACCGCCTGTTCACCGACACTGCCGACTGGCACTTGATCGAAACTCACTGGCAAGATCTGATGCAGGTCGCGCTGTCCATCCAGGCCGGCAAAATCTCCTCGCCTATGCTGCTGCGAAAACTCGGCTCCTATAGTCGGCGCAACAAGCTCTACCATGCGGCCCAGGCACTGGGCAGCGTGATCCGCACGATCTTCCTGCTCAACTGGATCGGCAGCCGCGAGCTGCGCCAGGAAGTTACCGCCAACACCAACAAAATCGAGTCCTACAATGGTTTCTCGAAGTGGCTTTCGTTCGGTGGCGACGTGATTGCCGAGAACGATCCGGACGAACAGCAAAAACGTCTGCGCTACAACGACATGGTGGCCTCATCGGTGATCCTGCAGAACACTGTAGATATGATGCGCATCCTGCAGAAATTGGCCCGAGAGGGTTGGCAGTTCACCGACGAGGATGTGTCCTTCCTCAGCCCCTACCTGACCAGCAACGTCAAACGCTTCGGCGAATTCAACCTAAAGCTCAACCGGCCACCGGAGCCCTGGATTAAGGACTCGGTGTTCCAACAAGCTGCCGGCTCGCTGCGGGTGATCACACCTCGCCAGCTAGATACCGAGAAAACGACATGATCAATGTTCCTCCCGCAGCCTTTCGCGTTACACCGTACGGCGAAGTCGATGCGGTGGCGTTGGAAAACCTACGCGACGGCTTCGACGCCTCTCAACTGCTCCGGCTGGTTGATCGATTGGACGCCTGCTTGCTGCAACTGGGCGGAACCACCGCCATTCGCGACGAGCTGCTGAGATTGCATGCGATGGCTCTGACGATAATTGAGGGCATCGCCCTTACGGTGCCTGCCGAGAGTGCTTGTATCTGGGCAGAAGCCGAATCTCTGCAGACGGATCTTGAGGCGCTGGTTTCCTGGGCTCGCACTGCTCAGCTCATCATTGCGCCGCTGATCAATCTTGCTCCACAGCACGAGGCATGAGCGCTCTCGCCGATTTCGACCAGGCTCAGCGGTTTTTGATCATGGCTGGAATCGCCCTTAAGTAGATCAACTCACCAATCAATTCTACGAGTGTCTGAGTGATCACAGCCGCCGCAGCCAGCCCGCGAATGGACTCCGGGAGCGCTAGGGCCAGGGGAAGCACTACAAGCGAGTTGCGAGTGCCTGAGCTAAAGGCCACTGCCCGTGCGGCAGAAGCCTCCAAGCCAAATAGCCGGGAGCTGAGTACGCCGAGGGCCGGAGCGAGTAGTAGAAACGCTCCGTATACCGGAAGCAACGGCGCCAGGATGTCGAGTTGGTACACGACAGCCGCGATCTGCGAACCCACCACCACGATTAGAACCAGGGCCATTGCAGGCACTGGCAGCCAGGCCCAACCTGCGCTCCATGCGCGAAGCAGCAGAGATCGGCGTCCGCCAAATTCGGTGAGCACAGCCGCTACCAAGGGTAGGACGATCAGTAACAGGAAGGCTTCTGCGAAGGGCCACAGCTCGATCACTGTGCCGGCTTCGGGGCCAAGGATTAGCCGCAAGTAGAGGGGCAGCAGCAGAAGCTGGAGCAACAGCAGCAATGGCGTCGCCGCGAGCACCAGACGAGAGTCCCCTTTGCCCAGGTGGGTGAAGACCACCACGTAATCGATACAAGGCGTCAGCAGGACAAGCAGCGCGCCGACCAACAAGGCCTTGTTCGATGAGAGCGGCCACGTCACCAGCCACACCATCAATGGCACCAATAGGAAGTTGGCCAGCAACAAGGCACCGACGAAGCGGCGGTTGGCAAAAGCTTCTCGCAGCTCCAAAAAAGGAATCTGCAGAAACATGGCATACATCAGCACGGCAATCGCCGGTGTGATGGCCATGGCCGTCAGTCCGGTGAATTGCGCAGAGCTCAGGCCTGCAATGGCAGCGGCCACCACCGCCGCGAAATAAAATGCTATCTGGTGTTCTTCCAGCCAGTCCCGCGACATCTGATATCTTCCCTTGTTGCGCAAGGGCGACATTCTCCCACTGGCATCGGATTTAACCCAGCGTTGAGGCTGGTTGCTTTTCGCTTTGCCGTTGGGCGAAGTCCGCAACGGTCCTAACAAGTCCTGCCGATAAGAGGATGCATGATGTTTCGAAATAACTGGATGGCGGGTCTGAGGCAAGTGCTCGCCATCGCCAGGAGTTAACCGCAATGAATCCTCAACCTTCAGGCATGCCCTGGAACCTGCTGCTGCTAACCTGGCTGGTCGCACTGGTATCGACCCTGTCCGCGCTGTTCATTGGTGAGGTGATGGGCCAGGCACCCTGCGTGTTGTGCTGGTTCCAGCGTGCCTTCATGTTTCCGCTGGCGGTGATCCTGGCCATCGCCTGCTACCGCTCGGATTTCACCGTCTGGCACTATGCCCTGCCGCTGACCGCTATCGGTGCGGCACTGGCATTTGTTCACACGCTGCTCTATGCAGGGCTGATTCCACAGCCGATCCAGCCCTGCACGGCCACTGGTCCATCCTGCTCAGGCGCCGGAATGACCCTCTTCGGCGTGGTGCCCCTGCCGGCACTCGCCTTGTTCGCTTTTATCCTTATCGCCATCCTGCTCATAATCATCCGTCGGAGAACCACCCCATGAATCGCCGTTCCGTGGTCCTGATCGTCAGTGTCGTGATCCTGGCCGTCTTTGCTGCCGCCGCATTCTTCTATTCCCCCTCGCAATCGCCTCAACAGGCCCAGGCTCCCGGTTCGACAACCCAAGAGACCGCGACACAACCCAAACAGAACGGCGGCCAGTTGGTTCGCTTCCACTCACCAGTGTTCGGCCCGGCGCAAGCGCCAGTGACCATCGTCGAATTCTTTGACCCTTCCTGCGAGGCATGCCGCGCCTTCCACCCCTATGTGAAGCAGATCCTCGCCGAGAACCCGGAAGACGTGCGTTTGGTGCTGCGCTATGTACTGTTCCATCAAGGCTCCGAAGAGGTGGCGCGAATGCTGGAGGCGGCGCGTAAGCAAAATCTCCATGAACAAGTGTTGGGGGCTGTGCTGGAAGCCCAACCCGGTTGGCACGACGACCCCAAGGTAACGCAGGCATGGGCTGCTGCAGAGCGCGTCGGTTTGAACTTGGAACAGGCCCGCCAGGACATGCATACGCCTGGCGTCAACGCCGTGCTGGAAACGGACATGCAGGACGTTAAAGCCGTTGGGGTTCGTGGCACGCCGACTTTTTTTGTCAATGGTCGTGCGCTCAGCGAGTTTGGCCCGGAGCCGCTGCGCCAGTTGGTGAACAGCGAAGTGGCCAAGGCACGAGAATGACACTATGAGCGCGCTGGAAAACCGCGTGCCACCGCTGCTCGTGGCCGGCCTGATCGCTGTGCTGATGGGTTTGTCGGGAACCAAATTGCCGGGTTTCGAACTGGCATGGACCGCGCGCCTGACCTTCGCTTTGCCAATACTGCTCCTGGGGCTCGGCGTGTGCCTCGCCGGCGTCCTGTCGTTTCGCCGCGCGCGTACTACGGTTAATCCATTGCAGCCGCAGCAGGCTTCTGCATTAGTGGAGGCTGGCATCTACCGGTACAGCCGCAACCCCATGTACTTAGGCTTTGCCATTATCCTGGCGGCTTGGGCGCTGGTCTTGGCCTCGCCTCTAACCCTGCTTGGCGTAGTTGCTTTCGTGCTGTACATGAACCGTTTCCAGATCCCAGCCGAAGAGTGGGCGCTGGAAACATTGTTCGGCGAATCATTTGCCCGCTACCGTGCACGAGTCCGCCGCTGGCTCTGAGCGTCCGCGGCGGTAGCGACTGGCGGGGCTTGCTCGTCGCGGCAGCCTGCCGAAGGTGCCACGACCTAGCCTGATCTCCTCGTGACGAGCTGCTTTGGCCACATGCCGCTAGCATGTCTCTGGTCGAAGACATAGCGCCAACGAGTGATGTCGCAAGTTCACTCCGTTGATATCGAGATAACTGTCTAGCAACAGCGTTGAGCGCAAAGCAGGCTTATGCTTCGCTGCGATGACTGTCGGCCTGCCTGGTGTCGATACAAACACTGCCGTCTAGCTCCATTTCAAGTGTCGAGTGGCTGACTTTGAATTGCTCATGAAGTACTCGTTTTAAATCAGTCTTTACTCGTTCAATATCGGGCAGGCTAGCCTTCTTGATGACAACATGTGCTTCCAGTGCGATTGTATGCTCAGCGATTTCCCATACGTGTACGTGGTGAACACTCACAACGTCGTTTACATGTTCCATGATATTGATTATGTCGGCGATGGAAACTCCTTCTGGCGCGCCCTCCATCAACAAGTGAATGGTTTTAGGTAGCATGCTAAAGCCCTGCCATAGCACGTAACCAGCAATCATCAGCGTCAGGACAGTATCTGTCCAATACCAGCCATACAGGAGGATCAATGTTCCGGCAATAATAACGCCGACGGAGGCCAACGCATCCGACACGTTGTGCAAGAATGCCGCCTTTATATTCATGCTATTCTTAGACATTGTGTAGGTGAGCAAGGCCGTAGCGATATCTACAATCAAGGCTATTCCCGCCACCACGACCACTGTCCATCCTTCAATGGGCTGTGGGGAAAAAAACCGACCTATAGCTTCGTAGATGAGGTAGAGACCAACGATAATCAGCGTGACCAAGTTAATCAAAGCCGCTATGGTTTCACTGCGTCGGTAGCCAAAGGTTTTAAAAGCATCTGGCGGTTTGCGGCCGATCTTACGTGCGATGAGCGCAATAACCAGTGATGCAGCATCGCTCAAGTTGTGTAGTGCATCCGCTATGAGCGATAAGCTCCCAGAAAGTATCCCGCCAACAACTTGTGCCAGAGTTAGTGCAGTATTAACGCCAATAGCTGCGATTAAACGCTTATCACCCATGGCTTCGGTGTTATGGTTATGTTCGTGAGCCATATTTTTACCGCTCCTTAAAAACTAGCGTAAGAAAAATAGGGGAGCCAAACGACCGCCCATAAGAGATAATAAAAATACTAGCGCCTATACCATCTGGCCCTCCAAGCCACACTGACAGAAAATGCGACCACCCTCGAGCGAGTTCGTGCGTTATCGTCTTTAACTCGCCGACAACAGGTCGATCTCTCTCAAACGATAAACGACGTTGCTCGCTAATGATATGGATTATGCGGTGCCATGATCTGAAGATGACAAAAATGTAATCTTCCAATCAATTTTGTCGTAGGCTCAAGCCCCTTGCAGATTGGTGCGCCTTGTTGCTGCAATGACGAAGCAAGGCGCTCATGTCACTCCACAATGGAAGCATTACATTTCAATAATGTAATGCTTGGCTCATGCTGCTGTTAGCTTCAGTCAGGCAAAATTCATTCGAACCTGTAGAGCTCACCGAGAAAGCTCAGCAAGCCACCTTTGAATTTAGCGAGGACTGCCCTATGAATCTGTTGAAAGCTATTGTTGTTGGTTTGGTAATTTTCGGCTCCGCATCGTCTTATGCAGGAGATGGATACGACCGTTCAATGAAATTTAATGAAAAATTCCGAGCAGATCAAAAGCGAATTCACGGAACCGAATCCGCCGAAAAAAAAGCAAACGAGTTGAAGGTTAATGATATTCGCCAAGATCAGAACAACACGGAAATTAAGAAAGAAACCAAAGCTGACTAACCGCTTAATATCTGAACGATATCCGCCGCCGGCAGCTTCCAAGCACCGTTGGAAGCAGTTGTACTCTAAGCGCCCTTCGGGGCGCTTTTTTGTGTCCATCACTTGCCCGCAACATCGCTACCAGCGAATCGCCCCGGCCTTTATAGGCCGTTTCGTTAAGTCAGGCCGCTATCGCCTGATCTGTCTGTTATTAGCGTTCGCAAGAGCATATCCGATTGAGCTGAACAGACGCTGGTGGCGTACAACGCATCCACGTCAGGGTCGCCATCTCAACGGCCTCGCGGTTCGTCCATGATTGAAGGTGTCAGCTCGGCCTTGTAAAGCCCGCTGATCGTTCCAGCCAGGGCGTTTTCGTAGCTATCGCCCGTGCTGCCGCCCGGGGCAGGTCAGCCGCTGCTTGCATAATCTTTCGTCAGCTCACCGTGGGTGAAAGCCATCAGCCGAGGAGGCGTATGTAGCGCGGAGTCATACGCACTAAGCGCTGAGCACCCTTTCTATTCACCGTTTAGATGCATTAGACCTACGCTATAAAGGCTTTGCTGCCCGCTGCGCCGCCGCTGAATCTTAGCACTCCGAAACCAACACGCCCCGTTCTCGCGAGCTAGCAAGAACGGGGCGTTGTGTGCCGCCATCCAATCTCTAGCTTGTTCTGTCAGCGGCCAACGCGATTTCTTGCTCCTCCAATTCGTCTTCGCGCCGATGAGCCAGCTGGTAGAGCAACGGCAGTACCAATAGCGTTAGCACCGTTGAGGAGAGAATCCCCCCGATCACCACCGTCGCAAGGGGGCGCTGTACCTCTGCACCGGTACCCACATTCAAGGCCATCGGAACGAACCCGAGTGAAGCCACCAAGGCTGTCATCAATACCGGCCGTAGCCGGGTCAGAGCGCCCTCGCGGATCGCGGTGCCCAGAGGTAAACCTTGCTCCCGTAGGCTACGGATGAAGGAGATCATTACCAGGCCATTTAGAACGGCGACGCCCGACAGAGCAATAAAGCCAACTCCTGCTGAAATGGACAATGGGATATCTCTCAGCCACAGCGCAACAATGCCTCCGGTGAGCGCAAATGGAATCCCTGTAAACACCAACAAGCCGTCTTTGACATTGTTGAACATCATGAAAAGCAGAATGAACACCAGGAGCAGCGCCACAGGGACGACAATCTGCAGCCGCTTCGTTGCAGATTCAAGCTGCTCAAAGGTACCGCCCCAGTCGATCCAATAACCTGACGGGATATCTACCTGGGCCTGGATTTTCTGTTCTGCCTCAGATACGAATGATCCAATGTCCCGACCACGGACGTTTGCACTAACGACAATTCGCCGTTTCCCTTCCTCTCTACTGATCTGATTCGGACCGGGGGCCAAATCCAGAGTGGCCACCTCGCCGAGGGGGATATAACTTATGGCGCTGTTTAATTCCCTTGGAAGGGCAATTGGGAGCCTCTCAATTGCGGCGAGATCGCTTCGTATCTCGTCCGGTAAACGAACTACGATATCGAAACGCCGGTCTCCTTGAAACAAGGTGCCTACCTCTCGGCCCCCGATGGCTACTGCAACCGCTTGCTGTACAGTATCTAAACTCAGGCCGTATCGTGCGATTTGATCGCGATCGATATCAATCGTGAGCATAGGAAGGCCAGTCGTTTGCTCGACCGTAACCTCGGAGGCGCCTGGTACTTGTCCTAGCACCTCGGACACTTCCGCCGCCGTGCTGTTAAGAACCTCCATGTCATCACCATAGATTTTCACGGCTACAGCGGCACGAACACCGGAAATCAACTCGTTGAAACGCAGCTGAATAGGCTGGGAAAACTCGTAGTTATTGCCCGGTAACTCAGCGGCGGATGCTTGGACCTCGCTTAAGAGTTCGTCGCGCGACTTGCCTGGATCCGGCCACTGCTCTTGTGGCTTCAGCATGACGTACCCGTCAGAGATGTTTGGAGGCATGGCATCGGATGCCACCTCCGCAGTGCCTGTGCGCGCAAAAATCCGCTCGATCTCCGGAAACTCATCCATGAGCTTTCGCTCCAGCTGCTGCTGCATCTCGACAGACTGACTAAGGCTGGTAGCCGGTACACGAAGGGCTTGGATAGCGAAGTCCCCCTCGTTGAGGCTAGGCACGAATTCACTGCCCATACGTGCCCCTACGAGGCCGGAAAGTACAACTGCAACAACGGCAAAGGTGAGCACTACTGGCTTGTTGGACATCACCGCATCGAATGCAGGTGCGTAGGCCCGTTTAGCATTGCGGATTAGAAAGTTTTCCTTCTCTGTAACACGCTTGCCGATAAAGAGCGCAACGGCTGCCGGGACGAACGTCACCGAGAGAATCATCGCCCCGAATAGCGCTGTCACTACGGTAAACGCCATGGGCGTGAACATCTTACCTTCTACCCCTGTAAGGGCGAATATCGGCAGATATACGATCATAATGATCAGCTGCCCATAGAGTAGAGGCCGACGCACTTCCTTTGCCGCAGCGAACACTTCATGAAGCCGTTCGGACAGCGTTAATGCCCGCCCGTGATGGGACTGAGCGTGAGCAAGTCGACGCACGCAGTTCTCAACAATCACCACGGCACCATCGATAATGATGCCGAAATCCAATGCGCCTAAGCTCATCAGGTTGGCGCTGACCTCGTTGGCTACCATGCCGGTGAACGTAAAGAGCATCGCCAGCGGTATAACAAGTGCGGTTAGGATCGCCGCACGGATATTGCCCAAGAAGAGAAAAAGTATAACCACAACAAGAATGGCACCCTCAGTGAGGTTCTTCTTAACGGTGGATATAGCTTTGTCTACGAGTACAGTTCGATCGTAGACAGTAATCGCCTTTACGCCCTCTGGAAGCGAAAGGTTTATCTCTTTCATCTTGTCATCGACAGCCCTAGAAACTACCCGGCTATTTTCACCGATAAGCATGAAAGCCGTACCTAGAACCACTTCGCGGCCATTCTCGGTGGCTGCGCCAGTACGGAGCTCCTTTCCAACCTCTACCGTCGCAACGTCGCGGATACGTACTGGGGTACCGTCAACGTTGCTAATAAGGGTATTGCGGATGTCCTCTACTGATTGCATTTGTCCTGGAGCACGAACAAGATACTGCTCGCCGCGTTTTTCAATATATCCGGCACCTAGATTGTTATTGTTTTGCTCAACCGCCTCGATCAAATCTTGTAGTGCTAGTCCAAACGACCGCAAAGTGTCTGGGTTGGGGGCGATCTGATATTCCTTTGCATATCCTCCGATCGTATTGATCTCAGTTACGCCTGGTACATTGCGGACTTGCGGTTTGATGATCCAATCTTGAATCTCACGCAAGTCAGCAGAGGTATAAGGCGTACCGTCCGATTTGGTGGCACCGTCCTCAGCTTCAACCGTCCAAAAATAGATTTCGCCAAGCCCAGTGGAAATAGGGCCAAGTGTTGGAGTGACGCCTTCCGGAAGCTGATCTTTGGCCCCTCCCAAGCGCTCATTCACAAGTTGGCGGGCAAAATAGATGTCAGTGCCTTCCTCAAAAATAACTGTGATCTGAGAAAGTCCATATCGAGACAAGGAACGGGTCTGCTCGAGCTTGGGCAGCCCAGCCATTACCGTCTCGAGCGGGTAGGTAATACGCTGCTCCACTTCCAGCGGGGAATAACCTGGCGCCGCAGTGTTGATTTGCACCTGTACGTTGGTGATATCCGGGACAGCATCGATAGGCAGCTTTTGGTAGCTGTAAGCTCCTAACGCTGCCATGCCAAGCACGGCTAGCATAACCAACCAGCGATGCTCGATAGAAAAACGAATGATACGTTCGAACACGATTCTATAACTCCGTATCAGTGAGCATGCGAGGCGCTGGCTTTGCCAAGCTCGGACTTGATGATGAAGCTGTTATCCAAGGCATAGCGCGCTCCGGCCTGGAGGCCTTCCTTGATTTCGACCGCTTCACTATCGCTGCGACCAGTCACGATTGGCTGAGCAGCAAAGCCATGGTCGGTCCGTACAAACACCACCGGATTATCTTCCAACGTGTGGATCGCATCGGGCTTGACTGCAACCGGCACGGACACTCCGCCAGAGCCTACCCGCACTTTGACGAACAGGCCGGGACGCCAAACACCTTCCGGGTTCGGAAGCGTGACCCGGGCGGTAGCGGCGCGGCTTTGCTGACCAACAAGTGAGCCGACATAAGAAACGGTTCCATTGGCACTGGACTCGAATGCTGTGGCCTCGATAACGGCATTGCTGCCGACTCGTACCGCGCTGAGTGCATTGGCAGGAACGCTGATATCTGCCCAAACGGTAGAGAGATCGGAAATGATGAATATCTGGTCGTCGGTATTGACTGACTCGCCGAGCGTGATGTCCTTCTCAACGATCATCCCATCGAACGGCGCCCTGAGTTCGTAGCGGCTCAATGCGTCTGGCTTGCCAGCATCACTGCCAAGCGCTTGTAGCTGTGCTTTTGCATTCGCAACAGTCAGCTCTGCTTCCCGTAGAGCCTGTTGTGCCTGTAAATAATCCTGTTCTGCAGAAATACGCTCTTCCCATAGCTCCTTTTCGCGTCGATAGGTTTTCTGAGCCAATGCAAGACGTTTTTGTGCCGCGTAGAACTCGCTTCTACGTTCCGACAGGTCGGTACTCGCGATCACAGCAAGCACTTGCCCCTGTTTGACCTGTTCGCCCAAATCGACTTTGACCGCTTCAACGACACCTGAGAGACGAGGCACAACTTGCGCTGTGCGGTCTTGGTTGAATGTAATTTCGCCAGGCAGCTCGATTGCGCTTTTTATCTGCGCAGGCTGAGCGGTTGCTAGCGAGATGCCCGCGGCTAGGATTTGGGTCTCAGAGAGTTCAACCTCTGCTGCTTCAGCGTGCGCCGCTCCCTCAGGGCCATCGTCATGCTCATCTTTCTCTGCCGCACCGACCTCGTGATCGCTATCGGCGCCTTCTTCATCATGGCCATGACCTCCTTCGGCTTCGGTATTCTCATCCGAATGCCCTTCATCTTCATGCTCCGAAGCGCCACCATGCTCGCCATGCGCGTCGCTCGCACTGGGCACGGCAGGACTACTGCTAAGAAGTAATCCACCAAGCACCAGTGCCACGCCTAATATGACGACGATCCAAAAAATCTGTTTTTTGTGAACAGCCAAGGAAGATGTGTTCGATTTACTTGTCATATGGATTCCTTATGGCTGAGTGGCCGAGGTGATAACGGCCGACCCATCGCCGACAATTCGCGAGATTTCTGCCGCCGCCTGGTTAGCTTGTGATAGCGCAGACAGATACTGAGATCGGGCTTGGAAAAGCGTGCGTTGAGCATCCAGTACGTCAAGGAACGTGAACTTTCCAAGTTCGAACCCCTTGTTGGCAGCTTCATAAGCGCTTTGGGCACTGGGGAGCATGTCGTTGCGCAACAGTTCAAACTGCTGGCGGGCAGTGCGCAGCCGCATGTGCGCTTGGGAAAGTTCGCTTTTCAGGCGTATATGGACGGCGTTGAGCTCGTCCTGCGCCTGGTAGGCCCGTTCCTGCGCTGCTCCGATGTTGCCTTGGTTTCGATCAAACAACGGCAGGGGCATCGAGATACTCACCAGTCCCAGCGTGCCGTTATATTCATCTGAGCGTTGGGCACCTACGCTAACCGTCACGTTAGAAAAGCGATTCGTCCTTTCCAGCTCCAACGCAGCCCGACGTCTTTCTGCTTCCCGACGCGCGCGGGTTAGTTGAGCGGAATCGCTCAAGCGGCTATAAAGCTCAGCTAGTTCGGGAAGCGGAGGTACTGCCTCTGCCGGCTCTAGTACTCGCTCAAAGCGTGGCTGTGGGTTTCCCCAGTTGGCCGCCAGACGAGTGCGCGCAGCTTCGAGTTCAGCTGTGGCCTGGGCAAGCTCCACTTGCACTCCAGTAGCCGCAACCCGCGCCCGGGTTTCCTCTACGGGAGAAACCATGCCGGCCCTCACACGCCGATTGGCCACGTTCACTGCTTGCTTCGCAAGCTTTGAAGCAGCCTGAGCGAGCTCCAGCCGTTCTTGAGCAGTAAGCACATCGTAGTATGCGCCCATCACTGCCCCCCTCAGTCGAGCTTGAGCGTCCTGTAGGTCGGCGGCCGCTACGTCCATGGCGCGTTGCGCTGCCTCAATACGAGCCGAACGTTTACCACCCAGCTCTATTTCTTGGCTCAGCTCAAGCGTCGTCTCGGGGGCATCACCTCGGATTCCCTCCTGGCTAGCGGACAATATTGGATTCGGACGCGCTCCGGCTTGGCTAATCAATGCGCGAGAAGCAGCCAGCTCACGTCTTGCAGCAGCCAGTTCAGGGCTTGCAGAGCTAGCGAGTTCCAAGGCGCGTACAAAGCTTATGGAGTCGACAGACTCAACGGGGAAGGTATTTGACACACTGACAGGTAAGGTCTGTGTGAAGGTCGGCAACTCTAAGGGTTGCGCAAAGGCGAGATTGCACGACAACATCGACAACCCCAGCGGTAAAAGAACTTTTCGCACCGAAATCTCCTAGAAAAGGGAAGGTTCGGTGAGACGTCAGATACAGATAAATGGCGTCCTACTGGTTAATCTGGCGTCTCACCGGCTTTGCACCGATGCGCCAATTAGGTTTCTCAGGACGCCCCGCTTCAGCCGATGCGTAGCTAGCAGAAGAAAACGGTTTCAAGCTTATTGATAATACCGAACCGGGAGAAATCCCTTTCCTTATAAGCGGCTTGATATGGTCGCCATGAAAGACACAGTCTCCATCCAGACTGATTTTTTTTGCGGCTTTTGACGATCCTTCCTCGTCAGCACCCAGAGACTCGTGCGAATGTTCGTGATGTCCAAGATGATTTGCTGCCGAACCATCCTCATGTCTGCAGCTCGTGCTAACAACTGCCCATGATGATTGCAATGGGAACAGGGCTAGCAACAACAGCAGAACTATTTTTCTCATCCAAGGCAAAACGATGACTTCCTGGTTTAGATGTCGAATCCAATCATAGAGCTACCCCCGCCAAGACGCGGAACACAGCGCCGCTACTGCGACAGTGATTCGTCCTGGGTTTAGGACACAATACACGAAAGCGTTGGCGGCGGCAAAAACTGAGTGCAACACCTGACCTTTCCGGTACGGTGCTGCCCCTATGTCTTATACCGAACTCAGCGTTGAAGAGCGCGCCACCATTCAAATCGGTCGTACCCAAGGCTTCAGCCTG